>AMWB02117756.1_pt1 | contig 10445 bp, 11 predicted proteins | sample 200311 | NCBI WGS metagenome assembly AMWB02 (sample SAMN02737377, study PRJNA173069) | bioreactor metagenome | biome: anode biofilm in microbial fuel cells | place: USA: California | collected 2010-12-16 | reverse complement strand
CCGCCACGAACGCGATCTTGAGGCTGGCGATATCGGACAACATCTGGGCGGCGATGTAGAGGCCGACGACTAGGATGCCGGCGGTCGGCAGATACCCCGGCGTCATGGCTGCGGAGGGAGTGCCCTTCATGGGCGTTCGTATAGTACAAGCGCTGCGGCCTGTCAAAACATACAAATTTGTTTTAAATATCTCCAGGATATTACAGCCCTGTAAAAACCCATCAGCGCCAGGAAACGGTTATAGAAGGATCAGCGTGGATACAACTAGATGAAATAATTTCTAAAAAATAAACACGCGCGATTGCCGAGCCCTATGGCACGAATGTTGATTTATTCAAGGTCGTAACCCGCAACCGATGCAAGCAGGGAAGGAGCGCATATGAAAACCGACGCGGTCGTCAAAGATGCTGAAAAGAACACCCGGGAGATCGTGACGTGCAGCTGCTGCGACCGGGTTCTGACGAACCCGAAAGAATCCGTGCGCAGCCGCAAGCGAGTCATGTGCGTGTCCTGCTACGAAAGCCTGTTGAACCCGTTTCAGAAGCACTGTTGCAGCGGTGCCGTTGTTTAGACGACCAGCGGTAGAGGGTATCGAGTGATGCCTTCGCCGTTACCTGCGGCGTCGTGACGTTTTGGTTTTGCCGGGCCGCGCTTTTCCGCGAAGCCTGGCTGCATTCCGCCGCAGACTCGCCCTGCGCTTGAAATCCCCGTATTTTCCAAACCGGCCTGCCATGTGATTTTCGCCCTTCCGAGTGGCAGCGGGAATGAACGATTGCCCGGACGGCCAGTCATTTCCGCTCGCCCCATTCCGTTGGCGTTTCTGGGTCGTTTTAAAAACCTCGCTTCACCGACCCCCCGGCCAAACCGTATTCTAGCACACGCCTCACCGCGGGCAAACGGCGGCACCGCATTATATCGGCAGTCTCAAAAAACAATAAACCCAATGCCGGAGCCTGTGCCAATGTCCGTAAAATATTTCCATAACGATCACTCTCTTTACATGTTTAATCCTGAAACGTTTCAGATTCATCTTTATCAGCATGGATGCTGGGTCGAATCGGACGACTCCACGCTGCGCGAGGACATCCGGTTCCACTCCATTGAGCTCAGCCGCGATCAGGTCCTGCAGTTGAGTCGGGCGTGAGCTCGACGCCGATCCTTCCAAAATAAATACCGTCTAAAAAATTCTGTTCAAGTCGTGTTATTTTTCGTAAAGTCGCCTCCGAACTGCGGCAGCCGGCCGCGTTTTTCCGATATGGTTCGGGGGGCGAGCATGACGATAAGCCATCAGGTCAAAATGCGGGTACCTTTTCACGATTTGGACCCTCTGCAGATCGTCTGGCACGGGAACTATTTCAAGTATTTCGACATCGCCCGCTTCGGGATCTTCAAGCAGGTCGGCATCGATCTCTATCAATATCTGGTTCGACAGCAGATCGTATTCCCGGTGACCCGTTCTTCGGTAAAGCATATCGTGCCCCTCCGGTTTGACGACGAATTCATCTGCACGGCAACCGTGGTCGAAGCGGTCTACAAGATCGCCATCGCCTTTGAGATCCGACTGGTTGAGAACGGCACGGTCTGCACCCGGGGGAAGAGCGAGCAGCTTTGCGTAAAAGTGCCTCAAATGGAAATGCAGTTCGAAATTCCGGGCGACATCCGTCGGGCGTTGGGGTTCGCGTGATGGACCGGCAGCTGCAAAGTGCCTTCGCCGCCGGTTACGAAAGGCTTTCCGCCTGGGCGGACCTCCTCGATCTGATCAACGTGTTCCCGGTTGCCGACGCGGACACGGGCAGCAACCTGAGGATCAGCCTCGCGCCCCTGCATCGGCTCGACGGCGGCACGGATGTCACCGTCAAACGGCTGCTGGCATCCGCCTCGGGCAACTCGGGGAACATCGCCTGCGGCTTTTTTACGGCCTTTATCGCCGAGAACCCGTCGAAGGATTTTTTCATGGCCGCCAAAGCGGGCCGGGACAGAGCCTGGCAGGCGGTGGCCGACCCGAAGCCCGGAACCATGCTGACGGTTTTCGACGAACTGCCGGCCCACTTCGCGATCGCGACCGGCAATCCATGGGGCGTAACCTATTCCGCTCTCATGAAAAAGCTCGAGCAGGCCGTTCACACCACCGCCCGAACCCTTCCGGAGCTAGCGAAGGCCGGTGTCGTCGATGCCGGGGCATTGGGAATCTACCTTTTCATGGAGGGTTTTTTCGCTCACCTGGCCGACCGGGTGGGTGAGTTTCGCCCTGTCACCGAGACGTTCCAGCAGAGGCTGCAGCTGCCGGCCGATTTCCAGCCGCCGCGCCAGAAGGGGTTTTGTGTCGATACGGTCCTGAAGGTCGGAGAGGGCTTCGATGTCTCCACGGGAGCGTTGGCCCAATACGGCGAAAGCCTCGTCGTCCTGCGGGAGGACGACCGCGTCAAGATCCACCTCCACACCGAGCACCCGGAAGATGTCCGGCGGCAGCTCGGCCATCTCGGCGGCGTCGTGCAATGGAGCGAGCAGGACATGACGCGGCCGGCCGCCCTGCGGACGGATCCAGTCAAGCCGCCCGCGGTGCATATCGTGAGCGACGCAGCGGGCTCCATCACCCGCCAGGATGCCGCTCGATGGGGGATGACCCTGCTCGACAGCTACATCGTCGTCGGCGACCGATCGTTGCCGGAAACCCTGTTCTCCCCGGCCGAGTTTTACGCCCTGATGCGTCAGGGCGTCAAGGTGAGCACGGCTCAGGCTTCCATTTTCGAGCGTCACCAGCGCTATCAGAGCATTCTGAGCCGCTTCGGTTCCGCGCTCTATCTATGTGTCGGCTCGGTGTACACGGGCAACTATCAGACGGTTTCAGGCTGGAAAGATCGGTATGATCCGGCTGGCCGAATGAAGGTCATCGACACCGGCCTGGCCTCGGGGCGCCTCGGCCTTGTCGTGCTGGCCACGGCCCGCTATGCCGGCAGCACCGATCATCCCGAAGCGGTGGTTCGATTCGCCGAAGCGGCCATCCAGCAGTGCGAGGAATTCATTTTTCTCGACCGGCTCCAGTATCTCGTGGCGGGCGGCCGTTTATCCAAAACCAGGGGTTTTTTAGGCGATCTGCTGCACCTGAAGCCAATTATCAGCCCGACCGCCCAGGGGGCGGTAAAGGCCGGGACCGCGCGAGACCGCGACGAACAGGTCGCCTTCGCGTTGCAGAAGCTCGCCGAACGGTTGACGCCGGACGACGGCGGGTTCGTCATGCTCGAGTATTCAGACAACCGGCCGTGGGTGGAAGAAGACGTGCAGGGCCTGATCCGGGGCCGCTTTCCATACAGCGAGATCCTTCTCCAGCCCCTGTCGCTGACGTCGGGCGCCCACATGGGGCCGGGGACCTGGGGTGTGGCTTTCTTGCCGAAGCCGCTTTTGTTGCCAGGGCAATCTCATACCGGCCGGGAGCCCAGAGGATGATTGAACCACCCCAGCCCCCTCGCGGCGGTGTTGGTCAGAACCGGTTTGCGCTGGTGATTCCGGTATTCAACCACGAACGGACAGTGGCCGACGTGGTGAATCGGGCGATGGCCCTTGAAGTTCCGGTGGTGGTGGTAGACGACGGGTCGACCGATGCGACGTTCGAACGGATCAAGGGCATTCCGGGGATCCGGATTCTGCGGCACCGATTCAACCGCGGCAAGGGCGCGGCCCTCATGACCGGATTTGCGCAGGCGGCCGAGCTGGCCGACTGGGTGATCACGCTGGATGCGGACGGCCAGCACGACCCGGATGATGCCAGATGCCTGATGCGTGCCGTCCCCACGCGGTCGCGCCCCATCCTGATCGGCCGGCGGACGGGCATGCAAGGAGCGGAGGTGCCCTGGACCAGCCGGTTTGGCCGTGGTTTTTCCAACTTCTGGGTGCGGATGGCCGGCGGGCCGGCGGTCAAGGACTCCCAAAGCGGGTTCAGGGTCTATCCCCTGCCGGAATGTCTGCACTTGGGTGTCAGGGCTCGGCGGTTTCAATTCGAAGTCGAAATCCTGGTCAAAGCCGAGTGGATGGGCATTCCGGTGGTGGAGTCGCCCGTCCGCGTGTCCTATCGCCCCGGCACCCCGAGGATTTCGCATTTTCACCCGTTTTATGATTTTTTACGAAACTTCGGCATGTTCAGCCGGTTGATCACCTACCGGGTGCTGAGGCTGAAGTCCTTAAGGGACTGATATTGCCCGCAACGCTGATGCTATCCCTGTTTTACCGCTGCATGGCGCTCACCTCCCGAATTTTCGGGCCGTGGCTGTTCAGCTGCGTTGCCAAAGGCATCGCCGCCGGATACTTCCTGTTCTCTCCGCGACGGGTGGGGGTCAGCAAGCGGTTCTATCAAGCGCTTTTCCCCCAACGCAGCGGAGCCTTCCATCTGCGCTGCGCCTGGAGGCAGTTCCTGAACTTTACGTCGGTATACCTTGATCGGCTCCTGCTCAGCGAGGAAGGCAAGATCACCTGCACGCATACCGGGTGGGAGCGCGTGGAAGCCGCTCTCGACCGGAACACGGGCGGGATTATCCTGATGTCGCACCTGGGCAATTGGGAGATCGCTGCCCATTTCATGCAACAACACAGGGAGCACCTGCGACTCATCCTGTTCATGGGGATGCGCGCCAAGGCCGCAATCGAGCGTCTTCAGAAAGAAGAACTGCGACGTAAGGGGATTCGTATCCTGGCCGCCGAAAGGGATTCCGGCGCGCCGTTCGACCTCATCGAGGGGCTGCAGTTCATCCAATCGGGCGGCCTGATTTCGATGACCGGCGACAAGCTATGGCATTCGAGCCAGCGGTCCGTTCCGGTCGCCTTCCTCGGACATGAAGTCCGCCTGCCGGAGACGCCGCATCTGCTGGCCATGCTGTCCGGCGTGCCGCTGTTCATCTTTTTTTCGCGCCGTACCGGCCGCCGGCGCTACCATCTGAGCATCGCGGAGCCGATCTACGTCGCCAAGGTCGGCCGCCGGGATCGCGCCGAGGCCATCCGGCGGTCGGCGCAAGCGTATGCCGACCTGCTGGCGCAGAACCTCGGCGAGAACCCGCTGGAATGGTACCATTTCGAAACGTTTCTCGGCCCGCGGCTGCCGGGAGCCGAACCCCCGCATCCGAATAGGTTTTGAATTTGACCGCGCACTGGTGTATGCTAATTGGATTATTCCAGCCAGGGTGCAGAGAAGGTTCAATGGAACGCAATGCCATCATCGTCGCTATTCTCAGGATTTTCACGGAGCGGTTTGAAATCGAGAACCCCGGTCTCGACGATAACCTGAGGGACGCCTACGAATTCGATAGCATCGATGCAGTCGAGTTGCTGCACGAGATTGAGATTCTCCTCGGCACCCAGCTCACCCGCGCCGAAAAGAAAAACGCCATGGACATCCGAACCATCCGCCAGATCGCCGACTACGTCGAAGCTCTGGCGGCCGCGCACGCAGCGGTGGAACCCGGCGGCGCTGCCGAGCGCCTGACCTCCCAGGAGTCTTGATGGCGCGACGAGTGGTCATCACGGGGGCCGGTGCCATCACGCCGATCGGCCGGAGCCGGGACGAGATCGTGCGCCACCTGGTGGAGGGCATGNNCGGGGTCAAAAAGCTGCGCAACGACGGACTGCTGACCGAACACATCCAATCCGGCGTTTACGGCACCGTCGACTACCCGATCGAATACGACTTCAAGCGCAGCCACGCCAAAACCATGGGGCCGGTTTCCTTCTATGCCTGCCAGGTTTCTAGGGAAGCTCTCCAGGCATCCGGGCTCGACCCGGCGTTCATCACCTCGGGGCGTCTCGGGGTCGCCTTCGGCTCCACCCACGGCAGCCCGTCGGCCCAACGCAACATTTACAAAACGTTTTTCACCGAAGGCGAACGCGGCGTGGCGGCAATCGGCGCGGTGGACTATCTAAAGTCCATGGTCCACACCACGGCAGTGAACATCACCAAGATGTTCGGCATCACCGGCCGCGTGATCTCCTCCTCCACGGCATGCACGACCAGCAGCCAGTCGATCGGGTTCGGCTACGAAGCGGTCAAGTTCGGGATGCAGGACGCCATGCTTTGCGGCGGCGCCGATGAATACGACACGACGACGGTGGCGGTGTTCGACAACCTGCTGGCGTGTTCGACGGAGTTCAACGCCACTCCCCACTTGACGCCACGACCCTTCGACGCCGCGCGCGACGGGCTCGTCGTCGGGGAGGGGGCCGGGGCTGTTCTGCTCGAGGACTACGAGCACGCCAAGAAGCGCGGGGCCCCCATTCTCGGGGAGGTCATCGGCTTCTCCTGTACCAACAACGGCGGCGACCTGATTCTGCCGAGCACCCAGGGCATCACCCGCACGCTCAAGCTCGCCCTGGAGCAAGCGGCTATCAGCCCTGACGCGGTGGACTTCATCAGCGCCCATGCGACGGCAACCAAGATGGGTGACGTGGTCGAGGCCCAGGCCATCGGGGGTATTTACGGAGACGGGCCGGTGGTGGCCGGTCTGAAGAGCTACATGGGGCACACGATGGGCTCGTGCGGGGCGATCGAGGCGATCCTGACGCTCTACATGATGCAGGCCGGGTTTATCCCGCCGACCTTGAACCTGGACCACGTGGACGAACGCTGCGCGATGATTCGTCACGCGCTGCAATTGATCGAGCGGCCGGTCCGCATCGCCGCGGTTCAGAACTTTGCGTTCGGCGGGGTCAACACCTGCGTCATGCTGAAAAAATTCGACGGGCGATGACTCCGCAAGAAACCCAATTTCGGCGTTGCGCTTCACCCCGCACGCGCTGCGGCGTACTGTGAGTGCGCCTCGCTCGGCGGGGACTCGCGCGCCTTGAACTTGGATTTCTTGCGAAGTCATCGATATTCAGGCGGCAGCGATGAAAGGCAACGGTTCCGGCGCAGGACAGCGGCGGTTTCAGACAGCAATCGATTTTATCATCACGCTCGCGTTGTGGACGTATTTCACGGCCGGCTTCGTTTTGCTCTTTGCACCTTTCTACCTCCTGGCCGGCATCTTCGCAAGGAATCGCGAGCAGGTCTTTCAGCAGCTTAACAGTCGATTTTATCGGGGCTTCTTTGCCCTGGCGCGGCGGTTGATGCCCGGGCACCGCTGGCAGATCCAGCCCGAGGTGAGAGCGATCCGCTCATCGATCGTGGTCTGCAACCACCGGTCTTACCTGGACTCGATCCTGCTGATATCGCAGTATGACCGGCACAACACCATCGTCAAGAGCCGACTCTTCGATATCCCGCTTTTCGGAAAAATGCTGCAATGGTCCGGCTATATTCCTTCCTCGGCAGAAGGGCGGTTCGCCGAGATGATGATCCGGCGGATTGAGAGCATGGATGCGTTTCTCGCGGCGGGCGGCAATCTGATCGTGTTCCCCGAGGGCACCCGCAGCCGGGATGGACGCATCGGGCCGCTGAACCCGGGGGCCTTCAAGATCGCGCGGCGCTGCCGGGCGCCGATCAAGGTCCTTTACGTCACTCACACCGATCGCATGTTCCGGCGTGGCAGGTTTGCGTTCGACACCCGGGGGCCGAACACCATCCGTCTGGAGCTGCTCGGCGAGGTCGATGCGGCCGGCGCCGACGGAAAACGGGGCATGGTGCGAGCGATGGACCGGGTGCGGGAACTGCTCGAATCGCGGCAGATGACCGGCTGAAGGCGTTTCAGGACCATCTGAGAACGCCCTAAATGGCAGATTCGTATCGCGCGAGAGGTGTTATGCCTTCAGCCTTCGGTCTTCAGCCTGATCACTTAAACCGCAAAAAAACTCCGAAACACGGATTGGTAAGCGCCATGAAGATCGTTTTGATGTCCATGCCCGACGTGGCTGCAGTGATCATGCATGAGAGCGCCTTTCACATGCCCAACAACGGCATCGCCAGCATCGGCGCCAACGTCGATCCCGGACACGAGGTGTTCATCATCGATCTGATCCGCAAGCGGCGCCGGGTCCGGCGCTACGTGACGGAAACGCTGCTGAGAATCCGACCGGATGTGGTCGGGCTCTCGGCCATGGCCTGGCAGTACCGAACCTGCACCCGGCTCGTGAGGCTGATCAAGCGGCTGCTGCCGAACGTCAAAATCGTTCTGGGCGGCTATCACGCCACTCTGATGCACGAAGAGATCGCGGTTTCGGAGGAGGCGCCTCTGATCGACTTCATCGTACGCGGCGAAGGGGAGGAGGTCTTCCGACGACTGATCAACGCCTTGAACGGCCAGGACCGGTTTGAGGAAATCCCGTCGCTCTCCTATCACCGCGGCAACGGATTCGTCCATAACCCTCGGGGCGCGCTTCTCGATCTATCCCAGCTCAAGTTGCCCATCCGGGACCGGCGACGGCTGACCTGGGGCTATCACATCATGAACGACAAGGTCGAAGTGATCGAGACCTCCCGGGGATGTACCCGCACCTGCAATTTCTGCAGCATGAATCATATGTACGGCCGCACCTTCCGGTCCTTTCCGATGGAGCGGATCCTGGCCGACATCGATGACATCTACATCAACCGCCGCACCCGCTGGATCTTCGTGGCCGACGACAACCTGGTCCTGGAGCCGGACCGGGTCCTGGCGCTTTGCGACGCCATCATCGCCCGCAGGTACCGTGGCCTGAATTTTGTCGTGCAGGCCGACTGCATCACCATGTCGCGCCACGAGGAGATGGTGCGCCGCATGGCCCAGGCCGGTTTCAAGACCATTTTTCTCGGCATCGAAAACGTGTCCAAGAAGAACCTCAAGGTGGCGGGCAAGGGCAATATCGTCGCAGCCTCCCGCCAGGCGGTGGCTAATTGCCACAAATACGGCATCATGGTGGTGGCCGGAATGATCTTCGGGTTTCCGGACGACGACGAGGAGGACATCATCGAAAACTACCGCTTCCTCAAAGCGATCGAAGCGGACACCTCCTACTGCCAGATTCTGACGCCCTACCCGAAGACCGGCATGCGCCAGTACCTGCTGGACGAGGGTTTGGTGACCAACGCTGACGACTTCACCCGCTACAACGGCATGTGGGCCAATGTCCGGACCCGCCACCTGAGCGCGGAGGAGCTGCAATACCTGGTCTGGTACCACCAGCAGAAGGTGATGGGATGGTGGGAGCCGTCGGAGCGGGTGCGGCGGCGGGGACCGCTCTGGACCGGGATATGGATATACGCCTTCCGGCCCGTTCTGAAAATCATCCTGGGACGCCAGCTCCGGAAATACGGCTGGCGGGGGCGTTACGAGCGGCATTTCCGGCGGATCCCGGAGGTCAACCGCTTCCGCGATCTGGATCTTGCTTGAGCGGCTCCGAGACCGGCGTTGCGCGGTCCCATCATTCCCGCGGCTCACTCGGCAACGGGTGGGAGAATTCCGCTGTTGCTTAAAAACACACGGATGTCCGTTGCGAGGGGAACACGGTCCGGCTGCCAGCATCGATGCCCGCACGCGTAAAGGCGAAGCGTGCCTCTGGCCGCCGTCATCGCCAGCTTCTGGCCCTCCTGCCAGGGAATGACTTCGTCGGCTAGGCCGTGCAAAACGAGCACCGGTCCTGGAAAGCGGCGCAGCGCGCTGGCGTTGTCAAACGGGTCTCGGATCAGGAATTCCGGCATGACGTAACGATGGGCGAAGATGCGCAGACTCGTGAAGGTCGATTGAAGGATCAGAGCGGCCAGATGCCGCTCGCGGGCCAGCGCGCATATCGCGCCGCCGCCGAGCGAAAAACCATAGCCGACCATCCGGCTCTGATCCACGTCCTGCCGGCCGATAATGACATCGTAGGCGTTGACGAGCGCAGCTTGAATGGCCGACTCGGATGGCGAACCTTCTGATCGCCCGTAGCCGGGGTACTCGACCAGAAGCACCCCCAGGCCCCAGCGCCGAAATTCGTCGAACTCGCCCAGCCATTGATCGATGAGCTCACCGTTTCCATGACTGAAGATCAACACCGGATGCCGGTCGGCCGGACGAAGCGGCGGGAGGAACCAGGCATCGACGGTCCCCGAAGCGGCGGCCACGCGGTAGGCCGTTGCATCGGGCACCCGGGAGATCGGGCTTTCTGCAACCGGTTCGTGCTGCCGGGGGAAAGTGAATTCGCGCTGCATCAAGTAGAAAAAAGCGGCGGCGGCGATATAGCCAAGGGTCAACAGCAACACTGCGGATCGAACGCGTCGTTTCGCCGCTTTCAAGGTGGCATTGTCCAGGATTGGGTTCGATTCTCGATACCAGCTATGCCATTTGGTAGACAGCGTCAAGGCCGGGGGGCACCCAGCGCCCGTATGGACGCGCCGAAGATCGTTGACAAAAATCGAAGTGCCGGGATAGCTTGGGCGCCCTATGCGGGATGTCTTTATCGTCAAACACGCGGTGGCCACCGTTCTCGGAGATAGCCTCCAGCAGACGTGGACCCAGCTGCTGGCCGGGCAGAGCGCTTTCGGCGGCGCACCGGCGGTCCGCTCGGCCGGG
>AMWB02051006.1_pt1 | contig 10448 bp, 9 predicted proteins | sample 200311 | NCBI WGS metagenome assembly AMWB02 (sample SAMN02737377, study PRJNA173069) | bioreactor metagenome | biome: anode biofilm in microbial fuel cells | place: USA: California | collected 2010-12-16 | reverse complement strand
AGAAAAATTTAAAGTTTAAAGAGATTTATTTGCTAGCGGTTTTGTTTTTTGCAGGCTGTGCAAAACATGAATTTACGCTGCAGGAAAAACAGGATTTAGTAAAATCATCAAGATGTTTACATACAGATCTTTTAAATAAATATTATAAAGAATTAAAAAGTTTGAATTCAGGTAAAAAAAATAATGAAATTAAAGACAAGATAATTGAAGTTGCGGGGAGCAAGCGGTACAAAGAGGATTTTTGGGATAAAGTTTATCCGGAATTAGCGCCAAAGAATATTCCATTGCACAAGTATATTGAGGGCTTGAATATTGATTTAGATTTTTTGAATTCAAGATATAGGGCCCTAACTCGGATAAGCGATTTTGAATCCTCTGCGCCTATTACTACATGCGTTCAAAACTTGAATAATGATCTTCTTGAAATCAGAGCATTTATAACAACATGTAAAGAGTATCGCGAAGAAGGCAGATATATAAATATCATGTCCCGAAGAGTGTAATATAGCATTACCAAGCGAATTGACAAACGGTTTTCAAGCCTCGAGCTGTCCCTTTGGGACTGCGGCATTGAGGCTTGCCAGGGTGATGATTTTTGAACCGGTTGTGTATACCGTTGGGCAACCCTGATCGAAGCTTTTTGGTTTTTCATGCATTTGCGCTATTTTAAGCAAAATAGTAACCTAAAGGTGTATTGAAGTATTTTGTAGATGTATTTTTTTGAAAGGATTTTGTAATGTATAATACGTATAATAATCTTACACGTTCAGTTGCATCTTTTATGTATAAAGTTTATGCATGGATGTCTTTGGGTTTGGCAATTACCGCTGCAACCGCTTATGGGGTTTATTCAACTCCTGAGTTATTCAGAGCAATCGTTACAAACAGATTTGCTTTTTTTGCACTTCTTATTGCACAGCTTGGCATAGTTTTTTACATTTCAAGTGCTTTCCAAAAACTTAGCTATGCGACAAACGTTTTACTATTTTCATTGTATTCGGGATTGCTTGGTATGACATTGTCTGTAATATTTGCCGTATACCAGATGGGTTCAATTTACCAAATTTTTGCAATTACTGTTGGAATGTTTGGTTTTATGGCTCTTTATGGTTACTATACCAAAACCGATTTGACATCTTTTGGCCAAATCATGTTCATGGGGCTAATTGGAATAATTATTGCAGGAATTGTTAATATGTTTCTGCAAAACTCAATGATGAACTATGTTATTTCTTTTATTGGAATTTTAATTTTCACAGGTTTGACTGCCTATGATGTGCAAAGAATAAAGTTTTTGGGAAGTGAGCTTTTAAATAAAGGTGAAGAAGAACGCAAAATTGCATTGATGTGTGCGCTAACTCTTTATCTTGATTTTATCAATTTGTTTTTGCATTTGCTAAATTTTCTTGGTAAGAAAAAATAAGCGCAGTGCTATTAAATAAAAGTTAATGACAATAAAAAAAGCCTCGATTTTTTACAATCGAGGCTTTTTTTATTGTCATTATATTAATTTGTTTTATTGACCTGGGTCATCATCTATATAACCAACTTTTTCGCACTCTCCGCAGCCAACTTTTTCACCCTCGTATTGATCAGACTCTTCTCCGCCTATTTTGAAATCTTCCTCGCTATCATTTTGGTAAGAAGTTTCATCATCGTCAGGATAACCTACCCTGAAATCTTCTTCCATTGCAAATAATGAGGCGCATGATACAAGCCCGCTCAAAGCGAGTAACATAAACATCTTTTTCATCTAAACGTCTCCTTTCCGTATTTCTTATACTTCCTACTCTTTTTCATCTTTTTTCCACCTGTTTTTATTTTACAACTAAGCCATGTGCAAAGTCAATTACTCTGATTTTTATTTCTATTATAAAACTACATCAGGTTTTCGTCTTTGTTAAAGCTACAGACGGATATGTCTGCCCTGTGTAGTAATGATATTTTTTCTGTTCCCCAGCTGCGCCTTTTGGCGCTGCGACATTGAGGTAGCCCTAGGTGGTGAAAGTGCAGTAGCTTACAATAACAAATTGGTCAACCTGGGGCGGTACATAGTTATTTTGTCGGATAAATGTCGAATAATTGTGATATTGGAGGTGAAAAAGCGTTAAAAAGTTTGAAAAATGCTAAAAATTACAAAGTACTTTATCGCCTAAATTCTCAAGTTTTGTTATAATTCGACTTTAGAGAATGTGGGGTAATCACAAATTATGGAGATTTACAGATTATGTTGTTAGCCAAAGATTTTTTACTAAATGCCGTCCCTTACGCAAAATTTTATGTCAATGGTGTTGAATTAACACGAAATGTTGACTGGAATTTTCATAATGCAGGAAATGATGTTTCTGTTGCGTTTGATAGCAGATCAGTACCATCAAAATCTGTTTTTTTTGCTCTTAAAGGGCAAAACCTTGATGGGCATGATTTTATATCTCAAGCGCTTGATGCGGGTGCTTGTGCTTTAGTTATCAGCAAGGAGCTAAAATCTTTTTCGGGCAAGGATATGCAACATCTTGTAGATTCTCTTATAAATCGCTTGGTGATATTTGTTCCGGATACCTATGTGGCGCTTGTTGATATGGCAAAGGCTTGGCGTGCAACTTTTAATTTCCCCGTTGTTGGCATAACCGGATCATTGGGTAAAACAAGCACCAAGGAGATCCTGCGTTCAATTTTACAGCAGACAGACATTCCTTTTTATATCTCTGCAAAAAATCAAAACACTTTTATAGGCTTATGCGCAAACATTTTGAATGTAGATAGTTCATGCAAGGCTGCTGCATTTGAAGTTGGGATTAGTGAACTTGGAGAGATGTCTGTTAAGGCAGATATTCTGAACCCAACAATAGCCTTAATAACAAAAATTTCATACTCGCATATTTCCCAATTTGGGAGCTTGCAAAATGTTGCCTATGAAAAGCGTCAATTATTCAGAAATTTTAAAGATAAAGAGATAGGAATAATTTTCGGAGATCAGCCAATTTTAACTGATGCTAATTACGTACATCCAATAGCCCGATATGGATTCAAAACGAAAAATCATGTTCAGGCCAAAAAAATAAAAATCAGTGCAGATGCAAATGGAAAATTTGTTACGGAATTTAATTTAAGATGGTATGGGCAAAAGGCCAGAGTTAAGTTTAACAGTACTCATCAGGGTCTTTTGTGTAATGCCTTGGCTGCTAGTACAATTGCCTATTTTATAAAAGTTCCGCTTTGCGCTGTTGTTAAAGGCATTGAGTCTTACACCGGTTTTGATAACAGATTTGAGCAAAAACCACTTAAAAATAATTGGGGAACGGTTATTAGTGATTGTTACAATGCTAATCCGGAAAGTATGAAAGCTGCCATTTCTGCATTTGATAAAATGAATAATAATGGAAAAAAAATAGCAGTTATTGGCGATATGCTGGAGCTTGGTGATCGCGAAGTTTATTGGCATAGAAATCTTGGTAAAATATTGAATAAGGCAGACAGTATTAATTCAATAATTTTAGTAGGAAGCCTGGTAAAGTATACACAGGGCATGCTTTTGTCTGATTCTTCTGTAACTCGAGTTAGTGATTGGCAAGAGGCCGAAAAGGTTCTTCTAGAAGAACTAAAAGAATCAAATTCACTTGTTTTGGTAAAAGCTTCACATGGAATCTCTTTGGATAAGTTAGTTGCAAAAGTTGTTGCATAAATCTGTTTTTAGCCAGATTTTTCCCTTTTCTTGTTCCGCGCGTAAAAAATTATTAAAGTTGGATATGTTAGTATTCAACTTTTTGTTCGGTTTAAATTTTGAAGGGAGAAGGCGATGGTTCAGGATAGAGATTTTGACGTGGGAAGAGTATTTGAAAAGCTTACAGAAATTCCAAGTAAGATTCTTTTGCATCATGAAGTTCAAGATTTGTCTCAAATTGTTTTACATGATCTCTCGCATGATGATGTTTTTAATTTTAATAAGGCCGTTTATCTGGTCGATAATCCGGACTTTGATTGCCTCAAGGGTGTGGCTGGGTACTCAAGCGAAGAGTGTAAATTCCATAAACACGACGTTTGGGAAGATCCGGACCATTTCGCACAAGATATGCAGCAGGCAGATTTTAATTCTCAACTTAAACAGTTTTTACGCAATGGTCTGAAACGCAAAGATATTAATACTCATGATGAGGATGATTTAACACAACTTGGGCAATCCCTGGGATTGAAAAATCCGGCATTTTTGACTTGGCAAATGAGGCATGGCAACCATGGTATTTTAATTTTTGAAACAAGCGAGCAAATTTTGCAAAAAAAGCATAACTTACTAAAACATGCAGGGCCTCTTTTGAGCCTTTGCTAAAGACCATGTGGTATTGAACGTTTTGTTTTATACATTTGATTTAAAAAGTATTGTTTGCTTTTCGTTTGATAGAATTTTTGTTGCTGTAAGTTTTGTGCACGGTTGTAAGACTCCATAATTTTTTGAATAAAAGCCCGTTAGCATTACAAAATTCAACGTTGAAAAAATTCGACATATAGGTTTATTATTTTTTTCAACAGACCAACTTTTGTCATCTTCTTTTTTTAATTTTAGTTCCGGATTAAAAATTAAGTTCCATTCACTTTTTTTTATTCTACTTTCCGCATTTATTTTATCACCATTTATTTCATTTTTTGTGTTTTCCGGTGCAATCTCCCACCAGTCAGTTAATTTAAAATTTTTTTCTTCATCTATTTCAACAGTTCGATAGGCTTTTTTGTTTACGTAAGTATCGAATTTATTGTAAGCAGTTATCCGTATATTATCATTAGTTTGATCAATTATTGCCGGATTATCTTGTGGCGTGAGTTTAAGCTGGAACAGCTCATCTTGTACTGTTATGAGTTCAGGCGAATAGAATGTATTGTGTGATTGTGGGCTTCGCATCAAGTTTCGCCATGTACCGTTTGCCGTGTAAACATAGCTTCCAGGATCTATTAGAATTGGAGTTCCATTGATTGATAGTGTTACGGCTAATTGGTCGTAATGAAAATGGCCTGTCGGCTGATTTTGGTTGAATTTTGGCAGACGAAATGTTACATGGAAGCGTGCCCCGTCCGGGCATGTTTTTATTAGATCTTTTGCATAACCCGGCCCGTCGCCCTTCGGGCGATGGTTCGACAGGCTCACCACGAGCGCGCCTTTTAAAGATTCCAAATTACGTAAGAAGTCTATTATCACAATTCCAAAGTCCGGATAGTTGTAAATTACAGATTTTTCATTTGCAGCTCTTGGTTTTTTAGTACTTGGAATTTCAATCCCGGTTAAAATTTTACCGCTGTCGTTATCACCGATGGTTACAAAATGGCCAGATGAGTTTGTGCCAGACAAGTCTGCGCCTGGCGAGCCTGTGCCAGACTCGTCTGTGCAGGCTTGTAAGAATTCTATCATTTTATCAAAGCGACTTAAAAATTCAGCAGGTAAGCCTGCTTGCCCCGTTTTGTTTTGATTCGTTTGGTAATCCGAAGTGATATTTTCTTTTGTATTACAAATCAGTTTAAAATGTAAAAACAGTTCAGTATCAAGTCTATGATAACCGGTTGTTCCCTCATAACATGTTCCATCGGGTTGTATTTGATGAAAAAATTGTTCTAGTATTTTTTTTACACACCAATTTTTTTTCTTATCAATGCTAGTATTACTTGTGTAAGCGTTATTTACGTGAGTATTTTTAATTTTGAAAAATTCGCATAAATACAGATATCCAACCAGATCAGATACATAATGGTTATTGGGTTTATCTGATGTCTCCCAATTAAATTCAAGATAATGTAAATGCATGTGCAGTGTATTTATAAATTTAATCCAAAATTCATCTGGAATATTATTATCGTTTTTGAAAAAATAAAATCCCCAAATCCAGTTGATTGCTCGTATTGCAACGTCCATTGGACATACCCAATTGACTCCAATCATGTATGGATTTTGTTTTATCCAGTCTGATATTTGGTTTTGGAAAGCGTCTGAGTATCGATTATTCTGATTTATTTGGTAAGCTCTGCCAAGCACAAAAATATGTTGAAATCTGGACAGTTCCCACGGCACCTTTATATCCGGATTATATTCGTCAAATTTGATATTGGGGGGACAAGATGCTGCAATGTCTTGATAGAAGCTATTCTTCCAGGATTTGGTACCCGCATTACTCATAAAATCAGGACTTTTGAAATCATGACTTTTAAAGTCCTGATGCCACGGGATTTTTTCAAAACATTTTATTCCCGAGCCCAAGATATCAAAACAATTTGAAGCGGCCAGATCCGCCTGCTGCAAAATCCAGTTACTGTCTTTGAATTTATTCGGCAAGTATGCGTTAAACTCTTCTGAATTTATTATTTTTTCTAAGAAATCAGGTTTCAGGCCTGTCCGCCACGTGTCGGCCATAGCCACTCCGCCGCCGCTCAGGTAGCTTTGGCGGACAGGCTGGGCGACGGCGGATAGTTCTTCAGGAACGACGGCTGGAATCCATGAATTAAATAAAATCCGCTTATAACAAAATCGCATCCAACGTTTTTTGGTTTTTCGTTTAAAAACTTGAGCACAGCCGGATACCCCAAGTTCCATAAATCTTTTAAAAAATATTGCAAGCATCTTCTACCAAACAATTTTTGCACCAAACAATTTTTGATTTATAATCAATACTCTTAGTTTATTAAAAAGAAAGGATAATCTATGGATAACAATATATTAAGTCAGGATAAAAACCAACAAGAATTAGATGAACAGAGCGTTGCTCAATTGGAACCAGTTCAATTGGAAATTATGCAACAAAAAACAATTCAACCGGCAGCGCTTGGCAATAAATATAAAAATATTATTTTTGATCTTGGTGCCGTTTTATTTTACTTTAATCCGTATGAAATTTTGCATGATCTTTTTGGCCTTACAAAAGAACAATCTCAAGTAATAGTAAAAAACATTTCCAGTTCCACTTGGCTTGATATGGACAGAGGTCTTATAACTCCGGAGCAGGTTGCAGAAAAGTTGGCAGATCCTTTTGGCAAAGAAAATATGATGAAGTTTCTTGATGCGATGCCCGGGCGGCTTGTGCCACTTACTCAAGGCGTTGAGATTTTAAATTTGGTCAGACAGAAAGGATATAAAACGTATATTCTTTCAAACTTGGCTGAATTTTGTTACCTCAAAGTCAAAGATTACGATTTTGTTAAACAGTTTGATGGCGCGATTTATTCGTATCAGCACAAATGTGCCAAACCTGAGGCACAGATTTATGAAATTCTGTTAAATACTTATTCTCTAAAAGCAGAAGAATGTCTTTTTATTGATGATCTTGAGGTTAATATTACCGGAAGCAAAACACTTGGAATTGATGGAATTGTTTGCAAGGACCACAATTATGTTTTGGATCAGCTAAAATTATTAAACATTATTTAGCACTGACTTGTCTTTTTTGTGTGGCTTTTTCATATGATCTGAAAGAGAATTTTGTACCATCGAGCAAAGGTCTGTATTTTTCGCACAATTTTTTTACAAACTCTGAAAACTGTTGTGTTGTTATTGTCATCTTCCATTCCAAAGTGCTTAGAATAAGTATTTCAATGGCATTTATTATCTCAAGTGTATCTTGTGTGGCCTGAAGTTTTTTCCCCTCGCTGTCTACATTAGCCCCAGAATAATGTTTATAAAATACTGTTGCCCAGTATTTATTTGAAAAAAATTTATCCTCATTTTCCTTTGATGCTAGCAGGCAACACACTATAAAATAGTTTGAGACACGTTTGAAGTCTCTTATTAAAGTTGAATTTTGAGTGAGTAAATTTTCTAAGTAAATTAATCCATATAAAATTGTGTGTCTTGTAGTTTGCAATTTGCTTATTAAATTATTGGTTATTATTCTAGTTTCATATTGCTTATTTGGCTCAGTGTTGAAGATGCTTTTTTCTCCGGTCATAAAGCAAAGTTCTGTTGCTATTATATAATTTAAAACGGCCTTTTTTTTAGACAATTCTTCTCTTGAAATCGATGGCTTTCCACTAATAATATTTTGTTCTTGAGTGTCAATTGTTTTGATTAATTTAAGCAGAGGTAGAGAATCCCATTCGGTTGCAGTACTTTGCTGCGTGGTCCATTGACTTGCAGCATCCTTTAGAGTTATCACGCCTTGATGGGTGGAATCTTGAGTTGGAGCATCCTGTGTCATGGCATTTATATTAGCAATTCCGAGTCCATAACATAAAATCAAAAAAACAAAAAGATTCATCTTAATTCCCCTTCCCATTTTTGTGTCATCCAAATTTCAGATTCTAGTTTTTAAGTTTAATTATGATAGTATTTAAAAGTAAATATTTATAAGTAATAATCTTTTTAATACAGGATATAACATGAATAAAAAAATTATTCTTACCGGTGATCGTCCAACAGGTCCACTGCATCTGGGACATTTTATTGGATCGCTACAAAATCGTGTTAAATTACAACAAGAGTACAATCAATATATTTTAATTGCTGATGTGCAAGCATTAACGGATAATTTTGAAAATCCGGAAAAAGTCAGAAAAAATATTTTTGAATTAGCTTGCGATTATTTAGCAGTTGGCATCAATCCAGATGTTTCTACAATTTTTATTCAATCAATGATTCCGGAAATTGCAGATCTTACAATTTTTTACCTGAATTTGGTTACACTTGCCAGACTACAGCGTAATCCAACTGTCAAAGACGAAATAAAACAAAAAGGCTATGGGGCCAACGTTACAGCAGGATTTTTGTGTTATCCTGTCAGCCAGGCTGCTGACATAACTGTTTTTAATGCAGATTTGGTTCCGGTTGGTGAAGATCAACTTCCAATGATTGAGCAGACTGTTGAAATTGTACGTAAATTTAACAGTATTTATGAACCGGTTTTTGTAGAACCAAAGGCGCTTGTTCCCGAACATGGTGCGCGTTTGTCAGGCATTGATGGAAAAGCAAAAATGAGTAAATCGTTAGGAAATGCAATTTATATGTCTGATTCTGCTGATGATTTACAGAAAAAAGTTATGAGCATGTTTACCGATCCAGACCACCTGCGCGTTGAAGATCCCGGGAAAATAGAGGGAAATACGGTTTTCACTTATCTTGATATTTTTGACACGGACAAAGTACGTGTAAATGATCTTAAAGAACATTATAAGCGTGGTGGATTAGGTGATGTAAAAGTAAAACGTCATTTGAATGAGATATTACAAGAATTTTTAAAGCCAATTCGTGAACGTAGAATGCAATTTTCAAGTGATCCCGCGCAGGTCATGAATATTGTTAAACAGGGTACGGATAAGGCTAGAAATACTGCGGCGCAGACAATGGCAAAGGTACGTAAGGCCATGAAAATTAATTATTTTTAAACAAGTTCAAGTGCAACTCAGTTACCAATTGCATGCAATCAAAGTAATTATTGGAATTAACATATAAAATCCCAACCACCATAATTTATCTTTAACAGCTAATTTGTAACAAAAGTTAAGTGCAATTATTGCAATAATAGTTGCACTTAAAATCAAAAAGAAGCCATGAGTGCCAAAACCGGCATTCAAGCTTTGCAAAAGTTCAGGTTTTTTGAAAATATCTTTTATTCCCAAAAATAAGAATGCTGCAATAATCAGCGGCAAGTGTATTAAAAATGAAATCTGAAATGCTCGTCTAGGACTGATGTTTAACCAACATCCTGCAACGTATGTACTTGCAAAACGCGATATCCCTGGCAAAAGGGCACAGCCTTGAACTGCCCCAAGAATTATTGCTTTTTTGAGATTGAATTGCTGCTCAAACTTAAGAACCCGTTGAAGTGGTTCGAGCCGCCTTCGCCAAGGCTTCGGCGCCCAGGCAAGCTCCCGCTCACACCGCTCATCCTGCCTGTCCGCCATAGCTACCCAAGAGCGAAGGCTGGAAGTGATTTGCGTAGCAAATTGTATCGAAGGATCAATCTGCGTTTTCTTAAACTTCAGCGAAAACAACAGTAGCATTGTTACTATAAAACCAAAGAGCAGAAAATTTGGTCCCAGATTTCCGAAAAAATCGTGCATGCCAATTTTTATAACAAAGTAAAATATGCTTGTAACTAAATCCGCCACAATTACCAACCCAACTATTTTACCAAAGATAGCAAACAGCTTTTTTTGAGAAAACGACAGCGGTTTTGATTTGAATAAAAACTGTGTGCATGCCTGAAGCATTTTTTTTAAAGGGAAAAACCAATCTTTAGAAAATACGACTAATATCGCGGCTAAAGCCGTGCCGTGTAACAGATGGTCTAAAAAGTCGGGCAAAACGGCATTTGGGATTCCCCAAAACTTATTTGCCAGCAACCCGGCCAATGCCACGTGTCCTGAGCTGCTAATTGGCAGTGATTCAACTATTATTTGCGTAATTATTAAAACAAGAATTATGCTTTCCATTATTATCCACCTATTTATTATCCGTCCATTAAGTTATTAATTTATATAAA
>AMWB02161866.1_pt1 | contig 10449 bp, 8 predicted proteins | sample 200311 | NCBI WGS metagenome assembly AMWB02 (sample SAMN02737377, study PRJNA173069) | bioreactor metagenome | biome: anode biofilm in microbial fuel cells | place: USA: California | collected 2010-12-16 | reverse complement strand
GAAAACCGGTGAGCCATTGCCCCAGAAACATGGCCAGGGACCGGCTGCGCCCGGCATCCACCTCGGCCGCTGCGTAGACTCGAGGGACATAAGCGGCTGTGGATTCCCGTGCCAGCCTTTTCAGAAAAGCGTATTCCTTGAAAACAAGGGCTTTGCCGGCGGCGGACACAGCCACATTGACGACCCAGGGGTAAAGCACTCCGTCGATCTCGGTTTCCACCCTCGCCGGGTGGTAGTACTCGCCGTGCTTGGCCAGAAAAATGCGAAAAACCTGCGCGGCCGCTGGGTCCACCCCCTTTCCGACAAGCGCGCGGACGATCGCCTCCCCTCCGGTCTCCTTGATAAACACCTGGATCGCCTGGAAATAGTCTCCGAGGGGGATGGAGGTTTCGGCATCCGCATGGGGCGATGCAGGGGCGGTGAAGGCGTGCCGGCTCGTCGGAAGCGGCCGCCGCCACAACGGGTGTTCCGGCAAGACCGGCTGGTCCGGGGTTTCGAGAAAGCATTCGAATCGCAGCGACGCCTTCGCGCCGTTGGACCGTATCCGCTTTCCTGGAGCCTTCATTTCAGCTTGGCCCGATGATCTTCGATCTCCTGGCGGATCGGCGGCGCCACGTCGAAGCCGAGGGCGACGGCCTTGTCGTAGTGATCGACGGCTTGGGCGTAGTCCCCCTTCTCCAGAAAGGCAATGGTCAGGTTGTTGTAGGCCGGGGCAAAATCAGGGGCGAGCGTGATGGCCTTCTGATTGGCCGCGATGGCCTCATCCACCATACCCTTCATGAGGTAGGCGTTGCCCAGGTTAGCGAAGGCCTGGACGTAACGGAAATTGAAGATGGTGGCCCGTTCGAAGTTCTTGATGGCCTCATCCACGTTGCCACGCTGCAGCTCCACAAAGCCGATGTTGCCGTAGCCCTCGGAGAAGCCAGGCCTGACATGGACCGCCTTGCGGTTGAATGCCAGGCACCCTTCCAGGTCGCCGCGGCTCAGGCAGATCCCGCCCAGCAACACGTATGCCTCGGCCAGGTTGGGGCTGCATTCCAGGGCGGCGTGCAGCTCGCGTTCGGCATCTTCAAGCCGCCGCTGCCCCACGTATCCGACCGCCAGGTTGTAATGCGAATTGCCGCACTCGGGGTTCTGGCTGACGGCCGCCTTGTGGATGGAAATGTATTCATCAACGTCCTTGGGCATGCTCATTTTTGCTTAACCCTCATTTCGTTCAAACTGGGTTGCAGCCTTAGGTGTTTTAGGCTGGTTTTTTTTCAGAGAGACCCCGGCCATGCGGGGATTCTCTGCGGATATGGTAACCTCAAATTGATGTCAAGTAAAATTGCCATCGGAAGCGCTGGTTTCAACCATGTTTTCGCTTGACATCACTTAGGCTTTTCTTTACCAAGCGAGGCAGGAAGCAACTTCGATTATTGCCATCTCACAACAGACGGCGCTGCAGTAATCCCAAATTCAAGGCGCGCGAGTTTCGTGCTGCTGCGGTGTACGCCGGTACGCTGCAGCAGCAGCGAAATGAACCGCAACGCCGAAGTTGGGTTTAATGCAGCGCCGTCAGGGGGACGCCATGAAAGCTGGGTGCTACACCGCACTGATCACGCCATTCAAGGGGGATGACATCGACTGGGCCGGTCTGGACCGCTTGATCGATTTCCAGATTCAAAACGGCATTACCGGCATCCTGGCCGTCGGCACTACCGGCGAAAGCCCGGTGCTGAATTGGCAGGCGCACAACGAAGTCACCGAGAAAATCGCGTCCCGGTCGCGCGGCAAGTGCCTCTGCATCGCGGGCACCGGCAGCAACAACACCCGCGAAAGCCTGGATGGCACCCGGCATGCGCTAAATTGCGGTGCTCAGGCGGTGCTGCTGGTGGACCCCTATTACAACGGCCCCAGCTCGCTCGAGATCCGGCGCGAATACGTTGCGCCCATCGCCAAGGCATTCCCCACCCTCGATATCATTTCCTACGTCATCCCGGGCCGCACCGGGACCCAGCTGCTGCCCGAGGACCTGGCGATTCTGTTCCGGCAGTACCCCAACGTCAACACCGTCAAGGAGGCCACGGGGGACATCGCGAACATGCGCCGCACGCGGGCATGCTGCGGCCCGGATTTCGCCATCTTTTCCGGCGACGATCCCCTGACGATCGAGATGATGACCGACCCGGAGGTGAAAGCCGCCGGCGTGATTTCGGTCGCCTCCAACGTGGCGCCCAAAGCGACGACCGAAATGGTCAACCTGCTTCTGGCCGGGCGCACGGACGAGGCCCGGACGCTGGCCGCCAAGCTCGAACCGCTCTTCAAACTGGTCACGGTCAAGACCACCGAGAAAACCCCTTACGGCGAGGTGATCTGCCGCGCGCGCAACCCGCTGGCTTACAAGACGCTGATGGCCATTCTGGGGATGCCGTCGGGCGGCTGCAAACCCCCCCTGGGCAAAATGACTCAAAACGGCCTCAACAAGGTTCTGGAGACTGCCCGCACCATGCAGCGCACGGCCCCTGAAATCCTGAAACCCATCGCCGACTTCTTCGGCGTGAACATCGAAGATCGGTTGGCAAATCCGAAATACTGCGAGGGGCTGTGCTACGCAGAGTATTAGAGGGAAGCAATGAGGACTGAGCATAATGGTTCTCCAACTCAGTCCTCGGTCCCCGTTTCTCAGTCCTGCTTGCCTGCCGCCTGGGGGCCGCCCTCCTTGAACAGCAGTCCATTGAGCCACTTCATGCCGAATTCCAGCAGGGCCACGTCGTCGCTGCGCAGGTTTGCGAGGGTGGCCTCATCCACGGAATAACGCCTGAGAAAAGAGCTCTCGAACACGAACTTGCGGAACCGGTCGATGTCGTAGCTCGCCATGAAGAACATCTGCTTGACCTTCTCGGTCCAGTGCATGTTCGGCGGGAAGGATCGCTTGCGGACGATGAGCTCGGTCCACTGATTGTTGATCCGGTCGTGCGCATCGACCCCCTGATCTTGCCGCCACTCCAGCACGGTCCAGGATCGATCCTCGTCAAACCCCAAACAATGCGCCTCGCGCACCATGAAGAAAAAATCTTCCCCGTCCGGGTCTTCCTTGTAGGCCAGCGATGCAACCCCCAGCGGGTAGTAGCGGCATGAGGTCGGCCGGTCCTCGTAGACCAGACAGCCCTCGGGCCGTACGAAGGGGCAGGCCTTCCGGCCCCCCGCAGCGCCGTCTTCGTCCAGAAGCTTGAGCGTGACGACGGGAATGTCTGTCTTTTCGAGCATCTGCGGCTCGGTGTAAAGAGCCAAAAACTCCTCGGACGTCAGCCCCAGACGCTTCTTAAGGCGGATGATGTCGTAGGGGGTCAGGATAATGTGGATCCCGCGGCAGCACTGGGTGAAGCACTTCACGTCCTTGTGGCAACGGAACGTAAAGCGGCTGTCGGGCCCCAGCCGCATGGGTTGTATCGGTCCTTCCTTAAGCTGTTCCATACAAGGTCCTTTCAAATTTCGTTTTTTCTTATCCCACATCGGCCGGCCAAGTCAACGCAGCCATTTTCGTCTTGATTTCATCATAAAATCTACTATATCGTAAATTTTACCCTTTTTTCCGGCCGCACCCAAGCGGCTTTGCTGGCGGCGCTGACACCATTTGCATGTCTTTAGTAAGGAGGGGACCGAAATGAAGTTGTCGATAACGAAGGCCAAGCAGCTCAAACCCAAGCCGGATGAAACCCAACTCGGCTTCGGCACGAAATTCACCGACCATATGTTCAACATGGATTACAGCCCCGACCAGGGCTGGCACCACCCGAGGGTCGAGCCCTACGCACCGATCGCCTTGGATCCGGCCACCATGGTCCTGCACTACGGCCAGGGGGTTTTCGAGGGGCTCAAAGCCTACCGCACGGCTGCCGGCCGCATCCAGCTCTTCCGGCCTCTGGACAATTTCCGCCGCCTGAACCGCAGCAACGATATCCTGTGCATCCCCCGGTTCGATGAAAACCTCGCCCTTGATGGGTTGAGGGAACTTCTGAAAGTCGAGCAGGATTGGGTGCCACGGGCGCCCGATACCTCCCTGTACATCCGACCGACCATTTTCGCCTCCGATCCGTTTCTGGGTGTGCGCGCCTCGCACACCTACCGGTTCTTCATCATTCTGTGCCCGGTCGGCGCCTACTACCCCGAAGGCTTCAACCCCGTTAAGATCCTGGTCGAAAACGAACACGTCCGCGCCGTCCCGGGCGGCACGGGCGAGGCCAAGACCCTCGGCAACTACGCCGCCAGCCTGCTGGCGGGGCAGAAGGCCCACGACGCCGGCTTCACCCAGGTGCTGTGGCTGGACGGCGTGGAGCGCAAATACATCGAAGAAGTGGGCTCGATGAACATTTTCTTCGTCATCGACGGAGAGGTCGTCACTCCGGCGCTTCAGGGCAGCATCCTGCCCGGCATCACCCGCGACACGGTCCTGCAGCTCGGGCGCATGTGGGGGCTGAAGGTCTCCGAGCGCCGCATCAGCATCGACGAACTGCTGAAGGCCAATGAGACCGGAAAACTCCAGGAGGTCTTCGGTTCGGGCACGGCCGCGGTGATTTCGCCGGTCGGCCAGATCAAGTATGCAGACCGGTTGATCACGGTCGGCGACGGCCGGGTCGGACCCCTGGCCCAGCGGTTTTACAAGGCCATCACCGATATCCAGTACGGCCGCGCCGAAGATCCCAAGGGCTGGATTGTGCCGGTCGCCTGATACGGAGAGGAAACGTCAGGATGAGTCAGCCTATGGCGCAGCCGCGGATGATCCCCCACCTGGCGGAGTTCGCCGCCAAGATGGCCCAGGCGGGCTTGAAGCCGCTGGTCATCGACACGTTCGCGCATTACTATCGCCGGCTGGTGGGCGGCGAAAGCGGATTGATCCACGATGCGGACATCCTGCCGGTCCAGCTCAGGGACGTCCCCAAGGCCTCCGAGCTGGCCGGCTACGCAGCAACCGGGCAGCAGACCCTGAGCCAGGCCGCACGCATCGTGCTGAACGGCGGCCTGGGCACGTCCATGGGTCTGGTCGGGCCCAAATCGCTGCTGAAAGTCCGACCGGGCCTTTCATTCCTCCAGATCATCCTGCGCCAGGCCGAGCTGGCGTCCGTGCGCATCGCGCTGATGAACAGCTTCAATACCCACACGTCAACGCTTTCGGAAATAACGAAACTCAACCCGGCCCGCCCGCCGCTCAGTTTTCTGCAGCATAAATTCCCCAAAATCCTGCAGGGGGAGCTGACGCCGGCCGACTGGCCGCGCAATCGCGAGCTGGAATGGAATCCACCCGGCCACGGGGATGTCTACGCCGCGCTCTACGCCTCCGGGATGCTTCAAAAATTGCTGGAGGAGGGAGTCCGCTACGGGTTTATCTGCAACTCGGACAATTTGGGAGCCGGGATCGACGAGACGCTGCTAGGCTATTTCGCTGAAAAGCGGCTGCCCTTCATGATGGAGGTCGCCGAGAAAACCCCATCCGACATCAAGGGCGGACATCTCGCCCGCCATCGCAACGGCCGCCTCATTCTGCGCGAGGCGGCCCAGTGCCCGAAGGAGGAAATCGCCGCTTTCCAGGACATCCAGCGCTACCGCTTTTTCAACACCAACAACATCTGGGTCAACCTGGAGTTCCTGAAGGACCTCATCGCCCGGGAGCGCATCATCGATCTGCCGATGATCGTGAATCCCAAGACGCTCGACCCGCGCGACGAAACGAGCCCGCCCGTCTACCAGATCGAAACGGCCATGGGCTCGGGGATCTCGCTCTTCGAGGGTGCGGCCGCGGTCAACGTGCCGCGCTCGCGCTTCCTTCCGGTCAAAACCTGCAATGATCTGCTGGCCGTGCGCTCGGACTGCTTCGTCTACTCCGAACGCGAAGGCTTGAAGCTCAACCCCGCGCGTGAAGCAACCGGCCGGAGCGAAGCCATCAAGATCAAGCTCGATCCAAAGTATTACGGCAAATTCGACCTGCTGGAAGAGCGCTTCCCGGCGGGCGCGCCCTCGCTTAGGAATTGCGATGCCTTCACCATCAACGGGGACGTGCGCTTCGAGCAAGACGTGGTGATCCGCGGTACGGTCACCATCAGCAACAGCGGCAACCAGCCGGCCGTCATCAGAGCCGGAACGGTGGTCGAGCGGGATCTGGTGCTTTAAAGAAGCACCCAGAGGGTTTTAGCGGGTCAATGACCGATCGGCCAGTTCAATCAATATCCTGAATTACTTCTTTTTTAATACATCCCTCAGCGAATTCACACAAAAATCAACCAGCTTTTCATTTGAATTGTAGCCCATCAATCCAATTCGCCAAACTTTTCCGGCCAGTTCACCCAATCCGGCGCCGATCTCCATATTATGTTTGGCCAACAAATCGTTTCTCACCTTGGCTTCATCAATTCCTTCCGGCACCTTGATGGTCAGCAGGTGCGGAATTCGTTCACCGTCGGGAACAATCGGTTCCAGGCCCAGCTGGGACCCTAATGTTGAGATCAACCTCGCGCTGTTTTCGCGGTGACGCCTCCAGGCGTTTTCAATCCCCTCATCCTTTAAAATCATGAGCGCTTCATGAAGCCCATAATATTGGTTGCTGGGTGCGGTATGATGGTACGCTCGTTTGCCCGGACCATTCCAGTAGCTTCCAAGAAGATTTAGGTCATTGACCCAGCTTTGAATTTGCGTCTTTCTGTTTTTGACAAAGTGAACCGCCCGTTCGCTGAAACTAACCGGAGACATTCCGGCGACGCATGCCAATCCTTTTTGAGAACATGAATACACCGCATCGAGCTGCCAGTCATCGACATAAACATCGACCGCGCCGAGCGATGTCACCACATCGGCGATCACCAGCGCGCCCGATTTATGCGCGATCTCTGAAAGCAACTTTATATTCGATAACGCACCGGTGGATGTTTCAGCATGAACGAACGCAACCACCTTTGCGTCAGGATTATTTTTCAGAGCGCTCTCCAACTTTTGAGGATCGACCGCTCGGCCCCAATCATCTTTTACAACCACCACCTGTCCACCCAGCTTCGAAACGATTTGTGTCATCCGGTTGGCAAAATACCCGGCAACGCAAACAATGACCTTTGACCCCGGCTCGACCAGATTCACCAGGCATGCTTCCATGCCCAACGATCCCGGACCGGATAAAACGAATGTGTGTTCGCTTTCGGTCTTAAAGGTATACTTAAGAAGCGATTTTATATCGTCCATCAATTCGATGAACTGCGGATCGAGATGCCCCAGGGTGGGTTTCGATAATGCTTCTAAAACCTTGGGGTGAACATTCGCGGGACCGGGTCCCATTAATACTCTTTCTATCGGTTTGAATGAGTTGTGCACGGGTTCGATCTCCATGAATTAGGTTAGGAATAAGAACTTGCGGTTGCCTCCCAGAGTGCAATAGCGCTCCGGCCAACCGGCTGCCGCCCTACAGAAATGCGTCACTTCGCCCCCAGCCGCAGTCAAGCTAGTAACATCACCTTCAGTGGTTGTTGTCAACAGCGAAGATCGATCCGGAACGCGGCCATCTCCGGCGCGTTTCCAGGTCAAAGCAATCACTTTATCGGCACAGCTATTTTAGATTACAGAAAATAGAAAGATTGACGTCCTAATCCCGTCTGCGGGTGAGATACTTGACGGCGACCTTTTCGTTCGATCCGGAGGCGGCCTTGAGGGAGGCCGGCTGAATGGCGAGCGGCACTTCGATCACGCCCACGCCCTCCCGGAGCCGGTCCAGCGGGACCTTTTCGGTGTAAATGGTCTGGAGGTTTTCGAGGATGCGCTTGCCCCCGGCGATCTCCACCCGCGAAGGGTCCACGGTGGCTTCGGCCAGAATCAGATTCTCCGAGAGCCGCCCGGCCCAGTCGACCTGCACGGGCAGATCCTTCCGCACCGTGACGTCCAGGTCCACGACGATGCTCTGCGGGTTGACATTCTTGAGCACCAGGCCGGGAGGGAGGCTGATGTTGCCGGCAGTGATCGCAAAGTCGTTCTGACCGACGACGGCCGTGCTGAGGTCCAGCCGAACCCGCACCTGCTCCGGCCGGGTGGATTTGACCAGCGTTCCCGACCCGCTCAAATTCAGGCGAACCGCGTTGACCGAGGCGTGCACGATTTCCATGTTGGGATTGCGGTTCTGGTACTCGATCGGGACATCGAAGGTGACCAGTGTTTCCAGACCGCGCGAGATGCTGAACCAGAACCCGGTGATGAACAGCAACGACACCAGGGCCGCAGTGGTGACCTCCACGCGCTCCTTCTTCGCTGGCAGGCTCTGTTCGTCGGCAATCCCGAAATGCTCCTCGATGGTTTCAGCCAGCTGGCGGGGACTGCCGATGACCTGCAACCGCATCCCCTTGGCCACGCTCACTTCGCCCCGTTGCTCGGAGACGACGACGACCAGGGAATCGGTGGCTTCCGCGAGGCCGAGCGCGGCCCGGTGCCGTGTGCCCAGGTAAGACGGCAGGTCCTCCCGCCGGGACAGCGGCAGAATGACACCCGCCCGCGCGACGCGATCGCCTTCGATGAGCGCTGCTCCGTCATGGACGGGGTTGTCCGGGTAGAAAATGCTCAGGATCATCTCTCGGGAGATATCCCCGTTCCAGGCGATGCCGCTCTGGATCAGCTCCTGGATGTCCTCCTCCCCGGGGATGACGATCAAGGCACCGTGTCGTCGCCGGGCCAGCTCGAAAGCGCTCTCAGCAATAATGTCGATGGGAGCGATGCGGGTCTTGGAGGTAAACCCCCAGAGAATGGTCCTGAAATTCCTGGCCTGGAGCACGCTGCGGATTTCATTCCGGAAGACCACGACGATGATGAGAGCCGCCACCGCCACGATGCCCTGCACCACCCAACTCGTGACGATCAAGCCCATGTATGAGGCCATCTGCTGAAAAAACCACAGCATGGTCAGGCCGATCAAAACGCGGAAAACGTAGGTGCCGCGGAACAGGACGTAAAAGCGGAACAAGATGTAGCTGTTCAAGCCGATATCAACCACATCCTGCCAGCGGAAACCCGATAGGAATTGGAGCACTTTTTCCATTAAAAACTAATCCGTCACGCTGAAGCGCAGATTTTTTAAAAGACGGCCGCCGGCATCAATGATTTCAACCCGCCAGGGGCCTTTGTCGGCCTCCCTCAGCTGAATGCTGCTGAACGTGCTCCAGCGCGGATGCTTGACGGAAAGCCGGATCCGGGCGCTGGGCTTGTCTCGAAAAAACCAGTGGTGATAGACAACGGTGTCCTCCGTGATCTGGTCAAAAAGGGTATAGCAATAGATCTTGCCGGCGGAGATGGAAAAGGCGATGGCCGGATTGGAAGGAATTCCTTCCTTCACGTCCTCGCAGACCAGCGCCTGCACCAGCGCCAGCTTGGAAGCGCCGGAGTTTGCTCCGCCCCGCGGCGGGGCCTGGGCCTGAGCCGCCCAAGCCCAACTGAACGACAACAACCATACTGCCAAAGCCAAGCAGCATTTACGAACCAATGGATTCCTCCTGCGCTCCAGCGGCCTCCGGGCGCCGTTTTAAACCGCATATCCTGCATTTTCAGCTTAGCGTCCTTTTTTGATTTTGCAAGAGAAAATCCCCCTGTTAGCACTTTTTTCCATTAGATTTTTAAGCTAATCTAATCTAGACTGAATAATTGTCTGCTGTTCTGGCCAGATCCGCGGAAGTTTTTAGACCTTCAGGTTCAACCGATCGGAGATCATGATGCAGCATTCCGATGCACTCATCCAGGAGCCGGCGCCCGGCAGCAGGAGGGTCTGCTTCTGCGGAGACAGCATCCGCTTCACCCTGACCGTACGGGGCGGGTTGAAGGGTTCGGCATGGACCCGCACCAACATCAGCCATGCCGGCACCACCCGCGACGAGATCATCCGCAGTGTCCATTTTCATGAAACCCCCCTGGGCCGGGGATGGTTCGACACGCCCATGCGTCAGGTCGCCGAAGACCGCTTTGAGGCCAGGCTGGCGTTGTGTGAAGTCGGCCATTTTGAAGCCAAGTGCTTCTTCCTGAGACAGGGCGAATCCTCCCCCCTCTGGCCGCCCGGCGCCAACACGGCGTTGAATGTGGAGCCGGCCGAGTCCTGCTGCGCCAACATCATCTACAACGCCTTCGTGCGCCAGTTCGGGCCGAACAAGGCCGGGATCAAGCCGCTGCCGCCGCCCGGCGACGCATGTCTGCAGGTCCTGGACGCGGCGCGATATACCGTGATTCCACCCTCCGGAACCTTTCGCGACCTTGCCGCGGAGTTGGACTTCATCGTCGGCAAGCTCGGCTGTCGCATCCTCATGCTGCTTCCGATCCATCCCACGCCCACCACTTATGGCCGGATGGGGCGCTTCGGCAGCCCTTATGCGGCCCTCAGTTTCCGCGGGGTCGACCCGGCGCTGGCCGTCTTCGATCCCAAGGCCACTCCGATGGAGCAGTTCATCGAGCTCGTGGACGCCG
>AMWB02008960.1_pt1 | contig 10457 bp, 9 predicted proteins | sample 200311 | NCBI WGS metagenome assembly AMWB02 (sample SAMN02737377, study PRJNA173069) | bioreactor metagenome | biome: anode biofilm in microbial fuel cells | place: USA: California | collected 2010-12-16 | reverse complement strand
ACCGTCTGGAGACCATGATCTTAATGTCGGGGATCCCGATCGGCTTGGAGGCGATCCACCGGCAGATTACTTCATCCCTGCATTTAATTATCCAGCAGGACCAGCTGGTAGACGGCGGGCGTAAAATAACCCACGTGACCCAGGTTAACGGCATGAAAAACGGTTTGCCTAATTTGGAAGATATTTTTTATTATGATATCGAGAATGTCGACCGGGAGGGCAGGGTGCACGGGCGCTTTAAGGCCACCGGCGTCATCCCGGCCTTTTATCCGATTTTTGCCAAAAGAGGGATCAGTTTAGATAAAGAAATTTTTAATAAGGATTAGCATGCTTTGGAGTAAAACGTTTATCCCTACTTTAAAAGAAGTGCCCCGGGAGGCTGAATCACTGGGGCATCAGTTATTGCTGCGGGGTGGATTCGTGCGGATGCTCATGGCCGGAGCCTATACCTATCTGCCTTTAGGTCTGCGCGTTTTAGAGCGTATCCAGGGGATCATCCGCCAGGAGATGAATGCCGCCGGGGCCAGCGAATTATTATTGCCGGCTTTACATCCTTTGGATCTTTGGCAAAAGACCGGCCGGGACCAGGATTTGGGAGAGGTGATGTTTAAATTCAAAGACCGCCGGGAGAGAAACCTGGCCTTGGGTCCGACCCATGAAGAGGTCATCACCGACCTGGTCAAAAATAATATTTCTAGTTATCGTCAGTTGCCGCTGGTTTTATACCAGATCCAAACCAAATTCCGGGATGAGATCCGGCCGCGCTTTGGCTTGATCCGGGCTTGCGAATTCATTATGAAGGATGCCTATAGTTTCGATCAGGATGAAGCGGGCTTGGATAAAAATTACCAGTTGATGTTCGAGGCTTACCAGAGGATCTTGAACCGCTGCGGCTTAAAATATTTAATTACCGAAGCGGATTCCGGGGTCATGGGCGGCAAGGTTTCGCATGAATTTATGGTCGAGGCGCCTTTAGGCGAGGATGCGGTCTACTTCTGTCCGCAGTGCAAAACGGCTAAAGCGGCCAAAACGGATTTGCCGCGCTGCCAGGCCTGCAACCTTGGAATGCAGCTGGCCAATACGATCGAGGTCGGGCATATTTTTAAATTAGGAACCAAATACAGCCAGGCGCTGGGGGCTTTATTTTCGGATCGTCTGGGAAAACTTACTCCCGTCGTGATGGGCTGTTATGGTATCGGGGTATCGCGTTTAGTTTCGGCAATTATCGAGCAGAACAATGACTCCGCCGGCGTGATCTGGCCCCGGGCGGTGGCTCCTTTTGAAGTGATTATCCTGCCCCTGGAAATAAATAATCCCGGGCTGATGCAATTGGCTTTTGATCTGTACCGGGAGCTTAAAAACCAGGGAGTAGAGGTATTGCTCGATGACCGCGATGAACGGGCCGGGGTCAAGTTTAAGGACGCTGACTTGATCGGCATTCCGTTTAGTATCGTGGTAGGCAAAAAGGCCTTAGAAGATAATAAGCTGGAATTAAGGCGGCGTAAAGATAAAGTCGCGCAATTCCTGGTCAAAGAAGAGATCTTGAAAAATATTGTTAATTCCAAAGCGTAATTTTCTTAAGGAGGAATAAAAGAGCCCAGATGGATACCCAATTGCAGGCGATCCGCGATGAGGTTTTAGTTCGTCTTAACGACAAAAACGGGGAATTCCAGGCTAATTTCCGGGAAGGGCATACGGATTTTAAGCATGCGGTAGAGCTTATTTTTAAGGCGGTGTTGAAAAAAAACCGGGTCGCGCTTAAGCGCAGCGAAGAGGAGGAGGTGCTGGCCGCGATCATTTCGCATTTCGCGGGTTTTGGCCCCCTGGAAAAGTTATTAAATGACCCGGAAGTAACCGAGATTATGATCAACGGGCCGCACCAGATCTTTATCGAGCGTAATGGCAATATTGAACCGACCCAGATCAACTTTACCAGCGAAGAGCAGCTGCTGCATTTAGTTGACCGGATCATCGCGCCGTTGGGCAGAAGGTTGTCGGAGTTTGAGCCATTCGTCGACGCCCGGCTTAAAGACGGTTCCCGGGTTAATATCGTGCGCAGCCCGGTTTCCCGGATCGGGCCGGTTTTGACCATCCGGAAATTTTCTTACCGGGTCCTGCATATGGAAGACCTGATTAAGTCCGCCAGCATCTCACTGCAAGCCGCAGAGTTTTTAAAAGCCTGCGTGGTCTCCCGTTTAAATATTTTGATCACCGGCGGCGCGGGGACCGGCAAGACCACCCTGCTTAACGCCCTGATCGATTTTATCCCGGAGCAGGAAAGGTTGATCACAATCGAAGACACGCGGGAATTGATCATTACCCGCAAACATACGGTGCCGATGGAGACCCGGCTGGTGAATGTTGAAGGCAAGGGGGAAATCAGCATCCGGGACCTGTTCCGTAATGCCCTGCATATGCGCCCGGACAGGATCATTGCCGGCGAGGTCAGGGGCGAAGAGGTTTTGGATATGATCCAGGCGATGAATTCCGGGCATGAAGGCTCGATGACTACTTTACATGCCAGCTCTCCTTTGGAGGCATTAGACCGTTTAGAGATCCTGGCTTTGATGGGCAGCAATAATATGTCTAGCGAAGTAGCCCGCCGGCAGATCATCGGGGCGGTAGACCTGGTAGTGCACCTGACCCGTTTTGCGGATGGCCGCCGGAGGATCACGCAAATCAGCGAAGTGGCAAAGGGCAAGGAATATACGGTGTCGGATATCTTTCTTTTTGATGAAAATGCCGACCAATTGAAAGTTGCCCACCAACTGCCGTCTTTTTACAATAAATTGAACCGGGCAGCTAATTATACCGGCGAGATCTTTAGTCAGAGGTAAGTTAATGATGAATCAAGAGGCGATTGTCCGGCAGTTATCCGGTTTGTTCGCTCCTGATTTTGCCGATCAGAATCTGGAGTTAGTAGATTTAATGGCGCGTTACCAAAACGGGCGTTTAATGATCAGCGTCCTGGCCCAGCGCCAGGAGGGAGAGATCACCCTGGCTGAATGCTCTTTGCTTTGCCGCCGGCTCAAGAACCTGCTGGAGGAAAAAAACGTTATTGACGGGGATTATACTTTGGAGGTGGCCTCCCCGGGGTTGGATCGGCCGTTAAAAGAGAAAAAAGATTTCCTGCGTAAAATTAATCAAACCGCGGTGTTTTTCCTTAATGATCTGGTGGAAGGCAAATGCCAGTGGCAGGGCCAGATTGCCGGGGTTGATGATCACCAGGTTCTGGTCCAGGCGGCAGGAAAGACAATACAGATTCCTTTAGACAAGATCAATAAAGCACAGTTAGTAATATGATAGGAGAAAGAAAATGAGTCAGGAGTTGTTAGCAATTATCGAACAGATTGAAAGAGAAAAAGGCATCAAAAAAGAGATTATGCTGGAGGCTGTAGAAAGCGCGATGCTTTCGGCCGCCAAAAGAGTGATTGATTTAAAGCCGGATGAAGAGTTTAAAGTTCAGATTGACCGCGCCACGGGAGAGATCCGGGCCTTTCGCAATAATGAGCCGGTAACCAGTATCGATTTTGGCCGGATTGCCGCTTCCACCGCCCGCCAGGTGATTATCCAGAAAATGCGCGAAGCCGAAAAAGATGTGGTGTTTATGGAGTTTCAAGCCCGGGTCGGCGAGATCGTCAGCGGGACGGTTTACCGGTTTGAGAAGGGTAATGTGATCGTGGATCTTTTAGGCAAGGCTGAAGGGGTGCTGCTTAAACGCGAGCAATCCCCGAAAGAAGAATTCAAGCAAGGCCAGCGCATCCGCGCTTATGTGGTTGAGGTCAAGCGGGAGACCAAGGGGCCGCAGATCATCCTCTCCCGGGCCCATCCCAACCTGGTTAAGGAATTATTCGAGCTGGAGGTCCCGGAGATTTATGAGGGGATTGTAGAAATCCGCGGAATCTCCCGTCAGGCAGGGGAGCGTACCAAAATCTCGGTTTATTCTAAAAATGAGAAGGTGGATGCGGTGGGGGCTTGCGTGGGGATGCGGGGTAACCGTGTGCGCAATATCGTCAATGAGTTACAAGGCGAAAAAATCGATATCGTGCGCTTCAATGATGATGTCCGGGAGTACATTAAGGCGGCGTTGTCTCCGGCCAAGGTTTCGGAGATCAAGCTGGACCGCGAGACGATGAAAGCCAGCGTGATCGTTGATGATGATCAGTTGTCCTTGTGTATCGGTAAGCACGGGCAGAATGTGCGTTTGGCTTCCAGGCTGGTCGGCTGGGAGTTGGATATTCGCACTAAGAGTATGATCGCCGCTGAACTTTTAGGCGGCAAGCCTGATGAACAAGCCGCCGGCCAGGCCCAAGTTTCTTTGGAGGCTCAAGCAGAGGGGCAGGCAGAGCCTAAACCTAAGAAGGCCAAGAAGGCAGCGAAAAAAGAGCCTAAAAAGGCGGCTAAAAAAGAAGCCAAAAAAGAGGCGCCAAAGGAGCCAGGGTTGGCTCAAGCTTTAGGGGTAAGCGAAAAGATCGCTAAGGGGCTAGAGGATGCGGGAATAAAAACCCCGGCGGATGTAGTTAAACTGGGGGTTGAGGGTTTAACCCAGGTTAAAGGTATCGGAGAGAAGAAGGCCCAAAAAATTATTGCTGAAGCTAAGAAATCAGCTTAATTATTAATATCTAAGTCCGTGGCGGAAGCTGCGGCAAAGAGATTTGCCTGGGTGGCCGCCTGGCGGCGGAACCAAGGGCAGATTAGGAAAGAGAGCATATGCCAAAGACCAAGAAAGAAAAAATTGAGGCTAAAAAGCCGGTTAAAACTAAAGCGGCGGCAAAAGTCAAGCGGCCGGCGGTTAAAGTTTCTACGGTTAAGCCTAAAGCGGCGGTTAAAACGGTTAAGCCTAAAGCAGCAGCTAAAGGCGGTAAAGAGAAACCTTTGGTCGCGATGAAGACGGCCGCTAAGCCTGAGATCAAGGTTAAGGCAGAGGTTAAGCTTACGCCTAAGCCTGAAATTAAGCCCGCTCATAAGCCTGAAATTAAAATTGAATCTCAACCTGTGGCTCATTCCGAGATTAAAGTAGAAGCCAAGCACCCTGTCCAGCCGGAAGCTAAGGTTCAGGCCCGGCCGGTTCCTAAGCCTGAAGCAAAAGTCGAGGCCAAGCCCGCCCAAAAACCGGTTGAGGCCAAGCCCGCACCGGAAAAAGAAATCGAGCTGGAGTTGCCGATCACGGTTAAGGATCTGGCGGTTAAATTACAGGAAAAATCTTCCATTTTGATCAAGCACTTGATGGGGATGGGGGTGATGATCGGGATTAATCAGTCGTTGGATGAAGCTACATTAAATAAACTTTGTTTAAAATACAGTTTTAAAGTTAAGCAGGCACCTACCGCCGAAGAGGCGGCTTTGCAGGTCCATAAAAAGATCGATAAACCCCAGGAGCAAAAACTTCGCGCACCGGTGGTTACATTTATGGGCCATGTCGACCACGGAAAAACTTCTTTGCTGGATGCGATCCGCAATACTAAAGTTGCGGACAAGGAGCACGGAGGGATCACCCAGCATATCGGGGCTTACCGGGTCAGCTTACCGCAAGGAGAGATAACCTTTTTGGATACCCCGGGTCATGAGGCATTTACGGCGATGCGCGCCCGGGGAGCCAGGCTGACCGATATCGTCGTGCTGGTGGTGGCGGCGGATGACGGGATCATGCCGCAGACCCAGGAAGCAATCGACCATGCGCGGGCGGCAGGGGTAGCGATCATTGTCGCGGTCAACAAAATCGATAAACCGCAAGCTAACCTGGACATGGTTAAGAAACAATTAGCTAACGTCGGATTGAACCCCGAAGACTGGGGGGGTAAAACGATCACGGTGCCGGTTTCCGCCAAGACCGGAGCAGGCATCGATAATTTGCTGGAAATGATCTTGCTGCAGGCTGAGATCATGGAATTAAAAGCCAATCCCGACCGCCCGGCAAACGGAGTAGTGGTTGAAGCCAGGATGGCCAAAGGCCGCGGGCCGGTAGCAACATTACTGGTGGTTAACGGCACTTTACGTCTTAACCAGAATATTATTGTCGGCAATTTATACGGTAAGATCCGGGCGATGCTCAATGACCGCGGCCAGGTAGTTACGGCCGTCGGGCCGGGGATGCCCGCGGAGGTATTGGGGATCAGCGGCATTCCGCAGGTGGGTGAGCAGTTTTTTGTGATCGAAGACGAAAAGGAGGCTAAAAGCCTGATCCAGGCCCGGGCGGAAAAGGAAAAATTGCAGCAGGTTAAAGAAGTAAAAAGAGTAAGCTTGGAGGAGTTGCACGCCCAGATTGCTGCCGGCAAGATCAAGGAATTAAATTTGATCATTAAGGCGGATGTGCAGGGCTCACTTGAGGCGATCAAGGATACTTTAGACAAGCTTAATGTTTCCGAGATTAAAATTAATATCATGCATTTGGGGGCAGGCAATATCAACACTTCGGATGTGATCCTGGCGGTGGCCTCCGATGCCTTGATCATCGGCTTTAACGTTACGGCGGATGAGCAGGCCAAAGAGCTAATTGCCAAAGAAGGGGTAGAGGTAAAAACTTACAATATTATTTATGAATTGGCCAATGAGATCAAGGCGGCGGTAGAAGGGATGTTAGCCCCTAAGCTCAAGAAAATATTCCTGGGCCGGGCGGAGGTCAGGAAGATGTTCAAGCTTTCCCGTTCCGGATTGATCGCCGGCTGTTTTGTCAATAAAGGCAAGATCACCCGTAGCTGCCAGGTGAGTGTATTGCGGAACGGAGCGGAAATTTTCGACGGCAAATTAGCCAGCTTAAAGCGTTTTAAAGACGATGTGCGCGAGGTAGGAGAAGGTTTTGAGTGCGGGATCGCCGTAGGCGGGTTCGATCAGCTCTTAGAAGGCGACTTGATCGAGGCTTACGATGTGCAAAAAATAGCGAGGAAACTTTAAAGGTGAAAAAACGGATCTTAAGCGGGATGCGCCCGACCGGGAAATTACATCTGGGGCATCTGGCCGGGGCCTTGTCCAATTGGGTCAAGCTGCAGGATGAATATGACTGTTTTTTTATGGTCGCTGACTGGCACGCCTTGATGTCGGAGTATGAGAAACCCGATGACCTGGCTGCCAACCTGCTGGATAATGTTACCGATTGGCTTTCCTGCGGGATTGACCCTGAAAAGTCGGTTATTTTTATCCAGTCTCAGCTGCCCCAGCATTTGGAGCTTTACTTTATTCTTTCTCTGATTACTCCTTTAGGATTATTAGAACGCTGCCCGACGTATAAAGAGCAGCTGCGCCAGGTGACTAACCGTGATTTGAGCACCTATGCGTTTTTAGGTTATCCGGTCCTGCAGGCTGCGGATATCCTGCTTTATAAAGCCAATTGCGTTCCGGTAGGAGAGGACCAGCTGCCGCATTTGGAGTTAACCCGCCAGATCGCGCGTAAATTCAACAATCTCTACCAGCGGGATTTTTTTCCTGAACCTGAGGCTTTGCTTACTCAGACGACCAGGTTGCTGGGCTTAGACGGCCGCAAGATGAGCAAAAGTTATAATAATTATATTGCGCTTTCTGACACTCAAGAAGCCGTCCGCAAAAAGGTACAGGGGATGTTTACAGATCCTAAACGGATCCGCTTAGCCGATAAGGGTCATCCGGATAAATGCAGCGTTTTTGCTTATTACGTGGCATTTGCCCCCGGTTTAAAAAACCAGGTTAAGGAGCGCTGCGAAAAAGGCCAGATCGGCTGCACGGAATGTAAAAAAGAATTGTCCGCTCTCCTGCTTGAGGTCCTGGCTCCGATCCAAAAAAGGCGGGAAGCGCTGCAGGAAGATACAAAACTGATCCAGGACATTTTACGTAAGGGGCAGGAGCGGGCTGCGCAATTAGCCCGAAAAACCATCGCTGAAGTCAAAGGGCTACTTAAAATATAACGGAATTATTATAATAAAGTTAAGTTTAACAAAGATTACGGCGATTCTAAAAAAAGATTACAGCGATTAAATCCATTAACTCCAATCGTTGTAATCGGGTTTTAAATCTCTGCAATCAACTTAAGAAACCACTATGAATTACAAAATCCGCTTAGATATGTTTGAAGGGCCGCTTGATCTTTTGTTATACCTGGTCAAGAAGGACCACTTGAATATTTACGATATCCCGATTGCTCAGGTCACTCAGCAGTACCTGGAGTATATAAACTTGATGCAGCTTTTAGATTTGAATATCGTGGGTGAATTCCTGGTCATGGCGGCGACCCTGATGCAGATCAAATCCAAGATGCTTTTGCCAGCAGAAGAACTGGCGGCGCAAGAGGAGGAAGAGGACCCGCGGGCCGAGCTGGTCAAACGCCTCTTGGAGTATGAGAAATTCAAGCAGATCGCCGATAATTTAAGGGAGCGGGAGGTTAGCCAACAGGAGGTATTTAAGCGCCCCAACAACCAGGAAGCTAAGGCTGCCGCCGAAGGCGCGCCGGCGCAGGAAGAGGACAAATATTTTGAGGCCAATATCTTTGATCTGATTAATGCCTTCTCCCGGGCGTTGAAGGATATACCCCGTGAGGTTTTTTATGAGGTGATCAAGGACCAGTATACGGTTGAGCAAAAGGTCCATGATATCCTGCATCTGTTGCTGGTTGAGTCGCAGATCAGCCTGGCCGGCCTGTTTGCCAAAAGCAAAAGCAAAATGGAGATCATCGTGATCTTTCTGGCGATCCTGGAGCTGGCCAAGATGAAGGAGATCGTGGCTTGTCAAAAGGGGCAGTTCGAGGATATCGTAATTTTCAGGAATAAAGAGAATATCATTCCCTATGAGCGAAGAGACCAGACACGCGCTGCTAAAGAGCAATAATCCGGCACTTGTGGATACCAAGGAGTCGGAAGAGGATATCGTTTTAAATATCTCCTTAAGGCCCAAGAAATTCGATGAATTCGTCGGCCACCGCGAGATTGTCGGTAATTTGAAAGTTGCAATCCAAGCCGCCCAGCAAAGGAAAGAGCCTTTAGAGCACGTATTATTAAGCGGCCCGCCGGGATTAGGCAAGACCTCGCTTTCGCATATTATCGCCCATGAGATGGGGGCAAAAATTACCGCCACCAGCGGGCCGGCGATCGAACGGGCCGGGGACCTGATCGGCATCCTGACTAACCTTGAGGCAGGGGATATCCTGTTTATCGACGAGATCCATCGGATGTCCAAGGTGGTCGAAGAGTTTTTATACCCGGCGATGGAGAGTTTCCAGATCGATTTTGTGATCGATAAAGGGCCTTATGCTAAAACCATTAAATTTAACCTTAAGCCTTTTACTCTGATCGGGGCGACCACCCGTACCGGGTTACTGGCGGCGCCTTTACGCGGCAGGTTCGGGATGTTTTTCAGCCTGGATTTTTACCGGATCGAAGAATTGGCCAAGATCATCCAGAATTCAAGCCAACTGTTAGCGGTTAAACTTGATGAGGCAGCGACCCTGGAGATCGCGAAGCGTTCGCGGGGCACGCCCAGGATCGCCAACCGTCTGTTGCGCAGGGTCAGGGATTATGCGCAGGTTAAAAAACTGTCCAATGTTGATCAGGCTGCGGCGGCCAAAATCCTTACGGAGCTGGGGATCGACCAGGCAGGTTTCGATGATTTAGACCGCAAAGTCCTTAAATTTATCTTAGAGTCATTCAACGGCGGGCCGGTGGGGATCGAGTCATTGGCTGCCAGCCTCAATGAAGAGGTGGATACGATCCAGGATGCGGTGGAGCCCTATCTTTTAATGGCCGGCTATCTAAAGCGCACCTCCCGCGGCCGGCTGGCAACTCAGAAGGCTTTCGAACACTTCGGCTTCAAATTTAACCGGGAGCATCAGGAAGAGATATTCTAGTCGTTTGATTTAAGCCGATGAATATTCTATTGCATATTTGCTGCGCTCCTTGTTTGCTTTATCCTTTTAGCCGCCTCACCAGCCGGGGTTTTCAGATCAAAGGGTTTTATTACAACCCTAATCTTTATCCGCAAGAAGAGTATCTGCGCCGGCGCGGGGCATTAGAAACTATTAGCCAAAAGTTTGCGCTTGCGGTCGATTATCCGGATTTTAGGGAGTCGGAATTCTTCCAGGTGATCGGTTCCCATGAGAACCTGCCGCAGCGTTGCCTGATCTGCTGGTCCCTGCGCCTGCGCAAAACTGCGGTCAAGGCTAAAAAAGAAGGATTTTCTTCATTTAGCTCGACACTGTTGGTTAGCCCTTATCAAAATCATGAATTATTAAAGCAGTTGGGGGAACAGGTCGCCCAAGAGACCGGGATTGATTTTTATTATGAAGATTTCCGGACCGGATTTAAACAGGCGCAAGCCCAGGCCCGCCAGCTAAACATTTACCGGCAAAAATATTGCGGCTGTAAATATTCGCTGCCGGTAAAAGGTAGTTAAGTTTTTTAAAAAATGAGATTAAAAACCACGGTTATATTTTTGTTAAGCTGTCTTTGCCTGAACGCGACTCCTTTAGCGGCAGAAGATCAGGAAGCTTTGGTCCGGCC
>AMWB02163148.1_pt1 | contig 10458 bp, 12 predicted proteins | sample 200311 | NCBI WGS metagenome assembly AMWB02 (sample SAMN02737377, study PRJNA173069) | bioreactor metagenome | biome: anode biofilm in microbial fuel cells | place: USA: California | collected 2010-12-16 | reverse complement strand
TTTTTTCTTGGGCATTTACACCCGGAAGATCAACGAGCCAACCAATCCACCAATTATCATTCTTTTTTATGACTGCACGGTATTTCATTTTTATCACCTCACAAAAGGAATTTGAGATCTTTACAAATTTTACGGGCCAACTCATCAACAATTTCATTATGTCGACGCACTTGGGTTTTTTGCTGTTCCTTTTGGTATATACTATGGCGGCTCCCCTCCCGCAACAAGTGAGCACCGCATTTTTTTAGATATTTTATCAGCTCAGTTCTTTTCATTACCGGGAGATAAACTATCGGCAACAGGAAATGGTTTTATCCACCCATGTCTTCAGTTCCGCCTGTTGCCTCTTTTTTTAGACAGGATTAACAAGATTTACAGGATGACAAAAACAGTATGAAAAAAGAACGCATGTCATCTGCTTTTGCGGACTTTTTCCTTGATCTGCTGGAAACATAGTGCTGAGTAAAACATAGTGCTTCGCCCTGAACCAAACCCATTTTCCAAGATTTACGCCGATATCGTCCAGCTTCTTGATGGTCTTTTTCAGTTGCGCATCCGTCTTTTTCTGTGCCTCTTTCAGTTATTATTCTTTGACTCTGTAGACGTGGGTAGATGTAAAATCCCGTCTACCATGAATAATCCCAATGATGTATACTTTCTCCGATTTGATCTCGTAGATAATCCGATATGAATACATGAAAATTTCCCGTATGTTTTCATCGTCTATCTCCGGCACCTTTCGGCCGCTCCGTGGGTATTCTTCCAGGATGTTTGCTCTATCCATGATATCCTGGACCACTTTTTTCGCGTAATACCTGGAGTCGGATGCAATAATGTCGTGAATCGCCCTCAAATCGGACTTTGAAGGGTCGGCCCAGATTACCACGATTCAATTTCCAGCTTCAGATCTTCCGCGGATATCGTCTTGTCCTTTTCAATGGCCTGCCTTCCTTTCATAACCTTATCTATCACATAGAGCCTGTACATAATCGTATCTACATCGGCTGTCTCCGGAAGTTGTGTGATCGCCGTCAATGCTTCCTGCTTCAAGGTATTCATTTTTCAACCTCCTTTTGGGGGCTTTCAGGGTGACGGGCAATGAGTGACGGGTGACAAGTGACGAGTGACGGGTAAAAACTTGTTACCTGTTACTTGTCACTCGTTACTATAAAAGTGATTTATTTAGACCGATTATCATTTTGGATATGGTATCGAGATCCTGAATTGATTTTTCAGCAAGCTCTGTAGTTAAAAAGCCAAGCTCTCTGGAAATGATCAGTTGTGTTTCCAATTCAGCGGCACTTCCCTGTGCGATTCCCAGAAACTGGGTGAATTCTTTTGGATTGTTACGGCCTGCCCCCTCACTGATATTACTTGGGATTGATATGGCGGCTCGCCTCATTTGAGAAACCAAACCAAACTTTTCTTCAGCAGGAAACCCACCTGTATTTTGATAGACTGTTTTGACAAAATCAATCGACTTCTTCCAGACGTCCAGTCTTTGGTGTGGTTTACCCATTATCAACTCCTGTGTGACGGGTGACGAGTGACAGGTGACGGGTCTAATGCCGACCTTACTTGTCACCCGTCAATTGTCACTCGTTACCCGTTACCCATATCGCACTCCCCTCAGCAGACAAGCGGCTTGGACGGAAAAAGTGAAACTCACAAATTGAAGATATTTCTTAATACAGATTTTAGATTTTCTTGTTCAGATTCAATCAATGTTCCCAATTTCTTGATTATATATTTCTTTTCAATAGTTGCTTGTTTACTGAGCCTGATGAATGATTCAGCAACAAGACCACTCCGTCTCCACTCAACGATTTTATAATCAGCCCCGGTGAAATATTCCTGAGTGGTTATCCTTGCGACAAGAATGTCCAGGTCACCGGCATCGTAAATTACGAAAGCAGGTCTTTTTGATATGTTCCGCAAATCAGTGTGAGGGAAGCCGATCAGTACAACATCGCCAAAATCATAGGCTGTCATAGACAGCGTCCTTCTCAGGGTAACCTTTTACAAATTGTAACATTGCAAAATTGTTCCACTGCGTATCCTCTTCTTCGAGTAGGAGCATAACCCTTATTTTCGACTCCCCGATCAGTTTGCCCCTCAAGTTTTCAGGAATAGACAGATGTCCATCCGGCAATATCTCAGCCAAGTACTCATAAGCTTTCATGTTTTTCCTCCTTGAGATATGCAGATTTTTCTCATTTTTTCTTCTATTTCGTTTAATTGAACTTTAAGACAGCAAAATTCAGCTCGATGATGCGAGCTTTCAAATTCTCAAATTTTTTTTTAATGTTACACGTCGCCAATCGCCCTTGCAACCCTTTCCTGCTCCTCCTGTCGCAGATACGGTGACATAGGAAGACTCAAACATTGAGCGGATATCTGTTCGGCTACCGGGAAATCGCCGGGTTTGTGTCCCAGATTGGCAAACGCTCCCTGGAGATGCAAGGGAGCGGTGTAGTAGGCAACAGAAGGGATGCCGCTTTGTTTAAGGAATTGGGACAGGTGTTCCCGATCCGGGGACAAGATGGTGTACTGGGCATAGACCGAGGTATTGCCGGGGACGACCACCGGGGGCTGAATGCCCGGAATATCGGCCAGAAGCGTGTCGTAGCTTTTTCCGGCTTGAGAACGAAGATCACACTCTTCGGGGAACAGGGTGAATTTCTCCAGCAGGATGGCGGCCTGGAGGGTGTCGAGTCTTCCGTTGATGCCGACCAGAGGATGCTGATGTTTGATCTTCTGGCCATGGATGCGGATCTGGCACATTTTGTCTGCCAGGACATCGTCTTCGGTAAAGATCGCTCCGCCATCTCCGTAGCAGCCAAGCGGTTTGGATGGGAAAAACGAGGTGCAGCCGATCAGCGACAGATTGCAGGCTTTTTTTCCGTGGTGCGTGGCCCCAAAGCACTGGGCCGCATCCTCGATGACCGGAATGCCGTGCTTGTCGGCGATCTGATTGATCCGGGTCATGTCCGCGCATTGGCCGTAGATGCCGACCGGCATGATCGCTTTGGTGCGGGAGGTGATGGCGGCTTCCAGAAGATCCGGGTCCAGGTTGAAGGTATCGGGCCGGATATCCACAAATACCGGTTTTGCCCGAAGCAGGGCGATGACTTCGGCGGTGGAAATCCAGGTGTAGGGCACGGTGATGACCTCATCATTCGGGCCGATATCAAGCGCCATCAGGGCCATGAGCAGAGCATCGGTTCCGCTGGCGCAGGTGATGCAATGTTTGATGCCGACGTATTCGGCCAGTTTTTCTTCGAGCGCCTTGATTTCCGGGCCCATGATGTATTGGCCGTGACGCATAACCGTGAGAATTCTTTTTTCAAGTGGATTCCGAACACGGTTTTGCTGGGAGAACAAATCGATGAAGGGTAGGGAAGTTGTTTCCGGTTTCTTCAGAAGGGATAGACCGGAAACTTCATTAATAACCGTCACGCCATTTGCTACCGGATCAAAATCCCCATCGTTTGTCCAGAGATAAACCGGTTCCGGTAAAAGGCCGGCTGAAAGACCGATCAGCGCATCTTCCCGATCCGGATGATCTGCCGGAATTTCGCTCCAGGCAAACCCTGGAGAAGAAAGAATATGAATATCTTCAAGGAAAGTATCGAGTTGCTTTCTGGCAAAAACACGGGGGTTCATCTCGGTTCTGAGGTTGCCATCCTTGATGTGTCTGGCTATTTCCCGGACATGGATATATTCCAGACTGGGAAGCGAACAGAGCGCAATATAGAAAGTCGCTCCCGATTTTTTCATTTCAGAAAAAAGCATCGCCTTTTCATTGGCTGCCGGTGGTCTTTTCAGCAGCAGATCCAGAACGATATTGACATCCAGCACAATGAGCGGATTCATCGGCAATATTTATCCTCAAGAGCTTCGATCAAAACATCCCTGTCTGTTTTTCCTGAAGGCACATAACGATATTCAGCACCCAGCATGGCATGAACCTCATTTAACACGGGATCCAGTTCCACGGCTCCTGTGTCGATCAGTTCATCGGGGATAATCACCTGAATTTTTGCAGGCAGACCCCGCAATTTGATCGGATAGGGTAGTTCAATATGTCCGTTTTCGTGGTAAATGGCATTGCAGTTCATATCAACCTCCTTTTGGCGTGAAGTCGTGAGAGCGTTACAACCATTTCACGCTCTCGCGCACTCACGACTTCACGTTTTCACATAAACCGGTTTTTGACTCCTGATACCGCTTTTGGCAGGACAAACACACAAGATTATCGGAAAGTCTTTCTCCGCACTGGCACATCCAGCCGATCTGCCTGGCCGGGTTCCCGACCATCAGTGCATGATCCGGAACGTTTCGGGTGATCACGGCGCCTGCGCCGATAAACGCAGATCAAGCGGACTGAATATCACCATAACACCTTTTTTAGTGCGTCTATCTCCTTGAAATGTTCATCACGTGAGACCAGAGTCAGGCCATTCTTCAGAGCCAGAGCAGCAATCCAGATATCATTTTCTGGAATAGGATGCCCCTTTTTATGAAGGAGGTGCTTGATGCGTCCATATTCCCGACTTGTACCGATGCCACATGCAAGGAAGGCATTGCCAGCGGCAAAATTATCGATACGTGCGGAATTTGCCTTGGGCCGACCGGACTTGAAAGCGCCAAAAAAACAGTTCCCCGATAACGATGGCCGGGATGAATACCTCTGCTGCCTTGGCTATACGCTTTTGAACAGATGGGTCTTCCGCAAAGAGGGCAATTACGATATTGGTATCGAGAAGATATTTACCACGCCGCTGGTGCTCATAATCGAGTTGCCCAATCTGATTTATGATCTCTTTCTTAACTATTGCATTAAGCATGGGGAACCTCTCTTTCCGGGATCTTGAATTTTATAGGGGGCTCCAAAACGGGTGACGAGTGACAGGTGACGGGTGACAAGTGTTGGATCAAGTCCCATAGTTTTGAATGAAGATTCTTCATTGGACGGCCGAGTCTCAATCCAGAGTTTTACCGAACTGAAGTTCCAAAAGGCCAAAAACAAGGGGCCAAGCGGCATGATGGTGATTTAAACGATAAGCCGGGGCAATTCCCGGTTGTATAAAAGTAAGGATTTTTTTGATCCCTATGTTGCCATCTTTGTGCGCTTCAGCCCCTTGCCTTTGGTCTCTTTCTGACACTTGATTCTTCACGGGCTCTCCTTTATAGATGTGGTTCTCCCAAACACACATTCAAAGGAAGGATACGCCCGTGAAGAACTTATTTGTGTACCGGGGGCACTGGCGTTTTTATCCGATACGTTGAAGATGGCGGCGTAGGTGATGGCGGAAATTACGGCAAAAAGCAAGGCATTGGCCGGGATGTGGAGGTTGAAATCCACAGAACTGTGTACGGCGATGGCCACCATGGCAGTAAGGCCCCCTGCCCCGATGCACTTGCCGAACATGCTGTGTTTTTGCCGCCAGCGCCGGAAGGCTTTCCGCAAAAAAAACAGGGTGATGCAAGCGGCCGGCAGGAAACCCACGGCGCCGGTATCGGTTAACAGCTCCATGTAATCGTTATGGGCATGATCGAAAAGAAACCGCGACATGGATGTCTGGTAGCGCATATAGGCGTTCTTGAAAGTCCCCAGACCGGTCCCCAGAACCGGATAGTCACGAATAATCCCGATGGAATCCGTCCATACGGCAAGTCTGCTTACATGATCCTCCTCAAGATCGGCGAATCTTTCCTCCAGCATGTCCCAGGAAGCCAGTATGATGGTCGCAAATATCACGACGGCCAGAAGCACCAACAGCCCCGTCTTTTGCTTCAATGAACGCCTGCGGTAGGTAATCCACGCAAAAAACAGTGATGAGAAAACAAAGGCCAATATGCCTCCCCGTGAAAAGGTGGCAAAAAGGGCCGCCGTCATCATCAAAACAAGCAGGAACAACACGGCGTATGGCGTGAAGTTTTCACTGGCCATGAACCGTGCCATCTTCAGACTGAGCGGGGCTTGCGGCAATGTCGCAACACGCGGCGTCCGGTAAAGCAGCAGCCCCATCCCCAGCGGTATCACCATCTCCATATAACCGGCGAAATGATCGCGGTTGATGTAGGGGCCCCAGATCCCATGGCCGGTTCTCAGAGACTCGTCCACCGGGTAGATCCAGAAAATCCTGCCGGTCCAGAATATCTTCTGCATGATGGCGAAAACCACCAGGAAACAGCCCATGTAGAGAATCGTCTTTATCAGGGAAGTCATCTGATCTTTTGTGCGGTAGTGGCTGATGATGACAACAAAAACGGCTGCATAACAGAGGAGCCGGAAGAGTTCCTGCCGGGTGGCGTCCGGGTAGAGGCTTATGGGGTGAAAAGTGCCGGCAGGGAAGCTGCCGAAGTCCCGGTATGTGGATAGGGATGCCGGCGCGATTGCATTAAGTAGCGCCTCGGGAAGGGGGAGGAGCTGGAACAGGACAAGTAAAATGAAAAGAAAACATAGGCCATAGGCAAGGGGCCATAGGCGATGGGCAATGGGCGATGTGTGATGGGTAAAGTGGAGATTGAGCGTTATTTTAATAAGATATATGAAAAAGATGAAAAAGGCGATGATTTCCATGATGGCGATGGACCACGGTTGGACCGTGCCGAAAGCCAGCGGGGTGAAGATCAAAAGAAAAATAATGCTTTTTTCGATGAGGGTGTCGCTGAAATTATGATGTACCGGCAAAACTGAAATTCCTCAAGCGTTTAAACCAGTTTGTACGTGGTGTTTTGATCGGAGGGATGTACTGCAGCGGTTCCACTGCAGGGAGCTGTCTGCCTTCGATGATGGCCAGGGGGATGGTGGTGACCAGGGCCTCGGCCCGTTGACGGCCCAGTACATCCGCTGCCAGGCGGACGGCTTCGGATAGCCTCGGCGGTCGGAAATCGGCCGAATGGCCGTCCGAGGCAATGACATGCACCAGGTTTTGCCGCAGGAGGTGGATGCTGAAGTCCCTGGACTCGGCGCCGAAAGCGCCGGTCAGGCTCATGGCGGTGATCTGGAGCTTGACGCCGGCTTGTACGGCTGCTGCCAACGCTTCGAAATGATGGACGAACCATGCGTTTCTTTCGGGATGGGCGATGATCGGCGTCAGGCCCGCATTCAGAAACGAAATCAGGAACGACTCCCATCCGGCGGGCACGGACAGCGGGGAGAATTCGGCCAGAAAATACCGGCCCTGGTTGAGGGTGAGGTACCCTCCAATTTTTAAATTGGCGGACATTTCCGGGGAAACGGTGACTTCGGCGCCGGGCAGGATACGGATATCCAGCCCGATGTTTTGGACTGCCGCCATCAGGGCATTGACCGTTTCCATGACCCGGGAGCCGCTGAATTCAAAGGTTCCGGGCTTGTAATGGGGGGTGGCGACGATGCATTTTACCCCGTCCGCAGCAGCAGCCCGGCACATGGCGATTGCCTCGTCAACGGACTCGGGACCGTCATCCAGGCCGGGCAGAATATGGCAATGCAGGTCGATCATGACTTCCGTTTCTTTTTGGTCTTCCTGTCCGTGTCGTAATAGGAATAATAGGGATAGTAATAATAGGATTTTTTGGTGGTATCGATCTTGTTCAGCACCACGCCCAGAATCCTGGCATGGATGCCTTCCAATGTCTGGGTGGCCTTCTGAATGAGATCGCGGGGGGTTTTTCCGCCCCACACCACCATGATGACGCCTTCCGCCTGACTGGCCAGAACCAGGGGGTCGGAAAATGCCAGAAGCGGCGGAGAATCGATGATCACCCGGTCGTAGCGCGCCTTTGTTCCGGCGATAAACTCCTTCATTCGCTCGGAACCCAGCATTTCGGACGGGTTCGGGGCCGACTTGCCGCCGGTAAGAATGTCGAGGTTGGGATAGGCCTCCAGGTGCTGGACAGCCTGGGACAGTTTGGCGGGGTCAACGAGCACATCGGTAAGACCTGCGTCATTGCCGATGTCGAACATATTATGGAGATTCCGCCGCCGCATGTCGCAATCAATGATCAGCACTTTTTCTCCCATCTGTGCCATGGCCACGGCCAGGTTCGCCGCAGTGGTCGTCTTACCCTCGTTGGGCGTGGCACTGGTGATTGCGATAACCTTCAATTGATTGACGGCGGAGGAGAGCATCAGGCCCGTCCGGATGGTCCGGTAGGCCTCTGCCGTGGCCGATTTGGGATCGGATACCATGAAAATCGTGCCGTTCTGTTTTGCAGCCAGCGGTACAACATCCAGGAAGGCAAGGCCGAGCTTCTTGTCCACATCTTCGGACGTCTTGATGGTATCGTCCATGTAATCCACAAAAAATGCGGCAAAAACACCGCCGAAAAGGCCCACCACCACGGCCAGAAGCACATTCATCGCTCTTTTGGGTTTGACGGGAGTTTTCGGGATGACGGCGCTGTCCACGACCTGGACGTTGGAGATGTTGATGCCGCCGGAAAGTGACGCTTCCTGATATTTCTTTAAAAGCAGCTCGTAAAACTGTTTGTTGCTGCCGGATTCCCCGGCCAGAACATTGTAGTTGATGGCCTTTCGGGTCAGGTCCATGACCTCTTTTTTTTGGGCGTCGATGGTCCGTTTCAGCGAAGTCTCCCGGCTGCTGGCAATCTCGAACTCCGTTTTGGCCGCGCTCAGCATTTTTCTGGCCTCGGCAATAATGTTCTTTTGTACCGCGGCAAGCTGGGTCACGGCATTGATGACCTGGGGGTGCTTGGGACCGTATTTTTCGGACAATTCGGAAAGCTGCCTCTTGGTGGCAAGCTCTTCGTTTCTCAGCCCCTGGATCACCAGATTGTTCATGATATCGGGAACGGTGGCCAGACGCTCCGGGGAGTTGATGACGCTGTCGATCTGCCGGTATTTGATTTCGGCTTCCTGCCGCTTGCCCTCTGTCTGGACCAACTGGGTGATGAGTTCCTGAAGCTGCTGGGTAATGACGTTTTCCTTGGTTTCAAAAGAGACGATCCCCTTGCCTTCCCGGTATTGCTGAAGCGTTTGTTCCGTATTGGCCACAACTTCCTTGGCTTCCACCAGCCTGGCGGACAGCCATTCCGCCGCATCCCGGAAAGGCTTGACCCGGATGTCCAGATTGTGCTCGATGAACGTATTGGCGATCCCGTTTGCCATCGCCGCCGCAACAGACGGATTATCGGCCAGATAATTGATTTTCATCAGATTGGACATGCGTCCGGTTTCCAGCTCGACATTATCCAGAATGATATCGGTCAGGTCCGGGTCCAGCTCCGGTTTATACCGGGCATCGGGGAACGGATCGATGGGGATGGGTTTGGCCTTTTCCGGGAAAAAACTTCTGATCTTTTTCAGGGTGACGGCCATAAGACTGTTTTTGTTTTTTTCCTTGAGATCCATGAAATAGGGATTGGTGTCGAGCTGCATCTTTCTGACCACCCGGTCGGCAAAAGCCCGGCTGGCAACAATGGCTTTCTGGGTATTGAAATACTCGGCGGTATCCTTCATCTGGATGACCGCGGCCCCCCCTTCCACAAAATTCAGGGTCTGGTTCCGCTCCAGTTCAAACAGCAGCTGCGCGGTGCCCTTATAAATCGGCGTGGCCATATAGGTGTAAACCAGCACAACGCCGACCACCATGAAAAAGAAGGTCAGCGCCACGCTTCTTCTTTTTGAAAGTATCCGCCAGTAATCCCGGAGATGGATCTCTTCTTCCTGAATATTCATTATACGGGTATTCCTTTAACTGGATTAAAAAAAGCTTTCCGGAACCACGATGACGTCATCCGGCATGACCATGTCGTCCATTTTGGCCCGGAAAGATTTCTCGATATTCCCGGTCTTGCGGGTGATCTCGGTTTTGTCCTTGTTTGCCTTGAAGGTAAAACCGCCGGCCAGGGTGATGGAACGCAGGACCGTCAGCCCCTTGGTGATTTTATAGGCCCCGGGGGTCTTGACTTCCCCGGTGACATAGACAAAGGAGGCTTTGGGCACGTAAATGCTGTCTCCGTCCAGAACCGGAATATTGGCCGATATGTCCGTACCCTCCAGAAGCCGGACCAGGTCTATCGTAATGATCGTATCCCCTTTAGCGTCCACTTGCGTATCGTATTTCAGATTCTCTTTCTGAATGGCACCGGCCTTGATGGCATTGCGCTGGATAAAAAGGGTATCCCCGGCATTGGCGGTGATGCCGCCGGCACTGGAGATCACCTCCATCAAGGTGGCGTTGCCCCGCATTTCAACGAGCCCGGGTTTGTTGAACTCCCCCAGGGTCGTCACTTTCTTGCTCTTATATTCCGAAATAAAAACGGATACCTGGGGATTTTTGATATAGCCGTTGGCGTAAAGGTCGGAAAGCTTTTTGCCGATTTCCGTTGCCGTAAGATCGTTTACGAAAACCTCTCCGATCAGGGGCACGGAAATTTTGCCCTCGCCGCTGACACGCACTTCAGAGGTCAGATCGGGATTATCATATACCGTGATCTTCA
>AMWB02156450.1_pt1 | contig 10463 bp, 9 predicted proteins | sample 200311 | NCBI WGS metagenome assembly AMWB02 (sample SAMN02737377, study PRJNA173069) | bioreactor metagenome | biome: anode biofilm in microbial fuel cells | place: USA: California | collected 2010-12-16 | reverse complement strand
CATCGGGTGATCACCAATCCAAATAGTGATCAATTTCACTTGACCAACTGCGCGAGCAACTGTAGAATAAAGCCAATCAAATAATCCTTTTTGGTGCCTAACCCGAACAGGGCGGCCTAAAGGCGAAACCGGTGCAAGTCCGGTGCTGTCGCGCAACTGTGATTCAGGATCTCCTGATAAGCCAGGTCGACCGCCAAAAAGGGTGTTACCACACTCTCGCTGAAAGGAGGTGGACACTCGCAGATTTTCAAGCGAATCCCAGCCCTAAGCGGTTGGGATTTTTTCATCCTGACCATTCTTATAAAGAGGTAATTTTATGAAAAAGTTTTGGATTACTTGTATTACGATTCTTATCAGCGCGTTCCTGTTCAGCGGTTGTGCAACCGGAGATTTGACCGGGCAGAAAGGACAGATCAGCTTGACCGACGGACTGGGACGCGAGGTGTCCCTGCAGCAGCCCGGTCAGCGCATCGTTTCGTTGTCTCCTTCGGTTACCGAGATCCTGTTCGCGTTGGGTGCCGGTGAGCAGGTTGTAGGGCGGGACAGCTTCTCCAACTATCCGGCGGAGGCTACCGCGATCCAGGATGTGGGCGGTTCGATGGGTAATTACTCGATCGAGACAATCGCCAGCCTGCAGCCCGACCTGGTGATCGCAGCTGAGATCAATACACCTGAGCAGGTGAAGGCGTTGGAAGACATGGGACTGACCGTGTATTACCTTGCCAACCCGGCCGACATGGCGGGGATCTATGACATGCTGCTCACCGTGGGAGAGCTGAGCGGCCGCGAAGCGGAGGCTGAAGTCCTCAATCGATCACTGAAAGAACGTGTACAGAAAGTGGAAGAAACCGTAGCAAAAGCTGAAACACGCCCATTGGTTTTTTATGAACTGGATGGGACTGACCCGGCAAAACCCTGGACCGCGGGACCGGGAGGTTTCCTGGATGAACTTATCCGTGCTGCAGGCGGTGAGAACGCTGCTGCGGGATTAACCTCCGCGTGGGCACAGATCAGCATCGAGGAACTGCTCGTACAGGATCCGGACATTATCCTGCTGGGTGACTCGATCTATGGAATGACCCCGGACCAGGTGGCTGCCAGGCCGGGCTGGGATGGTCTTAGTGCCATTGTAGAAGGGCGCATCTACGAGTTCAATGATGACCTGGTCAGTCGCCCCGGTCCGCGCCTGGTGGATGGGCTGGAAGAACTGGTCAAACTGATCCACCCTGAACTGTAGCGATGAGAAAACAACACACGCTTCCCCCCTACCTGATCGTCGTTGTGATCCTTTTCGCAGCGGCTTTGCTCAGCGTGGCAGTGGGGAGCGTGTCCATTCCCCTAAACACATTGGGGGATGTGATCGTATCTGCACTGCAGCAGAAACCCGCGGCATTGGATCCCAACGGGGTTTACCTGAAGATCATCACGGACCTGCGTCTTCCGCACATGCTGCTGCTCATGCTGGTGGGGGCTGCCCTGGCCGGCAGCGGTGGCGCTTACCAGGGACTGTTCCGCAATCCACTGGCTGATCCATTCCTGATCGGCATCTCATCAGGTGCAGGCCTGGGGGCTGTGATCGCCATGTTGATCAAATCCCCCTATACACCAGCCGGGTTGATGCGCGTGCCGCTGGCGGCTTTTGCCGGCGGGGTGGTCACCGTGTTCATTGTGACCATGCTGGCACGCGTGGGCAGGACCGTACCCACCACCAACCTGATCCTGGCGGGGGTGGCGGTCAGTTCATTCACATCAGCGCTCACTTCGGGTTTGATGATCCAATCAATGGGTGAAGTGAGGCGTGCCCTGGTTTGGTTGATGGGCGGCTCAATGATGACCGGCTGGCAGCCGCTGCTGGGTCTGCTGCCCTACATGGTTGTGGGGTTGGGGGGGCTTGTGCTGATCGGTCATCCTCTGAATGTACTGCAGTTTGGCGAAGAACAGGCCGCGCAGCTGGGGATTAACGTGCAGCGGGCGCGCTGGATCACCATCCTGCTGGCCACGCTGTCAACCGCGGCGGCGGTGGCCTTTACGGGGATCATCGGTTTTGTCGGATTGGTGGTGCCGCACATCATTCGCCTGGTGTGGGGCAGCGACTACCGGCGTTTGATCCCTCTCTCCATGCTGGGCGGGGCGAGTATGCTGTTGTTATCGGATGTGGTTGCGCGTACGATCATTGCACCGCAGGAAGTGCCCGTCGGGATCGTCACCGCTTTATTGGGTGCCCCTTTCTTCCTGTGGATCCTCAAACGCTCAAAAGCGCAAAACTACTGGTGATTCCTATGCTTGAGATCAATTCCATCAGCGCAGGTTACGGTAATAAACCCATTCTCCGGGATGTTTCGCTTCACCTGGAAGCGGGGTGTGTGCTGGCATTGATTGGACCGAACGGTTGCGGCAAGACCACGTTCATCCGCGCGGTCAGCGGGGTTTTACCCCTGCAAAGCGGCGAGGTCAGGATCCAGGGATACGATGTAACCCGCATGCCACCCCAGCAGCGTGCGCGAATGGTTTCGGTCGTGCCGCAGGCACGCAGCATTCCAGCGGCGTTCACAGCTGAAGAGGTGGTGGCAATGGGACGTACACCGCACCTCAACTGGCTGGGCAAGATCTCAGCCCACGATCAGGAGGTCATCGACGAAGCGCTGGAAAAGATGGACCTGCTGCACTTGCGAGAACGGACGGTGAACGAGCTTTCAGGCGGCGAACAACAACGCCTGTTCCTGGCACGCTCGCTCGCCCAGGAATCCCCACTGCTGCTGATGGATGAACCCACCACGCACCTGGACCTGCAGTACCAGGTTAACCTGATGCAGCGCGTATATCAGCTGGCGCATCCACTAAAGACCGCTGACTCTGTCAATGTAAAACCGCACACGGTGGTGATCACGCTGCATGACCTGAACCTGATTTCCAGCTACGCCGACCTGATCGGGCTCATGGTGAACGGTCGGCTGGCGGCGTTGGGAAGACCTGCAGAGGTGCTGCAAAGTGATCTGTTGAGCCAGGCTTATAACCTGCCGCTGCGGGTGATCCATGAACAGGGATTGACGCTGGTGGCTCCCGGAGATCTTCCAGAGAATATCACAGGATAACCACGTTTACATTGCGATAAATAAACCGGTCTCCCTGGGGAGACCGGTCTGACTATCAGATCGAACGGGTAGTGATGTTGAATTCGGGCGGGGCGTCCATCTGCTGCTTTACTTTACAAAGCTCGGCAGATAGGATCAGCGCTTTGTGATATTTCTCAGGAATTTCCGGTGGAACCTGGATCTCCATGTCCACGCTATCGACCAGCCCGGTGGAGGGGTTGGCATGCACACGTTGCACGATACGGATGTTTTCAGTGGGCAGGTTGCGCTGACGGCAAAAGCCCAGCACATAGATGCCGGCGCAGGTGCCCAGGCTGGATAGGAATACCGCAAAGGGGGTTGGCGCCATGCCGCGTCCGCCGCCGGCCGGGGGTTGGTCAGTCGAGACAGTGAAAGGACCAAAATGAGCGTCCACCCGGGCGGCGCCCGGAAAATCAATGATCATATCCATAATTAACTCTCCGAATTTGTTTTATCAGTCCTTAGATGCAATATCGTGGAAAAGGTGACAGGCACTTTTCACGTCCCCGCATGAGGTTTATCACTGGATAAGGGAAATTTACCACTTATCGGAAAAAGATAATCGTTATAAGATAGGATTATGCTGCAGAGTGACCAGTTTGATCTCAAGATGTTTGAGGGATTTTCTCCCGAAGATCTCGATGATCTTAAAAAGATCATCGAGTGTTTGCGTTTTACTGCCGGAACGGAGATACTGCGGCAGAACCAGCGGGCGACCAACCTGTATATCGTGGTGAACGGCGATGTGGAGATCTTCCACAAACCAGATGATGCTCCCCAGATCTCGGTTAGCAAATTGTCATCCGGCGGCGTGTTTGGCTGGTCTTCTATTCTTGGCCGGGATGTATACACCTCCACAGTAATGGCACTGACTGACTGCTCCTTGTACCGTATGCGGGCATTTGAACTTCAAAAATTTTGCGAGCTCCATCATGAGACAGGCGTGGTATTATTGGAAAAGATCGCCAGGTCTGTCGCGAAACACCCGGCGCAGATTCACGATCAGATCATTTCCATGATCCACCTCGCCATGAACTTGCAGGATTGACAATAATAATGAGGAGCAGCGATGACTGAAAACGGGTTCACTACACTGGAACAGCTGAAAGGTCTGATCGAACAGCTGAGCGCTTATATTGCCAACTACCACGGGGGTGAAGTGGAGTTTGTTTCTTTTGATGGTAAGGTGGTTCAGGTACGCATGGGTGGCGCTTGCACGGATTGTCCCCATTCAAAGGTGACGATCAAGGGTTGGGTGGAGGGCACCGTGCGCCAGTTTTTTCCGGAAGTTGAGAGCGTAATCGCAGTTGAGGAATAACCGGTCATCGACCGGTTTTTTAATCCACTTGTCGTAAAGAAAAACGATGGTCACACTGCGTCTCTTTGGTTTGCTGACAGGGCTGGGCGCATCGATCGGGTTGTGGCGCGTCTATCGGGCTTCCGCACCAGCTGACGCGTTGAAAGGCGTACTCAGAGGATTATTTGTTATGGCAGGAGCGCTGGCAGGCGGTCGGGCGGCTTACGTCCTGTTGCACCGGGCTTACTTCACTGCACACCCCGAAATGGGAGTGCGCTTCTGGCTGGGCGGATTTAACGCTTTTGGAGCGCTCGCGGGGGGAGTCCTATTCACGGTGCTGGCGGCACTGGTGCTGCGGCAAAGTATTCAAGGGATGCTTGACCGGATCAGCCGCATGCTGCTACCGCTGAGCGTTACCACCTGGCTGGGGTTGTGGGGCGATGGCATCGCCTATGGCAAAACCATGCCGGAAGAGGCTTTTGGCGTACTGACCGTGCCGGATCAGAGCGGGCTAATGCTGCCCCGCTTCCCATTACAACTGGTGGCCGCAGTCAGCCTGGCATCTGTGCTGTACCTGATAGAACACCTCACGCGGGATTCCAAACCGGGCAGAAGGTTCGCGTTGATCGGGTTGTTCCTGTCTCTGCATACTGCATTCTTGTGCTGGTTCAGGGCTGATCCTGCACCTGTGCTGGCTGGTATGCGTCAGGATGTGGTGCTCGGGCTGGGATCTGCCCTCGGGTTCCTGCTACTGTTGATATGGTTGATTGCAACAAAACCAAATCGGGATAAAATTGACCGAAAACCCTCTTCCGGTGAGGTTGAGGCAACCCCTGTGAATTCAAGCGTGGAGGAAAGCATGTCCAATCTGACGATCGACACCGACCTGGTTCGACAAAAACTAACTGGCTTTATCCGGGAAGAACTCGAACGCTCAGGATTCAGCAAAACTGTACTGGGTTTGTCCGGCGGGCTGGATTCCACGCTGGCGTGTTACCTGGCAGCCGAAGCGCTTGGACCGGAAAATGTGCTGGCGGTGCGCATGCCTTACCGCACCTCATCGCAGGGATCATTGGATCACGCGCAGTTGGTGATCGACGCGCTGGGCGTGCAGAGTAAGACTATTCCCATCACGGATATGGTGGAACCTTTATTCGAGCAATTCCCGGATATGGATGGAAGACGGCGGGGAAATGTGATGGCACGCGAGCGCATGATCATCCTCTTTGACCGCTCAGAAGCCTTCAAAGGCCTGGTGCTGGGCACCGGCAACAAGACCGAGTACCTGCTGGGGTACACCACCCTGTATGGAGACTCAGCCTGCGCGTTGAACCCGCTGGGCGACCTGTATAAGACACAGGTCAGGCAGCTCTCGCGAGCGATGGGTGTACCCGAGGAGATCATCGTAAAGCCGCCATCAGCGGACCTGTGGGTGGGTCAGACGGATGAAGGGGAGTTGGGATTTACTTATGCTGATATGGACCGGTTGCTTTACTTGCTGGTGGATGAGGGTCGCTCACCTGAGGCGTGTGTAGAGAGCGGTTTTACGGCTGATTTCGTGCGCAAGGTGATCAACAAGGTGCGCAATTCACAGTTCAAGCGGGTGCTGCCGCCGATCGCGAAGATCAGCGACCGCGCGAACAATTACGATTTTCTCCTTCTGCCGGAGTGGGGGGGATAAAAGACAGGAGTCATTCTTCATGCAGGCGGCTGCCGAGCTCACTCCATTGATATATGTGCTCTTCCAATTCCGCCTGGATGCGGGTGTACTCACTACCGAGCTTTTGAACCCGGCTGGGGTCAATACGGGTATCGCTTAATTGGTTTACGATCCCGTGAGTTTGTTCTTCGAGGATGACGATTTCATCTTCCAGTTCCTTCAAGCGGTTGTGTAATTTCTGCAACTCTCCCTTGCTCATCCTGCCCCGAGCGGGTTTGGATGCGCTGAGGGTCGCTTTATGGGCCGGTTTCAGATCATCGGCAGTCATCTGGCTGACCTGCCTGGCAGCGCGGTATTCCGAGTAGGTGCCTTCGAAAACGACGAGTTTCTGTTCCGCGGGTAGCACTTCCCACACCTGGGTGGCAAGGGCATCGATCAGGTAGCGGTCATGTGAAACCAGCAGGATGGTGCCCTGGAACTGCGCCAGGATCGACTGCAGGATCTCCTGGGAGGGGAGGTCGAGGTGGTTGGTGGGCTCATCCAGCAGGAGCAGGTTGGCTCCCTCCAGCGCGAGGCATGCCAGCGCCAGCCGCCCCCGTTCACCACCGGAGAGCAGGTTCACTTCCTTGAACACATCATCACCGGTGAAAAGGAATTTCGCCAGGTAGTCCCGGATCTCGGCGGGCAGCCATTTGGGTTGCATTGCCTGGATCTCGTCCATCAGTGTCCAATCCGCATGCAGTCCTTCGTGTGCCTGGGCAAAGTAACCGATCTGCAGGCTGGCGCCGAGGACGGTCTCACCGGCATAGGGTGGGATCTGTTCCAGAATGGTCTTGAGGAAGGTGGTTTTTCCGGCGCCGTTTGGTCCGATGATGGCGGCGCATTCACCGCGCACCAGGGTGAGGTTATCCACCGAGAAGAGCGGTCTGCCTTCATCCGCATAGCCAACGCTCAGCCCACGGGTGCGCAGCACCAGGTCTCCGCTACGACCGGAAGTGGTTAGGTTCAAGCGCAATGTACGGCGGCTTTGCGGCGGGGTGAGCCGGACTTCGTCCAGCATGCGTTCGAGCCGTTTACGCCGGCCCTGTGCCTGGCGGGTATTCTGCCCGGCAATGTTGCGCCGGATGTATTCCTCTTCCTTTTCAATGAATTCCTGCTGGGCTTCGTATTCCTGCAGGCGGTGCTGGTAACGCTCTTCACGCTGGACGAGGAATGCGCTGTAATTACCGCGGTACTCCTCCAGTGCAGGTGTCATTTCCAGGATATGATTGGTGACCTGGTCGAGGAAATAGCGGTCGTGCGAGACGATCAGCACGGCGCCGTGCCAGTCCTTGAAAAAGTTTTCCAGCCACTCCACCGCTGAGATATCGAGATGATTGGTCGGTTCGTCAAGCAGCAGCAGATCAGGTTTGGATAGGAGGAGTTTGGCGAGCATCACGCGGGTGCGTTGACCGCCGGAAAGCTGCGTGATGGGGCGTCTTTCATCCACACGGGTGAACCCCAGCCCGGTGAGGGTGATGCGCGTTTGCAGTTCGTACTCATAGCCCCCGGCACGATCAAAGCGGGTCTGCAATTCACCATACGCGGTAATGAGTTCGGCAGAATCCGGATCCTCTGCCAGGGCTTTCTCCAAACGGTGCAGTTCCTGTTGCATCTGCAGCAGGTGATCAAAAACAGTCAGGCATTCCGTCCACACGGTGCGGTTTGATTCGAGCACGGCTTCCTGCGGCAGGTAGCCAACGCGGATGCCGCGGGCACGCTGTACAGTTCCGCTGGATGCATCCTCCTCGCCGATCAGGATGCGTAATAAGGTGGTTTTGCCAACACCATTCGGGCCAACCAGTCCAATGCGTGCGCGGTGGGGGATGCTGAACGAGATCTCCGGGAAAATATCCACAGGACCAAAGGATTTGCTCAGGTTGGCAACAGTCATTAATGGCATTTTTTCACCGCAGTAACACGAATCGCAGGTAGTATACCACAGGGATTATTTCAAGAAAAAACCCGGTCGTTTTATGACCGGGTTGATACCTGCCAGGAGTCTATTCGATGATCTGCCAAAGGTAGAGCTGGTTATCGAGGCCGGCTGTGGCGATGGTGTGTTGATCAGGAGAAAAGGCGATCTGCAGGATAATATCGGAATGTCCGGAGAGCGTTGTGAGCAGAGTGCCGCTGGCCGGGTCCCAGATCTGCAGGTCTTTTCCGGTGGCTACCGCGAGGAGTTTTTCATCAGGGGAGAACTGCAGCGCATAGACCGGTTCATCCATGACCAGAGTCTTTATCTCGCTGGAGGAGGTGGTATCCCACAGGGTAATGGCAGGTACCATTACGCCGTTGACGGTCTTACCAGCGCTGCTGGCCAGGATCATCCCGTCCGGTGAAAGGGTGTACCCGCTTATAAAGTCCTCGTGGAAGAACGCGCCGTTCAAGCGACCTGTCTCCACTTCCTGCAGTTGGAGGGTGCCGCGAGCCAGCCAGACCATCCATTGCGGGCTGGAATCAAACCGGGCGTCGAAAACAGGTGCCGCGGTCTCAAAACCGCTCAGCACCCTGACTTCCTCCAACGTGGTGATGTCATACAACACAACCTCCCAGGATTCCTGCTTGGTCACTGCCACGTAACGCAGGTCAGGTGAAAAAGAGATGTTGCCGATCGCGTAATCGGTGATCTTGCTGCCCAGGGTGGTTCCGCTCATGCCGGTATCCACCAGGCTGAATGCCTTCAGGTCCTTGTCAATGATCGCGGCAGTGTGTCCATCTACTGCGACAGCCGCGATGCGGTTGCCGACCGAAGTGGACATGGAGCGTGTGGTGAGATTATCTGCTCCAAGCACGCTGACGCCGAATACCTGGTTGCCGTCCGAATCTGAGTTTTGGGTTGAGACGGAAAGAGTAGTGCCGTCCTGTGCCCAAACAATATCCTGGATGTTCCTGACCGCAGCGCGTTGACTGAGGACAAGGTTCTGCGCGTTATTTGATTTGATCGGGGCGGTCACTACTTCGGTGGTCAACACCGTTGGAGACGGAGCAGGAGAGGGTGTCTGGCTTGGCACCACCATAGTAGGAGGTGCCTGGGTTGGTGGTGGAGTGACGGTTTCGAGGTTACAGGCAACCAGCGAAAGCAACAACAACCCCCCGATAACCCACAACAGGACCTTTTTCGTCATTGTTCTCCTAAAAACCGGCTCATGATAGATAAGATTATATCCCACTCAAGGAAGGAGTTCATCCAGTTTATTCTCGCCCCATTCAAGGGCACTGTCCTTAGCTTTATCCAATTCCTTTTCCAGCAGGTGCACGAACTCACTTTTTGCTTCATTAACCAAGCGTTCCGTGAGCTTACCGAGTTCGATCTGCAATAGCTCAGACTGATCCTCGAACGAGTTCCTCAAGCTGATGATGAGATCACCTGATCTACCGAGGAAGATCACCGGACGCTCGTTCAGCATGACCAGCGCCTCACTGTTTTCAGCGGGGATGTGCAAGCCGGTGTTTTTGGTCAATTCGGATGAATCAGCTGACCATGCCGTGAAGGAGCGCATGTCGCCTGCGTGGATGATGGCAGAGTACGGCGTGTCGCCATCCTGTGCCCGCCATGCGATGACGGTGACCTCACCGCCTTTTCTGAAGTGATACTCGTGCACGTTGCCATCTTCACCCTGCAGCCGGCCGAGGGGGTTTGTGTTGTGCAACACCTGCTGCAGATTGGAAAGAGCGGAGTAAGCCTCCGCGTTGTTGTAGATGTCTGCGTTCCAGAAGATCAACGGGATACTATTGTGCGACATAAGGGCAGAAGAAGCGCGCACCAGAAGGTCAGTCTCAACCTGACCGGCATGTATTTCGCGGTTATCCGCAAGCGCAGACAGTACATCACCATTCCAGCCCAAAGCGCTGATGAAAACGGGTTTTCCGCCCAGTTGGCGGGCCAGTTCCTGCACCGAGCGCACCTCATCTGCGATGGATGTTGGCGTGGACATGAGGTTGGAAGCGCAGCTTGAATTTATCTCTCCGGAGGATGGAAATTCTGGTGCCGCACTGCCCTGGTAAGGGCGGTACAAAATGGCATCGAAGGAATTCCAGCCTTTTGCCGCGTTCACTTCCAGGATGAAGGTGAGCGGGTTCATCGCACAATCCGGGGCTGAAAAGCCCCCCAGCGTTCCCAGCCAGACCTGGTCATTCGGATCGGCATCGCGGATGATGCGGGCGGCTGAACGGAGCAGCCTGGCATACAGCGCGGGGTCAGGTCCGTGAGGCTGGTCAAGGGTAAGCGGAGACAGGAAAGAGGTCAGCGCGTAAGCGCCGTTCACGTTGCTGCTGATCTCCCAAATATCAATGTATTCGCCAAAATGATCCACCGCTGCCTGGACGAATTTCTCCCAGCGATCGCGCAGCG
>AMWB02009831.1_pt1 | contig 10465 bp, 6 predicted proteins | sample 200311 | NCBI WGS metagenome assembly AMWB02 (sample SAMN02737377, study PRJNA173069) | bioreactor metagenome | biome: anode biofilm in microbial fuel cells | place: USA: California | collected 2010-12-16 | reverse complement strand
CCGCCAGGAGGTTGCCTTCCCTGGAAACGGCGGCGGCTTCAGAGGTCGCCAGCGTGTCACGCATTTCTTTTTCCTGATTATCCATCATGTGTCCGATTCCGGCGCCGCCAAGCCCCCCGATAGCCGCACCGATGGCCGCACCGATCAAGGTGCCCCTGGTATCATGACTGATGATTTGACCGATCACCGCCCCAGTTGCGGCGCCGCCTGCTGTTCCGTAAACAGCCCCTTTCTGGGTTTTGGTCTGAGGCGCAGCGCAGCCTGCCAGAAACAGCATGCTAATAAAAACGGAAGTTCCTTTTATATTCATTTGCTACTCCTTTTTTTAAGTCGAGTAGACCGGTTTCTCCCAATACGTCAGGTCGGTGTTCTGAAAATTTTGAATCATATTTTAACGGTATTCTATCTAGAATACAACACAAGTTCAATAACAGAGCAGATCGGGAATTAGCTTCGCGGACAAGGTATTTTCATGCTGAAGCGATCACTGGTTCTTCAGCCATTCCAATTGTACCTGTAAGTTTGCCATGCCCAAGTTGAAACACTTCTGATTGAATAGGGTTTCTGCGAATCCAGGTCAAGGGATAAACGTAAACGGAAATCTGTTGTCGTTTCCGGCATAATTTTATATGATATCGAAAAGATAATTTGTCATTTTCATTTCACGTCAAGCCCCATTATCAGAAGATCAGGAGGATTACCATGGCAGGACATCCCAACAGCTTCGGGGTCCGATCCATTCTCACAACGGATGAAGGCCCATTAACCTGCTTCAACCTGAGCCTGCTGGAAAAGGCAGGCTTTTCGGGCATTGATCGCCTTCCTTACAGCATTCGAATCCTTCTGGAAAATCTGCTGCGGCATGAAGACGGCATTCTGGTCACCTCCCGGGATATCGAGAAAATGGCCTTGTGGGGGAAGGACGGTGCATCCACCGGCGAGGTGCCGTTCATGCCGGCACGGGTGCTGCTTCAGGATTTTACGGGCGTTCCGGCCATCGTGGATCTGGCGGCCATGCGGGATGCAGCACAGCGGCTTTACGGCGATTGCTCACAAATCAATCCGCTGATTCCCGCCGAACTCGTGATTGATCATTCGGTTCAGGTGGATAGTTATGGATCCTCGGATGCGGCTTCCCGGAACACGGAATTCGACTACCAGCGGAATTCCGAACGCTATGCATTTCTGCGCTGGGGGCAAAGAAGCTTTCAGAACTTCAGCGTGGTGCCCCCGGCCACCGGCATCTGCCATCAGGTCAATCTGGAATACCTGGCCAGAGGCGTCTGCACGGGAGACAGCCCTTTGGGGCCGGTAGCTTATCCGGATACGCTGGTCGGCCTGGATTCCCACACCACCATGATCAACGGCATGGGGGTACTGGGATGGGGAGTCGGCGGCATTGAGGCCGAGGCTGTCATGCTGGGAAGGCCTTATTATCTGCTGACACCTGATGTGATCGGTTTTTATTTGGAAGGCAAACCCGCCAAAGGCACAACGGCAACGGATCTGGTTTTAACGATCACGCAGTTGCTACGAAAAAAAGGCGTGGTGGGAAAATTCGTTGAGTTTTTCGGTCCCGGCGTTCTGGAGCTCAGCCTCGAGGACCGGGCAACCATCGCCAACATGTCCCCTGAATACGGCGCTACCATGGGCTTTTTCCCTGTGGATGAAAAAACCCTTCGCTACTTTCGGCTGACCGGAAGACCTGAAAAAACACTCCGTCTGGTTGAAGCTTACTGCAAAGTCCAGGGACTTTTCCGCACCAAGGATTCACCGGTTCCGAATTACAGCGAAACCCTCAGCCTGAATCTGGAGCGCATCGAACCCTGCCTTGCCGGTCCCAAACGCCCTCAGGACAGAGTGCTCCTCAAAGAAATGAAGCCGGTTTTCGACAAAGTACTTATCGAATCATGCGGCATCGATCCAAGACCCCATGGAATGATGGCGTCATGGGAGCATGAAGGCGGCAGGCCGTCCGCGGAAGAACCGGATGCAGCAACCGATGAAACCTGTACGCTCCCACAGAAAAATGGCAAGCAAATCATTCTTAACGGCATCCCGGTGAAAATCGATCATGGGGCCGTGGTGATCGCCGCCATTACAAGCTGTACCAACACCTCCAACCCGTCCGTCCTGATGGCTGCCGGCCTTCTATCCAAACGTGCCGTGGAACTGGGACTGTCCGTCAAGCCATGGGTCAAAACAAGCCTTGCGCCCGGCTCCAAAGTGGCCATTGATTATCTGGCATCCGCAGGGCTCCTGCCGTACCTGGAACGTCTGGGGTTTTATCTGGTTGCTTTCGGATGCACAACATGTATCGGCAACAGCGGGCCGCTTGATGATGCCATTTCACAGGTCATCAAGGACCATGATCTGGTTGTGGCATCCGTTCTGAGCGGAAACCGCAATTTCGAGGGCCGAATCAATCCCCTGACCCGGATCAATTACCTGGCATCCCCTCCCCTGGTCGTTGCGTACGCCATTGCCGGAACCGTGGACATCCATTTTGAAACCGAACCCCTGGGGTGGACCGCTGATGGGGCGCCTGTCTATCTCAAGGACATCTGGCCTTCTTTTGGAGAAATCCAGGAAAAGGTCGCGGCCTTCAACACCCCGGAACGCTATCAACGCGCTTATGCAACGGTTTTCGACGGGGACGCCAGATGGCAGTCCCTGCCAACTCCCGAGTATTCCATTTACCCCTGGAGCCAAACGTCCACCTATATCAAGGAACCGCCGTTCTTCCGCCGCACCACGGCCGAGGCTGACCCCATCCGGGACATTCATGGCGCAAGGGTTCTGGCCCTTCTGGGAGACAGTGTCACCACCGATCACATTTCTCCGGCAGGTGCCATTCCGGCCGACAGTCCTGCGGGAAAATATCTGATCCAGCAGAACGTCTTGCCGCCGGATTTTAATTCTTACGGCGCCAGGCGCGGCAACCACGAGGTAATGATGCGGGGAACTTTTGCCAATATCCGGCTGAAGAACAGCATGGTTCCGGGCGTGGATGGCGGATGGACCCTGTGGCTGCCGGATCGGGATAAAATGACCATTTATGATGCGGCCATGAAATACAAAGAAAACCAAACGCCGCTGATCGTTCTGGCCGGAAAAGAATACGGTACCGGCAGTTCCCGGGACTGGGCCGCCAAGGGTACCCTGCTGCTGGGAATCCGGGCCGTTATTGCGGCGAGTTTTGAGCGGATTCATCGAAGCAATCTGGTCTGCATGGGGGTGCTGCCGCTTCAGTTCAAAGCAGGCGACAACCATGAGTCCCTGGGCCTGACCGGAACCGAAATCTATAAAATCACAGGTATCTCATCGGAGCTTTCCCCAGGAAAAGAATTGACGGTCATCGCAGAACATCCGGATGGCGGACAAATCCGGTTCCAGGTCATTGCCCGGCTGGATTCTCCGGTTGAAGTCATCTACTACCAGCACGGCGGCATCCTCAATTATGTGCTTCGCAGCATGGCATGATGCAGCCCATGGATAACCGGGAACTTATTCTGTCAATTGATTGCGGCACCCAGAGCCTTAAAGCCCTGGTATTTGACCTGAATGGCAACCTGCTTGACAAGGAACAAACGATTTTTACGCCGTATTTTTCCGAAAACCCCGGGTGGGCCGAGCAGGATCCGGAGATTTTCTGGCAGGCCCTGTGCCGGGCCTGCCAGAGACTATGGGAAAAAGGTGTTATTCAAAAAGAGCGCATCGCCGGGGTATCGCTCACCAGCCAGCGCGGAACGGTCATCAATGTGGATGCATCCGGAAGCCCCCTGCGGCCAGCCATGCTCTGGCTGGATCAGCGGAAAACCCTGGGCCAGCTTCCCATTAGGGGTCTCTGGGGTCTGGCTTTTAAAGCCGCGCGCCTCGGCGATACCATTGCATATTTCCAGGCCGAAGCCGAAGCCAACTGGATCCGGACCTTTCAGCCGGATATCTGGCGGGCGACGCATAAATATCTGCTGCTTTCCGGTTTTTTGACGTTCCGGTTGACCGGGGAATTTGTGGACTCCATTGGATGCCAGGTGGGTTATCTTCCCTTTGATTACCGGTATCATCGTTGGGCCAGAAACTGGGACTGGAAATGGCTTTGCGTTCCCATGGACCCGTTGGTTCTGCCCGAACTTGTCCCTGCCACAGAGCAACTTGGCCAAATCACCCCGGATGCAGCGCAAGCCACCGGCATTCCCTGCGGGCTTCCCGTCATTGCCGCTGCTGCGGACAAGGCCTGTGAGGTCATTGGTTCGGGAAGCCTGGAACCCTGCATCGGCTGCCTTAGCTACGGCACGACAGCAACCATTAACGTCACCCATAAAAAATATGTGGAGGCCATTCCGCTCCTGCCCCCCTACCCGGCGGCGGTTCCCGGGTTTCATACCCTGGAGGTCCAGATTTACCGGGGATACTGGATGGTGAGCTGGTTCAAGGAAGAGTTCGGATATCCGGAACTTCAACAGGCTGCGCAGCAGGGACTGGCGCCCGAGGCACTTTTTGAAAAACTGGTCGAAGCCGTGCCTCCCGGAGCCATGGGGCTTATTTTGCAGCCATACTGGACCCCCGGGGTCAAACTGCCCGGCCCCGAAGCCAAAGGCGCCATTATCGGCTTCGGCGATGTTCATTCCCGGGCGCATCTTTACCGCTCGATCCTGGAAGGTCTGGCCTATGCGCTTCGGGAAGGCAAGGAGCGTATCGAGAAAAAAACCCATATCCCCATCACCAGTCTTCGCGTCTCCGGTGGAGGATCCCAGAGCCGGTGTGCCATGCAGATTACGGCAGATGTTTTCGGCCTGCCGGCAGCAAGACCCCGGCTGTATGAAACTTCAGGCCTGGGAGCCGCCATTGATGCCGCCGTTGGGCTGGAGCTTCACAGCGATTTTTCATCCGCGGTAAAGTCCATGACCCACGTCGGTGAAGTCTTTGAACCGGATATGAATGTGCACCAACTTTATGAGGCCATTTACCGGGATATCTATAAAAAAATGTACCGAAAACTCAAACCCTTTTACAAACGGATCCGGGAAATCACCGGGTATCCCAGATAAAACAGGCGACAGGCCATCAATTATCACCCGATAGCCTGTCGCCTGACTACATGAACATTTACAGAAAGTGTATCCATGATCAGTGTCGAAAATCTTACCAAAAGCTTTGGAAAATATGTTCTTTTTGACAGCATCAGTTTTAAACTCAATTCCCGGGAACGGATCGGCCTGGTGGGTCGTAACGGACACGGAAAAACCACTTTGTTCCGGCTGGTTGCCGGTATGGATCAGCCCGATTCCGGAAATATTCTGACGCCGAAAAGCTACCGCATCGGCTACGTTCAGCAGCATATCGATTTTTCAAAGCGGACGGTTCTGGAAGAAGCCATGACCGGCCTTATGGAAAGTGAGACGGATCATTCCTGGAAAGCGGAAAAAATTCTGACAGGCCTCGGGTTTTCCCTTGCCGATATGCAGCAACCCCCGGAAACGTTTTCCGGCGGCTTTCAGGTCCGGCTGAATCTGGCAAAGGCCCTGGTCTCGGTGCCGGATCTGCTGCTGCTCGATGAACCCACCAACTACCTGGACATCACCTCCATTCGATGGATCGAGCGGTTTTTGATCAACTGGCCCCATGAACTGATGCTCATCACCCATGATCGCAGTTTCATGGACAAAATCGTAACCCACACCCTGGGAATCCATCGCCGGAAAGTCCGGAAAATCGCCGGAGACACCGGAAAATACTATGCACAGATTGCCCTGGACGAGGAAGTGTATGAAAAGACCCGGCAGAACGATGAGAAACGCCGCAAGGAGATCGAAGTCTTCATCTCGCGGTTCCGGGCCAAGGCCAGGCTGGCCAACATGGTGCAATCCCGCATCAAAACGCTCTCCAAAATGACCCGTCAGGAAAAACTGGACAAGGTCAAAGATCTTGAATTTTCATTTCAGACCCAGCCATTTTCAGCCAGGCATGTGTTGACGGTACGCAATCTGGGCTTTGGCTTCGATCCCGGGACGCCCCTCATTCAGAACCTTGATTTTTCAATACAGGCAGGAGATCGGATTTGCGTGATCGGGAAAAACGGCAAGGGCAAAACCACCCTGCTCAAACTTCTGGCAGGCTCCCTGACCCCCCAGAAAGGCGATATCACTTTTCATCCTGCCGTTACAGCCGGCGTTTTTGAGCAAACCAACATCCAGTCACTGGTGGACAGCCGGACCGTCGAGGAAGAAATTCTCTACTCCCATCCCCATGTGGACCGGCAACTGGCCCGAAACATCTGCGGGGCCATGATGTTCAGCGGCGAAACTGCGTTAAAGAAAATCGCCGTTCTTTCCGGCGGCGAAAAAAGCCGGGTCATGCTGGGAAAGATTCTGGTCACGCCGGTCAATCTGCTGCTGCTCGATGAACCCACCAACCATCTGGACATGGAGTCCTGTGATGCGCTGCTGGAAGCTGTCGACAGTTTTGACGGGACCGTAATCATGGTCACGCACAATGAACTCTTCCTGCATGCCATTGCTGAGCGCCTTATTGTTTTTGGCCAAAACGGCGTGTCCATGTTCGAAGGAGGATATCAGCGGTTTCTGGATAAAAACGGATGGGAGGACGAAATCCCGGAAACCGTCAGGGCTCCGGAAACTTCCTCCTTGGATCGGCTGTCTTCCAAACAGCTCCGCAAACTGCGCTCTGAGATCATTACCCGACGATCCAAAACCTTGAAGCCCATGGAAACGCGTCTTTCCGCCATTGAAAAAGACATCGAACACCATGAAGCCCGGATCGCGGATTCCAGCGATGCCATGATGGCCGCAACCCAGGAAAATGACGGTCCCAGAATCGTCAAGCTTTCCCAGGAAATCCACCGGTCCCAGGAGCGGATTGAATGTTTGTTTGGCGAACTGGAAACTCTCACCGCCGCTTACGAGGAAGGAAAAATCCAGTTCGATCAGCAGCTTGCCGATCTTGAATCTGTGTAATGCCGGTGATAGAGTTAATTTTTTCGCACGCGAAGGCACAAAGGCGCCAAGAACATTTTATACCGAGTGTTTCGTGTATTCCATGGTTGCATAAGCAAGAGGACCGGAAATGTCTTACAGACGAATGGACCCGACTGCTGACTGTGGTATTCAGGTATTTGGAAGGGATTTAAAGGCACTTTTTGAAAACGCCGGACTGGCCCTTTTCGATCTGATTGCCGACATCAGTTTGGTGAAATCCGGCTTGGAATATTCGATTCAGGTGTCCGGGTCGGACTGGCCGGATCTCATGGTCAACTGGTTGCGGGAACTGCTTTATTTCTGGACCGGAAAGGAACTGCTGGCAAAGGAAATCGAAGTGACAAAAATTGTTGAGTACCAATTATCCGCAAGAATTCGCGTTGACATATTCAATGCCGGGCAGCATCGCCTGAACCATGAAATCAAGGCCGTCACGTATCATCGCATTCAGGTAACCGATACTCCCACGGGATGGGAAGCCATTGTTGTTTTCGATGTTTAATCCAATGAAAGGGTAAATCTTGTGATCACCACGGAACATCAATTTATGTTCTGCAATGCCGGAAAGCTCTCCAAAATTGCGGATAAGTCTATCGATCTGGTGGTAACATCCCCGCCATACCCGATGATCCAGATGTGGGATGAGCTCTTTAAATCGCTTTCCGCTTCCATCAAGAAAGCGCTTGACCATGAAAAGGGAAATACGGCGTTTTCCCTGATGCACGAGGAGCTGGATGTCGTCTGGACGGAGATGTACCGGGTGCTGAAGAACGGGGCGTTTCTCTGCATCAATATCGGGGATGCCGTGCGCACCATTGATGACAAGTTTCAGCTTTATTCCAACCATTCCAGGATTCTGTCCTTTTGTACAAGCATCGGCTTTGATGCACTTCCGGTGATATTGTGGCGCAAGCAGACCAATGCGCCGAATAAATTCATGGGTTCGGGAATGCTGCCTGCAGGGGCTTATGTCACTTTGGAGCATGAATTCGTTCTGGTGTTTCGAAAAGGCGGCAAACGCAGCTTTGAATCCGCCCCGGAAAAAATGGCCCGCCATGAAAGCGCATACTTCTGGGAAGAGCGGAACAGATGGTTTTCGGATATCTGGGATTTCAAGGGAACCACGCAAAAGCTGAATAACGATAAAGTGCGCAAGCGAAGCGGCGCCTTCCCCATGGAACTGGCTTACCGGATGATCAACATGTATTCTTTAAGGGGAGACACGGTTCTGGATCCGTTTCTGGGCACCGGAACCACCACCCTGGCTGCCATGGCCGCCTGCCGGAACAGCATCGGGGTCGAACTGGACAAAGAATTCAAGGATGTGATTACGGATCAGGTCCGGAATTGCCGTTCATTTCTCAACGCCCGGATAACCGAACGGATCACTTCGCACCTGGCTTTTATCGAAGAATGTCGGCAGCGGGAAAAAAGCCTGAAATATGTGAACGCTCATCATGGATTTCCCGTAATGACCCGGCAGGAAATCAACATGATCCTTTATGAAATTCAGGAAATTCTGATGGAACCCAAGGACAGGATACGGGTATCGTACCGGCAGATATCCGAAAACACGGCACTTCCTTCTGCCGAAACTCCGCCGAAAGTGCGCCGTTCAGCCATTCCCAAACAGCAATCCCTGGGGTTTCAGCAATAAGGCCAGCCATGACAATCGCTCTCAAACAAATCGACGACTACCGGTGGGAAATCCCCCGAACCGGGGATATGCGGGTTCCAGGCAGGGTGTATGCCAGCGCTTCGCTGCTGACAGCCGGAGACAGCCAGGAAGCCTTCACGCAGGTGGCCAACGTAGCCACCCTTCCCGGTATCATCCAGGCATCCCTGGCCATGCCGGACATGCACTGGGGATATGGCTTTCCCATCGGCGGGGTTGCGGCCTTTGACTGGGAGACCGGCGTCATCTCTCCGGGAGGCGTCGGATATGATATCAACTGCGGGGTCCGGCTGGCCGGCACTTCCCTTACGGAACCCGAGGTCCGCCCCAGGCTCGAGGCACTGGTCAATGCCCTGTACCAGAACATTCCCTGCGGGGTCGGATCCACCGGTTCGGTAAAGCTGTCTCCATCCGACGAAAAACAGGTCCTGAAAACCGGCAGCCAGTGGGCTGTTCGCCAGGGTCTCGGGGACGAGGCCGACCTGGATCACACCGAAGACGGCGGATGCCTGCCCGATGCGGATCCGTCCGAAGTCAGCGAACGGGCTTTGGAAAGGGGCAAAAAACAGCTTGGGACACTTGGCTCCGGAAATCATTTCCTTGAGATCGGCGTTGTGGATGCCGTTTTTGACCCGGACATCGCCAGGGGGTTTGGTCTGTTTGAAGGCCAGGTCACCGTAATGCTGCACTCCGGGTCCAGGGGCTTGGGATATCAGGTCTGTGATGACTACCTGGCGCTCATGAACAAGCTGTCCCACAAACTGGCTTTCCGACTTGCGGACCGTCAACTGGCCTGCGCCATGATCGGCTCCGAGGAAGGCATGCGCTATTTCAAGGCCATGGCCTGCGCCGCCAACTATGCCTGGGCAAACCGTCAGATTCTGATGCACCACAGTCGGAGAATTATTGAAAATGTTCTGGGAATTGGGCCGAAAAATCTGGGATATCGCCTGATCTATGATGTCTGCCACAACATCGCCAAAAAAGAAGTGCATGAAATCGGCGGCAACTCCCAGACCGTCTGCGTTCACCGCAAAGGCGCCACCCGGTCTTTTCCAGCGGGTCACCCTTCCCTGCGCGGGAATTATCGCCACATCGGCCAGCCCGTCATCGTGCCCGGAGATATGGGAACCGCTTCCTACGTTCTGGTGGGAACAGACAAAGCCATGGCCGAAACCTTCGGATCCACCTGCCACGGCGCAGGCCGCGTGCTGAGCCGGACTGCTGCCCAGAAGGCCAGCAAGGGCCGCTCCATTCACCGGGAGCTGGAAGATAAGGGCATTCTGGTACGATGGACCGGCAGGTCCACGCTGTCAGAGGAAATGCCCGATGCCTATAAAGATGTCTCCCAAGTGGTGGAAGTGGTTCACGGCGCCGGCATTTCCCGAAAAGTGGCCCGGCTGCGCCCCATCGCGGTTGTGAAAGGGTAAGGTTATCCCTGTTTCAGAAAGGAATCTGTAAGGAAATCTCCAGTCCGCCCTTGGCGCCTGAAACGCCGATCCTGGCGTTTTTTTTCAATGATTCAATAAAGTCCTGTGTTTTTCGATCATTATATTTATGAGCGCTGGCAATGCCGCCGTAAATATTTCCCGCATAAAACCCAAATTCAACCGCAGCGATGACACCCCCAAGTGCCGGATTTTCCTGGTCGAAAGCCTCCCATGAAGCCAGGATCAAAGCCCCGTTCAGCAGAAACGCCACCAGCGCGTCCTGATACCGCTCGCAGTAAAAATACCCGCCGCCTGGCAGAATGGACAAAAACCCTGCGACCTGGGGATTTTTCCGGGGAATC
>AMWB02004959.1_pt1 | contig 10469 bp, 15 predicted proteins | sample 200311 | NCBI WGS metagenome assembly AMWB02 (sample SAMN02737377, study PRJNA173069) | bioreactor metagenome | biome: anode biofilm in microbial fuel cells | place: USA: California | collected 2010-12-16 | reverse complement strand
GGTTCAAATCCCATCCCTCGCATCGAAAAATTTTTCTGGGAGATAGGAAGGTTAAAAATCCGCCGTTTAAATAAAATACTTCCTATAAAAACCTCAAAAATAAAACTATTAAAATTTACAGTTGAAGTTAGCAAGTAAAAACTTTATTACCTTTTTAGATAAAATAACACAAGAAATTCTATCGTATTACCCAGAATACTAATGTAGTCTTAAGAATCGACATATAGCATTTTGGAGTAGAACTAAATATCATTAATTCACCATAATCATTTATGGTAATTGGGGAAGATTTTTTTGTTACAAAAGGTGTTGAAGCTTTAATTAAATGGTTTGGGAAAAGGAAAGAAGATAAACAAATTACTCATGATATATTACTGTCATTGAAAATTAATTTAAGTAGTATTGTTCTGCATATGGAGTTATCTAAAGAGCTTGGTCATATAAAACACAAGAAATTACAGCCTTATCTTTCGAATGATATTGAAAATCTGAATAGTTTTTTGATTAAATATCAAACAAAATTAGATAATGGCTTGTATACTGAACTTTTTGCTTTTATAAATTACCTAGTAGAATATAATAATTTTATTAAATGTTTATTTCAAGGTATGGGGGAAGCTTTGTATAAATACGAAAACACTATAAAAACATCTATTGATAAATACATCGCACAAATTGATGTATTGATTAAAGAACTTGAATAATACATCTTTTTTTAAGTATTCTTTAGAAAATCATAATAGTCTAAAATTGTTGGAATTGCAATGACGATAATCCAATAGATTATATTAATCAATTTAACACTACGTGTATCCTGTGAATATCCTAGATAGGCTGCTAAATGTTTAGGAAGGTAGACTATGATTTCTAACCAATATGCAGGGTTGAAAGTTTCTAATGTTCTTGTTTTATAGGTGCCCAAAGCCAAGTGAAATTTATTCCATACTATTTTAACATGTTCTTTTCGTCTACTGGTTAAATTCTGAAATAGTGAAATGTTTGTGGAACTTTGAACATGCCCATAACCTAAAGGAATTACATCGGAAAAATAATGATCTGGGATACCAGCATCTTTAAACAATTTTACTATATTATATTGCATTTCATTTAGTTTGATTTTATTCCCACCCACCCACAAAAGGTATTTTTCAAAATAGTATTTTGTTTGTACATATTTTGTTCCGTTTATGATTAATTTTACTAACGGTATTATTAAAATCAAATATAGTGCGGTCATAATTATCGTAAACTTAAAAACACTTGAACTATTTAGATGTGACTCTGTCTTTTTTCTTTATAGTTAAGTTTATATTGTGCTTTTATAAACTTTATATAGATTTTGTGGTTATATTGTACATAAGAAATTACACACAACTTCAAAACCAACCACATGAGATAAAGGTACAGTGAGAACAAAACCAAAGAAGTATAGTGAACATTTTGATATGAGATTAAACAGTTTCGTTAAAAGTAAACTCGAATAACTTAGAGTCAAATACAATTTTTCACAGGTTGAAGTAGTAAGAATGGCAATTTTAAACATGGCTTCCCAGGGATAGAAACCTGAAAGATGTAATAGGGATGATTAATACAGATAAATAGAAAAACATATAACAGTATATAATTATATTCTTGTCAAATATGAAACGTGTGAACCTTGATACACAAAACAATGGAGAAATTAGGCATGGATTTTATTGATGAAATAAAAGCATTGGCTTCAAGAATACCTGTATTAAAAGAAAGCATTTTAACAGAAGAAGCGACAAAAAACGCACTCGTAATGCCTATGATTAATATTCTAGGATACAATGTTTTTAATCCTACTGAAGTAGTACCAGAGTTCACAGCTGATCATGGAACCAAAAAAGGCGAAAAAGTAGACTATGCTATATTTAAAGACGGGAAACCCATAATTTTGATAGAATGCAAACCAATAGACTGTGATTTGAATAATACTCATGCTTCACAGCTGTTTAGATATTTCTCCGTAACTGAAGCGAAGGTAGGAATTCTAACAAATGGAACAATATACCGTTTTTATTCAGACCTTGAAGCTGCTAACAAAATGGATGATAAACCATTCTTGGAAATTGACCTGCTCAACATAAAAGAACCTCTCATTGAAGAACTAAAACGTTTCAAGAAAGAGAATTTTGATGTCGATGAATTGGTTTCAGTAGCAAATGAACTAAAATACACAAAAGAAATAAAACAAATCTTATTAGAAGAATTAAGTAGTCCATCTGAAGCCTTTGTTAAGTTCTTCGCTAAACAGGTGTACAGTGGCGTACTAACTCCTTCCCTTCGTGAGAAATTTACAGGTCTGACAAAGTCTGCTTTCAATCAATTCATAAATGATAGAATAAGCGAGCGCCTAAAGATTGCAATGGAGAATAACAGTACACCTATGAGAAACGAAGATTCTCAAATTGAAATGTCGGAAGAACAAAGCACAGCTGTTGTTGTAACAACAGAAGAAGAAAAAGAAGCTTATTACATAATAAAAGCAATACTTGTAGAAGGAATTGATCCTGAAAGAGTGTTTATGAGAGATGCAAAAAGTTATTGTGCAATTTTATTAGATGACAACAACAGAAAAACAATTTGTCGCCTCTATTTTAACACTAAACAGAAGTACATTGGAATTTTTGATGAAAATAATGAAAATGTTAAGCATCCCATAAATAATCTAAGCGAAATATACCAGTTAAGTGTTGAAATAAGAAATATAGCAAAATTACTCGATGAAAGCACCCAAAAAAAGTGAGTATAACATTATTAAACTGTCTTTAATTTCGTATTAGTATTCTGGCTAATACGAAAGAACTTTTCCTAGCATGTTATCTATTTAGATAACATTGTTTTTGCTTGGTCACTTTAACAGTAAATTTCAGTTGTTTTATTTTTAGAGGGTTTTATAGGAAGTATTTTATTTAAACGGCGGATTTTTAACCTTCCTATAACCCCGCATATTTTTATGGGGATATAGGTAAGCACAAAAAAACAGAACTCTTAAAATTTTATCTGTTTTGTTCTTGTTACCTTTACTCTCAATAGAAAAGTGAAAAACAGAACTCTTAAAATAAATCTAAACTATACGCATCTTAATTTCTTCATACTTCTGGAAAAACGTCTAAATGTTTTTGGGTTTTTTGACACCTTTTCGTAGCTTCTTTTAAGCTAGCAACCGCATTCCACATAACTCTTGTTTCCACACCATTCAAATCTAGTGTTCCAACAAAATCCCGAAGCATTGAGGCAGTAACCTTATTGTCAGTGTTGAATCTTTTAGCTTGGGATATTATTGTCCCAAGTCCTAATTTATTTTGATAAACGATACCATCAATCCCACCATCTCCCGTTTTCCCAGTTATTGTTCCTTCACCATACCCCATTGATTCTAGTTGAAACAAAACAGCCGTTTCAACAGGTTTGATATGGTGGAGATAGCTCCGGAATATTATAATGGGCTCTGCGTATTGCTGGGCATAAAGCTGCTCAAGGAATTCATTGCGACACATGCTGCAAGTGAAAAGTAGTTTGATGAATGTAGGTCTTAGAGAACCGTTATTTGCCCTATTTATCTTTTTTACACTCCAGTTCCCACATCTCAATGAAGTTATCAAGTAGCTTGTCAAAGAAACTACCCCTATAGGTGATGATAAGTTCGGCAATGTTTTCAGGATCAATTACCTCGAAATTACTTTCTCTGCCACGAACTGTTTTCTTAACTAGCCCCACAGCAACTAGTTTATTGAGGTGCCATGAGGCCGTTGACGGAGACAGGCAGATAGCTGAAGCGAGGTCTTTATTAGTCATTCCAGGATTCTCTATGAGATTCATCAGGAGGTGTCTGCAAGCCTTTTTTCTCAGAAAGGACATGATTTTACGGCCATTGTCATCCAATTTTCTGTTTCTCACAAAATAGCGGACGAATTGCTCATCCTTCAGTGCTGAAATGATATTCCTTTTTTCCATATAATGAAGGTGATACTGCAGATTACCAACTGCCATATTAAGACTTCGTTCAAGCTCACGCAGGTGTATTCCCGGTGAGTTTTGTATTGTTTCGAATATTCTTTTCCGGGTATCGAGATCGAATTCCATTTAGATCTACTCTTTTGTCACCATAGCAAAGAAGAACAACAATAATACAACAAAGTTCAGAATACTACCACCCAGTTCAAGCATCTCTCCCACCACGGGAAAGAAAGACTCTGTGGCATCCAGGAATCCCATAAGGAAATAAGAGAAGAAAGCTCCCGTTACCAGCAGCAGTTTTTTCCTGCGCTCCCTCAAGTATGCAGAGAGAGATATCGAGAATAGGATAAATGCCAGTATACTTGAAATCAAAACAATTACGTTGTCAAGTTCCATTTCCATATAAAACCCAACCCCTGATGAAATTTAAAAGAAAGGCATTTGCCTTTCTTTTATTCGGTTATTATATCCACAAGTTCAAGCACCTCGTCGCCACCGATTACAGCTTCCTCTTTGAGGATACCAACGCCGCTGGCGTAGAACTTGTGTTCCTCCACGCCAAGTTCAAGCGGGGTCCACTCCTTTGTCTGCAGGCAGTTATCAAAAAAACCATATTCTACCGTGACGGATGCATCAAGGCTCAGTACCTCAGCCATGTCCTCGGCCTCACCTTCGTAGTATTCTTGCTGGTAGACATCTCCTACCTGAGGATTGCCCTTCACAAGGATTCCTGGCTTGGCTCCATCGACACCGGCCTCCCAAGATCCAGCTGTGCTCACAAGTTCACCATCGTCGTACTCTTTTGAGTCCTCACCGAAATACCAGACATTGCCTTCATTGTCATTGGCGTACCAGTCGAACGTGTCCTCAATGAGTTCACCATCCTCCCATTCCCTTTCCCTGACAACGATGGTTGTGACACCCAAAATCTCCTTTGTCTGGTCGGTGATGTACATCTCAACCCTTATGTCCTCACCTTCGGCTTCACCCTCGAGGACGAAGGTCGTGCCGACAGTCAGCGGGAAGTAGGGATTCTGCACTCCATTCTCGAAATCTGTAGGATTCACGATAGAATCGGATTCTTCCATGTCTTTTTCAGGAGCCTCCGCATCTTCCCTCATATCCTCAGTGACTTCGTCGTCGGATACTCCCTCCGGCATTTCCTCTTCGACCACTTCTTCAGGAACTGAATCTTCGACACATCTCGAAACTAGGATGAGCATTGCTCCCAGAAGAACCAGCATAACATTTCTTACCATATTGCTTTTCATTTTAACCCTCCCTTTCTCTCCTCCGAATAGATCAAAAGTTATCAATTGAATGATTGATATGACTTATATTAACTATTCTGGTACAGCCATCGAAGATTAATACAAACTTCTAATTATAGTTAAACACTGATAGTTTGTAACTTATGAATGCTAAAATCGCATTCAATAGATGGTAGTGTTAATACCATAAGTTTCAAACAAACAGTTAATAACTATAATTTGTTCTCAAGTTGATGACAAACATATAGAAAGCTAAAAAAATAAAAAAAAGGACAGGAGGACCATCCCGTATTTATTGTTTTTTATCAACATCCTTCCCGTATCTCCAACCGTTCCCTTACATGAGCATTCAAAGTAAATGGTTTGCCAGCCTTTGCATTTGGTTTCATATAATGCAATGTGCCTTTTGAGAATCCCATGTTTTTCCAATCTGTATACGAAATACTCAGTATCTTCTGCCTATATATCCTCAGAATCCTGTCTATCAATAGTAAATTCAGGCTTACTGAAATCTATAGTCTTCCTTTTTTCAATAAGGTATTGAACTAACTCTCTGGTTTTCAATAACAAAGCATAATTCCAGGTTACTGAGTTCTTCTGATATGAAGCTTTTTGGAAGTGTGAGAGATGAGATCAGAAGGACAGATCAGAATCAAGTTAGAGAGCTTGAAGGATCTTACGAAACACATTGATGAAAGCGCAATCATTATCCCGAGACCACAAAAGATTTAAACAGTTATCTATTTACAAGCTTTATGACAGAATCGCCAATTTTTGAGATATTTGATGGATTGCCCAGGCAGGGTCCTGGCAGTAATGAATGTACCGAAAAAGCCTTTAATCTGCTTTTTTCCCTTCCTGCAGGCACTAAGATCCTTGACATTGGTTGTGGTGTGGGCATGCAGACAATACATCTTGCGAAGATCTGCAACGATTGTCACATTACTGCAACTGACATTTACCAGCCTTTTCTGGATAAACTGATGGACAATGCGGTTAAAGAAGGAGTTGATGACAGGATCACCACGGTTTGCGCTTCCATGGATGACCTGCCTTTTGAAGCAGAAGAATTCGACATCATCTGGGCAGAAGGCTCCATCTTTATCCTTGGTCTTGAAAAAGGAATTAGATACTGGAAACAGTTTCTGAAAGAAGGTGGTTATATGGCAGTGACAGAGAACACATGGTTCACGGATGAACCTTCTTCTAAAGTGCTTCAATTCTGGCAGGATATATATCCTGGTATCATGAACATACCTGACACTGAAAAAGTTATCATGGCAGCAGGATATGATATCATTGACCACTTTAAACTGCCAGCTTCTATCTGGTATGATTTTTACGCCCATCTGGAAAAAAGAATCGATGACATCAGTGATAGATATAAAGGAAACACCGATGCAGAAACGATACTTGAGTTTAACAGAAAAGAGATAGAGCTCTTCAGAGAATACCCAGATGAATATGGTTATGCCTTCTACATTTTTCGGAAGAAAGCAAATAAATGACCTGTTACTGATGAATAATTAAATGAACCTGAAACTTAAAAAGAGATCAAAAGAGGGCTCTGTAGAAAACATGCATATTATGTTTAAACCACTGAGTTCGGAGAGAACACAGAGAATTTGAATAGTTATCCATCTCCGTGAACTCTGTGTTCTCTTTGGTTGCATCTGCCCACAGTTGAGGTTGTAACCTGACGATTTCTACAGAACCCAAAGGAGAACAATATCTGCTATAGTATATAGGGAGTGACTTGCTCATAAAAAGCAGGTCATATTTGCGCGGGTATCTTTTGCCTTATATTATCAGGATCCTGCCTCTCAATAGTAAATTCGGGCTGGCTTTCAACAAAATATTTATTGGAATAAAATAAATTATATTTGTATGGTAGAATCGTCAAAACCAAGTATGCGATCATCCAAAGTTACTGAACGTATAAACGCAACAGCATTTGAGTTACTCGCGAAGCATCCTGAAGGTCTGCACTGGTCAGAACTGCTCTCAATGATCAAGGAGTCTGATCCGGCTTTTCATCCGAAGACCGTCAACGGGTGCATCTGGAAACTTGTAGAAAAGTTCCCTGATAGGATCTACAAGCCGTCTAAAGGGCTTTTTCGTTCACTGAAATTTAAATAGGCCTGCTCCGAGAATGAGCATTAAGTGTAAATGGCTTCTCAGATTATACTTTATTCTCATCATATGACTGGACGTAAGATATTTTCCATAGGCAACAATAATGTTAAATTAGGTATTCCTTAAATAATAGACTATGGAAATAAAATTCCCTGAAATAGGAATATGCGGACTTTCCTGCAGACTTTGTCCAAGCTATCATATGAACACAGAAAGCAGGTGCTTAGGCTGTAAGAGCGAAGGCAGAATGGCTGTAGGCTGTCCTTTTATTACCTGTGCAATAAAGAAAAAGGGAATTGAGTTTTGCTGGGATTGTAAAGAAAGCGAAACCTGTGAAAAGTGGAAAAAGCACAGGGACGCAGGAAAAAAGAGAGATTCATTCAAATGTTATCAGAAACTTGAAGACGACATTGCCTTTATTCAACAAAATGGAGTGGATGAGTTTGAAAGATCACAAAAGGCTAGAGAACAATTACTAAAAGGAATGTTACAGGAATTTAACGATGGGCGTTCCAAAAGTTTTTTTTGTATTGCAGCAACGGTTTTAGAGATAGAGGAATTGAAAGAAGCGCTAGATAAAGCAAAAAGGAAATCGGGAGGATTAGACTTCACAGAAAGATCGAAATTGCTCCATTCTATATTGGACGAAATTGCCACTCAGAAAAAATATCATTTGAAACTAAGGAAATAATTGTGGGAGTGTAATATAAAAATATTTGCTATCTATTTACCTGATCAATATATCTTCCGGATAGGAACTGCTGTAAAAGAAGCAAATAAGAAAAGAACCTCAGTGAAATGAAAAAAGGGATCAGTGGTGTTGGATCAGCGCTATTCTGACCCCATTTGGGTCTTCCAGGAAGGCAAGGGTCCCAACTGTTATTGGTATGGGTTCCATGGTAATCTTAGCGCCTTTGGATCTGAGCTCTTTCACTGTGGTGTTAATGTCTTCAACATCCATTCCCACCGCAAACAGGCCAGTTCCATATTCTGTATTTTCTATGAGCTCTATCATAGCATCCCCTTCACCTTTCAATAACGTGATCGTTACTCCGGGCTGGGGATCGTACTGGCTGTCTATTTCAAATCCCATAACTTCTGTGTAAAATTTAATTGACTCATCCATATCCTCAACTACGATGGTAGCGTATTTCACTTTCATATTATCACCATATGGATACTGTTTATCATTATTTATTAATTCTACATTTGGTAGTTTTTATATCAATGAGCAATTATAAAGTCGTACTTGTTTTTGCAAATATCATTATGAAGGATATAAAGGTCCAGTTCAAAGGATAGAAAGCAGAATAAAGCACTTTCAACCTCAAATTATAAGAGACCCACATGACCTGCTATCACTTTCTCCACGACTTCGTTATACAGGCATGCTAATTAAGTACACGATAAGGTCCCGTGATTAGTATAAGAGTTGCAATGCTCATGAGGTCTGCAAGCTGGTGGAGCAAGGGTCTGATGACATTTGCGAATAAAAGTAGCAGGTATATCTTTATACAGCACGGACTGCAATATGTATAGAGGTATAGTGTGCAAAAGATCGTTCCACACTTATGGTTTGACACAGAGGCCGCTGAGGTTGCGAAGTTCTATACATCCCTTTTCAGGGATTCCGGGATCATTGACATCACGCAGATCCATGGTACCCCTTCCGGAACAGCAGAAACGGTCACTATCGAGTTATCAGGTCAGGAGTTCATGCTGATATCAGCCGGACCTTTCTTTACATTTACCCCAGCCATATCTTTCCTTATTGCCTGTGGCACTACAGAAGAGGTGGACATGTTGTGGGAGCAATTATCCAAAGGTGGTACAGAGCTCATGCCTTTGGATGCATATCCTTTCAGCGAAAGATACGCATGGGTGCAGGACAGACATGGTCTTTCATGGCAGATAATGCATATGGGTGACAGAAAGATCACGCAGAAGATCACCCCGACACTTATGTTCACCGGTGATGTGTGTGGAAAAGCAGAAGAAGCGATCAATACTTACGCATCGGTGTTCAGTAATGCAAATATTGGTTACATCCTTCGCTACAGTGCTGGTGATGGACCAGATAAGGAAGGCACGATACAACACGCCGGTTTCATTCTCGAAGGCCAGGAATTTGCAGCTATGGACAGCGCTTATGAGCATAATTTCACTTTCAGCGAGGCCATATCGTTCATAGTGTACTGCGATACCCAGGAAGAGATCGATCACTACTGGGGAAAACTATCAGCTGTTCCTGAGGCTGAACAGTGTGGATGGCTCAAAGACAAGTTCGGGATTTCATGGCAGATCGTGCCCACTGTTTTGAAAGAGATGATGCAGGACAAGGATGCTGAGAAATTGGCAAGGGTAACTGCAGCATTCCTCAAAATGAAGAAGTTTGATATCGCTGAATTGAAAAAAGCATACGAGGGGCTATAAAGGGATGGGACCGGCCATATGGCCATAAATTAACCTATCCATTTTTCTGATCTCCCATCCCTTGTACAAAGATATTTGTAAGCGATCCACGTATCAGATGCCCAATTTACTACGCTTGCCCTCTATGTGCTCCATCATTGCATCTACAGCCTTTACCGCATCAGTTTCCACATTCATAACTCCTCCAGTGACATCCTTACAGTCCTGGGTGAGCAATTTCACAAGCCTTGGAGCACCTGTTACAGTAGGCACAGGATTGACATGCGTGTGCAGGCCCAATGCAAGAGCATAGACCGCATCGATCGTAGCTTTCTGCTCCATGTATTCAGGTGCTGTTGCCACTACTGGCAGGTCAGGCAGAGGCACATCACCTAACGCCGATGAAATGGCACCAAGCAGATCTGCCAGCCTTCCGGTATCGGTACATGTACCAAAGCTGAGTACCGGGGGAATACTAAGCTGTTTGCACAATCCTTTGAGTCCAGGTCCTGCAAGTTCCATTGCATCAGGGATGCATAAACCTCCCACCTGCATGGCAGCATTACCGCATCCCATAGAAAGTACCAGCACATCCCGTGCAATAAGTTCCTTTGCAATATCCAGAGTATGGCAATCCTGTCCCGAATCCCTCAGGGTCGTACAGGA
>AMWB02067791.1_pt1 | contig 10483 bp, 10 predicted proteins | sample 200311 | NCBI WGS metagenome assembly AMWB02 (sample SAMN02737377, study PRJNA173069) | bioreactor metagenome | biome: anode biofilm in microbial fuel cells | place: USA: California | collected 2010-12-16 | reverse complement strand
ATGAAAGACGGCAAGATCCAGATGGTGATTAATACCCCTTCCGGCCGGATCCCCCGGGAAGACGAAGTCAAGATCCGCTCTCAGGTCGTGCTGTATAATATTCCTTACACGACGACGATTTACGGGGCGCAGGCTACGGTTACCGGCATTGAAATGTTGATCAAGAAAGACTTAGGCGTGAAATCACTGCAAGAGTACCATAAAATGAAAACCAAAAAGGTAAAACAGGCCTGATGCCAGAGCTGCCGGAAGTCGAAACGATTAAAGGCGATTTGCGCAAGTTGATCTTGGGCCGTAAAATCACGCGGGTAAATATTTATAACCCCAAAGTCATCCGCCAGCCCAAGCCGGCTTTGTTTAAGCAGGGTTTAGAAGGCAAGCGCATTAAAGACATTTTTCGCCGGGGCAAGTTATTGATTATTGCGCTCTCCAGCGGAAAATTTTTAACCGTGCACTTAAAAATGACCGGGCAGCTAGTGATCCCCGGAGGGGAAAAATCCAGCCGCCTTGCCTTTATCCTCTCCGGAGGAATGATCATGGATTTTAATGACCAGCGTTTGTTTGGCGAACTACGCTTAATTGACGATTGGAGAAAACTTAAGTTTGTGCAGCGGCTGGGCCCGGAGCCTTTTGGTCTGCCCTACTCTCAGTTTAAAGGCATGCTTTTAAAAAGAAAAACCCCGATCAAGCCTTTATTGTTGGATCAAGCATTTATTTCCGGGATCGGCAATATTTACGCGGCAGAAATTTTGTTTCACGCTAAAATCAACCCGCGCCGCAGCGCCGCTACTTTAACTGAAAGCGAGAGGGGTAAGCTTTATCGGCAGATGAAACGAGTCTTAGCCAGCGCAATTAAACACGGCGGATCAAGCGTCGATGATTATGTGCGGGTCTCTGGAAAAAACGGCCGATATGGGAAGCTGCATAAGGTATATAACCGGCAGGGCAAATCCTGCTATGTTTGTGCCAAGCCGGTACAAAGAATTGATCAGGGTGGCAGAGGAACTTATTTCTGCCCCCACTGTCAAAGGTAAGAAGATGGGGATGAAACAAGAAAAAGCCAAGATAATTTCCAATCACAACATCAACCAGGAGTACGGGTATTTGGAGCTCGAATCCTCTTTTATCGCCAAAAATGCTAAACCCGGACAATTTATTAACCTTCGGGTTTTGGAAAACAGTGAGCCGCTTTTAAGAAGACCGTTTAGCATCTCTGCTGTTAGGTCTTCGCGGGTACAAGTAATTTATAAAATTCTGGGCAAAGGAACGCAAGCTTTAGCTGCCCGCAAGCCCCAAGAACATTTGGATGTTATTGGGCCCCTGGGCAACGGGTTTGATTATCAGGCTTTAAGCGGCAAGCTTAAAAAAACCCGTAATATTCTAGTGGCCGGTGGAATGGGTGTGGCGCCGCTGTTTTTTTTAGCCCAAAAGCTAAAAAACAATCCGCCTTTAGTACTAATCGGCGGGAAAACTAAAACGCAGATTATCTGCGCCAGGGAATTCAAAACGTTAGGCTGCAAGGTGAAGGTGGCTACCGATGATGGTTCAAGCGGATTTAAAGGCAAGGTCACGGATCTGCTAGAAGCTCTTTTACCGTCGACCATTGATCGTCGACCATTGACTATTTATGCCTGCGGCCCGCATCCGATGCTAAAGAAAATCGCCAGCTTGTCTTCTGAGAATCGCATTACTACCCAATTATCTTTAGAAGAACATATGGCCTGCGGAGTCGGCGCCTGTCTGGGCTGTGTGGTATTGACCAAAAACGGATATAGAAGCGTTTGTAAGGATGGTCCGGTTTTTACCGGAGAGGAAATCGTATGGTAAGCCTAAAGAAGCCTAATTTGAGCGTCAATATAGGAAGCTTAAATTTAAAAAATCCGGTAATGGTCGCCTCCGGGACCTTTGGTTACGGGTCGGAGTTTAAAGACCTGGTCGATTTAAAAAAACTTGGAGCGATGGTTACCAAAACCATTACTTTAAAACCCCGTCAGGGTAATCTGCCGCCCCGGACCTGTGAAACCCCCTGCGGGATGCTTAATTCGATCGGCCTGGAGAACCCCGGGATCGATAAATTTATTAACGAGAAACTTCCTTTCCTGCAAAAACTGGGGATACCTCTGATCGTCAGCATCGCGGCCGAAGAAACCCCCGAAGAATTCGACATTTTAATTAATAAGCTAGAAGGATGCCCTACGGTTGCCGCGATTGAATTAAACATTTCCTGTCCGAACGTGCAAAAGGATAAACTGATTGCCCAGGATCCTCAAGGCACCTTTGCCTTAGTTAGCGCGGCGCGAAAACTTACCCGTAAATGTCTTATTACTAAGCTTTCTCCCAACGTTACCTCGATTGGCGAGATTGCGCTGGCTGCGCAAAATGCCGGAAGTGATGCCGTGGCTTTGATCAATACTTTAGGAGGCATGTGTATTGACGTGCACAAGCGTACGCCGAAATTAGGGGCTTGGGTGGGAGGTTTAAGCGGTCCGGCGATCAGACCCGTAGCGGTAAAGATGGTCTGGGAAGCGCACAATAAAATTAAGATTCCCATTATCGGCATGGGTGGTATAATGGACGCTGAAAGCGCCCTGGAGTTTCTTATTGCCGGAGCTACCGCTGTCAGCGTAGGGACCGCAAATTTTATTAATCCGCGGGCAAGTTTGGAAATTATCTGCGGGTTAGAGAAGTATATGGCGGATAATCGTATTCAAAATTTAAATAGCATTATTGGAAAGTTAGATATATGCAAAGATTGAATAATCCACAACTTATACTTGCTCTGGATGTGGATAAAATAGAGGAGGCTGAAAGGCTTGCGGGGGCTCTTTATCCAAAGATAAATATCTTTAAGGTCGGCAGCCATCTTTTTACTGCTTATGGGCCTAAGGTTATTGAGATGCTGTATAAAAAGGGCGCCCAGGTTTTTTTGGACCTCAAGTATTTTGATATTCCTAATACCGTGGCTAAAGCAGTGGCTGCGGCAACTCGCCTGAAGGTTAAAATGCTGACTTTACATATTTCCGGAGGCAGGGAAATGCTGGAAGCTGCTGTTGGCTCAGCAAAGGAACAGGCAGGGATTTCTAAAGTACCAAAGCCATTGTTAATTGGAGTCACAGTTTTAACCAGCAAGAAAGCAAGTCCTCAAGAGGTGCTAACATTGGCAAAAACCGGGATTAGCTGCGGATTAGATGGCGTAGTTTGCTCTGTGAACGAAGCAGCCTTTCTGCGCAGCAAGATAAAAAAAGATTTTATAATTGTCACTCCGGGGATTAGATTAAGCAGCTCTCTTAAGGATGACCAAAAGAGAGTAGCTACTGTAAGCCAGGCAGTAAAGGCGGGAAGCGATTTTCTGGTAATAGGCAGGCCGATTTTAAAGGCCGACAATCCGTTATTAACAACGAAAGAACTTTTAAGAGATTTATCCCGCTCAGCGGGGTGTCATTAAATAAGAATCCCAGGGGGGGTATTCCATATGGCGCAGGAGATCAAAGATTTAATCGCAAGAATTCAGCAGGAAGGGATAGCGGCAGGGGACAAGCAGGCTGCTCAAATAAAAGCCGAAGCAGAGTCCCGGGCTAAAGAAATAATCGCCCAGGCAAAGCTGCAGGCTGATAAGATCATTGAACAAGCTAATGCTGAAGCGAAGAAGCAGGCTGAGTCAACCAGTTCTTCTTTAAGGCAGGCAGGCAGGGATTTATTGATCAGCTTGAAAAAAGAGATTAATTCTATGCTGAATAAATTGGTTAAGGAAAATGTGCATCAGGCTATGACTATAGAGGAGTTGAGCAGGATTATCAGGGATTTAATTAAGGCTGCGCCGCTTTCTTTGGGCAGCCAGGTTATTATTTCTCTTGCCCAGCAAGACAAAGATAAATTAGAAAAAGGATTTTTAAAGCAGTTGTCAGAAGAGGCAAAAAAGCAGATAACCTTAAAGTCAGCCGATGAAATTGGCAGCGGTTTTGTGATCAGCTTTGATTCCGGAAGATCAACATTTGATTTTAGTGCTCAGGCCCTGACAGAATATATAGCTAATTCATTAAGGCCTGAGTTAAGCGAGATTTTAAAGCCTGATTAAAATGGGAGCTTATTATACATATTTAATCTCCAGCCTGCCAATGCTTAATTTTTCTTCCCGGCCACCATTTGGGACGGAAGAATTTATTGATAAATGCAGAGGCTTAATTCCTGAAGAAGAGGTCAATCTTTTACAGAATATTTGCTATAAAGATCCATCTTCTTTAGGTTCTCCGGTAGCCGGCACGATAGGAAAATTGGTTAGTTTTGAAGTAGTATTAAGGAATGAACTGGCCCGGGCCCGGGCCCGGCGTAAAAAAATAGATGCATCAAAGTTTATCCGCCTGCCCGATGATTTTGAGGCGCATATCAGCCATACAGCCATGGCTGCTTACAGAAGCCTTTCTATATTAGAGGCGGAAAAAATCCTGGATCAGGCAAGATGGGATTTTCTGGAGTTTTTAAGCATCGGCCATTATTTTGATTTTGATTTTCTTGTAGTTTACCTTCTGAAGTTAAAAATTTTAGTACGTTGGGATAACGTACAAAGGGCGGATAAAGAGGGCCTTTTTAAACAGGCAGTTGGAAGCTGATATGGAAAAGAAAAGAATCGGGCATATTGTAAAAGTTAATGCAAATATGGTTGTCGCAGACGTAGATGGCTATATTATCCAGAATGAAGTTGCCTATATTCTGCACGGCAATGAGCGCTTAAAGGCGGAGGTAATCCGGGTAAGCGCTAACCGCGCCGAAATGCAGGTTTATGAGAATACCTCGGGTTTAAAAGTAGGCCAGGAGGTTGAGTTTAGCGATGAACTTCTTTCTGTAGAGCTGGGCCCGGGATTATTGGGCCAGATTTTTGACGGCTTGCAAAACCCTCTTCCGGCTTTGGCAGAAAAATGCGGATTTTTTCTTAAGCGCGGGGTGTACCTTGAAGCGCTTCCTGATGAGGCACAATGGGATTTTACTCCTTTGGTAAAGCCAGGGGATAAAGTTTTAGCCGGAAGCTGGCTGGGTTTTGTCCCGGAAAAAATATTTAAACATTATATCATGGCCCCTTTTGCCCTTAGCGGCAGCCTTGAGGTAATAAATATATCCGGGCCGGGAAAATACAATTTAAAACAGCCAATCGCCAAGCTTAGAAATGCCGCGGGAAAAATTCATGACGTATCCTTGCAACAGACCTGGCCGGTCAAGATTCCTATCCGGGCCTATTCAGAAAAACTAAGGCCGCTGGATCCCCTGGTAACAAAAATGCGCTTGATTGATTCGCTTTTCCCGGTGAGTCTTGGGGGGACATATTGTATCCCCGGGCCGTTTGGGGCGGGTAAAACCGTTTTGCAGCAATTAACCAGCCGGCATGCAGAAGTGGATATCGTAATTATCGCCGCCTGCGGAGAACGCGCAGGAGAAGTGGTTGAAACCCTTAAAACTTTTCCAGAATTAGTTGACCCGCGTACCAATAAGCCGCTTATTGACCGTACCGTGATTATTTGCAATACCAGCTCTATGCCTGTTGCCGCCAGGGAATCAAGCGTTTATACCGCGGCGACCATTGCTGAATATTACCGCCAGATGGGCTTGAATGTTTTGTTGCTTGCAGATTCTACTTCCCGTTGGGCCCAGGCTATGCGCGAAATGTCCGGAAGGCTTGAGGAGATTCCGGGCGAAGAAGCATTTCCTGCCTATCTTGAATCGCGGATCGCTTCTTTTTATGAAAGGGCGGGGTTAGTGCGCCTGCATAACGGGGTAAACGGTTCGGTTACCATTGGAGGCACAATCAGCCCTGCCGGCGGTAATTTTGAGGAGCCGGTTACCCAAGCTACGCTTAAAGTAGTTGGGGCTTTTCACGGGCTTTCCCGGGAACGCTCTGATGCGCGCAGGTATCCGGCAATTGACCCTTTAATCAGCTGGAGTAAATATAAAGGGTTTATTGATCAGCAAAAAGAGGAATTTGGCCACGGAATCCTGCGTAGAAGCAATGAGATTTTTCAAATGATGAAAGTTATAGGGGAAGAAGGTACATCGCTTAAGGATTACATTGAATACCTTAAGGGAGAGTTCTTTGATTTTGTCTATCTGCAGCAGAATGCTTTTGACGCGGTTGATGAAGCCAGTTCCAAACAAAGGCAGACTTACATATTTGATTTTATTTATGATATCCTGATCAGCGAATTTAAATTAGGGGATAAACAGGAGGCGCTGCATTTTTTCCAGAAATTAAGACAGTTGCTGCGCACCTGGAATTCCTCTGCCTGGGATAGCGGAGAATTCAGGAAGATTGAGGAAGAAATTGAGATCTTTCTGGAAGAGTACAAAAATAAGAAGGCAGAATAAAAATGCAGAAAATCTATACTAATATTATTCAGATAGCCGGAGATGTTATTACTGTAGAGGCAGAAGGGGTGGGTTATTTGGATATTGCCGAAATTACTACCCGCCGCGGCGTGTCTTTAGCCCAGGTTATCCGCATTGACTCAAAAAAGATATTTTTACAGGTATTTGCCGGCAGCCGGGGCATATCTACCGGGGATAAAGTAAGGTTCTTAGGATGCCCGATGCGGGTTGCCACAGGAGAAAATTTATTAGGCCGCATCTTTAACGGAAGCGGCCTGCCTTTGGACCGCGGGCCTGCCCTGTCAGAAGACTTGGTTGATATCGGCGGACCACCGGTTAATCCGGTAAAAAGGATAGTCCCCGATAAGATGATCCGCACCGGTATTCCAATGATCGACGTATTTAATTCTTTGGTAGAATCCCAGAAGTTGCCGATTTTCTCAATTGCCGGGGAACCATATAATGAACTTTTATCAAGGATTGCTATCCAGGCCGAAATTGATATTATTATCCTCGGCGGTATGGGTTTAAAACATGATGATTACCTGTTTTTTAAAGAGACATTAAATAAACATGGGGCTTTAAGCCGTTCTATATTTTTTATGCATACGGCGGCTGACCCGGTAGTGGAGTGTTTGCTTGTGCCGGATATTGCCCTGGCTGTTGCCGAGGATTTTGCTTTAAAAGGGAAAAGGGCGTTGGTCTTGCTAAGCGATATGACCAATTTCGCGGATGCCCTCAAAGAGATATCCATCACCATGGAACAGGTCCCTTCCAACCGCGGTTATCCCGGGGATCTTTACAGCCAGTTAGCCAGCCGGTATGAAAAGGCGGTTGATTTTCAGGGGGCCGGCTCAATTACAATCCTTGCGGTGACCACTATGCCCGGAGACGATGTAACCCATCCTGTCCCGGATAACACGGGATATATTACCGAAGGCCAGATTTATCTTAAGGGCGGGGTTATTGAACCGTTTGGGTCATTGAGCAGGCTTAAGCAGCAGGTCAACGGAAAAACCCGGCCAGACCACCGGGTAATTATGGATATGATGATTCAGCTTTTTGCCAATTATCGCCAGACTGTTGAAAAGCAGTCTATGGGTTTTCAGATGAGTGCCTGGGATAATAAACTGTTGAAATATGGCGAACTTTTTGAAAAGAACATGATGTCGTTGAAAGTAAATATTCCTTTAGAAAAGGCCTTAGACCTTGGTTGGAAAATCCTGGCAGATTCTTTTAGCCCGGAGGAGACCGGGATTAAGCGTTCAATTATTGAGCAATACTGGCCGAAAAGATAATGGCAAAGATCAGGCTGACTAAAGGCGAGTTAAAGAGGCAGCGCGACGCATTAAAGCAGTTTCAGCGCTATCTACCCACCCTGCAATTAAAAAAACAGCAGTTACAGCTGGAAATTCTCCAGCAGAACTCAATCCTCGGCGAGAAAAAACAATCCCTGGTTAAAAAAAGGCAGGCAATTGACCAATGGATCGGCCTGCTTAACCATTCTGAAATTGAGCTAAAGCCTTTTTTAACGCCGGTTGCAACAAATACGCATTTTAAGAATATCGCCGGAGTGGATATCTCTATTTTTGATTCCCTGGAATTTAATCCGGCCGAATATGACTTATTTTCTACCCCTTTATGGATTGACGCGGCAATTGAAGCGTTTAAAGAAACAGTTATTTTAAGCAAGGAGGTTTCCCTGTTGCAGGAAGGTATTTTAGTATTAAAGCATGAATTACGCATTACTACTCAAAGGGTCAACCTTTTTGAAAAGGTAAAAATCCCCCAGTCAGAGGAAAACATCAGGCTGATCAAGATTTATATAGGAGACCAGATGGCCAATGCCGTTGGCCGCTGTAAAATTGCCAAGAGAAAAATTGAAGAAATGGTTTTGGAAGAGGCGCTGGCATGATTGTCAAAATGAAAAAAGTTTTTTTGCTCATTCGCCAGGGTCAGGAGTATGCTGCCCTGGACAGTTTAGGCGCTTTAGGGGTAGTCCATGTTGAGCATGAGAATATCCCTTCCGGGGTTGAGCTTAATGAAATCAGCGAGAAGTTAAGTTTAATTGAGCAAGCCAGGTCTGTTTTATCGCTATCCGGCCAGAGGCACCCGGCAAAACAGATAACCCATAAATCAGAGGATGTAAACACTGTCTGCCGGCATGTCATTGATTTGCAAAAAAGATATGAACAGCTAAGGGAATATTCGGTAACTTTGCATAATTGGATAGATTTATGGGAAGATTGGGGGGATTTTAACCCTAACCAGGTAAATGCCCTGCGAGAAAGGAATATTTTTATCAAGTTTTACCAGATCCCCAGGGATAAGGTTAAAAGCCTGCCGCAGGGAATTATACTAAAAAAGATTTCCGCGCAGGGGGCGCTAATAAATTATTTAGTTATATCCAGGAAAGAAGTTGATATAGGTTTTAAAGAGCTGGAGCTGCCCAAAATATCGCTATCCGAAATGAAAAACAGGCTTAATGAAGATGCCAGGATTATGCAAAATATAAGAGAAGAGCTCTCCGCGCACCTGATTTATAATAATGATCTTGTTACCGCCGAAGCAGCACTTTTAAATCAAGAAGATTTCTATTCTGTTTTAAAAGGCATGGGGCAGGTAAATGAGATCACATATTTGAAAGGATATATACCGGTTGATGCGGAGGATGAGCTGGTTAAGCAGGCAAAACAAAACGGCTGGGGAATTTTAACCCTTGAGCCAAGCGCAGATGATGTTGTGCCGACATTAGTGCGCAATCCAGCGTGGATTTCGCTTATAAGGCCAGTATTAAAATTACTCGAGCTTGTCCCGGGATACCGCGAACTTGATATCAGCCCACTTTTTATTATTTTCTTCAGTCTTTTCTTCGGCATGCTTATTGGAGATGCCGGATATGGAGCGATTTACCTGTTGCTTACATTTTTGTTACAGAAGAAGATTGGGTATAAAGTTAAAGATAAAAGCGCGTTTTTTCTCTTTTATCTCTTAAGTTTTTGCGCTATTATATGGGGGCTGCTAACCGGGACATTCTTTGGGCAGGAATGGTTATCAAATATGGGGGTAAAACCCCTGGTTCCGCTGTTAATTAATACAACTTTTATCCAGGCCTTATGTTTCTTTATCGGTGCTTTGCATTTATCTCTGGCACATGGCTGGAGAGCGGTGTTAAAGGCCCCGGGATTATCAGCTTTGGCAGATATAGGCTGGATTTTTATTATTTGGGCGGTATTCTTTTTAGCTAAAAACCTTCTTTTGGGAGATACCTTTCCGCTATTCGGCAACTGGTTAATTATAGCGGGTTTGGTCTTTGTTTTGTTCTTTACCAGCCCGCAAAGAAACATATTAAAAACAATCGGTGCCGGATTAGGCACAATAGCTTTAAGCCTGGTAAATAATTTTACCGACGTAGTTTCTTACATCCGCCTTTTTGCGGTAGGGTTGGCAGGTGTAGCTATTGCAGATGCTTTTAACGCCATGGCTGCCGGAGTAGTTAAAAAAGGGGATATCTTAACCGTACTGACAGCTGCCCTGATTATTATCTGCGGGCACCTGCTCAATATTATCCTGGGGCCGATGTCGGTTTTGGTCCACGGGGTAAGGCTTAACGTACTTGAGTTTTGCAGCCATGCCAATGTTAGCTGGGATGGTTTTGCCTATAAACCGTTTGTAAGAAAGAAGGAGAAATAATATGGAGACAGGGGCTTTAATACAGTTTAAGGATTTAGGATTGGGGTTGGTGCTCGGCCTTTCTGCTTTAGGGTCTGCGGCCGGAGCAGGTGCGGCAGGTATGGCTGCTATAGGGGCATGGAAAAAGAATTTCAACCAGAACAAAACTGCTTCATTTTTGCTGGTTGCTTTGGTCGGCGCTCCTCTTACGCAGACAATCTATGGGAATATTGTAATGACTAAGATGATTGAACTGGCCAACAAGGGGCAATATCTTTGGGGGATAGGCGCTTTCTCCGGATTTGCAATCGGCCTCTCAGCTTATTTTCAGGGTAAATGCGCTGCCTGTGCCTGCGACGCAATGGGGGAGACTGGTAAGGGGTTTGGAAATTACCTGGCAGTTTTGGGTATTACTGAAACAGTTGCGCTTTTTGTAATGGTTTTTACCCTGATCATAATG
>AMWB02054730.1_pt2 | contig 10492 bp, 8 predicted proteins | sample 200311 | NCBI WGS metagenome assembly AMWB02 (sample SAMN02737377, study PRJNA173069) | bioreactor metagenome | biome: anode biofilm in microbial fuel cells | place: USA: California | collected 2010-12-16 | reverse complement strand
GAGTATTTTGTCTTTGAACCCACCAGCTTTGGGTGATATGCAAATACCTCTATCTGCGTATCAGGTACATAGTACTTGCTTCTCTTTTCATCAGGTCTGAACCTGAACTTTTCAAAGCCGAATTGTGCCAGAAGACCTTGAGCAACCGCTTTTCCATGATCTACCGTTACATCCTCGTCCATGATGACGCATGAAGCTGAATAATATGTCATGAGACGGGCAGCGTCTTCGGCCTGTTCTCTTCTGAAACAGCGGTCTATGGAGAATAAATTAAAAGGGGGTTCAGCACGTTCCAGCATGCCTGACAGACTTATGAACCATCCGGAGGTCATATGGCTACGCAATGTCTTTCGGCCACATACAGGTGCCAATTCCTTGAACTCAGGGAAAACCTGGTCTATCATTTCCACTATAAGCGAGTCAGAAACACCCAGTTCCATTGACATTTCAGGTACCAGGTCATCTCCTTCAATATCGCCTTTCTTATAAGAATGAAGTATCTTCCTGATCTTTTCGATGCCTTCCTCGCCAATATCCCCGATCATTCCTTTGATCATGGCGATCCGTTCATCGGATATGCCTACGTTGGGCCTGGGCAGTCCTCCTAAATAGAAACATCTGTCAAGGACTGCAAGTGCTTCATGCCCGAACTGTTTGTGTACTTCTTTCTCATCGACTATAAGAGGATTCATCATCTCGTGAAAGCCCATACGCAGATACGCTTCTCTCAGGCGGGATATGGTCTCGTAGACGGGATGCACTTTGCCATAGTTAAGCTCCATGTGTGGGTATCCCTGGTTGATGTTTGATCTTTTCACATATTGTCTGCCATTGTTCCACGCAGCATCAAAGTCTTCTTTAGCGGCTGTTTTGATATCTTCAGGGTTGAATCTCATAGTGATGTCCTCTAAGATGATGGTTAATTCGGTGCAATATTATTTATTTGTTTATTTACGAGATAAGAATTGATTTTCAAGCGCTTGCATAGCCATTTCAAGTTTTTGTTGTCTGACCGCTGCTGTGAGTTCCCCTCGTGCTATCTCCAGTAGCAGCCGCAATCTGTCTGTCTTTGCCCGCAGTCCATGTGTCATAGCATCCGGATAATCGAATAACATCAAACCTGTGTGTAATTCTTCCATGATGTTCAGATATCTTTCCCCGTCGTCCAGCATCCCATTGCGTATCAGATCGAGTATATGTCTTTTTATCTCTCCTCCGACATCTCCCAACCCATTGAGGTATGCCACAGGTTCAACTTTCAATTCTTCAGGCTGAGGGATGCCTTTTCCAGAAACAAGTGCATATATGACGCTGCATTCTGTAAATTCCTGCTGGGCATGTTCCACAAAACCTGTATAATATAGATCAGGCTGATCCTCAAGAACTGATCTCATTTTTTCTACGTTTTCTCTTGCAGTTTGGATCATGGAATATGCCCGTTCAAGTTCCATCTTATGGACGTGCTGCATCGCTACTCTGCAATTGCGCACTACTTCCCTTGATAGCGTTATACCCTGCTCTCGGGCTTTGTCTTTTTCTTCCAGCTCTTCTCTGATATGTTCGATGATATTTTTTATCATGGTCCCTTCTTTCGGATCCAGATCCGATCACTTATTAGTTATAATTGCAACTATAAGGGTGTTATTTCAATAAATATTTCTTCTTAAAGGGCCCCGATCATCCGAAGCCTACAAAACATAAATTCAGAAATGGTTTTAAGAGGATGTATTCCTTACAGGATAACATCCATATTCCCTTAAAAGGAAGTATTAATCATCTACAGGAATGGTTTCAAGCTGACTTGCAACATTCCATATCAGAGTACGGGTGTGTAATGGGATGTTTGGATCATTGCTGATATCTTCCAGAATAGAAATGCTTGCCGTTGTCCTCATGAACAGAGGCTCCCCCTCATTTTTCAGTGTGGTCAGCACATCACTTGCAGAACGCCTTATATTCCTTGGAACAGAACTGTCATTTGCGATCTGCTCTAATATCTGTATACACTGGTTTATAACATCTTTAAAATCATTTGCCATACAAATCACCTTCAGATGACTTATCACTAAAATAAGATAATCAAGTTACAACTAAACCATTATATGGTATAAAAAGACTTTCATTGGTAATATATCGTTAACGTAACGGAGGAATACATGAGTCAAAAGGATGAAGAATCAATAAGCAAGATCTCACGGATGCTTGAGATAGGTGGTACCATGCTGGCACAGCACTGTACAGAATGCGGGGCTCCATTGTTCAGATATAAAGGCAATGTGATCTGCCCGGTCTGTGATACAGGACAAAAACCTTCTGCTCAGGCACAGGAAAAATTCCCGGAAAAAAAGAAGGCCCTTTCTTCTGAGTTTTCTGCCAATACCGAAGATAAAGAACAACTTCCCTCCTCAGTAAATGTGGTCCCTTCTTCGGGTGGTCTGCCTGCCGGTGTCAATAAAATAACTCCTACGGGCCCAGAAGTTCCAGAACGATCAAAGTCTGTTCCTTCAAGTTCTTTACAGGAACTGGAAGATATGCTGATCAAAAAAACCATTATGCTTGCTCACTCCATGCAGCAGGAGCAGGACCCTCGCAGGATAAAAGAGTTCCTCGAACTTATTGGACAGAGCCTGGATCTAATAGACAGGCTGAAGAAGTAGTCCTGGTAAAGGGGATAAATATCAAGCTACAGCTTATCCTTTATAGTCCCCTGACACTACTTCCCTTATCCTGGAAGCGGTCTTGGGTCCAATGTTTTGGACCTTTATCAGCTCTTCGTATTCTGCTTTCATCACATTCTCCACGCTTCCGAAATGCTTAAGAAGGGTTTTCGCCGCTTTCGGTCCGATATCGTTTATGGCAGAAACTATGTATTCCTGCTGTTCTGATAACATCTGGGATGCCTTTTTTCCATGAACTTTGATTTCCCTCTGTTCATCAGATTGTTCCCTTTTTGCAAGGGTCTGGATGAGCATAGCACTATCTTCAGCATCCCTTGTGTAGAATATGGATACCCCAAAGTCTATTCCTATGGAGGCCAGAGTTCCATGTATCGACCTGGGGTTTATCTGACGTGCTGAGAACAAGCCCTCTCCCTCTATCAACAGGACAGGCTTTTGATAGGAGCGTGAGATATTGGAGATCTGTTCGAACAAAGTGTTGTTCAGGAGAGAACTTACAAAATCCTCTGCGCTCTTTCTTTCGATAGCGATCCTTTCGCTGATCACATAATCTCCTACCTCCAGGGTCTTGACATCGATATCCATCCCAAGCTTTTCAAGTTCCCTGGCAACCTGGCTGCGCACTTCCCGGTGATCTATAACAACCCGGATGCCTTCATTTCCAAATTCAGATAAGTTCTTCTGGTCTTTTTCTACCTGTGGTTGAACATATTGTTCCAAAGTAGTGGCATTTGCAGGCATGATCTCCTGCAACTCCTTCATATTGCTCTGCATCCGGCGTTCCTTTGACAGGCTGCTCCAGTAATAACCTTCATCCCTGGTACCTTTGGTGACGAGTACCACGACCCTGCCTGCATGTTTTCTTGCTGTTCTGCCCTTACGCTGTATGCTCCTTATTTCGGAAGGGATCGGTTCATAAAAGACAACAAGGTCTGTCGAGGGTATGTCCAATCCTTCCTCTGCCACAGAAGTTGCCACCAGTACATTATATACGCCTTTTTTGAAGTCCTCGATGATCTGAACCTGTTGTTTCTGAGTAAGACCTTTATCTTTGTATTTTGAGCTTTGTCCTACAAATCGCACAGGGTGGATATCTTCCATTGCTTCCAGGGAAGCTGTGACCATATCTGCAGTATCCCTGTAGTTCGTGAAAACTATTACTCTTGACTCCGGTCTCCCGGCTATCTGTCTGGATACGATGTTCCTCACCATCTCAAGTTTCGGATGTTCGGTGTCATTATCCTTTATCCGGTGAATGGCCTGGCGCATGTAGAGATCCTCCGCCAGTCTTTTTGAAGCCTTGCTCCCGCTCTTTGAATATGCTTCGTGTTCCAGCCTTTCCATGTACTTGCGCAAGGATTCCATCCCCTGCGTCTCAATTATCTCTACGGCATGGTTCACCTTCATTATTTCGGCAACGACAGATATTGCTGCATAGACCGACGGGTCAGGCAGACCTCTAAGCTCTTCCTGGAGTTTTTTCTGCATACCCAACAGTTCTTTCTTATTAACGAACTTAGGATTGTGTACAGGGAATCCAAGTTCTGTGAGTTTTGTGAACCTTTCCTCCATCACCTTTTCGAGCAATCCTTTGATCTCGGTCATATCTTTCGGAAGATCGATCTTTATCCATTCTATCTCCTTCTTATGGATATATGGCCTAACATCGCTATCCGATTCTGTCTTCACGGCAACTGATCTTATGTGCAGGGCTTCACATACCTCGCTTATTTTCTCGTCAGTGCTTCCGGGACTTGCGGTTATCCCGAGGCAATGAGGGTTCTTTGCATTTTCAAAATACTTCTCTGCTATGTATGTGTAAGCGTAGTTACCCACTGCTCTATGGGCTTCATCGAACGTTATATGACAGACGTCATCAAGACTGATGCGTTTTGTAATTATGTCGTTCTCGATTACCTGGGGTGTAGAAACGATCAGTTTTCCGTTCTTCCAGAGCTCTGCTCTTTTTTCGGGAGCCACACTTCCGGTAAAAGTAATGATGTGCTCTTCATGCATGTTCATTACCTTTTTGAAAAAAGCTGCATGTTGCTCCACAAGAGGTTTCGTGGGCGACAGTACAAGGGCTTTACCTCCGAATTTTTCCATCCTGGCCGCAATGACAAGTAAAGATACTATGGTTTTCCCAAGGCCGGTGGGCAGCACTATCAATGTGGTTGAGGAAAGGGCCCGACCTGCAAGGTCAAGCTGATAAAGCCTTTGCTCAACCATATCCGATTGTATAAGGGGGTGTTTGATATAGTTTGTCATGTCACATTCTTTTTGTCGAGTGTAACAGTATACTATCCCCTATATTTTTAAATATGTGCAAGCACAGTGAAAGTATTACAAGGGCTTTCCCGCAGTTTCAAATTTTTTGTTTTTATACACGAGTCCATAAAGCACATCATCTATTGTATCAACGGGCGCTCTTACCTGCTGCATATTGTCCCTGTCCCTTATTGTCACTGTACCATCTTCCAGCGTATCGTAGTCAATAGTGACACAATAGGGAGTACCTATCTCATCGTTACGCCTGTAGCGGCGACCAATGGTCCCAGAATCGTCATAAGCAACCAGAAGGCCTTTTTCTCTGAATCTGGCAGCGATCTCTTTTGAAGGCTCTATGAGTTCCCGCCTGGTTAATAAAGGCAACACTGCCACCTTAATGGGAGATACTTCTTTCTTGAACCTCAGCACAATCCTTGCTTCATCTTCGGTATCTCCTACAGACTCTTTGGCAGGGACCATCTCTTCATCATAGGCATGTTCCATCACTGAATAGAGTATCCTGTCAATACCGAAAGAAGGCTCTATCACATGTGGAACTATGTTCTCTCCGCTGACCTTGATGGTCTCTTGCACGAACTCCACCAGCTCTCTGGGCACAGTGAATTCTTCTCCGTCCACTGAAACTTTGATCTCTTCTTTTTCGAGTGCTTCCTGCGGCAGGGCTTTGAGGGCTTCAGCAACAACCTTTGCCTTGCCTTTGAACATCGGTCCCATTTTTCCCATATTGGGTTTGACCACGAACTTTTCTACCATACGCGGCTGTTCATATTCACTGTAGATGGAAAGCTCCGTTTTGCTCATGTTCGCATGGGCTGAAAGATCGTAATCTGTCCTGTCAGCGATACCCACTACTTCTACCCAGCCGAACCTTTCTGTAAGGATCTCCGCATCCCAGCAGTCAATGGCATAGTGGGCCATTTCATCTTTCCTGTGCTGCCTGAACCTTAGTTTTTCCGGGGCGATGCCAACACGCTGCAGGAAATGATTGACCAGTGCCACCTGATAGGCAAGGAACTCATGTGCAATGGTCCCTTTGTCAACTGCTTCCCTGACCGTCATGATCTCAGATACGCCTTTTTCCTGGGCGGCATCAGAATAGAGGTTCAGGGCCGTATTTTCAAATCTTTGTATGTTGGGATGGGTCTTGACCCTTGGGTCGATGAATATCTCAGCTTCAGCCTGAGTGAACTCCCGAAGCCTTATTACTCCCTGTCTTGGTGAAATTTCGTTACGATATGATTTCCCTATCTGGGTTGCACCGAAGGGAAGTTTGTCACGATAATATCTTGCAAGTCTCAGGAAATCCACGAACATTCCCTGAGCAGTTTCAGGTCTTAGGTATCCTTTCCTGCCATTTCCAGGGCCTATCTGGGTCTTGAACATGAGATTGAATTCGTAAGTATCCCCCAGATCTCCTCCGCATTCAGGACATTTAACGCCGTTCTGTGCAATGATCTTATCCAGCTCTTCATCTGTAAGGCCATCTGCTTCTTCAACGATGTGCTTTATGAGGTGATCTGCTCTGAAAGCTTCTCCACATTGCTTACATTCGCAAAGGGGATCCGAAAAACCTCCAACGTGACCTGATGCCACAAACACCTCTTCAATTCCTATGGTAGGGCACTCGATCTCCATGAACCCTTCCTGGATAACGTATATTTCTCTCCATATCTGTTCTATTCTACGTTTTAAAGTGCTTCCCAGAGGCCCGTAATCATAGAATCCGGCTGTTCCTCCATACAGCTCGAAGGAGTTCCACAAGAATCCACGGCGTTTGGCCAGTTCTATTACCTGCTCATATCTATCCATAATGATCCTCAACAGTGATTATTAATCGTATGAATGTTATTCTATGATAGGACATCGATATTCCCATTGGATTTAACATTATCGAGGTTGTCATAATCACTTTTCTTGTCCAAACATGTTCATAAAACAGGAACTCAAGTCCATAAAGCTTATATGCGTGGTCATATATACAAGGGAATAGGCAAGGCCGAAAGAAGCATTTTCATATCGTACCACCACCAACAATCATTTCAATGAGTCTTTTAAAAATCAATGGCCTTGCTTTACTCCTCTGAAAAAGCTTATTTTCTTATTACTATTTACTTTATTGTGTGGATATGTTAAATCTCTATACTGTGCACATTGGCAGAAAACCCCTTTGTTTCCACTGGAGAATAGAGTTAACTCTATCTGGTATATGTATTGTAAAAAAGTAAAAGTGAAGTGGTTTTTATTCTCCCAGTACTTCCTTTACTGTCATTCCATCATGAACGATTTTTGAGATATGGGATACAAGTTTTACCGGGTCTTCGGACTGGAATACATTCCTTCCGATGGCAACACCACTTCCTCCCGCCTGCAGGGAGTCATATACCATCTGAAGCAGTTGTCTCTCCGTGTCCATCTGTGGCCCGCCAGCTATAACAACAGGCACCGGACATCCTTCAACAACTTCTTTGAACGTTTCTATAGTTCCTGTATAATTTGTCTTGACAATATCGGCTCCCAGTTCAGCTCCAATGCGTGCGGCATGCTTCACGAACATGACATCATGTTCCGAAGTGACCTTCGGTCCTCTGGGATACATCATGGCAATAAGCGGCATTCCCCATTCATCGCATGCCCTTGCAACAAACCCCAGATCCTTCAGCATCTGTGCTTCGTCATCAGCACCTACATTTATATGTACTGAAACCGCATCTGCACCGATCTTTATTGCTTCTTCCACTGTGGTCACCAAAACCTTGTGGTTTGGGTCCGGTCCCAGGGATGTAGAGGCAGAAAGGTGAATTATAAGTCCTACATCTCTTCCATATCCTCTGTGGCCATATCTGGGCAGTCCCATATGTCCAAGCACTGCATTAGCCCCTCCCTCTGCAACTTTGTTCACAGTAGCTGGGAGGTCTATTATGCCCCTGATCGGTCCTGCACCCACGCCGTGGTCCATGGGTATGATTATAGTCTTCCCGGTGTTACGGTTGAATATCCTTTCCATCCGTACGGATTTACCAATCTCGCTCATGAATTGTTATAATTGATTGAACATACATATTCTTTACGTAGCAACTATGTGCTCAGATGTTCTCATGCTGGTATTGGCCTTTATATCCTTCTTCCACTTCCGCATGCAGCTCGTAGAACAGCAGCTGTATGATACGTGCATTCTTGCGCACGTTGAAACCTTCAGGGTTATGCACCAGCAACATAGATTCACTTCTTCCCCTATAGCCCGAGTCCCATACGGCAGTACCTATGTTCACGCCACATCGAAGCATTGTGGACCTGGGTCGTGCTATGGCGGCCAGGTCTTTCGGTATGTTGACTATTTCATTAAATACCACTTTGTAAGTTCCGGGAAGAAGATACACCCATCCATCGTCATCGAATTCAAGAGGTCTGCTCAGAGGCAGCTTTCTGCAGGAATTATCAAAATCAATAGCTCCGGCTCCTTCCATCACTTCGACACGTTGCAATGTCATCTCTACACTATTGGGCTGGAGCTGCATCTCCATATCTATCATGTTTTCCATTAGTGGCAGCAGTGGAGGTTTTGCAAGTATTCTTTCTCTTAGTTCTTTCCTGGATAGAAGGGTCATGAGGCAGAATTGGCGTACTAGGTTATTAGAATATCGGGTGTTATTTAAAAGCAAACATTATGTTATCAGTAATGCTTATTTAACTAACCATTTAACTTAAATACATTAAATTTGTATTAATATATGGACGTGAGATAGGATGCCTGCAATAAAGGTCAGTTCATCTCTGACCTTTGCAGGTGCTATGTCGTGTCATAGATAGAATACTGGAGGAGACGTCATGATGAATAGCACATATCTTGTAAAGGAAGGCAACAGACCTGAGATCGTTTTTCGGGTCACCCTCAGCCCCGATGGAAAGACTTACATGAAAGAATATTCCCTTGTTTTCCCAAAGTACAGAACTGCCGATGTCCCACGTTATGACCCGTTGGCTCTTGCTGAGGTGCAGGCTAATGCAAAAACAGGTGATCTGGGTTATTGTGAGTTTATACCAGAAGCAGAGTGAATTTACCCGAGTATAAAAATATTTCTTCTAATTTTTATTTTTACTTCACTTTTTCCTTTTCTGGATCCCGGATCGAATTTAAATTTCTATGGTTCTCTTGTTGGTTCTGTTTCCCAATGGGCTTTTAACAAATTAAGAAACACTTCAATAACTTCTGATTCTCTATTATAGACCAAAGGAATCTTTATATATTTATATGGCAAATATTTAATTAAAGACTATAAAACGGGGGTACACTACTTGAAAGTTCAGCTATTGCCTACAAATATTCTACACTTTATATCATTTGCATATGCTTGAATCAAAATGTGATGTGCACTCAAGATCTTATATAGTCTCTAATTGAGGAGGTACAAATGCAACCCAAATTAAGTAGTTCTATCAATGTTCTGATAGTGTTGTCCTTTGTGATAATGACCGTAGGACTATCTTCAGCGGCCGACCTAAGCCAATGGGCTTCAGGTGCCACTGCGAGCAGCGAGTACTCTGCTTCTGGTTGGTCAGCAAACAAGGCTACAGGTGCGCCAGATACCGATAAATGTGGGGATATCAATACTGCCTGGGCTCCCCGCTCATCAGGTTCGGATCCGGAGTGGTTGAAGTTGTCGTTCACCACGCCTGTTATGGCTACAGGCATTCGTGTCCATGAGACCTATAATGCAGGATCCATATACCGTGTAGACCTTGTGGATACTTCGGGTCAGAGCCATACAGTATGGACCGGAACAGACAGCACTGCTTGTCCCGGCTGGTTCGAGATCACTTTCTCTAAAACTGAATATGCGGTGAATGGTGTTATCCTGCATACTAAGATAGCAGGCTGGGAGGAGATAGATGCAGTCGAGCTTATTGGGGACACTGATACCACCACAGTGCCGTCTTCAACTTCTGGTACATCTACTGATACTGTATCCACCACTACTTCGGCTGTTTCTCCAAGACAGTGGGCTTCAGGTGTCACTGCAAGCAGTGAATACTCCGCTTCTGGCTGGTCGGCAAACCAGGCCGCAGGTGCGCCTAATACCGATAAGTGCGGAGATATCAATACTGCCTGGGCCCCCCGCTCATCAGGTTCGGACCCGGAATGGTTGAATTTGTCTTTCGCAACGCCTGTCCAGGCTATAGGTGTACGTGTCCATGAAACCTATAATGCGGGATCCATATATCAGGTGGACCTTGTGGATACTTCGGGTCAGAGCCATACAGTATGGACCGGGACAGACAACACTGCTTGCCCCGGCTGGTTCGAGATCACTTTCCCCAAAACCGAGTATTCTGTAAGCAATGTTATCCTGCACACTAAAATAGCAGGTTGGGAAGAAGTGGATGCAGTCGAACTGCTGGGTGAGGGCGCTGGCGGGACCGGTGCATCAATTCCATCTTCGCCATCTTCTGTTGCGACTATAACATTCGAATCGCGTACGACACCTATGGGAAGTACTGTGCAGATCCCCATTACATTGCAAGGAGTT
>AMWB02014875.1_pt4 | contig 10492 bp, 8 predicted proteins | sample 200311 | NCBI WGS metagenome assembly AMWB02 (sample SAMN02737377, study PRJNA173069) | bioreactor metagenome | biome: anode biofilm in microbial fuel cells | place: USA: California | collected 2010-12-16 | reverse complement strand
ACGGGGTAATACACTTCGCAGCCAATATCGTTCTTATTCAGCCACTCCCGCAGCTCGTTGCGGCGCGCTACACGAAGTATATACTGATTATAGATATGCACGTTCGGTATTCTGCCATCTGCTCCGGGCGTCTGGCTGTACACCACTTTCGGCACGACAATCTGCTGCGCATCAACAAGACCTGCCTGCAGGAAAAGACTATCGTAGCGCCTCGCATTTGCACAACGGCCGGCATGCCATCTTTCAAGATATGGCAGTTTTACCCTCAGGGCGGCAGCCTGGATCGGGTCCAGACGAAAATTGCCGCCGACAAGCTTATGATAATATTTTGGATGAGCACCGTGATTTCGCATTAAAACGAGACGTTCGGCGAAATCTTTATCCTGGGTTACCACCATCCCGGCATCCCCTATCCCACCGAGATTTTTACTGGGAAAAAATGAAAAACAGCCGGCCAGTCCCATCGATCCTGCTCTTTTGTACGTCCCCTTGGCTGCACCTGCTGCAGGCAGAGGATACTCAGCGCCGATTGCCTGAGCGGCATCTTCAATGACAGGGAGACCGTAGCGGTCAGCCATCTCCATAATTGCAGACATATCGGCACACTGACCATAGAGATGCACCGGAATGATGGCTTTTATTTCCCGGCTGGTATCAGCGGCCAGCACCTCTTCCATCTTTGCCGGATCGATATTAAAACTTATCGGATCAATATCGGCAAAAACTGGTATGGCGCCAACTCTGAGGATAACCCCCATCGTCGCAAAAAAAGAATAAGGCGTAGTCAGCACCTTATCTCCAGGCCCAATGCCAAGGCTCATCAAGGATATCAGCAAGGCATCGGTACCGCTGGTAACCCCAACTCCGTAAGCTGCCCCGCAATACTCCGCTATCTCCTTTTCAAACTCTTCAACTTCAGGGCCCTGGATATAACGGGTAGATTTAACAACGCGGGTGACAGCTGCAAGAATATCATCTTCGAGGTATTCCAGCTGGGCCTGAAGATCTAATAAAGGTACTTTCATAGTAGTGAATTGTGGTGGAGTTAATTGATGGCGTCGTGAAATTTGACTGTTTACGAGATCATCATCTGGAGACGATACCGGTTCAGGATGACGAGTTGATAACTATTTTCTCACCGTCAAAATAATCTACGATATCGGGCATTTCTGCCTCAAGATATTTCTTCATTTTTTTCAGAAGATTTACTTCAATCTGCCGTACACGTTCTCTCGAAATATCAAAACGGTCGGCAATATTCTGCAGGGTCAGTGGTTCATCGGTCAACAGTCGCTTCTCAAGGATCATCTTTTCTTTATCGTTGAGCTTGACCTTGAGAATTTCCAGCAGCTCCGTCAGCTTCACTTTGACTTCCTTGCCGGCCACCGTTGATTCGATCCCCGGACCGTCACTGGGGAGGAAATTTTTCTGTTCGTCTTCTGAGTCAGAACGTACCGGACTCTCCAGAGAAACATCCCAGTTATCCATTCGCTGACCCATTTCAACGACTTCGCGTTCCTTGACATTGAGACGTTCCGCCAGTAATTTCGGCTCAGCCGCAAATCCCTGGCCTTCAAGAAGCTTGCGTTCCTTATTGAGACTGAAAAAAAGCTTACGCTGCGCCTGGGTTGTACCTATTTTCACCAGACGCCAGTTGTCCATGATGAATTTCAAGACATATGCCCTGATCCAATAGGCGGCGTAGTAGGAAAATTTCACCCCGCGGTATGGGTCGAATTTCTTGGTGGCCTGGACCAGACCGACATTTCCTTCCTGAATGAGATCCATGAAATTCTGCATCCAGTACTTTTGAAAATCCATGGCCACTTTGACCACCAGTCGGAGATTAGAACTCACCAGTCGGTACGCGGCATCCTGATCGCCGTCTTCACGAAAGCGCACCGCCAGTTCATCAGTCTCTTCTCTGGTTAACAGTTCATATTGACTGATTTCCTGAAGATAGCGATGAAGAGCCGGGTTGCTGAGGGCAGGCAGATTCTCTTCATCAGCAACGTCCACCAGAGGATTCTCGTAGGCTTCGTCAATACTTCGGGTTGAATCGAGCTCTTCCTCTTCTAAAGAATCTATGTCTTTATCAGAATCGATTATATTGTTTTTGCTCATTTATTTGTCTCTCCGGAAAAATATACCCAGAAAATTAAGAAAGATTATGATATTACTCTACCTGATCGAAAGTGCAATCATATTGTGCCGAAGATAATGGGAATCAGCTTGACACCTGACGAGTAGTTTACTCGAATTCGCCAAAGGTACGTATAATATTTTATTTTATTAGTTCACTGGATGTGATAAATGATCAAATCGTTTAAAGTCGAATTAACCTGTCTCTCTTCACGGCCCATCTAAAATAAAAAATGAATAACATTAGAAACTTCAGTATAATCGCTCATATCGATCACGGTAAATCAACTCTTGCCGACCGCATGATTCAATTTTGCGGTCTGGTCACCGCCAGGGAATTCAAGGACCAGCTCCTCGATAACATGGATATAGAAAGGGAACGGGGGATCACCATTAAAAGCCAGACTATCTGTCTGCCGTATACCGCAAAAGACGGGCAGCAGTATCAGCTCAACCTGGTAGACACCCCCGGTCATGTTGACTTCAGTTATGAGGTATCAAGGGCTCTCAGCTCCTGCGAAGGCGCCCTGCTGCTCATTGACGCTGCGCAGGGGGTCGAGGCCCAGACTCTCGCCAATCTCTATCTGGCCATGGAAAACGACCTGGAAATTATCCCGGTCATCAACAAAATCGACCTGCCCTCTGCCGAACCGGAACGTATTGCCCTGCAAATTGAAGAGGATCTTGGCCTTGATGTTGATCTGGTCCAATTCTGCTCCGCCAAAAACGGCACCGGCATAGAAGGTATCTTCGAAACCATAGTGGCCCATATTCCCCCACCGAAAGGCGACCCTAAGGCCCCTTTGCAGGCATTAATCTTTGATGCGAATTATGATTCGTTTCGCGGCACCCTCATCTCGGTCAGGATTATGAACGGGACAATAAAGCCCGGCGATATCATGTTTTTCATGGCCAACGGGGTCGAATACAAAGTGGATGAGGTCGGTCTGTTCAAGTTAAAAAGACAGCCGCAAAAACAGCTTAGCGCTGGACAGGTCGGCTATATTCTGGCAGGTATAAAGACCGTTGAAGATACCCGGCCGGGCGACACCATTACCTTGCGCGATCATCCCGCAGATGCACCGCTACCAGGCTTCAGAGAAGTGCAGCAGGTCGTTTTTTCCTCAATCTACCCGATCGACACCGACGAATACGAAGACCTGGCCGCAGCCCTGGAAAAACTCAAGCTCAATGACGCAGCCCTCACCTTTGAAAAGGACTCGTCCGCCGCCCTTGGCTTCGGGTTCAGGTGCGGCTTCCTCGGACTCTTGCACCTCGAGGTTATCCAGGAGCGTCTTGAACGGGAATTCGATATTTCACTGATTCTGACGGTACCGTCGGTACAGTATATCTTCCACCTCACCGATGGCTCCACCATTCATGTCGACAATCCGGCTCATTTTCCAAACCCCTCTCATATTAAAAAGATAGAAGAGCCGTATATCAAAGCGACCATTTTGATGCCCGAAAAATATATGGGTACAGTTATGACCCTGTGTATGGAGCGGCGCGGCGAAAACACCACCTTTAACTATCCGATTCCCGGCCGAATTGAGCTGCAGTGCGAACTGCCGCTGGCCGAGGTTATTTATGACTTTTATGACCGCTTGAAATCCGTCACCCAAGGCTATGGTTCGTTTGACTACGAGATGCTCGATTACCGCAAAAGCGATCTGGTCAAACTCGATATTCTGGTGAACAGTGAACCCGTCGACGCCTTGTCGCAACTGGTCCATCGCAGCAGCTCGAGAGCCAGAGGGCTCCACGCCTGTGAGATGCTGAAACTGGAAATTCCCAGACAAATGTTTAAAATAGCTATACAGGCAGCGATTGGCGGAGCTATTATAGCGAGAACGACCATATCGGCACTGCGCAAAGATGTCACCGCCAAGTGTTACGGGGGTGACATCTCACGAAAAAGAAAATTGCTCGAGAAACAAAAGGCTGGCAAGAAGCGAATGAAAACCATCGGCAACGTCGATATTCCGCAGACGGCTTTTCTGGCAGTATTAAAATCCGAACAATAACCGTCACGGACTCAATCCTTAACATTTTCGGAGGCTCAATGAAAGAACAACACATCGTCTCCTCCTGGCTAGGTAGCTGTTTCAGAGTGCCTCCCCTGTTATTTTTCATCCTTGCGGTGATTGCACTTTTCCTGTCATCCTGCGCACAGGTGGAGGTCAGTCAGGACTATGACACAGGCTACCTCTTTGACAAGAAAAACACCTATGGTTGGAACACAACGATACCAGCAGGAAACGGTGACCTCCTTTTGAGCGATGAACTGCTGGCCAAAAGGTTTAAATCCGCGATAGATACAACGCTTGCCAACCGTGGTTTTATCCAGGCCCCGCAACCACATTTTCTTGTCTCCTGTACCTATACAATCAAGAGCAGACTTGAGAGTGAGAACTTCGATTCGGGTTTTGGTTTCGGTTTCGGTCGCTTTGGCCGTTATGGCGGAGTAGGCATGAGTACAGGCAGCACAATCCGGCAGTATGATCAGGGCACCCTGGTCATCAATATTCATTCAGCCGCAACCAAAAAGCTTATCTGGAAAGGTACGGGGAGCCGCGAAGTTTTTATCCATTCGACCCCGGATGAAATAACCCGCAGTGTCAACGAAATGGTTGAAGCAGTACTGGCTCAGTTTCCTCCGGTACAACAAACCACCCCCACCAGTTACAATCCATGATCCAGTCCCTGTCAGCATCCCTTCTTTCCCTGCTCGGCTGGCATCTTGCCCCGCAGGTTCCTGCTGATACTAAAATCATCATCATAGGAGCACCGCATACCAGCAACTGGGATTTCCCCATGACCCTGCTGGCCTTATCTGCGCTTGGGCTACGATATTCCTGGATAGGCAAACATACCATGTTCAAAGAACCTTTCGGGAGCTTTTTCAAGAAAATAGGCGGCATACCCGTTGATAGAAAAGCGAGAAGTGGATTCATCGACGAAATGGTACGCACCTTTGCGGAAAGAGACCGACTCGTACTGGCAATTGCGCCTGAAGGTACCCGGGCCAGAAAAGATCACTGGAAAGCAGGTTTCTACCAGATAGCCGTGCAGGCCCATGTCAACATCTGCCTGGGATATATCGATTATCCGACCAAGACCATTGGCCTTGGCCCAGTCCTGGTGCCGACGGGGGATATCCTTGGAGACTTCACTGTAATCAAGGCTTTTTATCAGGACAAGAAAGGTAAATACCCGCACAACGCAAGTACAATCTGCCTTCGTGACAAAGAAATTGCTCTTTTGCAGCAGCAACACCAGAAAGATCAAAGTGCTCCCGACAAAATAGACGTAGAATAAACGACAGCGAGTACGGTATCGTCCAGAACGTTACAACAACTCGCCTTTGCCCAGATACATCAGGAAGACCGGCCGGAAAATTTAATTGTCCATTTATAACCATTCTAATTTAAAATTATTATCCTGCCGATAGGTATATCGATGGCATAAAACGTGGGTTGAATTTGATCATTTATAGCTTCAGAACTGGAATACTTAATGGATGTACAAACGGAAGAAAAACATGGCCGTAAAAAATTTCTAGAGCCGACCTACCATTTTTCATCGGAACTCATCAAAATTGGTGACGATTACACAACGGACAAAATTGCTGTTTCAGAGCTGGTGCGGGCAGGCCAGCTCCTCGTCGATTTTCCCAATTTTCAGCGATTCGCCAACAAAGGATTTACCAAGCTCGCTATTGAGCCCGGAGCCTGTGCTCACCTCTCAGAAGACGGAGAATCAATTCATGCAACAGTTGCCGGATACCCTAAAATCCAAATAATTCGTCGCCCTGATAGCACTGATCCCCTTACAGTTATTTCAGTAGAACCTCTCCTGATTATTGCACCGGACACAATGCAGGCGAGCCTTGCCATCCACCCGCCGCTCGAAAATGGTCACTCCCTGCAAAAAGAAGACATCAAGGAGCTGCTTGCTGAAGAAGGAATTGTTTTCGGATTAAATCACTCAACAATTGAAGAAATTACCGCTTTTATCAACCAAGAAAGCAACGAATTCAAAAGTTTTGTAATCGCCAGCGGACAGACTGCAGGAAAAAGCACCAATGCGTATCTCAGGTATGATATGGAAATTGGGCCGATTGCCGGAACTGTTCTCGATAATGGCAATATTGACTTTCGGGAAAGGCGGATTATGGTCGGAGTGCTCGCCAACCAGTGTATTGCCACCAAAATCCCCGCCATTCAGGGAAAACCAGGGATCAATGTCTACGGGCAGGAGACACCCGCCCCTCCCGGACAGGATATTACCATACGAGTTCAGGGTGATGCGCGCTTCAGCGAAGAGACGATGCAGGTTACCGCCACCAAAGACGGTGTTCTGTCCATCGTCAATAATCACGTTATCAAAGTTCTTTCCCATCAAACCATTTCCAGCGATATCGACTTTGAGACGGGAAATATTGAGAGCATGAATGCCATCACGATCCTCGGGTCCGTGCAGCCGGGGTTTCGTGTCACCGTGGGTGGCGATCTCAAGATATCCGGTAGCGTCCTCTCTGCCTCGGTCATCTGCAACGGCAATCTGGTAGTCAGGGGCGGAACGACAGGAAAGAACTGTACCCTGCAGGTGCAGGGCGATGCCGATATCAATTTCATTGAGCAGGGATCATTGCAATGCGGTGGTATTACCGTTATTCGAAAACAATCCTATTATAGTGAAATTACTGCAGGCTCTGATGTCCGGTGCCATAATCTGAGCATTGTCATGGGTGGTCGAATCGTCGCAGAAGGCAATATAACCCTTGGCAATGTAGGCTCAGAAAACAGTACCCCGGCACTTATTGCCGCGGGCACCGTGGCTGAGCGTCTTGGCCATCTACAGGAGCTCAAGGCCAGTATTGTGCAGCAGCAGGACGCTATTATTCAATGGATACAGAGATATCGGGGAAGCTCCACATCGAAAAAGATACGCCGGATGGAGCGGCAGCTCGCGGAGACCAAGCTCCTGCTGCTGCGCTTAAATCTTATTCCGGGAGCCGGGAGATATTCGCGAATTGCCGGCCCGGATGAGCAAAACAAGGTCGAGATCGGCAAAGTCGAGCAAGACGCCGACTACAGCAGCGACGGTGCTATCGCTATCGAAAACATTAAAATCGATGTGGTCGGAACCATCTTTGCCGGTACCATTATCCAAATCGGCAATCGAACTCTGAAACTTGACAAGACTGTGTCAAAGAGGCAGTTCAAACTGCATGCCAATGGCAAGCGGATTCTCGCTGTCCCTCTTAAACGATAAAGATTATTCCTTTTCGCTTAACTTCTGTCGATCGAGCAGACTAATTTTTCTGCCGTTTACCTCGATGAGGCCTTCATCGCTCATCCGGGCGAAAATACGCGACAAGGTTTCAGGGATTGTGCCCAGCAGGCTGGCAAGCTGACCCTTGGAGATATCGAGTTCGACCTCGTCACTTTCGCCCTGCTCCTGACTGAGATAGAGTAAATAACCAGCGAGTCGGGCCGGGACCTCTTTTAACGAGAGGCTCTCAATCTGACTGGCGAACTTACGTAAGCGATGCGACAGCACGGCGAGCATATTTAAAGCGAGCGAGGGATTGGCCTCAACCAGCAGGATAAATTTATCGCGGGGAAAAAACAGAGTAACGGTTTTTTCCAAGGCTTCAGCCGTGGCCGGAAACGGCTGGCCATGAAACACCGGGACCTCGCCAAAAGGTTCTCCTTGACCGAAGATATGCAGGATATGTTCTTTCCCGGCAAAAGAGACCTTAAAAATCTTTACCCGGCCCTCTCCGACCATATAAAAACCGATTCCTTCATCGCCTTCAAAAAAGATATTTTCTCCCCGCTGGAAAGTTTTTTCAACCGCAATATTGGCAAGAGCTTCCACCTGTTGAGCAGGAAGACCTTCGAAAAGCAGGCTCGATCCGATAATTTCTTTTTTATGCATAGTGTACAATCGACAGCATCACAGCTGTCGCCAAGAGTAGAGGTATTGGTATGTCCTTTGCCGTTAATCCCTTGAGATACCATATTTCTCGCCATTGATGAAGCTGAATATACTTCTGCTGTGTTTCACGATTTCTGCAGCATCATAAAATAATCCGATTGCCACTCAAACGCAGCCTGTCGGAATGGGAGGACGAATCAGATAAAATAATGTCCACAAGGCGAAAAACTGTCGTAAATTTTTTCTGAAAAGGCCAATATGGATACCAATAACAACACGTACCCAAAACCTGTTTTCTGGTTGTCATCCCAATAAGAAATGTACAGTAAGCGAAAAATCGTGCACATCGACATGGATGCATTTTTTGCGTCTATCGAGCAAAAAGACACACCAGCCTTCCAGGGGAAACCGCTGATTGTCGGAGGCAGACCAGAAACCAGAGGTGTCGTCGCCGCCTGCTCGTATGAAGCGCGCCGCTTTGGAGTCCACTCGGCAATGCCATGCTCTCAGGCGATACGGCTCTGTCCACATGCAATTTTTACCAAGCCGAGGATGGACAGATATCGGGAAATTTCAACGCAGCTGATGGCTATTTTTCGTCGTTTCACCCCGCTCGTCGAACCCCTGTCCCTCGACGAAGCCTTTCTTGATGTAACGACAAACAACCAGAATCATCCATCCGCCACGATACTCGCGCAAAAAATTCGCTCCGAGATCTTCGAGGAATTGCACCTGACCGCCTCAGCCGGAGTTTCCTTTAATAAATTTTTAGCAAAAGTTGCCTCGGACTATAAGAAACCAAACGGGCTCACGACAATTCCTCCAGATAAAGCTGTCGATTTTCTTTCAGTGCTGCCTATTCGTAGATTTTTCGGAGTGGGCAAAGTCACCGAAAAAAAAATGCTGCGCCTGGGCATTAAAACCGGGCATGATCTTCGCCGGATGGATAAAGATACGCTCATCTGCCATTTTGGCAAAACGGGTTTGTTTCTGTATGACATTGTTCGCGGCATTGACAACAGGCCCGTTGAGCCGACTCGGGAACGGAAATCGATCGGCAGTGAAACGACACTCTGCTGCGATACCAATGATAAAAATGAAATACACACTATCCTGTCTCATCTCGCCGAGCAGATTGAATATTCGCTGAAGAAGAAACAAACCGGTGGCTACACACTCACCCTTAAGGTCAGGTACCAGGATTTCACCACGATAACCCGGTCGCAAACCGTCCAGGCGCCAATTTATTCGAGTGCCGGTATTCTTTCCCTGGTCCCAGGATTGCTCGCGACGACCAGGGTGGGCGCCGCAAAAGTCCGACTGCTTGGCCTCTCCATCTCAAAACTTACCGGCAACAAAAGGATACCCCGCCAGCTGGTCCTTCCTTTTATGCAGCAGGGCAGCCTGTAACCGGTTATACTTATCTATATTATTGTTATGCTTGACTAGATGCTGCTGATACGACTTTATTTATTATTTCTAAGTCACTAATCCCGCCTAAAAGCTTCGCGGGATAAGTTCCTTCACGAAATAATTCTCATGTAAAAAAACAAGAACATTATTTCTAAGTCACTAAAAGAGTCTCCACACACCATGAAAAATATCATTCTTTTTTTAGTTAACCTATTCAAATATATCGGCAAATTTTTCACCTTCATCAGAAACGTACTGTTAAACGGGCTGCTGCTCCTCGCCGCGGCAGCAATAATTTTTGCATTCGTACCCCGAGAAGTACAACAAATCCCCATCGGGGCGGTACTCAGATTAGATATTTCCGGTGATATCGTCGAGGAGAAAAAACTGCTCAGTTCTTTTGAAAGACTCTTTGGCGAATCGTTGAATATGGATGTTCCGGAACCTGAAACGGCCCTGCAGGACATTCTCGATATCATCGATAGCGGTGCGGCAGACGATCGCATCGCTGTCTTGCTGCTCAATTTAAAGGATATGTCTCATGCAGGCTTGAACCAGCTGCAGACCATTGGCGAGGCCCTCGAACGCTTTAAAGAAACCGGCAAGAGCGTGATTGCCGCAGAAGACTACTACACCCAGGCACAGTACTATCTGGCGGCGTATGCGAATAAAATCATGGTCAACCCGATGGGCGGCGTCGATATTCACGGCTTCGGTGTCTATCACCTCTATTTTAAGGAGGCACTGGATACGCTTAAGGTCAACTACAATGTATTCAAGGTAGGCACGTATAAATCCGCCATTGAACCTTTTACCCGCAACTCAATGTCACAGGCCGATCAACAGCAGAATACAGTGTGGCTGACGGCTCTCTGGCAGGTGTATACCAACGATATAGCCAGGCAACGGCATATTTCTCCAGAGGCTATTGAGCACTACACTGGCAATATAGCCGCAGCCCTCCATTCCACTGGCGGCAATACCGCCC
>AMWB02159572.1_pt1 | contig 10493 bp, 8 predicted proteins | sample 200311 | NCBI WGS metagenome assembly AMWB02 (sample SAMN02737377, study PRJNA173069) | bioreactor metagenome | biome: anode biofilm in microbial fuel cells | place: USA: California | collected 2010-12-16 | reverse complement strand
AATAACCGTGCCAAAAAAAAATAGCCCCCGTTTTGGAGGCTACCTCGCATTGCTTCGAAGAAGTTTTTTTCTATAGTTATGCGAAAGCAAGTTTGAACCCATTCGTGAAGGTGCGCCACAGTTATTACACCTGAATGAGTTGAACTGTCCAGCCATAGTTGTGTAGTGTCCGTTCATGGTTAAGTCAAATGAACCACAATTCGGGCAACAGTAGTCTGTTGCTTCAGAGTAAATAGCCATGTTTGGATGAGACTTAATCCAAGGTCTAAGCATAATGTACACCTCTTCCAGAAGATTAACATCCTCCTTGTTGTATGTAAGCATCTCGGTTAATGCAGATTCATCTCCGTTAATGCAGTTTTTCCAAAGGCCAAAGTTGGTTTCAATCTTTCCCTTGTTACGGATAAGTTCTCCTAGGTAGTCTAGCCTGCTGGATGAGAAAAGAAAGTACTTCCTGGATATAGTGAGAGTATCAACAGATTGGTAAGGACTGGGAGGGTTTAACTTGTGGAGAATATACCTAGTGTTAAGTTTACGAATATCAAACTTATCTCCATTGTGGGCAATGATAATATCTGCCTCATCCATTAACTTCCATATAGATTTAATAACACGGCTATCGTCATTGCTTAATGCTTCGTCTTTAGTCAAAACATCGCCCATTATTTCTGCTTCGAATAGCCACTTGGCAGACCATGATATAACGAACCAATCTTTTATGATGTTATCGTGAGATAGTCTAGGCTTAAAAAGAGTCCAAGAGAAAACTTGCATAGGAGCAGTTTCTATGTCGAAAAGAAGAATCTTTGGAAGTCTTGGTGCTTTGTTGTCGAAAGTTGTGTTAACTCCAAATTCTTTTGCTCGTCTTAAATACCTGTTTAGAGAATCCAATGAAACACTAAAATGTTCAAGTGCTTTGTCCTTTCCGTTTAACGTTACGTACTCAAACACTTCTCTTGCACGTTCTTTGTTTATTGGCATCTATTTAGATTTTGGTTTAACATCTTCCTCCGTGATTGGTTTATCGTCACGTAGGTATATTTGCATGGCTCTACGCTCAAGGTGTTCTCCTGAGTAACCCTCCCGTGCAACCTTCTCCATGATAGGCTCGAACTCCTCCTGAAAACGTTTAATCATCCTGTCACGTACAAATTTAAGCCTAAGCTCAAACCAGTTACGCTTGTCATGGCCTCTTAGCCAGTAGTTCTGAAATGATTTATTCAGTAACCTAATAGACAATTCCTCATCTGGGTTTGTCCGTATAAACTTAACTAATTCTCGTGCATCCATAGTTGTTTAAAGTTTAAGTAAAGATACATTAAAAATCAGCCAATTACAATATGTGTTGATAACTATTAAATTGAGGCATAAATAGTTGAACTAAAAATGTGTTATATTTGTAGTATATTCTAATAAAAATGGATAAATTCAAGTACGTTTCCACCATGCTGTTCAACCCGAACGACGAGAACTTGGTGGATAAACTTTCCGTATACACAGAGTTCAATCAGAAAGAGTCAGACTACGGTGTGGATAAGTTGAAATTATTTCGATATATCGTGGTGATGTACGATATGAATTCACCGTTAAGGCTAGAGTATCCAGATGCTTGGGAAAGAAAAAAAATAGCAGCACTTCATGTTGGGTTTAAAGTGGACAAGAAGGGGATGTTCGACAAGAATGTGGAGGCTGTATTGATTGGGGAGAACAACTACGTGAACTTGGCCATGACAAAGTACGTTATGCTACACGGAATACCTGAATACTCAGCATTAGTAGCATACCAGACAGGGCTTGGATTTGAAGTGCTTAAAACGTTGAGGGGTACAATCAACCCAACAATCACAAAGAACATTGAATTTCTCCGTATAAAAATCAAAGAGTTAACTGAAATACTCTACGGAGGAGGAGAAACGCTAAATGCTCGTAGGGCTTTGTATGCTGGAATTGAAAAGGACAGATTCCCCCTACCTGATGATGTGATTAAAAGATTAAACCAAGGAGATAACCTAGAGGATTACAACCCTTACGGGGAGTACAAGGTTGATAAGTTAAAGTTTGTAGGAGATGAGTAAGAAGGCAGAGTACCATTACGAGCCAGCAGATGAATCGTTCTTGGTGAATGATGACCCTTCGCTTACTCCAATTCGGATAAGTTTACCTAGTCCACCACCGCTCCACTTTATTGATGGGTACGGATTACCACCAAGGGAGCAACGGTTTAAGCGACAGCAAGTACCCAAGAAGTTGCAATCTTTGTACCAAGACGTGAAGGAGGGTTTAGAGAACTTCGCAACAGGGAGGTCGTCCTACAAGGTAACTCTATACAAAGTTCAAGTAGCATTCTGGAATAGGCTAAAGAACGCACAGGAAGTTTATAAGGATGAGATTGAATGGCTTAAAAAGATATGGTGGCATAGGGTACACGGATACTGGTTCTTTAACAATGGAAAGCCAACGTACATTGATGAACGTTACTTTATGTATTTGAACGGATGGCAGTATCCAGAGAACACCAAGAAGGGAGATAAATTTCCAGATTACAGGGATAGGGATAGGAGATGGAGTTTATTCAACAAGTACGCAAGAACGTGTACTGAAACATTTAAGAATTTAGACAAGGAAGGTAAGGCATTAAAAACCGATGGCAAGTACGAAATGGTAGACATCGGAAGAAGGGTATGTTACGGAACAGGAAATACAAAACAGCGTCGTGCAGGCGATACACACAAGTCTTTAAGCGATGCAAACGAGACAGCCACTTTGAATGAAGGAGGCGTTTCAGGTATAATTTCTTACAACAACAAAAACTCGGAACAGCACTTTAGGGATAAGTTCGTACCAGCATGGCAAAGATTTCCAATATTCTTTATGCCATACTACGATGGAAGTTATGCTCCTTCTAACAACGTAAGGTATAGAGTTCCTGGTACAGAGGTTGGAAATATTGGTGTTAACTCGGTAATAAACTACGCCGAATCAGGAGATGGTAAGGCATATGATGGTAATCGTCTAGTTTTTATTCTTTGTGACGAAGAGGGCAAGGATGTGGAGAACGATGTACCAAAAAGATGGGACGTTTTAAAGGAATGTTTATCTACTGGTAACGGTATGTTCATACACGGGTTTTCCATACACCCATCAACGGTAGAAGACATAAATGGAGATGGAGCAAAGGCATATAAAGAACTTGCCAACCAAAGTAATTTCTACATCAGGAACGAGGCAACAGGAAGAACCACAAGTGGTCTTTTCTGGCAATTCTACCCAGCGTATGATGGACTTGAAGGATTTGTAGATAGTTATGGATACTCTGTGATAGGAGACCCTAAACCGTGGCAAAAAGAGGAAGGATTTAGAATTGGGGCAGATGTTTACTTGAAGAAGGAAAGACAACAACTACTAGCGAGTGGAAGACCAGAGGATATAGATAGATACAGGTCTTTGTGCAGAAAGTTTCCAATCCAGTACGCAGATAGTTGGATTGGGGATTATGGAGGAATAGGTTGGGATGTTTTAAAGATAGATGCAGCACTAAGCGAACTTGACCGTAATAGAGATAGACTTCCACGCAGAGGAAACTTTATAGGAAACCCAGAGGAAGGAGTTAGGTTTGAGGACGACCCAGAAGGAAGGTGGTACTTATCACAAATGCTATCGCCTAAGGATGCCAACAGAAAGCAGAGAAAAAGTATTGTGGATATGGTTACAGGAAACTACAAGTTAGTTTACGAACCAGAAAACAAGCTTAAGTACACAGCAGGGGCAGACCCGTACAAGTACGCCAAGAAAGCGCAAATGAAAACCACCAAGATGAGTGGTTACTCTCAGGGTGGTGGATGCGTGTTTTGGCATAGGGACACAAGGATAGACCCAGATAGTAAGCTAATTGAAAGTTGGGAATCAAATAGGTTTGTTTGCACTTACCTTCACAGACCATTAGACCCAGATGAGTACGGGGAAGACATGATAAAGATGTGCGTGTACTTTGGGGCTATGATGTACCCAGAAACAAACGTAGACTCGTTATGGAGATACTTTGAGAAAAGAGGATTTGATGGTTACTTGAAGTACGACGTGGATGACAAGGGAAGGTTTAAGGATAGGCCAGGTATTTACTCCATGGAATCAAACAAACAGGATATGTTCGGATTAATGCAGAAGCATATAAACGACCATGTTTTAAGAGAAAGACATCCAGACCTACTAACTCAAATGAAGGACATTGCAGCCATAGATGATATGACTAACTTTGACCTTTTAACTGCCGCTCTACTCGCATTATGGGGTAGTGGGCAGAGGGTTAATGACTTACTGGATGAGTTTAATGATGGGATAGATTTGGGGGTTATGACGGATATATTTTAATTCACTATATTTGTGCAAAATTGGGTAGATGTTAGAGGCTAAAACAATACAACAGTACACAAACTCCAACTACCAAGAGAAGCATCCGTTCCCGCAGGGTGTCGAGGCGTGGAACGAGGAGTTTGCCAGGCAGTACGTAGAGGCTGTTTGGGCTAAATTTACAAATAACGGATGCTATACATCTCCGCAGCTATGGAATGACTGGTCCATGAACAGACTGTACGGAGCAGGGAAGCAACCAGAGGACATCTACTACTCTTGGCTTAAAGGAAGTAAGAAGTACCCAGCGGAGATAAGTAACTCTGTAACCATGTACGATGGTGATTGGACTAACTACGCCAAGAAAACAAGAAAGGCATGGAACAACGTAGACTTCACAGTACACTCATTTATTCCAAAGATAAAGGGCGCAATAAAAGGATTATTGGCCGATGTGGATTACATTGTAAAAGCACAAGCCGTTGACCCATTTTCAAAGGACGAGGAGGAGAATAACAAGTGGAAAAGTTACGTTTACTCCACATGGCAAGGATATTTACTGGAACAAGCAGCAAAGTTTAATGTTCCTTTGGAGGATATGCAGTTTCTTCCAGACTCATTAGAGGAACTAGAGCTGCACGCATCAGCAGAAGGATTCAAGGTAAACTGGGCTATTGTGATGGATAAATTGCTAAGGTTTACGTTTGACATATCTGACTACGAAAAGGAAAAGGAGATGTGGATTGATGACCTCCTAGATAACGGAATGTGTGGCTCTCACGATTACATAGATAAAGACACCCATTTGGTTAAACACGGCTACGTAGACCCAAAAGTATGTGTAGTTCAGTACTCCCAAAGGCAAGATTTTAGCGATAGCCAATACGCAGGACACGTAGAGATGATCCCCTTCTCAATTATTCGTTCATGTATTCCAGAGGAAAAGCATGAGAAGTTGAATGGAGCAATGAAAGCCTACGCAGGAATATACGGAAATGCTCCAGAAAGCGAGTGGGATAACATGAGCGTAGTGGATGAGGAAGAAACATGGAAAATAGGCATGAGTAAGGCACTCGTGTTTAACTGTTCATGGATAGCCGATGAGTACGAGTTTTACAAAGAGTACACCACTAAGTATGGAACGAAACGAAGTAAGAGAATAACCCAAGACGAGTATAGAAAAACTAACCCAGAAAACGCAAGGAAGTACCCCAAGAGAAGACTATTCCATGCAAAATGGGTGGTTGGAACAGACTTAATATACGACTTTGGTATGGTCTACAATCAGCCCAAGTCAAAGTATGGAAGAGAAGTTAGGTTGGACTACCACTTCTACGCTTTGCCATACAAGGCATTAGTACCTACGTTAAAACCATTGGCGGATGATTTTCAGAAAGCATGGTTAACGTACCAGAACGGATTAGCTACAGGGTTTAAGGATGGCATGGCTTTAAATGTCCATATGCTTAAGAATGTATCGTTAAATGGACAAGCAGCCAAGGTTGAAGACGTGGTAGAGTTTTTAAAAGAAACAGGAGTTCTTCCTTACTCTTACTCATTCACAGGGCAGTACAAGGGAGGAGCAGCAAGCCCATTAACTCCATTTCAAGGAATGGCAGCAAGTGTAATCCAAAACGCTTTAATGAGAATGGATTACATTTATAGACAAATTGCCGAGGTAAGCGGAATTAACCCGTTGATCATGGGTAGCAACCCTACAAGTTCGACTCAAGTTGGAACAGCAGAGATAGGTTATCAGGCTACTTTGAACGTGTTAAAGCCGATAATAAGAGGTTGTTTTGATGTGAAGGAGAGTATAGGAAAAAATGCTGTTTACAGAATCCAGAACGCAGTAACATACGATAGTGCATTTGAAACGGCCTACTCAGGTATTCTTTCTCAGAACGAAATAATGCTACTAAAAGAGGCAGAGAAGAATGGCTGTCAGTACGCTATAGCTCTAAATGCAAAGCCAAATAGAGACCATGTATTCAACATGCTTGACTCGATTAAACAGGCATTTGCAAGGCAGGAAATATCCGTTGACGACTACATGTTTGTGTTAGAGCAAACAATAGCAGGAGTTGATATTGGAAGAATAAGGCAGTACATTTCGTTTAAGGCTAAGAAAACCCAACAGAGATTACAGCAGGAAGCCATGCAGAGGATTGACCAGCAGAACGCAGGGTTGGCTCAAATACAGCAGCAGAAATCAGAAATGGATATGCAGCAAACCACGGCGAAGATTGAAGGTAAATTAGCTGAAATAGACAGAATGTACAGGGGTGAAATAGAGAAGAAATTTGTAGAGATAGAAGGAAGGCTTAAAGAAGTTGTACAAAAAGCAATGATGTCACGATGAATGAGGAAATGATAAAAGCCCAACTTCTCATAGCAGAGAGGAACGGTTTGATAGAACCAGAGGATATAGACAAGTACATGGAGGCGTTAAGGCTAGGTGCAGGACAGGAAGCAACTAGAAGTTTCTCAATAGGGAAATCGCAAGACCAGTACATTTACGACAGGATAAATATGTCAGAAGAAGACGTGGAGGACATCGAGGGATATGAAGACATAGAAAGAAATATTGTATCAAGAGGCATCCTCACCAAGGATGATTTCTACAAAGGGTTTTCGGTTCAGCTGTTCCAAGCGGCAAAAAACAACCAAGTAATAATATTCCCAAGAGACCTAGACTTTATGAGCGAATCTAGTAAAAGTTTGGAAGAAAGCGAGAAGGCAACTAGGGCAGGAGAGGTGGGTGAAGAGTTCAGAAGAATAGTCGCTGAAAGATTCAAAAGAGCCGTATACACTTACGACTGGAAACAAGTGGCTGAAACTTTTGGGTTGGAAAACGCAGGAAGTGGAAAAAGTATGCTGAATAAAACTCATATACCAAAGAAGTTCTACGACAAAATAGACAGCGAGATTGATTCGCTAAAACGTAAAACTGAAGTTCAAAAGAAAAATTACGCCAACTCGTTCTTACAGTTCTTGGATGAAGGAATAGGAAAACCAGTTGAGCTATGGAGAACAGGAGACTACACTTTTAAGATTGGACGGACTAATGAAGAAATACGTAAAACCTTGCAGGCATTCGGATTAAGCAAATTTGAGCCATACCCAGTAAAGGCTATATCTAAAAGACTAACTGAGATGGCAACTAAAGAGGGAATATCCACAAGAGCAAAAATACTAGAGTACTTAGAGGAAAAAACAGGAACACCAGCCAGTAGTTTTGGATTTCAAATATACAACAATCCAGAAATGGATAAGGCAATAGAGTACGGCTCAAGGAATTTTAGTGGATTTTCTGCCGCTAAAGGAAAAGCGATTGGAGTTAACATAAGACCCGTAATTGCTAATGAGTAGAGGGGTAAGAATAATTTTTTTAAAATGTATTATATTTGTAGCAATTTTAATAACATAGGATATGAGTTGGGAAGATGAAGCAAAAAAGGTCTTTGAAAGCGCACGACAAGGAACTAAACAGGAGGAAGTAAACGTAAGTAATGATGAACAGCCATCTGTAGAAAATAGCAATCAGGATGTTTGGACACCAGTTGTAGGGGAGCATTTTAAATCTCCAGACGAGTTCAAGGCGCACATGGATAGTTACGGCAAACTGAAGCAGGAGTACGAGTTGATGTCAGGTATGATTCAGCAAGCACAAGACCCGCTAAATTACTTCAGTTCACCAGAGGCCTATAAGAGAGAGCAACTATTGAAGGCCAGAAAAGATATACCCGTGGATGTGGCAAGTAAAATTGTAACGTCAGATTTATCAAATTTAAGCCCATTAGAGACGTTAAAATTAAACTTCCGGCTAGAACATCCAGAGATAACAAATGAGTCCGATATTGAGGAGTTATTGAAGGAAAAATACGGGGATTACGAAGGTGAGGAAGTAACCAGTTTGACCAAGAATAAAATGCTGATAGATTCAAAGTCAGCAATAAAGAATATAGAGCAATTAAGATCAGAGCTAAAAGAGCCTGAGAAATTTGACATAAAATCAATGCTAGAAGGAAAGCAGAATGAATACTTAAACCAAGCGAAGGAGCGTGAGGGTAAGTGGAAGGATGCTTACGAAAAGGTATTGATGGATAAAATAAAAGAAATCGTCATTACAGACAAGGACGAAAATGGCAAGGAAGCGGTTTCGTTTCGGTACAAATTAGACGATGAGTTTTTACAAGCGGCAAAGGAGGATGTTTCTAGGTTGATGGCATTCAAAGGTGTGAATCCTGATAACGAAGAGGCAATCAAGTCGGCGGTTGATGAAATACAGGTAGCGTACCTATTCAAAAACTTCGGCAAGATTATCAAGGCTGCTCAAAGCGAAGTGGAAGCTAAGACTATTGAGCGGATGAAACGTGAAGATCAAGGGATGTTAAACCCAACAGCGACTAAACCAGAGGATGCGGAATCATGGAAGAACCCTTCAGCCACAGACATCATTCAACGTTCTAGTAAATTAGGATTAAAATAACGAACGAAACAGTAAATAACTATGGCATATAACACACCGACCTTTTCTACCATTTCACAGGAAGAATTTATAGGGTCATACGCAAAATCGTACATTGATGCTTACTCGCTTGCTACAAGCACAGCAGTACCAATGTTTAAGGAACAAGTTTATCCTCAACTGTTCAGACAGTTTGGAAAGGGATTTGATGCATTGGAGTTCTTGCGAATGGCAGGACGAGAAATGTACATCAAAGGACGTAGGTTAACCGCATTTGAAGAGCCAGAAGGCGCAAGTTATGTAACATTAGCAACCGCTTTGGAGTCAAACGACTCAACAGGTTACGGTGCAGGTGAGACTATCTACTTCAAGATTGACTCAGGGGATTACGATTCGAACAGAAACAGCCCTCTAAGACTACACTTTACAGTGGCTATTCCAGGGATGTACACAGGTTTAGCTCGTCCAGTATCGTACATTGTAACAGCAATTTCAACTACTGGTACAGTGGGAGGACTATCAGCAGGCACAGGGGCAGACACTGTTTATACCGCATCTCCTCTATCAAGCACTTCTGATATTACTGTAGATGTACCTATAGGAGAAAAACTAATGATTGGATACTCGGCATTTGGTGCTGGTTCTGGTCAGCCTTCTCCTATGAACAAAGGAATGCTACAGAGAGATTTCTACACTCATATCTCTAAGGAAACAGGTGAGATTGAGGGTGGTGTTAACTCTCACGAGCGTTACGAGGTAATTGAAGTAAACGGTCAAAGACGTATTTGGGACAAGATGATGGAGGAGACTTCATTCAGACTTGACAAGCAGTTAAACCATGCTATTTGGTACGGAGAGAAGAATACCAACTCTTTAACCGCAACCAATACTCCATCAGGAGCTTCTACAGCTCTTTTAAGTACAGAAGGTGTTCTTCCTATTGTGGATTCATTAGGTCAAGAGATTGTTCTTAATACCACTTGGGATTCATTCAGCGATTTTGATGCTTTGAAGAACGCATTCTTATCTCAGGGAGTTGTAGCGCAAGAGGCTATGTTCTGGGTAGGAAGTACATTATTCAACCAAATCGAAAGCAATCTGTTGAATGAAATGGAATATAAGTCAGATGGTTTCTACGATAAGGAGTTGCAGCAATTTGGTGTTAACTACAAAAAGGTGAAGAGGAATAACATTACCTACTACATCATGGAGAACACCACCCTAAGTAACCCAATGTCGTTCGGTATTTCGAACTACAAGATGGCTAATCAGGGTATCTGTATTCCTCTTACCTCTGTGGCTACTACTTGGCAAGGTGATGACATCCAGTACAACGGAACAGTAAGCAGAGCATCTGATGGTAAGATTTTCCTACCTAACATGGCACTTGCTTATCTAGGTGGATACGGTGAAGACCGCAGAAAGATCATCCAACCAGTTCACGGAGTTAACGGATTTGGCGCACCTGCAACTAACCAGTATGATAGAAGCGAGGTTTACCTTCTTTCTGAGTACATGTTGTTCTTGATGCAAGCAAACCAAATCGTTTGGGTACACTAAAATAATCGGGAGGGGTAACTCCCTCCCTTTTTTTTAATCTAAAAATATAGAGTATGTTTTATGTAGATGGAAGTTTCTTGGATGCCAGCGCATCAGGAAAATTAAACGAGGAGTA
>AMWB02168616.1_pt1 | contig 10494 bp, 11 predicted proteins | sample 200311 | NCBI WGS metagenome assembly AMWB02 (sample SAMN02737377, study PRJNA173069) | bioreactor metagenome | biome: anode biofilm in microbial fuel cells | place: USA: California | collected 2010-12-16 | reverse complement strand
CAGGCTCCTCGGTAAGGAATAACCCTGCCGTAAAAAATCTTCTTCCCCGTAGGATGCAGCTCTTCTTCGAAAGATACGCCGGGAGAACGCTGTAGCTGGCTGACCACTACACGCTCATCTCCATTGATAATAAAGGTGCCGGTCTCGGTCATTAAAGGTATTTCTCCAAAATAGGCATCCTGCTCTTTTGTTTCCCTGGGAGTAGTTAAACGGAATTTTACCTTTAACGGAGAAGCATAAGTCAATGAGCGGTTCTTGGATTCACTTATCGTATATTTGGGTTTGCCTAAAGAATAGCTGATAAAATCTAATTTTACCGAGCGGTCAGGGCTCTCAATGGGAAAGATCTCCCCAAAAACCTCCTGTAGCCCCTGATTCTTTTTTTCATCTGCCGGCACATCAATCTGCAGAAATTCACGATAAGTATCAAGCTGCACATCCAAAAGATTAGGTAAATCGTAAACTTCTTTTATCTTAGCAAAGCTTTTACGTTTATTCATAATCCCTTATGGCTAAATTCAGCCTAGTTTTAGTTACTTAAGTTTACTTATACTTACTTAGATTTACTCTTAATTACTTTAATTCTACGGTTGCTCCGGCTGCTTCTAATTTCTTTTTCATCTCAGCAGCTTCATCTTTAGTAGCGCCTTCCTTGATTGCCTTAGGAGCGGCATCTACTAAATCCTTGGCTTCTTTTAAGCCCAGGTTAGTGATGGTGCGGACCTCTTTGATTACCGCAATTTTATTTGCGCCGGCATTAACCAGCATTACGGTAAATACGCTTTTCTCCTCTGCAGCAGCAGCTGGAGCGGCGGCACCGGCAGCGGGTGCTGCGGCCATCGGCATATTCGCGCTTACGCCAAATTTTTCCTCCAAAGCTTTAACTAAGTCAGATAGCTCTAAAACACTCATCGTCTCTATCGACTTGATTAATTCTTCCAATTTTGCAGTTGCCATTTCTTCCTCCCTTTTTAGCTAGTTTTTTTCTGTTTGATTTGATCCAAGCAATAAACAAATTTCTTTAAAGTTTGATTTAATACAACAACTAACTTGACAATCGGACCGTTAAAAGCGCAGACCACCTGAGCCAAGAGCACTTCTTTGGAAGGCAGTTTGCTCATGGTTTCTATATCTTTTGAAGTTAATATTTTCTCTTGCAGCAGGCCGCCTTCCAATATAAGTTTTTCATGATCTTTGCGAAAGGCGCATAAGATTTTAGAAGTATCTACCGGCTCGTCTTTAAAGAAAATCAAACCGCAAGGCGATTCAATGGACTTGATCAACTCATCCAAACCCAATTCTTTCATTGCCCTTCTGGCTACGCTATTCTTGACTACAAAAAGATCTGAACCGCTTGCCTTAAGCGTTTTCCTTAATCCGCTCATATCAGGACTGGCTACTCCGGAGTATTTGACGACAATCAACCCCTTGGATGACTTAAGGCTGTTCTTTATGCGGTTCCCCGATGTTTCTTTTACTAATAATCCGATTTTTTTCATATTATAAACTCACTTTTCGCGCCGCTGATTTAGCAGGCAATCCGCAACCCCGGGTTCATGGAAGCAGCAATACTTAAACTTTTCACAAATTTACCTTTTACGGAAGCAGGCCTGGATTCATTAACCGCCTCTATAACTTTGGAGGCATTATCATTTAGCTGCTCCTCGCTAAATGAAATTTTTCCCACAGATAAATGCATTCCGCCCTGCTTATCAACCCTGAATTCAACCTTGCCCTTCCTCACATCTTCAATAGCTTTTGATATATCATTGGTAACTGTGCCGGTTTTTGGGCTGGGCATCAAACCACGCGGGCCCAGGACCTTGCCCAACTTACTTAAGTCCTTCATCATTTCAGGTGTAGCTATAGCGCAATCAAAATCAAGAAACCCCGCCCCTACTTTATCTATTAATTCCGTGCCCCCGACATAATCCGCTTTTGCCTCCCTGGCCAGACGTTCATGTTCCCCCTTGCAAAACACTGCCACGCGTATTTTTTTGCCGGTTCCATGAGGCAGCACTACTGTGCCGCGGACCATCTGATCACTCTTTTTGGTATCCACGCTTAAATTAAAATGCAGGTCAACTGAGCCGTCAAACTTTGGTTTAGGCAGCTTTTTCAATAAAATAATCGCCTCCTTTAACTGATAAAGCTTGTCTTGCTCAACCTGCTTGACTGATTCCTTATATCTTTTGCTTTGAACTTTCATTTTACATATCTCCCGGACAACACTTATTTTGCCGTGGGACAATCTCCTGCGGGGACAGCCCCTCACTGACAATGCTATTCTACCTAACCTTCAATTGCAATGCCCATGCTGCGGGCAGTGCCCTCAATAATCTTAATCGCCTGCTCCATATTGGAGGTATTTAAATCCGGAAGCTTAAGTTTGGCAATCTCCTCAACCTGCTTCTTGCTTACCTTGCCAATAGTTTCTTTCCCGCTGATGCCGGAAGCCTTAGCCAAATGAGCTGCCCTTTTTAACAAAATGGATGATGGCGGGCTCTTTATAATAAAGGTAAAGGTCCTGTCTTCATAAACGCTGATTACAACCGGAAGAATAAGCCCGTCCCTTCCCTTGGTCTGGTCATTAAACTGCTTACAGAACTGCATGATGTTTACGCCATGCTGCCCCAAAGCCGGTCCTACCGGGGGCGCGGGATTTGCCTGCGCTGCCGGGACATGCAACTTAATCTGTGCTTTAATTGCCTTTGCCATAATTATACCCTCTCCACCTGCCAGTATTCTAACTCTACCGGCGTAGAGCGTCCAAATATAGAAACACTTACTTTAACCTTGCCTTTTTCCGGATAAACTTCATCAATCACCCCGTTAAAATTCAGGAATGGCCCTTCATTAACCCTGACCTGCTCGCCTTTTTCAAAAACAATTTTAGGGGATGGCTTTGCGGCAGTCTCTTTGGTACGTTTAAGTATACTATCCACCTCTTCCTGGGGAAGCGGCACTGGCTTACGGCCTAAACCGATAAAACCCGTAACACCCGGGGAATTCTTGATAAAAAGGTATGTCTCCTCGCTTAAATCCATTTCTACCAATAAATATCCCGGGAAAAATTTCCGCTGCGTAATCTTCTTCTTCCCGGCTCGCACTTCAGAAACCTGCTCTGTGGGGATAACTACGCTGGAGATAGATTCACTAAGGCCACCTGAGGTGATCTTTTTTTCTAAAGACGTCTTAACCTTTTCTTCAATCCCGGTCTGAGTATGTACAACGTACCATTTTTTCATTTGAAAATCACACTTAGAAATCTGGATAACCCCAGATCTACTATCCCGATAAAAGCTGTCATTATTGCCGTAACCGTAATTACCAAAACCGTGGAAGCCAAAAGCTCTTTCCTGGTTGACCATGAAACTTTGCTTAATTCCGATCTTACTTCCAATAAAAAACTTTTAATCTTCTGGTAATTAAAAATTACCAGGACCAGCGCCAAAATTGCAAGTACCGTTAAAATTATCGCTTTCAAATGATTAAATATAAAATCCATTCTCAAGTCTCTCTTTTACTTCCCTGCACCCCATGGAATTACAGGAGCGGCAGGACTTGCCCCGTTTTCCTTGATTTTTTCATTTTGGAAACGGGACTGCGTTTTATCTACAAGCCGCTTTCTTCCTTAAAACTACAGGAGCGGCAGGACTTGAACCTGCAGTCACGGTTTTGGAGACCGTTGGTTTGCCATTAACCGACGCTCCTAAAGTATAATTTGGCGCCGAGTAAAGCAAGCGCCCAAACAAGTTGCGGCCTCACTTAATTTCTTTGTGCGGGGTGTGCTTATGACAGGAATTGCAGAACTTGCTCAGCTCCAGCCTATCCTGATGCAACTTTTTATTCTTGCTCGTCGTATAGTTTCTATTTTTGCAAACCGTGCACTCTAAAGTTATAGTTTCGCGCATAATTTTTGTCCCGTCCTTGATACCGTCGACTCGAATCTTGCGCAAAATTTTTTACGAAAATTTTGCGCTCTCGTCGACGTGCGTTTTACGCTTGAGGCGTAAAACTAAGCTGGAGACGAGAATTGAACTCGTGACCCCGTCCTTACCAAGGACGTGCTCTGCCAACTGAGCTACTCCAGCAGAAATGGATTCGCTTTGTCGGTTAAGCCATAAAACAAAAAAACAACCCCCAAGAAATTATGCAAATGATTTCTTTTTCTAAAGTACTGCTCTGGTTATATGGCTTGAGTCAACTAGATATTTGTGTAAGTAAAAGAGTTTATATCAAGATGGCATGTTTGTCAAGGTATTTTTTGAATATTTTTAAAGATTTAAGCGGCTGAATTAATTAGACTTCCCAATCTGGCAAATTGTGCAAGCGAAAGATCTTCCGGGCGGATGTTTTTATCCAAACCCATTTGGGCCAAAAATCCCGCCAGCTGCTCCTTATTCACCAGCCCCTCCAGGCTATTTCTTAAGGTCTTTCTTCTTTGCCCAAAAGCCGTGCGGACCAGCTTAAAAAAAGCTGCTTCATCGGGGACCTCAACCGCAGGATGCTCTCTAAAACTTAAAGCCAGAAAACTTGAGTCTACTTGCGGCGCAGGATAAAATGAGTTCTTTTTGATCGCAAAAAATATTTCAGGACAGGCGTAATATTGCAAAAAACAGCTTAATGAGCCGTATGCTTTCGAGCCAGGCTTAGCCGCTAATCTTGACCCAAATTCTTTTTGCACGGTCAAAAATACCTGACCGATCAAATGACGGTACCCAATTAAATATTCAATGATCGGGCTGGAGATATAATAAGGGATGTTCCCGACAATTTTTAGCTTGCGGTTTATGCAGTTTTCTTTTACCAGTTTATGCAGATCGAACTTTAAAATATCCGCCTGGATAATCCGGCAGTTATCAAGGTTTACAACCGCCTGTTTTAATAGCGGGATAAGCCGCCGGTCGACCTCTAAACCAAAAACCTCCCCGGCTGACTGGGCCAGTAAAACCGTCAGGTCCCCGCGGCCGCAGCCAATCTCTAAAACCGTATCCTCCTTGGTTAAATGGCTTGCCAGGAGTATTTTACGCTGGATATTTTTATCGATCAGAAAATTCTGGCCTAAGCGTTTTTGCGGTTTAATGTGCATTTTATCGCTAACTCAATAGCCGCTACCAAAGAGGCCGGATTGGCCAAGCCGGGCTTGCCGGCAATATCGAATGCGGTGCCATGCAGCGGAGAGGTCCGCACAAACGGCAGGCCTAAGGTAAGGTTGACCCCCCGGTCAAAACCGGTCAGTTTTAAAGCGATCAACGCCTGGTCATGATAGCTTGCCACGGCGCAATCGAATTGTCCCTGGGCCGTGCGGGCAATTGCGATATCCGCACTTTGCGGGCCAAAGATCAACTGCCGGCCGAATTTCCGATTTAGCTCCTTGATCGCCGGCAATAAAATGCTCCTCTCTTCTTGGCCGATAACTCCGTTATCTGAAGCATGCGGATTGACCCCGCAGATGATTAATCTGGGGCGCTTAAGCGCAAAAAACTTCTGCAGCCCGCTCACCGTATTGCATAGATCGCGTTTGATCAACGCAGGCTTAAGGTTAGCGCAAACATCCTTTAAAGGCAAATGCCGGGTCAATAAACTAAACCGGATCTTGTCGTTTAACAGCATCATTACGATATCGCGGCTCTTGGTTGCTTTGGCCAGATATTCGGTGTGCCCAAAAAATTTGACTCCCGATCGGTTGATCGCTTCCTTAGAGACCGGGCAGGTCACTAAACAATCGATCTGCCCGGCTTTCAGCAGAGCTAATGCCGCGTCCAGATACTCTAAAGAGGCCCGACCGTGAGATGCCCGAAGATCCCCAAACTTAAAATCTCTTAAATCGGCGTTAGGCAAATCCAAATAATTTGCGCCAGGCAGCCTGATCTTAGCCGCCCGGGCGGCTCTGATCAATACCCGGCGGTCGCCCATCAGGGTAAAAACCGCCTGGCCGGCCAGGCGTTTTACGGCCAGCAAAGCAATTAACGGGCCGATCCCTGCCGGGTCGCCGATAGTGATGCCGACTTTAATTTTCGAAGACCTTGATGTAGGCACGGGTTTTAAGCTCATCTAACCACTTATTAAGCTCTTCTTGTATTTTCTGTTCGAACAAATAAGACTGGATTTTATCCTGGGCCTGGGCAAGGGTCTGCGGTTGAGCGGGGATAATCTCCTCCAGTTTAAAAATATAATATTGGGAATCCACCTTGATCGGGTCAGAAACCTCTCCTAACCCCAGTTTAAATACGGCCGCTTCAATCTGGGGACGCAACTGCTCTCCGGCCACCGCCGTAAAACTGTCCAGGGTAAAATCAAATCTCGTTGCCAGATCTTCAATGCGCGCCCCCAGCCGCAATTGATTGCTTAAGGTCTTAGCATTCCCCCCATCCGCAAGCATAATTAACGTCAGGCGCCGCGCTTCAGGTTTTAATAATTCATCTTTATGCGCAGAATAAAATGCGGTTATTTCATCCGGCCGGATCATTACTTTGCTGCGGACCTTTTGCTGCACAAACCCCTGCATCAACATCTGCTCGCTAATTTTATTCTCTAAATCCGCTAGGACTAATCCCTGCTTGGCCAGATCATTATTAAAATCCGCATCCGAAGCATAATGGCTCCTGATCTGAGAGATCCTAGCCTTGACCCTGGCCGGCTCTACGCTGAATTTTTCCAGTTTGGCCTGCTGGGAAATAAGCCGGTCCTCGATTAAGCGCGCCAAGAGATCGCGCTTCATGGAATCAACTTTTTGTTCTAACTTTTCCCCCTCTAATTTTTCGGCATACTCTAAACGTATAAAACGCATAAAATCCACCAGGTCTTTTTGCGTGATCACTTCATTATTGACTACCGCCACGACCTGCTCCTGGGCGCAATAAGCGCCATCCACTCCCCCCATGAATATACTTAAGGCCATTAAGGAAAAAAATAGTTTAATTAGATTTTTCATTAAATACCCCTGCTTTCTTAAAATTAGCGATTGCCTCTTTAAGCAGCCGGCAATAAAGATCAAAACCGATAGCCGTAATAAATCCGTGCTGCTCCTGGCCTAAAAGGTTTCCGGCACCCCGGATTTCCAGGTCCTGCATCGCGATCTCGAAACCTGCCCCCAAATTGCTGTGCTCTTGAATTGACTGCAGCCTTTTTCTGGCGTCCTTATCCAGGTTGGCGCTGAAATTCTTCGGGATCAGAAAATATGCGTACGCGGCGCGGTTAAACCGCCCGACCCGGCCGCGTAACTGGTGCAGGTCGCTTAAACCAAAATTTTGGGCATTGTTGACGATGATCGTATTGGCATTAGGGATGTCGATCCCAGATTCGATAATCATGGTCGAAACCAAACAATCGATATTGCCCGCGATAAAATCCGCCATGATCTTCTCCAGGAGTTTGGGCGGCATCTGGCCGTGCGCGCTGCTAATCCTTGCTTCTACAGGAAGATGCGCGGCGATTTTTTCCTTAACTTTATCCAGATCCTGGATGCGGTTATGCAGAAAAAAAACCTGGCCCCTGCGGGCCAACTCCCGTTTGATCGCCTGCGTAATTAAATCTGTATCATATTCTACCACAACCGTCTTGATAGGCAATCGATTTGCAGGCGAAGTATTAATCACGGAAAAATCCTTCGCCCCCATTAAACTCATATATAAAGTCCGGGGGATCGGCGTAGCGGTAAGCACCAGGCAATCAACGTTATTTTTTAATTTCTTAAGCTGCTCTTTAGCCCTTACCCCAAAGCGCTGTTCCTCATCGATGATCATTAGGCCCAGGTTTTTAAAACTGACATCCGCAGAAAGCAAGCGGTGCGTCCCGATGACAATATCCACGCTGCCCTGGGCTAATCCTTTGACGATCGCCCCGGCTTGAGCTTTGCTTTTAAAGCGGGAAAGCATCGCAACATTCACCGGAAAATTACTTAAACGATCGGTAAAATTTTTATAATGCTGCTCGGCCAGGATCGTGGTTGGCACCAAGTAGGCGACCTGTTTGTTGTCCATTATGGCCTTAAAAGCGGCGCGCATCGCTACCTCCGTCTTGCCATACCCCACATCCCCACAAAGCAGCCGGTCCATAGGCTTAAAGGACTCCATATCCGCTTTAACCTCAGCGCAGGCTTTTACCTGATCCGGAGTTTCTAAATACGGAAAGGTTTTTTCAAAATCTGACTGCCAGGGAGTATCGCAAGAAAACTTAAAGCCGCTGCCGGCAATACGTAAGGCCTGTAAACTCAACAACTCCCAGGCTAATTTTTGTATCCCCTTGCGTGTCCTTTCTTTTACCCGCTGCCACTCTCTGCTGCCCAGCCGGTAAAGCTTAGGTTTGCGTGCGGCAAAAGCGATATATTTCTGCACCAGGTGCATGGCTTGGGTTGGCACGAAAAGTTTTTCATTGCGGTCATATTCGATCACCAGGTGGTCTTTAACTGCTTGCCCCACCTTAACCTTCTGCATCCCCAGGAACCTGCCGATCCCATGCTGGTTATGGACGACAAAATCACCGACCTCTAAATCAAGAAAGTTTTTAAGCGGAAATTCGGCATTAAAATCCCGGCCCCGCCCGGAAACAGATCTCTTAAAAGGCAGGATAATAGCCAGGTTATGCGGCCAAAGCGCCTGGCCGCTTTGCGGATCAAAGGCTCTTAGCGAAATTATTTTCTCAGCCTCCAATTCAATCCGGATGGGAAGCTCAAAAGAAAAAGGGAAGATATCGATAATCCCTCCCCGGCGGCTAAAATCACCTTCGCTGGCTACTGCGCTTTGCCGGGTATAGCCAAAAGCGATTAAATCGGCGGACAACCGCTCCGGATCGATTTCTTGCCCAAGATATAATTTCAAGGATTTAAATATCATTTTAAAAATCGGGGGACGAACCTTACCCGAAAATAGAAAAATGGGGTCAGATTTATTTTTCTTTAATCTAAAGGAAGAAAAATAAATCTGACCCCATTTTTACCTCACCTAACTTTATTTTTTACTTAGCCCCCTTGCCGCTCCAGGCTAAAACCAAAGGAGAAGCAATAAACACCGTTGAATACACACCGGAGATAAAGCCGACAAAGAGCGCAAAAGAAAAATTATTTAAAACTTCTCCGCCGTAAAACATAAAAGCGGCAACCACCAAAAGCGTAACCGTAGAAGTAAGCAGGGTCCGGCCCAGGCACTGGTTGACGCTCAAATTAACCAGCTCTTTTAAGGAAAGTTTGCGTAAAACCCTGGCATTTTCCCGCACCCGGTCGTAAATTACAATTGTGTCGTTGATCGAATAACCGGCGATGGTTAAAAACGCGGTAATGCTCAAAAGATCGATCTGGCGGTTGGTCACCACCAAAAATCCCATCGCTACCAATACGTCATGCAGCAAAGCGACAATGCCGGCCAAGGCGAAGTTAAAATGCTTAAACCTAAAGCCGACATAGATCAGGATCCCGATTAAAGACCAGAACAGCGCCAGCATGGCCTTATTCTTAAGGTGTTTGCCGGCTATCGGCCCCACCCGCTCAATCCTCAAAACCTGAATCCCCTGATCGGGAAAAGAAGATTTTAATTTATCGGTTAAGCTTTGGCTTTTATCTTCGGTAGTCCTGATTAAGACCGCCCGGGGATTATCCTTAAACTGCTGAATAACCGCATCCCCCATATCCAGATCTTTCAATACCTGGCGGACCTTCTCCATTTCAGGAGGGTTTTTAAAAACATATTCCTGTAATTGCCCGCCGGCAAAATCAATGCCATAAGCAGCAGGACCTTTTTTAAAATAAGAGAATAAACCCACCACAATAACCAGCAGCGAAATAAAATAGAATATCCTGCGCATACCGATAAAATCCAGCTTGGTCGTGCCAATCAGCTTAAGCATAGGCAGGTTTTTTTTGATCCACCCCCAGTTTAATAAGAGTTCAAAGATAACCCGGGTGACCACGATCGCGGTAAACATGGACGCAATCAAACCGATGGTCAAGGTCACAGCGAAACCGCGGATCGGCCCGGTCCCGAATTGGAACAACAAAAATGCGGCGATCAGCGTAGTGATATTGGAATCAAAGATCGCCGTAAAAGCCCGGTCATAACCATTAGTCACCGCCTGGCGCAGGTTCCTTCCTGCCGCCAATTCTTCCCGGATCCGTTCGTTGATCAAAACGTTGGCATCTACCGCCATACCTAAAGATAAGGCGATCCCGGCGATGCCCGGCAAGGTCAATGTCGCCGAGATCCCCGGAAACAAAACCGGCAAAATGCCTAAGCCGCCTAAAATCACCACCAGGTTCAGGAATAATGCGATATCGCTGATCAACCCCGCCAGCAGATAGTAGCCTGCCATAAACACAAAGACTAGGACGCAACCGATTAATGCGGCTTTTATTCCTTTGTTGATCGAATCCTGGCCCAGAAGCGGCCCGACTGTCCTTTCCTCTTCCACGTACATCGGAGCAGGCAAAGCGCCGACCCTTAAGACCAAAGCCAGGTCCTGGGCGGCCTGAGCGTCAAACCTGCCGGTAATCACCGCCTC
>AMWB02155038.1_pt1 | contig 10496 bp, 11 predicted proteins | sample 200311 | NCBI WGS metagenome assembly AMWB02 (sample SAMN02737377, study PRJNA173069) | bioreactor metagenome | biome: anode biofilm in microbial fuel cells | place: USA: California | collected 2010-12-16 | reverse complement strand
GGCGGCCTGCTGCGTGGCGCAGCCGGTGAGCGCGGTCGCGGCGCCGACGCCGGCGCCGGCGCCGACCATCTTGAGAAAGTCTCTGCGTTGCATAGTCATGTCGTTTTCCCCTCCCTTATTTCACGCTGGCGTAGAAGTGCAGCAGCGCTTCCAGGTCCTGCTTGGAGAGCGGCTTGACTTTCTCGGCCATCTTTTCCGGCATCTTGCGCGCGCCGGATTGATACAGCTGCATCTGGATGTTCAGGTAGGGCAGCCACTGGCTGGCCATGACCGGCGTATCGTCCTTGCCTTCCTTGCCGTCGTCGAGGTGGCAGCGCGAGCAATTGGCTTCCTGCAGCTCGGCACCGTGCTTGACCTTGGCGGGGTCGACGGCCTGGCTGGTCGGGTGGAACTTCTGCTTGGAGAAGAAGTCGCCCATCTTCTCGAAGTCGGCGTCCGAGTAGCCCTTGGCGAGGCGACCCATCACGGTGGAGGGGCGCTCCCCGCTCTTGAACTTCTTCATGGCCTCGATGATCGCCGTCTTCGACTGGCTGGCGAGGCTCGGCATGCTGGGGCCGGCGCTGCCACCGTGGGTGCCGTGACAACCGGCACAGGCGTTCGAAAGCATTTCAGCCGTCGGCGGTGCGGCGAGCGCCGCTGCCGAGACTGTCATGGCGCCAACGGCCAGCGCCAACCCACTCCATCTTTGCTTCATCGGTTTCTCCTCCTGTGATGAAAGAACCACTCTGCGCTGCTTCCCCTCTTACTGCTTGGTGATGTTGTAATAATTCTTGACGCCTTCCACCGTCTTGTCGAGGCCGAACTGATAGCCCAACGAGACGTAGTGGTAGCGCGCTTCGGCGAAACTTTCGTGGACGGCAAAGCCGAAGTTGTAGATCTTGTCAGCGACGAGGGCATGGTCGCCCTTGCCGCCGCCGGCGAGCGTGCGCTCAAAGGTGACGACCCACTTGTTGCCTTCCTTGACACCCTCGGCCTTGACCAGTCCCTTGCCGCCTTCCATGACGCGCTGGTCGGCGACGTAGCCGTCGACCGGCTTCTCGCCCTTGCCGCTGCGATACTGGATCAGGTCGTAGAACTTGCCGCTGGCGAGATCGGCGCCCTTGATGTGCTTGGTGGTCTTGTCGTCCTTGGCGTTCTTCATGCTGCGCAGATCGTCGTGGCAGGTCGACCAGCAGCCGTTCAACTCGGCGCCTTCGACCGTGCTGCCGCCGTCGAACAGCATCGTGACCTTGACCTCGTTCTTCTTGTCCATCTGCGGGCCGGCGATCTGCGGCGGGTTCCACTCGAAGCGGAAGTAGGCCTTCTCGCCGTCGTGCGCGGCCTGGAAGTTGACCGGCATCCAGCCGGCCTTGCCGGCGATCGGCTTCGGCTCGAGCACGCTCTTCGAACTGCCGACCGGCTTGCCGGCGACGATCTTCTCGCCGATCTCGTTGGCGTCGCCCTCGTGGCACTTGGCGCAGGGGCGCTTCTTGTCGACGATGTCCGGCACGGCCGAGTGGTCGGGCTTGTTCATCACCCATTCGAAGCTGGACTGGCCCGGGTAGAAGACCTTGATCTTGCGGACCGGCACCTTGCTCCAGTCCGGCGCACCGGCCACGGCGCCGCCGGCGATCATGGCTCCCACCGCGCCCATCACGGCCATCGCAATCTTGTTCATGCATCGACTCCTGTTCGTTCTGTGTATTGATCGGGAAATGTAATCCTATCAGCCTTCGGTTTTGGCGGCACCCTGTTCCTGCTCGAGCTGTTGATGCACCGGCTTGTGCGCGATGCCCTTGTGGCATTCGATGCAGGTCTTGCCATCCTCGATGGCGCCCTCATGCTTGACGACCGAACGGTCCTTCTGCTTCTCGGGGTCCATCGTCTTGAAGTCGTGGCAGTTGCGGCACTCCTTGGAGTCGCGCTCCACCATGCGTTCCCAGACGCGCTTGGCCATCGTCAGGCGATAGGCCTCGAATTTTTCGGGGGTGTCCACGGTGCCCTTGATGTGGCCGACGATGTCGCGCGCCGCCATCAGCTTCTGGAAGGACTTGAAGATGTAGTCGGTCGGCGTCTTGCTGCTGGCGACGTGGCAATCGGCGCACTGCACCGTCGTGCCGCTGCGGTTCTTGTAATGGACCGTCTTCTTCAGCTCTTCGAAGGGGATCGTCATCTCGTGGCACGACAGGCAGAAGTCGGAACGGTTGGTGTATTCCATCGCCGTGTTGAGGCCGCCCCAGATGACGATGCCGCCGAGCACGCCGACCACGATCATGCGCAGCATCGAGCATTTCGGTGGGTTCTTGAGCCGATTGATCAGACCTTCCTTTTCTTTGTCTTCGGCGGGTGTGTTGTCAGGATTTTGTGAATCAGCCATCGTTGTTCCTGGTCAGTTGGATGCGCGCGCTGCCTGGCGCAAGCGCAAGACGAAAAACGAAACGGCGAAGAAAGGCGAGTTGCCCTCGGTAACAGGCCGACATGACGACACGACTTTCCTTCCCCCCTTTTATTCTTTTCCCTGCACGGAGCACGGGAATATTTTTGCGCATTATTGCAGGCCCCTCGGCCCGCAACAAGAGACTACTTTATATATAGCGATCAAGCGAACTTTTATTCAAGAATGCTAATAAAAGCTGCCGCTGATATGCCATCGGCGTACTGCTTGCGCCGCCTCGCGAGCGCCGAGTTTCTCAGCCCAGCCAGCGCAGCAGCGGCGGCAGCAGCCAGGGCAGCAGTGCGGCGGTGAGCAGCCCGTTGAGGCCCATCGCCAGCGCCGAGAATGCCCCCGCCTGCTCGCCGACCTGGAACGCCCGCGCCGTGCCGATGCCGTGCGAGGCCACGCCGAGCGCGAAGCCGCGCACCGCCGGATCGCGGCACTTCATCAGTGCGTAGAGCCCCTGCGCGCCGACCGCGCCGAGAATGCCGGTGAGGATCACCAGCACCGCCGTCAGCGAAGGCAGGCCGCCGAGGCGTTCGGCGATGCCCATGGCGATCGGCGTCGTCACCGACTTCGGCGCCAGCGACAGCAGCGTCGCGTCGCTCGCGCCGAGCAGCTTGCCGACCAACACCGCCGAGAGCGCGGCGGTGAGGGAGCCGGCCAGCAGCGCAACGAGCAGCGGCCCGGCCATGCGCTTGAGGCGGTCGAACTGCGTATACAGCGGAATCGCCAGCGCCACCGTCGCCGGGCCGAGCAGGAAATGCACGAACTGCGCGCCGTCGAAATAGGTCTGATACGGCGTGCCGGTCGCCGCCAGCAAGGCGACCAGCACGACGACGGCGAGCAGCACCGGATTGGCGAGCGGATGGCCGCCGCAGCGCCGGTTGAGCCACACGGCACCCTGGTAGGCGAGCAACGTCAGCGTCAGGCCCAGCAGCGGCGAGGCGGCGAGATAGACCCAGATCTCGCCCAGCGTCTGATGCGGCGCGGCGTTCATGTCTGTTCATCCTCATGCACGCGCAGCAGGCGCAGCACCAGCGCCGTCACGGCGATCGTCAGGAAGGTGCTCGCCACCAACGCCACGACGATCGGCAGCCACTCGTCCGCCATGCGCTGCGCATGCAGCATCACACCGACGCCGGCCGGCACGAACAGCAGCGAAAGATGTTGAAGAAGATTCTGCGCCGTGCCGCGCAACGCCGGCGACGGACCGCCGCGCAGCGCCAACGCGGCGAACAGCAGGCCCATGCCGATCACCGGGCCGGGCACCGGCAGTGCGAAGAACAGCACGATCGCCTCGCCGGCGAGCTGGAACAGCAGGAGCAGGGTGATGGCGGCGAGCATGGCGGCATCCCGAGGGAACGATGCCGCGCATGATAATCCGTGCACCGCCCGGCCAGCGGCCGATCACCCGCCTGCGCTATGATTTCCGCGTTCGCGGGAGTACGCTGATCCCCTCGGACGACTGAAATTCAGGAGGTGCTCCCATGCGACAGTTCAAACTCGGCAAGGCCTTCACCCTGATGGAATCGGGACCGGTCGTCCTGGTGACGACGCATGACGGCAAGAAGAACAACATCATGACGATCTCGTGGACCATGGTGGTGGACTTCACGCCGCAGTTCGCCATCACCACGGGCGCGTGGAACTACTCCTTCGCCGCCATGCACAAGCACAGGGAGTGTGTGATCGCCATCCCCACCGTCGACATGCTCGATCAGGTGGTCGGCATCGGCACCTGCTCCGGCAGCGACACGGACAAGTTCGCCAAGTTCGGCCTCACGCCCGAGCCGGGCAGGATCGTCAAGGCGCCCCTGATCAAAGAATGCCTGGCCAACATCGAATGCAAGGTGGTCGACATCGTCGGCAAGCACAACATCGTCGTGCTGGAGGGTGTCGCCGCCTACATGAACACCGCACGCAAGGAGAAGCGCACGCTGCACGCCGTCGGTGACGGCACCTTCATCGTCGACGGCGAGCGGCTCGACCGGCGAAAGATGATGGCCGCCAAGCTGCCGCCCGGCCTGTAGGGCGCGCGGGCGGCCCACTGGCGCCGCCTCGCCAGCGCCGAGTTTTCAGAAATCCTTTGCATGTCCCGCTCGATATGTATATAAAAGCATGAATTGCTATATAGGTTGCTGGCGACATGTATAGATATGCCTGAAATCGCACCCCTGACATCCTTGCGTCCCGACCGCTTCGATCGGCCGGACATCCTCAAGAAACTCAACGCCGCCAGCCGCAAGCTGGCCGAGTTGAAGGGGGTGGCCGCCTCGATGCCGAACCAAGGGATTCTCATCAGCACCCTCGGCCTGCAGGAGGCGAAGGACAGCTCGGAAATCGAGAACATCGTCACCACCCACGACGAACTGTTCCGCGAAGCCGTGTTTCCGGATTCCGCCAGCAGTGCGGCGGCCAAGGAAGTGGCCTATTACGGCCAGGCCTTGCGCGTCGGTTTCGATGCCGTGCGCAAGACAGGCCTTCTGACCAACAACGACATCATCGACATCCAGGCCGAGCTGGAGCGCAACCGCGCAGGCTTCCGCAAGCTGCCGGGCACGGCGCTCAAGGGCGACGGCGGTCGTACCGTTTATACGCCGCCGCAGAACCCGGACGACATCCTTGCCCTTATGGGCGACCTGGAGCGCTTCATCAACGACGACGCGCTGTTCGCGACCGATCCGCTGATCAAGATGGCGCTGATCCATCACCAGTTCGAAAGCATCCATCCCTTCTACGACGGCAACGGCCGCACCGGGCGCATCATCAACGTGCTCTACCTCGTCAAGCAGGGCCTGCTCGACATCCCCGTGCTCTATCTCTCACGCCACATCGTACGCACCAAGGCCGACTATTACCGCCTGCTGCAGGAAACTCGCGACCGAGACAGTTGGGAAGACTGGGTGCTCTACATGCTCGCCGCTGTCGAGCAAACCGCCGCCGACGGCATCGCCACCATCCAGGCCATCAAGGCATTGCTGATGGATTACAAGCACCGCATTCGCGCCGGTTACCGTTTCTACAGCCAGGACCTGATCAACAACCTGTTTTCCTACCCCTACACCAAGATCGAGTTCATCGAACACGATCTGAAAGTGTCACGGCTGACAGCGACCAAGTATCTGGAGGCGCTGGTGGCCGGTGGCTTCCTGCACAAGCGCAAGGTGGGACGGAGCAACTACTACATCAACCTGCCGCTGTATGAAATCCTAACCGGAAGCCTACTCCCGACACCTGTATCTGGGGCGATGACGAATCATGACTAGCCGATTCAATCCGACGGCGCTAAAACTGATGGAAGACGCATTGGCCGAGGTGTTTTACTCTCACCGGGATTTCGACTCTTTTCTGCGTCGTTGTGGTGTGGATGGTAGTCTCGTGACGAATGCCCGTAACTCGGCCGAAACACGAAAGGGTACTTATCAGCGTGCCCCTAAGCGTTTTGTAGCCCAAGAGGTTCTGCAGTTGCTTGAGGCGAGAGGAGATGTGGGTATTCGAATCCTGACAGCCCTATTCGATGGCCTTGTGCACGGGACTTTTGCCACAATTGCTGTCCCGCCAGTGCCAATATTCGAGTCGACAATAAAAAACGGCGCGCCGGATACCCGGTGCGCCGTTTTTCGTTGATCGGCGCCGCCTTGGCAGCGCCGAGTTTTGCGTAAGCCTTACTCCATCGCTTCGTACAACGGCAGGGTGAGGAACTCGGGGTACTCGTCGGCGAGGGCCATCTTCTCGAAGATGCCGGCGGCCTGGTCGTAGGTTTCGGTCTTCTCGCCGTTGGCGGTGACGGTGGCCTTCACCTTGGCGAGTTCTTCTGGGATCATGGCCTTGACCATCTCGGCGGTGACCTTGCGGCCGTCATCGAGCTTGCCCTTCGGCGAGATCACCCACTGCCAGACCTGCGAGCGGCTGATCTCGGCGGTGGCGGCGTCTTCCATCAGGTTGTGGATCGGCACGCAGCCGTTGCCGGCGAGCCAGGAGCCGAGGTAGTGGATGCCGACGTTGATGTTGTTGCGCAGGCCGGCTTCGGTGATCGGCTGCTCGGGCCGGAAGTCGAGCCAGTCCTGCGGGCCGAACTTGCCTTCGACCTGCTTGCCCCACTGGTTCGGCTTGTCGCCGAGCACCTTGACGAATTCCTCCATCGCGATCGGCACCAGACCGGGGTGCGCGACCCAGCCGCCGTCGTAGCCGTCGTTGGCGTCGCGGCGCTTGTCGTGGCGGATGCCGGCCAGCGCCTTTTCGTTCGCTTCCGGATCGCTCTTGATCGGGATCAGCGCGCTCATGCCGCCGATCGCCGGGGCGCCGCGCTTGTGGCAGGCCTGCACCAGGGCGAGCGCGTAGCTGCGCATGAAGGGCACTTCCATGGTGATGGCCCCGCGGTTGGCGAGGCAGAAATCCTTGTTGCGCTTGAACTTCTTGATCGCGCTGAAGATGTAGTCCCAGCGGCCGGCGTTGAGGCCGGCGCTGTGCTCGCGCAGTTCGTAGAGGATTTCTTCCATCTCGAAGGTGGCCAGGATGGTCTCGACCAGCACGGTGGCCTTGATGGTGCCGCGCGGCAGGCCGATATGGTCCTGCGCCAGGCAGAAGATGTCGTTCCACAGCCGCGCCTCGAGGTGCGATTCCATCTTCGGCAGGTAGAAGAACGGGCCGGCGCCGCGGGCCACCTGTTCCTTGGCGTTGTGGAAGAAGACGAGCGCGAAGTCGAAGAGGCCGCCGGAGACGCGCTGGCCGTCGACCAGCACATGCTTCTCGTCGAGGTGCCAGCCGCGCGGACGGATCTGCAGGGTGGCGATCTTGTCGCCCAGCTGGTAGACCTTGCCGGCCTCGTTGGTGAAGGTGAGCTTGCGGCGGATCGCGTCGTAGAGATTCACCTGGCCCTGAATCTGGTTGAACCAGTTCGGGCTGTTGGAATCCTCGAAGTCGGTCATGTAGGAATCGGCGCCCGAGTTGAAGGCGTTGATGATCATCTTGGCCTCGACCGGGCCGGTGATCTCGACGCGGCGGCATTCGAGCGCCTTGGGCAGCGGCGCGACCTTCCAGTCGCCCGCCCGGATGTGCGCGGTCTCGGGCAGGAAGTCGGGCATCTCGCCGGCGTCGATGCGCGCCTGGCGTGCGATGCGGGCCTTGAGCAGCTCCTGGCGGCGCGGCTCGAAGGCGCGGTGCAGCTTGGCGACGAGTTCGAGCGCGTCCTTGGTCAGGATCTCGTCGAAGCGGGGATGGATCGGGGCGTTGATCTGCACGCCGGCGGGGAGGTTCAGGCTCATGGTTTTCTCCACTGGGTCTTATAGATGACCGCAGTGTATTCGACACAAAGTTGCAAGATAAGTCACAATAACGGCAATTAATTCAATACTAAATGTAAAAAATGTCGAAGCTGAAAGAGCTGGAGGCCTTCGTCCGGGTGGCGCAGAAAGGCAGCCTCACGGCGGCAGCGGCGGGCGAGGGCGTGACGCCGGCGATCATCGGCCGGCGCCTCGACGCGCTCGAAGACCGGCTCGGCGTGCGCCTGCTGACGAGGACGACGCGGAAGCTGACCCTGACGCAGGAGGGCGAGGCCTTCCTCGAGGACTGCCAGCGCATCCTCACCGACCTCGCCAATGCCGAGGCGCAATTGTCGCTGGGAAGCGCGCGCGCCAGCGGCCATCTGAAGGTGACGGCGCCGGCCGGCTTCGGCCGCAAGCACGTCGCGCCGCTGCTGCTCGAATTCCTGCGCGCGCATCCCGAGGTGAGCGCGAGCCTCGATCTTTCCGACCGCACCGTCGACCTCGTCGGCGAAGGCATCGACTGCGCGGTGCGCCTCGGCGGGCTGGTCGATTCGAGCCTCGTCGCCGTGCGGCTCGGTGAGATGAAGCGCGTGGTGGTCGGCAGCCCGGCCTACTTCCAGCGCAAGGGCGTGCCGCGTTCGCTCGACGATCTGGCCGCGCACGATTGCCTGTCGCTGCCGACCCAGCCGGGCTGGGACTTCGTGGTCGCCGGCAAGCCGATCCTTTTCAAGCCGCCCGGACGCTTCGCCTGCAACGACGGCGCGGTGCTGCACGAGTGGGCGCTGGCCGGCATGGGGCTGGCGTGGCGCTCGCTCTGGGAGGTCGGCGACGACCTGCGCTGGGGGCGGCTGGTGTCGGTGCTCGACGAATTCGCCACGCCGCCGGTCGGCATCCACGCGGTGTTCCCGCAGCGCCGCCATCTGCCGCTGCGCGTGCGGCTGTTCATCGACCTGCTGCGGGACAACTACGGCCGGCCGGATTACTGGGACAGGGCGGAGTGAGGGCCGAATGAAACTCGGCGCTGGCGGGGCTGCGCGCCCGGCGAGATCGCCGCCATCCTCGCTCCGCTGCTGTGGGTCGGTGCCGAGCCATGGGCCATGGCGCTCTGGCTGGCCGCGCTGGGAGGCTCGCTGGGTTATCGCGGCGCGATCGCCGTCGCCTATCGGCGCTCGGCGACGACGGCTGCCGACAGCAGGATCTGGCTGGTGCGCTTTCGCATCGGCGTCGCCGCCACGGGCCTGGCTTGGGGACTCGTCAGCCTGTTGTTGTTTCCGGAGCAGCAGATCGACCAGGAGTTCTTCCTGGCCCTGGTGCTGACCGGCTTGATGGGCGGGGCGATCTCGGCGTTTTCCCTCGATCGGACTTCCTTGCTGCTCTTCACGCTGCCGGCCGTCGGCATGTTCGTCTTGCGCCTGCTCGTCGAGGGCACCAGCATCTCAGTGGCGACGGGTGCATTGCTGCTGGTCTTCGCCGTCTTCACCCTCGCCAGCGCGCGGCGCTTTTCCGTGGTGGAAATGGGCAGCCTGCGGCTCAACCGCGAAACGCGGGAACACGAGCGGATGCTCAGGCGCTACGAGTTCATCGTCAATGCCGTTCCCGACGCGCGATGAGCGTGATCAACCGGGAGCATCGCTACGAAGCGGTGAACGATGCCTGGTGCGCCTTGCTGAAGCGGCGGCGCGACGAGGTCATCGGCCAGACTGCCGCGGAAGTCTGGGGGCAGGAGCGCTATCGCAGCTTCATCGCTCCGGAGCTGGAGCGGGTGTTCGCCGAGGGCCGACCGCTGGCGCATCAGGCGCTGGTCGAGCTGCCGAAGCTCGGATTGCGCGAATGCGCGGTGACCTATTATCCCTACAGCCAGGGGGCCGGCGCGGCGGACTATGCGGTGGTCGTCACGCACGACATCTCCGAGCTGGAGGAGGCGCGTCGGGCGCTGCTCGCCGCCAAGGAGGCGGCCGAGTCGGCCAGCCGCGCGAAGAGCGAATTCCTGGCGAGCATGAGCCACGAGCTGCGGACGCCGCTCAACGCTGTCATCGGCTTTGCGCAACTGCTGACGCATGCGCCCGCGCTGGCGGAAGAGTTCAAGGATCAGGCGCGGGAAATCGAACGCGCCGGCGGACACCTGCTGGCCTTGGTGAACGAGCTGATCGATCTGGCGCGCATCGAGGCGGGCAAGCTGGAACTTTCCCTCGAGCCGGCGGGCGTGAATTCGGTCGTCGCCGAAAAGTGCCTCGCCGCCGGCATGGACGACTACATCGCCAAGCCGATCGATCTCGCGGAACTGCGCGACAAGCTGGCAGCCCGGCTCGGCTGATCAGGGCGGTACGGCCGCCGTGCCGGCGGTGGATTTCCTCTCCGCCAGGTGTTCATAGAGCTTCACGGTGGTGTCGAGATGGCGCAGCAGTTCGTCGCTCGCCGCGAGCACCTCGCGGGCATGGCCGTCCGCCATTCCGAACCAAGCGGGGCTGTCGATGATGGAGGTCAGGGCGCGCCATTGCTCGACGTCGATGACCAATTGCGCGGCGATTTCCGGGGATTCGCCTCCGCAGCCGGTCAGGGTGTCGATGTTGGCGTCGAATTCGCGGCGCGCAGCGGTCATGAGCTTCCTCGCTTCGGTGCTGCGCACGCCCCAGTCTTGGAACAGGAACAGCTTCGCGATTCGGGCGGTGAGCATGCGGTTGCGCCCGGCGATGTTAACGCAACGCGCCTCGGGTGTGCCGGCCGCATGCGCCGCGGCGGCCGTCAATGCGTCGGCTGCGCTCAGGATGCGCTCGCTCAGATCGAACACCGCATCGGGGCCGGCAGATGCCGGGGGG
>AMWB02168915.1_pt1 | contig 10505 bp, 6 predicted proteins | sample 200311 | NCBI WGS metagenome assembly AMWB02 (sample SAMN02737377, study PRJNA173069) | bioreactor metagenome | biome: anode biofilm in microbial fuel cells | place: USA: California | collected 2010-12-16 | reverse complement strand
CGCGGCAGCAGACGCCGGCGGGGCCGGACAAGGCCCCGGTCTCCGGGGCCGATCAGAAGAAGCCCGCCCGGACGGAAGAAGCCGTCGAACGCAAGCCGATGAGCCCCATCCGGCGACGGATCGCCGCCCGGCTGCTCGAAGCCAAACAGAACACGGCCATGCTGACGACCTTCAACGATATCGACATGGGCCGGGCGATGGAGATCCGGTCGCGATACAAAGAGGACTTCAAGAAAAAGCACGATGTCGCCTTGGGATTCATGTCCTTCTTCGTCAAGGCGTCGGTGCAGGCCCTCATGGAGTTTCCCCAGATCAACGCCTTCATCGACGGCGACGATTTCGTCTTTCATCATTACTATCATGTCGGCATCGCCGTGGGATCGCCCAGGGGCCTCGTCGTGCCGGTCATCCGGGACGCCGACCGACTCGGTTTCGCCGGCATCGAACGGGCGATCGTCGACCTCGTCGCCAAGATCAAGGCCAACCGGCTGGAGCTGTCGGATCTCGAAGGGGCGACCTTCACCATCACCAACGGCGGCGTATTCGGCTCCCTTCTCAGCACGCCGATTCTCAACCCGCCCCAGAGCGGCATTCTGGGGATGCACCGGATCGAAAAGCGCCCGGTCGTCGTCGACGATGAAATCGTCATCCGCCCCATGATGTATGTGGCATTGAGCTACGACCACCGGATTGTCGACGGTCGAGAGGCGGTGACATTCCTGAAGCGGATCAAGGAGATGGTCGAAAACCCGGAACGCATGCTGATGGAGGTCTGATATGGCGGATGAAAAAGAGTATGATCTGATCGTGGTCGGCGCCGGTCCCGGCGGTTATGTGGCGGCGGTCCGGGCGGTCCAGCTGGGGTTTACGGTCGCCTGCGTCGAAAAAGAGGCGCGACTGGGGGGTATCTGTCTCAATGTCGGCTGCATTCCCAGCAAGGCCCTGCTCGATTCGAGCGAACTCTTTGCCCAGGCGAACGAAAAGTTCAAGGATCACGGCATTCTCGCAGACGGCCTCTCGCTCGATCTGGCCGTCATGATGGCCCGCAAGGAGAAGGTCGTGACCGATCTGACCGACCAGGTCGGAAAGCTCCTGGAAAACAACAAGATCGACATCGTTCACGGCACCGCCCGCCTCGACGGGCCTCACGCGGTTGCGGTCGGCACCGCGGACGGCGAAGAGAAGAAGCTTACGGCAAAAAACATTCTCCTGGCCACCGGGAGCGCGCCGATGGCGGTGCCCGGTCTCGCCTTCGACGGCCGCACCATCGTCGATTCCACCGGGGCCCTCTCTTTCGACGCGGTGCCCGAACACCTGGTGATCGTCGGCGGCGGATATATCGGCCTCGAGCTGGGATCGGTCTGGCGGCGGCTGGGGGCCGAGGTGACGGTGGTCGAGATGCTTCCCAGGATCGCTGCGACCCTCGACGGCCAGGTGATCCGATCCCTCGAAAGAGTATTGAAAAAGCAGGGGCTGCAGTTCCGTATGGAGACGCGCGTGACGGGGGCGGCGGTGAAAAACGGAAAAGCGGCGGTGGCCCTCGCGGACAAAGACGGCACATCGACCCTCGAATGCGACCGGGTGCTGGTGGCAGTCGGCCGCAGGCCCCTGACCGGGGGGCTTGGATTGGAGAAGGTCGGCGTGAAAACCGACGCGCGCTCCGGGCATGTTCTGGTGAACAGCCGTTACCAGACCGGCGTCGATTCCATATACGCCATCGGCGATCTCATCGCCGGCCCCGCCCTGGCCCACAAAGCCTCGGCCGAAGGCGTCGCCGCGGTGGAAAACATGGCGGGGCTTCCCGGCGAGGTCAATTACGATGCCATGCCGGCCGTCGTCTATACCTGGCCCGAGGTGGCCAGCGTAGGGATCACCGAAGAGGCGGCAAAAGAAAGAAAGATCCCTTACTGCGTGGGAACATACCCTTTTTCGGGGACGGGACGCGCCCGGTGCATGGGTGAGACCGACGGGTTCGTCAAGCTCATCTGTCATTCCCGCACGGACCGCATTCTGGGGGCCCATATCTTCGGCCCCCGCGCCGCCGACATGATCGCCGAATGCGTTCTGGCCATTGAATTCGGTGCCGGTTCGGAGGATATCGCACGGGCGGTTCACGGCCATCCGACCTTTTCCGAAGCACTCCAGGAGGCCGCTCAATCGGCCCGAAAATGTTCCATCTATACCTCATGAGGTCTGCGTTGCCGGCATCATGTCATTTCAGGGTGCCGGTCTGACCGCAAAAAATAAAGCCTTCCGTCTGAATCAAGTTCCGGAAGGCTTTTTGTATCTCAAAAAACGGTCAATATGTTATGAATTGAGTATCTTTTTGGCGCTTTCATTATTGATATCGGAAACATGCGGCACCCCGATTTCGAGCGCGGTTTCCCGGTTGGCCGAAAAGATTTCATGCCGGGTAATCTGGGACGTGGAGAATTTCCGGGCGCCCGCCATGAGCTGCTGCAGTCCGCCGGCCAGTTTGTCGGCCAGCGTACAGAAGGCGATGGCGCCGTAGGGAATGTTTTTCATCTCGTCTTTACCCACCTTCTTTTCGACATCGAAATAGGAGGCGAAGATTTCCTTGGCGGTGTTGCCCACCCGCTGAACGGTTTTGGGCAGCTCCGACCAGTGGCCGTTGACGGTCCCTCTCCTGTCGGGAAAGAGAGCCCCTTCGATGTTGGCGCCGACAAAACCCGGGATCATGACCGCCCGGCCCATGCAGACGAGCTTGGTGAACGGGGCGCCCAGCGCCAGCGCCTTGAAGATATGGTCTTCGGTGGCAAAGCCGCCGGCGAAGGACATGTCCACGACGCTGTGCCCCTTGGCCGCCAGAATGCTCGCGTACTCATAGGCCTTGGCATGGAGGTGGATCGACGGAACGCCCCAGCTTTGCATCATGTTCCACGGGCTCATGCCGGTGCCGCCGCCGGAGCCGTCGATGGTGAGAAGATCGAGTTTGGCGTCGGTGGCGAATTTGATGGCCATGGCGAGCTCTTCCATGCCGTAGGAGCCTGTTTTCAGGGTGATCCTGCTGAAGCCGATGCTCCGCAGGTATTCGACCGTACTCATGAAATCCCTGCGGACCTGGTCCACGGTGTCCATGTTGGTCGCACCTAAGCGGCTGTGGCGCGCGAACGACTTGATCGAACCGTTTTCAAAGGCTTCCTGCACCTCCGGAACGGACGGATCGGGATCGACGATGTAGCCCCTGTTTTTGAGGAACAGAGCGTAATCGAGGCTGCGGACCTGGATTTCACCGCCGATGTTCTTGGCGCCCTGGCCCCATTTGAGTTCGATGATGCACTTGTCGCCGTATTTTTCGGCCACGTATTCCGCGACGCCGTTGCGGCTGTCTTCCACATTGAGCTGGACGATGATGGCGCCGTAGCCGTCGAAATACCGGAGATAGCCGTCGATGCGGCGATCGAGCTCCGGCGCGCTCTTGATCTTGCCCTTTCGGGTATCCCCCGGCGCAATCTCCGATTTGCGGTCCACGCCGACGACATTCTCGCCGATGACGACCGGAATGCCGACCAGGGCGCCGCCGATGGCGAAGGCATCCCAGTATTTTTGCGCAACGAAGGTCGATCCCATGGCGCCGGTCATGAGCGGCATGCGGATCTTGGTCTTGATCGCTTTTCCGAATGTGGTGGTCAGCTTGACATTGGGAAAGATGCAATCGTCGGGATCGGAGCTCATCCCTTCGGACAAACCGTGTGCGCCATAGGCATACCCTTGAATTCTCAAAGAATTATACGATACCCCAACATGCGTCGTGTTGTTGGATCCCGCGGTGACGATGCCGAAGCTCCTGGGATAGAGCAGCTTGCGGCCCACGAGGCTCGACATCCATGTTTCGCATTTGCCTTCGCAATCGGCCCGGCACAGCGTACACAGCCCCGATTCCGCTGGATTCCCCCGGTTGACCGTCCCCAGAACATCATTGGTTTTCGAAAAGCGCACGTTTTCTTCTCCTTTTTTCGACTGTATCTTTCCACATCGCCTTATGCGTCGGTATAACGATAACGGCGTAAGAGCACCTATAGACTTCCAGATAAAGATTCTGGATTGCGTTATCGCTCGTTGACGTATGACTTATACGACTGCCTCGCTTTGCCCAAATCTTTATCAGAAAGCCTCTAAATAGACGGCAGATATTAATTTTACCGAAGGATCGTGTCAAGGGCAAATAACAGTGATGAAAATAAATGAGGCCGACTGATGAAGGACGGGATGGTCGTTATTTGTTTTTGAGCCGGAGCAGGCGGGCGGTGCCCGGACCGCCTGCTCCGGATGTCCGGTTCGGCCACCAGTGAAAAATCCTTCCGATCTTGCGCTTGACCGGGAAAGATTTTGATGGAAAGATGGACGGATGAAAAATAGATTTTTTTTCAAACCCTGATATTTTTTTGATGGCGGGCGGGACAACCCCCTGCCCGTCACATATCTTCGGAGGAAATGATGTTTTTGGCTGATGAAATCCTGGATATCGCCGTTCAGTTCGAAAAAAACGGCGAAGCGCTCTACCGCCGGGCCGTGAAAAAGGTTGCAGATCCTTCTCTGTCGGCGCTATTGGAATGGATGGCCGACGAGGAAGCCCGACACCGGAAGTTTTTCGCGCGTCTGAAGCGGGAACAGGCCGATCGCGGCAGCGGACCGTTTTCAGAAGATCCGGGTCGCGCACTGGCCGCGGAGATGATCGAAGACATGATCGAAAAGATGATCGGCGCAAGGAGCTTTTCGCTCGATGACATCGATTTTTCCGCGATCGATCAGCAGGATGAGCTGGTTCGGACGTTCATGGAATTCGAAAAGGATACCATCCTTTTTTATGAAATGCTCACCCCGTTTATCGAGGATGCCGAAGCGCTTGCCGCCATCAAAACCATCGTGGACGAAGAAAACAGCCATATCAGACATCTCAAGACGATGCTTGCAAACGAAACGGCCCGGACCGCTGTGAGCGACTGTTGAAATTTTGGCCGGTGGTGAGTATCTCGTTCGGCGGTGCATCCGGAAAGCGGCGATGTCGTTTCTGCAGGGCCTTCTGGATGATTCTGCTGGCGCTGAGCCTCTGGAGGCCCGGCGGCCTGCCGGCCGATACGACCTTGCCGGACGTTGGTCATCAAACCCGTAAGGCGGCGACATGCAGTCGCTTTCTGTTGAAGTTTGTCTTTGACGGCGACAGCCTCAAGCTCTCCGGCGCCGGCAGGACCGTTCATATCCGGATCGTCGGGATCGATGCGCCTGAACGCGGAAGCCAAAAACATCGGACCCCGGGGCAGCCGTACGGCAAAAAAGCCGCCGATCACCTGAAACGGCTCCTCGCGAAACGGTATATATGCATCAAAGGATACGGCACGGATGCCTATCATCGCCAGCTTGCGGAGTTGTTCGTCGACGGACGGAACATCGGCCTCGCTATGGTCGCCGCGGGCTATGCGGAGGTTTACGCCGGCAGGCCGCCCGAAGGCCTGGATCTCGGACCCTACCGGGCAGCCGAACGGCACGCCCGGCAATATCGACGAGGCATGTGGGCCCAGGGACGCAGGTACGTCTCTCCCCGGCAGTGGCGGGCCGCCCATCCGCGATAATGAAAAGAGGGTCTTGTATTCTCCGCAACGCTCACGACCAGGCCGTCATCGACGGCCTCGATTTCAGAAAATCATCTTTTTTCGGGGTGACGCGAACGGTATACCCATAGCGGCCGGAGCGACGGCACAAAACCGTGCAGCGGTATCGATACTCCCCGTTGCCCTTTACCTCCGCGACGGCCATGGGAATGACCCGGATGTCCTCCAGGCTGTCCACCGATCGCATATTTCCGCTGTAGAGTTCCACATCGAGTTCATCCGGACTGAGGCTGCCCAGATGGACGACGGTACTCACCGGAAAAGAATCTCCGACCCGGAAAGGACCCCGCTGGTCCTGCACCGGCGGTGATATCCGGATCTCCTTCCAGAATCTCTGAAATCTTTCATGCTGCGCCACCAGCTCCTTGAGCTCCCTGGCGTCGTTTTTCACCAGCTGATTCAGGCGCAGGGCGATCGGACGGTAAAACCGCTCCTCGTATTCACCGACCATCCTGAGGCTGCAGTAATCCTGCATGGCCATCATCATGGAAGCCTTCATCATCTTCACCCAGCCGGCGGGCATCTCTCCGGATTTCTGCTCGTAAAAACAGGGGATGACCTGGTTTTCCAAAACATTGTAAAGCGCCTGGCTTTCCACGGTGTCCTGATAATCCGGATCGTCGAATTCCTCTCCGTCGCCGATTTTCCATCCCCGCGTGGCGCTGTAACCTTCGCACCACCATCCATCCAGAATGCTGACGTTCAACACCCCGTTGGCCGCGGCTTTCATTCCCGATGTGCCGCAGGCCTCGTTGGGCCGTCTCGGGGTGTTGAGCCAAGCGTCCGCACCCTGCACCAGATGGCGGGCCAGCATGAAATCATAATCCTCGATGAAAATGAACCGGTTTCGAAAACGGGGATCCCTGACGAAATGAACGATCTGTTTGATCAGCTCCTTTCCGAGGTTGTCCCTGGGGTGCGCCTTTCCGGCAAAGATGAACTGGACCGGACGGGTTTCTGAATTGATCATGGCGGCCAGCCGGTCGGGATTCCTGATCAGGAGGTTGGCGCGCTTATAGGACGCAAAGCGCCGGGCGAAGGCGATGGTGAGGACATCCTGGTCCAGAACGCTTTCGACATCCTTGACCACGGCATTCGGCGCGTTGCGCTGAACATATTGGCGAATCATCCGTTTTCGGCAATACCGGATGAGCTGGGTGCGGCTCATCTCGTGCGCGCGCCACAGCTCCTCGTCGTATATTCCCTCGATCCGGCTGATGTTCTCGGGCTTCCGGGAGCTCATGTACCATTCCGGGCCCAGGTGGCGCTCGAAGAGTTTCGATATTTCCGGTGAGATCCACGTCGAGACGTGAATGCCGTTCGTGACGTGTGAAATCGGCACATCGTCTTCGGGAAGACCGGGCCAGAGATGAGACCACATCCTTCGGGCCACTTTGCCGTGAAGCCGGCTCACGCCGTTGATGTACTGGGCCATCCGAAGTCCCAGAATAAACATGGAAAACATGTCTTCCGAGATGCCGTTGCCGGTGACCCCCCAGGAAATAATCTCGTCGACCGGGATGCCCAGCACCGGGGCGAACGGTTTCAGAACCGGCCGGACCATCTCCACGGGAAAGACGTCGTGGCCCGCCGCCACCGGGGTATGGGTGGTGAAAACGGTAATCCTGGGGATCAGCTCGAGAGCGCTCTTGAGATCGAGGTGGTAACGCGTCATGAGCTGGGCCAGGCGTTCGATGGTCATAAAGGCGCTGTGGCCCTCGTTCATGTGGCAGACCGGCGGAAATATGCCCATGGCCGCGAGCGCCCGCATCCCTCCGATGCCCAGAAGCACCTCCTGAGCAAGCCGTATTCCAGGCTCTGCGGTATAGAGTCTGCTGGTGATTTCCCGGGCCTTGACCGTATTTTCGGGGAGATTGGTATCGAGAAGAAAGAGCGGAATCCTGCCGACGGTGATCCGCCAGACGACCGCGTGGATCATTCCCTCCGGCCCCGCGACGGATATATTGATCTCCCTTCCCTGATGATCCCTGGCACGCTCCACCGGCAGATTGTAGAGTTCGGTCTCCGGATATTTTTCCTGCTGCCAGCCGTCCGCATCGAGGAACTGCCTGAAATAGCCGTTCCGGTACATCAGCCCGATACCCATCAACGGCAGCGCCATGTTGGAGGCACCCTTGAGATGATCCCCGGCCAGAATGCCCAATCCGCCGGCAAACAGCCTGAGACTTTCGTGAAGCCCGAATTCCATGGAAAAATACGCGATGGCCTCACGGCTGCCGTAAGGGGTTTTGGACCAGTTGAGTGTGTAGGCGACCCGTTTTTGAAACCGCTCCCGAACCTGCTGCTGATGTTCCAAAAAACTGTCGTCTTTGGCCAGCGCCTCGAGCCGGGCCTGGGAAACATTGGCCAGAAGAACGATGGGGTTCTGTCCCGAGTCCTCCCAGATGCGCGGATCGATGCGGCGGAAAAGTTCGATGGCATCGGGTTTCCAGCACCACCAGAGGTTTCTGGCCAGCGTTTCGAGGAAAGAAAGCGGTTCGGGAATGGTCGGGTATACCTGGTATGTCAGAATACGATTCATGGAAATCTCTCTTCCGAATGGTGGTGGTTCCATATTCCCGTCTTTTTCTTCTTTCGGACAAAAAGCAATAACCATACCGAACATGCCTACAGACATGAAAACAATACCATATCACATTGATGTGGATAGCAAGCCTTCGCCTGAGACGTTCGTGAACCGGGCGCCGCTGTCCGATTTTTTTACATCCTGTAAATTTCTGCCGCGGCGGCCGCATTCTAAAAGCGTCAATAAATTTATTATAGCTGTCTTTCATGAAGAACATCCCACGTCCGGCATAATTTATATTCATAATATGAATAATAGTTTTTTACTTGATTTTTGTAAAATAATTATATAGGCTGACATTGACATCGATCACCGAATCCTGACGTGCTTTCTCAATTTCCGACTTCACCGATCAATCAGGCTTCCATTCAACTCCAATACTCTTCTCATTTGCGTTGAACTTGGTCTCACGCGGTGCGCATCATCTTCTTGTGAATGATTAAACCGAAGCTTTTCATGGTGTTTGGCTTCATCAGCAAAGATGACAACCCTTGGAAAAAGGAGGCGCCTGTGAAACTGAAATGCTGTTTCCGTTGCTTCCGGCGGCAGAACCCCATGGCATCCGGAAGCGGTGCGGCAAAGATCCGATCGATCGCCGATAACGGCACTATCACCGGACAGAGGAGGATCTGATGAACAGAAAAGTCATCAACTACGAGTCGTTTGTGAGGATTACGAAGGCAATCTCCCATTCGCGGGATCCGGAGGAAGTGGTGCTCATGACCGTTGAAGGCATTAAGACCGCCCTGAACGTCAAAGGATGCACCCTGTTTCTTTTCAACCGAAAATCCCATGAACTGGAAATCGCGGCGTCTTTCGGCTTGAGCAAGGAATACCTCGACAAAGGGCCGATCAGCGCCATGGCCTCCATCGCCCAGTCGCTCGAAGACGGACCCGTCGCCATTTACGATGTCGAAGACGATCCCAGGCTTCAGTATCCGGAAGCCGCCGTGAAAGAGGGCATCAAATCGATACTGTCGGTGCCGATCGCCATGGGCGGCAAACTGCTGGGGGCGCTCAGGGTCTATACCGCGGAACCGTGGGAATTCACGCTGGACGACGTCAATTTCGTGCAGGGTCTGGCCCAGATCGCCGGCATGGCCATCGAAATGTCCCGCCTCTATCAGGGCCAGAAGGAAGCCATCGAGGTACTCCGGCAGATGAGAGAAGCCCAGACCGGCAGAACCCGGCGCCGAACGCCCTACGAGGGGGTGCCGGTCAGCGTTCCGACCGGCGAGGTATCCCGAAAGGTTTCTTGAATTTTCAACAATTCCCGCCGCAGCAGGTCCATCGCCTTCATGGCGAACATCGATTTATTCATGTCCCTGGCGGCGCAATCAATCAGCATCTGAACGCCGGTTGTTCCCGCCGGCCCGGCCAGGCCGAAACAGACGGTGCCCACCGGTTTTTCGGGGGTGCCGCCCAACGGGCCGGCAATACCCGACACCGACAGAGCGTAGGTCGCTCCGGATATGCGGCGGACCCCGTCGGCCATCTCTTTTGCCGTTTCGACGCTGACGGCGCCGTGGTCCTGAAGCGTCTTGGGCGAAACGCCCAGCACCTTTTCCTTGGCCGCGTTTGCATAGGTGACGGCGGACAACAGAAAATAGGCCGAACTGCCGGAAACGTCGGTGATCCAGCTGGCGATCCGGCCGCCGGTACAGCTTTCGGCCAGGGCCAGGGTCGCCTTTTGCTGCCGGAGGAGCCGTCCCACGGCGCCGGCCATGGTTTCTCCGGTCACGGAAAAAACCCCTTCCCCGAGTTTTTCCACAGCCCACGTTTCGGCGGCCTGCATCTGCCGCGTCACCATCTCCCGGTCTTCGCCCGTGCCGTAAAGCTTCACCTGGATTTCGGGAAATGCCGCCCGCATACCGAGCCGGACGGCAGGAAAGATCTGATCGAGGTCCAAAAGCCGCTCCTCGACGGCCGATTCCCCCATGCCAAAGATGGAAATGGTCCGGTTCAGATGAAACATCCGGTGAGACCCCAGCATCCGTTCGACGGCAGGCTGGATCCGATCCGTGAACATCCGCTTCATTTCAAAAGGAACGCCGGGCATGAACCAGAATCTGCAGCGTCCGATATGAATGGAAAACCCCGGTGCGGTGCCAAATGCATTGTCTATGACGTCCGCTCCTTCCGGCAACAGCGCCTGCCTGCGGTTGGATGCGGGCATGGGAATATTCCGGCTCCTGAAAAAATTCAGGATCTGTTCAAACACCGCATCGTTCATTCTTAAGGAGACCTTGGCGGCGGCCGCCGCCGCTTCACATGTCAGATCGTCGGCC
>AMWB02149014.1_pt1 | contig 10515 bp, 4 predicted proteins | sample 200311 | NCBI WGS metagenome assembly AMWB02 (sample SAMN02737377, study PRJNA173069) | bioreactor metagenome | biome: anode biofilm in microbial fuel cells | place: USA: California | collected 2010-12-16 | reverse complement strand
GTAAAAGAATTCCTGCAGGCTATCTTTGTACCTGAGAAAAAGGATTGCTACCAGGAATTCCAGATACTACCTGCTGTTGATGAGATCTCTATAAGCCAAGATAAAGTTAAACTTGTTCTATACGAACCCTTTGGAGGAGATCTTCACCCGCATCTAAAAGAGTTCTATGAAGCTCTTGACTATAAGAACCGTGTGTGCTTCCTATCCGGTCAGAGAGATACTATGAACAACCTGATATCGGTTGGTAAGGAGTACAAGGCTATCAAATCCATATTGGCAGACATGGATAGCAGTGGAGTTAGGTCTGACGATACTCAACGGATCATTGCACAGGACCTGAAGGATAACATTATTCATCGATTGTTAAGTGCTGCCAGAGAAACGTTTACTCGCCTACATTATCCGCACAATGATGAGCTACGTGTAACTGATCTCACGATGAACTTTGAAGGAAACAAATGTCGTGGAGAAGAATTGGTACGTAACACGTTGACTGAGAAACAGAAGTTCACCACTGAGGTAGATGGAGATACTTTCAGGAAGAAATGTGAACAGCGTCTTTTAACCCAGCAGAACATGCAATGGTCTGAAATTAAGAAACGTGCTGCCATACTTACCAAATGGCAATGGCATCATCCTAATGCTCTTGACAATCTTAAAGATGAGATGCTGAGGAAAGAGCAGTGGAGAATGGATGGTGGATACATTGATAAGGGTCCTTTCCCTGCACCTTCCACAACTGTTCGAATCATGGAATGGAACAGGGATGAAGAATCGGGTGAAGTTACATGGAAAGTAGTACCAGTTAATGGAGATACTGTTTACTATGATATTGGAGGGGAGGCGACAACTGCTTCTGCTAAAGTTGATGATTTCCAGAATTTCGTGGTAAAGGATATGCATGTTTCTTTCCTTTGTGTTGACTCGAAAGGAGTACATGAATCGGGTCCAACTATTAAATGGAGCAATTCGGTCACATTAAAGAAAAAAGTATTTGGTGATGGAGATAAGAAAAAGGTAGAGTTGAGGGCGGCTCCTCCAGGTGCTACTATCAAATATACTACAGATGGTTCCAATCCCAAAAATGCTGGTGGGATATATACCAGTCCCTTTGAGATAGACAAGTCTGTACGAGTTGTGCTTGCTATTGCGGAAAAGGAAGGTGTTGAATCAGAGCAACTAAGGATCGATATTGATTGGAAGGCAGATAAACCCGGATTGGTCTTGGACAAACCTGCTACATGGAAACATAAGCATAACACCAAAACCACAAAGGATAGTTTTGATACCATCGGTCTTCTTAAGAAGTACAAGGCACACGTTCCTGAGGTAAGGCTGTCTATTATTGGAAAGAGCTGGATAGAGCTTAATGTTGATTCATCCCTTGAGCTTTCAGGTGAGCAGATAGAAAAACTTATTGAATCCTTAAGGGAAGTATACGCTGATGGACAGGTTGGTATAGATGCTCGAAGCATTAAGTTTGCATCAGGTCAGGATCTCAAAGACTTTGCAGATGCAGAGAAGGCCAATATCAATATGGATGAGGTACGTCAGTGAGTCGGGAAAGTTCTGTTGTGGAAGGGTTCGGGTTCAAGCCTGCTGAATCAGAGCATTATTTCCTGGTGTCTATAGCTTCACCTACCGCAGATGTGCAAATCTCCGAACACATGTCCTGGGATAGTGAGATGTGGAAGAGCAAGATCCGGGCAGTTAAGGATGAGAGCGATGAGCGCTTGCGTGTATTTCTTCCCCGAGTCAAATGGGATGGCATAGCAGATGCAGTATCTGCTGAGTTCAACCGCCGCCTGAAAGAGATGGGGTATAAGAAAGGAAGCTGGAAGTCAAGAGGTCTTACCCCCGTTTCGCGCCTGTTCGGAAAAGAGCTGGTCCTCCTTGGATGGGCTATAGAGGATGCAGATCCTGGACGTATTCCTGCAGCAGTAGCTAACTGGCTCGGACTCTTACCCGAAGAACGCTGGTGGCTTTATACAATGACAAATGCTGCAACAGGTCAGGCATTGCGAGGAAAGAACACAGGCTGGAGAGCAGCAGTGAGATTTGCTTTATGTGATAACCCGGTGACTGCTTCTAAAGCAGAGCAACGTGTTGGTCTTATCGCAAGCCTCGATGACGAGGGCAAAAGCACAGACCAGGAAAAGAAAAAGCAGGGTAGTTTACTTGATTTCTAATTTAGTTTTTGAGATCTGGAGATAATATGTCATCTGATAATATTTCATATAATAAATCATTCATTGAAACACAGTTTCCTGTTTCAAAGGTTTCAAAGGAGAGCTATAAGGAGCGAAAAGCTAACTATAGCCAGACACTTACTGGACTTGGAAAATGGTGGGGAAGAAAACCATTAATTCTGGTGAGAGCAGCTGTTCTGGGTTTACTCCTCCCAGCAACTGGTAATCCTACAAAGGATCGTGAAATTTTCCTTAAACTCCTGACTATGGACGATGAGGGAATGTGGCAGAGGAAGAAAACAAACATTCCTGGTAGAGTGCTCTTAGATTATCTCAGCCCCCGAGAGAAAAGTGATTACTTTGATGGCGATAGGCTTCGCCGTGGACTTTTATCTGAAGAAAAAGAGAAACTTCAAAAAATAGTGTTCATGCGCATGGGTTACGATGAGCGCCTGAATTATTGTTACCGGCCAGAAGAGATTGATGGACCTTCTATGGAAACATGGAAGGAAATTAATGACCATCTTGGAACCAATGCATCCACAATCCCTGAACTAGTAGAAGAACTGGGCAGACGACAATTTGGAAAAAAACCATCTGTAGGAGATTGCTTCTGTGGTGGAGGTAGTGTTCCCTTCGAAGCAGCTCGTATTGGTTGCGATGCGTTCGGTTCAGATTTAAACCCAGTTGCTACCTTTTTGACATGGGCATCATTGAACATTATTGGCGGCGGAGAAGAAGTTGTAGATGAAATAAAAAAAGCCCAACAAGAAGTCTATGATGCTGTTAACAAGCAGGTCATAGAATGGGGAATAGAGCAAAACGAAAAAGGGTGGCGTGCTGATGCTTATCTATACTGTTCTGAGGTAACGTGTCCTGAATGTGGATGGAGAGTTCCACTACTTCCAACAATGATTGTTAGTGAGTACTCAAAAGTAATAGTAAAACTTGATCCTGATCATGATAATAAACGATATAATATCATTATTCAACAAGAAGCATCAATAGAAGATATTAAACAGAGTGAAAAATACAAGACAATTAAGGATAGTAGAGTAATTTGTCCAAACAATGATTGTCCTGGACATAAATCACCAATTCCAGTAACGAGTATAAGACGTGATTATGATGGAGGGTTACGTCTGTGGAAAAATGATGATTTTATTCCTAGAGAAGAAGATGTCTTTCAAGAACGTCTATACTGTATTAGATGGGTTGAACAATATCAAAATGATAATGGGAAAGAAAATATAATAAAACATTATCTTGCACCCACTAAACATGATTTTAAAAATGAAGAGTTGGTTGTTGAGATATTAAGTGAAAGATTTTCAGAATGGCAAGAGAAGGGATATTTGCCAAGTATGAAAATAGAAGAAGGCTACAATACAGACCAACCTATAAGGGAAAAAGGTTGGACACACTGGCATCATCTATTTACTCCTCGACTGTTAATTTTTGCATCACTTTGTAAAGAAGAGATGTACAAAAAGAATTATTCTGAAGTTCAGAAAGCTTCATTATTACTTGGAATTGGGAAATGTTGCGATTGGAGCAGCAAATTATCTAGATGGTATCCACAATCTGGAAAGGAAGGTACATCTCAGACATATTATAATCAAGCATTAAACACCGTCTTCAATTTTGCAAATCGTGGAATGAGTTTGTTGACACATCCTTTTTTTATAACTTTCAACTCTTTTAAGATAAATACAAAAAAAGTACTGTATTCTAAGGATGCAAGACAAATTGATAATGAAAACTCTTTTTGGATAACTGATCCACCTTATGCAGATGCAATTAATTATCATGAGCTCTCTGAGTTCTTCCTTGCATGGTATCAGGAATCATTAGAAGAACTATTTCCTAAATGGAATATTGATTCAAAGCGAGTGCTTGCGATAAAAGGTTCCGATGAAGAATTCCGTAAAAGCATGGTAGATGTCTATAGGAACCTTACATTTCACATGCCAGATAATGGTGCACAAATTGTAATGTTCACTCATCAGGATGCAAAAGTATGGGCAGATCTTGCTATGATTCTCTGGGCATCAGGCTTGCAGGTAACAGCAGCTTGGTGTATTGCTACGGAAACTGACACAGCATTAAAAGCCGGAAACTATGTCCAAGGAACTGTTCTTCTCATTCTCCGCAAGCAAACATCAGATGAGGTTGCATTCCTTGACGAGATATATCCTGAAGTAGAAGAGGAAGTTAAAAAACAACTTAACTCCATGCTCTCAATTGACGACAAGGAAGATCCCAACTTTGGAGATACAGATTACCAGCTTGCTGCTTATGCAGCTGCTTTGCGTGTGCTTACCCGTTATAAACAGATAGAGGATATTGACATAGAACGTGAGCTTAATCGTAGCAGAGGTAAAGGCGAGAAGAACCCGCTTGAAGGAGTCATTGAGAATGCTGTAAAGATAGCCTGTGATTATCTTGTACCTGTGGGAATAGACTCCTGGGTATGGAAACAGCTGATTCCGGAAGAAAGGTTCTACCTTAAGGGGCTTGAGCTTGAAAGCCATGGTGAATACAGGACTGGAGCTTATCAGGAGCTTGCACGTGGCTTTGGTATTAGGGAATACAAGAACCTGCAGCAGAGTGGTAAAGCTAATGAAACAAGGCTCAAGACGGCCTCAGAGTTCAAAGATCGTGATGTTGGTGGAGAAGGATTCTCATCATCACTTGTAAGAAATGTTCTGTTTGCCATCCGGCAGACAAGACAGGAAGAGGACACAGCAGCAGGGAAAGTTTGGCTGCGTGAGTATGCTGGTTACTGGGAGAAGAGGAAAGAGATCGTGGAACTGCTCAAGTACTTCTCTGCTCTTGGAATGAATACTAACATGGAACAGTGGCAGGAAGACTCTAAGACTGCAAAGATGCTGTCAGTTGTTGTGGAGCAGGACCACATATGAGCAAAGCAGAGTGAAATAAAGGGCTGATAGAATGATAAACCGTTTCTCATCCCGTCGGGAACCTCTGGATGCAACATTCCTGAACAAGCGCCTTGAAGGTGCTAAGAAGTATGACAGAATAGCAGGTTATTTCAGCTCATCTATTCTTGAAGTTGCAGGAGAGGCGCTGGGTTCGGTTGAAGGGACTGTTCGGGTTGTGTGTAATTCGCAGCTTGAACCTGAAGATGTTAAAACAGCACGTGCTGCTCTTGCAGCTATTAGAAAAGAGTGGTGTGCAGAGGAGCCAGAAAAGATAGGGGAAGAAGCACGTGGCAGATTCTTGAAGTTGTATCAGTTTCTTAAGTCCGGGAAACTGCAGGTAAGAGTGCTTCCTGACAAGGCATTTGGGCTGATCCATGGGAAAGCCGGAGTCATAACAAAGACTGACGGGACAAAAACAGCATTCATGGGAAGCACTAATGAGACTCTATCTGCTTGGAAACTCAATTACGAGATGGTTTGGGAAGATGATTCTGATGATGCTGTTAATTGGGTGCAGGAAGAATTTGATGCTCTATGGAACCATCCCGAATACAAAGCTCTTGCTGATTTCATAATTGAAGATATTGGAAGAATAGCAAAACGTAAAGTTATACCTTCTCTTGTTGAATGGCAGAAACAACCGGAACCAGCTTCAGCAATTGTGGAAAGCCCTGTTTACAGGAAAGAACTGGGCCTGTGGGCACATCAGAAGTACTTTATAGACCTGGCTTTCAAGGCGCATCAAACAAAGCATGGTGCACGTTTTGTTCTTGCAGACATGGTAGGACTTGGTAAAACCCTGCAGCTTGCAATGACAGCCCAGTTGATCGCCCTTACCGGCGATAAGCCCCTCCTAATACTCACGCCTGCAACCCTGCGCTGGCAGTGGCAGGATGAGATGAGAGAGCATTTGGACCTTCCTTCTGCAGTATGGGATAATGGCAGGTGGATAGATGAGGAAGGCATCGAATATCCGAAATATGGTGAAGAAGGTATACTGAAATGCCCTCGCAGGATCGGAATAGTTTCCTATGGCCTGATAATCCATTCCTATGCAAATGAAAAGTCAAAGATACCCGAATTGCTATGTTCAAAGAGATACGACTGCATTATTGTTGATGAATCTCATAGGGCCAGAAGGAAAAATCTCGGTGCCACACATGAAAATGAAAAAGCAGAACCTAATAATCTCCTTGCTTTTCTCCTGGAAATAGCAGGAAGCACTAAAAGCATGCTTCTTGCGACAGCAACACCTGTGCAGCTCTACCCCATCGAAGCATATGATCTATTATCTATACTTGCAAGTGGAGGGAATGAATCGGTTCTTGGAAACAAGTTTAGTAAATGGAGAACTGAAGCACTTGAATCGTTGGACATGATCCAAGAAAATAAAACAATTCAATATACAGAAAACGAACTATTCAAGTGGATCACAAATCCATTCCCACCTGCTTCCGAAGGAACAGACTATAAAATCCTCAGGCGCTCCCTTTCAGAAGATGATTCTATATCAGTAATCCCTCCTTCAAGGTGGCTAGAATTAAGCTATCCTGATCGATCAAGACTAGAAAAGATGAAAGAGGACTTTTTCCAGAATCATAATCCCTACATCAGACATATGATACGAAGAACAAGGGATTTCCTTGAGAACACCAAGGATCCTGAAACAGGGGAACCGTATTTGCAGAAAATCGATGTCAAATTGTTTGGAGAGGATGATAAGGATGCCATTCCACTGCCTGTATATCTCCAGGATGCCTACCAAGCTGCAGAAGAGTTCTGTCAGTTATTAGGTGAAAGGGCAAAAAGTACAGGTTTCTTAAAAACCCTTCTTCTTAGACGTGTAGGAAGCACACTATATGCGGGCAAGGTAACTGCAAATAAGATGCTTGGAATCCGTAAAGATGCAGAATTCGACTCTGAAGAAGAGGAAGAGGACGTACAGAGAAGCGAGCTATTTGAAAGTATGTCTGGAGCAGAAAGAAGTCTGTTAACTAGATTTTCTGAGATCATTGAAGAGCATATAGATACAGATCCTAAATACGAAAGGATCCTAAATACTCTGAAAAACGAGAGGTGGCTCGAGAGAGGTTGCATTATCTTTTCACAATATTATGATTCGATACAGTGGCTTGCAGATAAACTAAAAGAAGAACTGGCCGAAGAGAAGATCGGTATATATGCAGGAAGCAACCGTTCAGGAATAATAGAAAATGGGATCTTCAGGAGAGCATCCCGTGAAGAGATCAAGGAACTTGTGCGTAAAGGCACAATCAAACTATTACTTGGAACAGATGCAGCCAGTGAAGGTCTGAACCTTCAGACTCTTGGTACATTGATTAATCTTGACCTGCCATGGAACCCTACAAGACTTGAACAAAGAAAGGGGAGGATCCAGCGTATTGGTCAGGTCTATGATGAGGTATGGATTTACAATATGCGGTACAAAGGTTCAGTTGAGGACAGAGTACACGAACTCCTCTCAGATAGGCTTGAAAAAATAAATTCACTTTTCGGCCAGATACCGGATGTACTTGAAGATGTGTGGATTGATGTTGCACTGAATAAAATCGATGATGCGATGAGAACCATTGATGCCATTCCACCGAGGCACCCCTTTGAGATCAGATACAATAAGTTGGAGCCTATTGATTGGGAATCCTGTGCAAAGGTTCTTGATAATCATGAGAAAAAACAGCATCTTTTGAAGGGATGGTAAAAGATCGAAAAATAGGAGCCTTGAAAAGAATAGAATTAGATACAAATATCTAATCTTGACATACTTGTCACCAATTCGATATTAATAAATTGAGAAACTCTGCAGAACCCATTTTACATTCAGTTTCCTAGATTTCTTATCCAATCTGCACCATTTAAAGCATAAGGCAATATAGATGTAACTTCAGTTATAAATTTACTTGATTGAGTATTGCAATATGGATTATGATTTTGTAGCCCAAGCCTCAGTCTACTGTTTTCGATTGGAGTAACTTTTCTAAATGAAGAAAGAATTAATCTATGTTTTGCCCTAGTGATAGCAACATATAGAAGTCTCCTTTCCTTGTCATGTTTTTTTATATCCTCACGTGAAATGGGGCTAGGTTTAGAAGGTAAAAGTCCATTTATCAAGCTAGTAACTAGCACAGTATGACTCGTTAAACCTTTTGCTCCAAATATTGTCATTATATTTATTTTTGAGTTTGATTCTTCATGATCATTAGAAATAATTGCTTGAGTAAGTATCTCTGTTAAATTTAGATCAGGATTATCATATTCAATTGAATCTCTAATAGTTTTAATTATTTCATTTTCCTCATCTTCTAATGGTAAGATTTCATTAACTACCTCACGTGTAGTTAATTCTGATAAATAGTCTAATTTACTTTTAAGATCAGTCCACTTCTCTTTCAGAGGGCTGATTTTTATTTGTTGGCAAATATCGGCATTTTCTAAAACGTAGCTTAGTGACACTTCATTTTGGATACAGTAATCTTTCAGTCTACGATATTCTTTTCGTCTCCAATCACTATGTCCATGTCCTAGCCAATATCGTAGACTGACTAAATCATTAGGATTAGCATATAACATTAGTAGTGTCAATTTATAGCCTAAAGCTTGATCTGACCAATCTGGATTAGTATGTAGTTTTACGTCAGTTTCGCCCAAATAATTGAGTTCATCTTTCAAATATTGTCCAAACTCTTTTCTTGGTACTAACACATGTATATTTTCACCATCTGGAATTTGATTTGAACGTAGTAATTTTAGGATTCCTCTGGCTATTCCCTGTGTTTCATTTAGTCTAGTGTTCCATTGTATTACTTCTATGGTGCCTTCATTTTCTTTTTCAGGCAATGGTAACAAATCTTCTTTGTTTCTATCCGGATTGTGGTTAATCAGTTCATTGGCTAAATTAACAATTTTCCCGTCACAACGTCTGCATATGTTTAAAAAAACATCTTCAGGATTTGTCTGATTAATAATCCAGTTACGAATTCCTTCAGGTTCAGCATGTCTAAATGAATATATCGATTGGTCATCATCTCCGACGATTGTAATACTTGAATTTTGTCCTAATAAATCTATGAACTCTTGGTCTGCTCGATTGAGATCCTGATATTCGTCTACAAGTATCTGTTCAAATTCTTCAATTGCCTCATTTATTGGGTTTTGAGATAGAAAATTGACTGCTAATGGGATTATTTCTCCAACAGTCATTGCTCCATGAAAAATCATCCAATTTATGTATGCATCATAAAATTGTCTTTCATTAGGAGTAGATGCAGATCTTGGAGTCTCGTGTTGATTACGGGCCCACATAGTTTCAAACTCCTTCATAAGCTCTTTCACGGGACTTATCTTATCATTGAAACATAAACTCAAATCGTAATATAAGGGTATTTTTTCATATTCAAAACAAATTCGAGGATAACGACCCAATGCTTCTATTGCCTGTTCATGTTGAAGGATCCTTAATGCATGTGAATGTAGAGTAGAAGCAACAATATCTTCAGAGCCAGGAACTCCCATAGCACTTAATTCAGTTTTCAGCTGTTTAGCAGCCAGCCTAGTGAATGTAACTACAAATATTTTGTTTCCCGGGATTTCTTTTTCAAGTAATAATCTTTCTACCCTTTTTTTTATTGACCATGTCTTTCCTGTTCCAGGTCCTGCTAAACAACGAATTCTACTTTTCTCGCTTGTAACGAAACAGTCTTGGCTCATAAACTGTCCAATTGTTTCTTAAACTAATTAACCTTTGTATTTTGTTTCTTTATTGTTTTCTTCATCTACCTTAAATAGGATCATACCTAAATTTCAAAATACAATAAAGCCTAAGTTGTACTCATTCAACAAGATTAACGAAATTATTAAGCAGAATTGAAATGGATTTAGGCATCATCAAAATTGAAGTCATGTGCTAATATTGCCTAGAAATGTATCAAATAGGGTCTTAAACCTGTATGCGAAAGTTGACAATTAAATGTGGATCCAAACAACATATCCAGGTATCTTATAGATACTGAGAAGAGTTTAAAATTAAGTACTATCCTTATTCATTTGCTTAATCTCCTACTTATTTGCTGGCATCTAATTGAAATGTGTTTTTAGTAGAGAAATTTAGTCAATTTAATTATATCTTTTATTTGATTTTACATATAAAAATAGCACTTAATATTAATATATCGGTAGTGTCCCTATTTTGCTGTAAATTCTCCTGTACCTCTGATATCTTCTTACTCTTTTTCTCCTGCTCTACAGCATTCTGACACCCTATAGGTGATGAAGAACTCATAACATCACTCAGGCATGGGGACACTGTAGAGATGCAAGGAACAGATAGTGGTATGACAGTTTGTATCACCAAGATATGATACAGT
>AMWB02138349.1_pt1 | contig 10521 bp, 10 predicted proteins | sample 200311 | NCBI WGS metagenome assembly AMWB02 (sample SAMN02737377, study PRJNA173069) | bioreactor metagenome | biome: anode biofilm in microbial fuel cells | place: USA: California | collected 2010-12-16 | reverse complement strand
CCCGCCGTTCATCGTCGGGAAGGCGCGGCAGGATTGTCGATATGTTGGAAGGCGGCGCAACGTCCGCCGGGGCCGTTTCCGGTAATATTCGATTTGGTTTCATATCGTTGGTCGCCGTCGGTGGGAGCTCCTCTAAAATATCCTCGACGGATTCCACCAGCTTGGCACCCTGCTTGATCAGAAGATGGGTGCCGGCGCTTTTCGGCGAATGTACGTTGCCTGGCACCGCGAACACCTCGCGGTTTTGTTCCGCCGCCAGCCGGGCCGTAATCAGCGACCCGCTTTTTTGTGCGGCCTCGACGACGACGGTTCCCAAGGATACGCCGCTGATGATTCGGTTGCGGACGGGAAAATGGTGCGCGTCGGGACCCGCCTTGAGGGGAAACTCGGTGATCACCGCCCCGGCTTCGGCGATGTCGTGAAAAAGATGCCGATTGATCTCCGGATAGACCCGCTCAAGACCCGTTCCGAGCACGGCGATGGTTTTCCCCGCCGCCGCAAGAGCCCCCCTGTGGGCGGCGGTATCGATTCCTCGCGCCAATCCGCTGACGATCGTTATGCCGGCAGCCGCCATTTCCGAACAGAGTCTTTCAGCCGTGGAACGGCCGTAGGCGGTAGCGCTGCGCGATCCAACGACGGCGATGTTTCGCAGGCAGTTTCCCAGCTTTCCGTAAACGTATAAAAAAGGGGGCGGATCGGGGATTTCAAGCAGAAGTGCCGGATAGCCCGGGTCGTTCATGGTTATTATGGAATAAGCACTCCGATCGATCAGCGCAAGTTCCCTTTTGACGGCATCGGTGAGGGGATGGCGCAGGATGGCGGCGGCCAGACGGCCGCTGACCCCGTCGACGGCGACAAGCGCTTCATGGGAAGCCTGAAATACGTGTTCAGGCCTCCCGAAGCGATCGATGAGCCGTGCAAACAGATGATTGCCGATCCCCGGAACGCTGCGCAGCCTGAACCAGGGTACGAGCCTCCCTGCGGTGAGGTCGGATGCGGGTAGGTCGGGTTTTTTCAAGGCCCTATGACGACCGTTTTCCGGCGGCTTTCTGCCATGCAAGAAGAATCGGGCTGGCCACGTATATCGACGAGTAGGTGCCGACGCCGATGCCCACGATCAGTGCAAATGCGAAATCATGGATAATGCCGCCGCCCAGGAAAAAGAGGGCAAGCACCACGACGAGCGTGGTCGACGAGGTCAGAATCGTCCGGGAAAGCGTTTCGTTGATGCTCTGGTTGATCGTGATGTCCAGGGTGTTCTTGCTGAATTTCTTCAGGTTCTCCCGGATGCGATCGAACACGATGATGGTATCGTTCAGGGAATAGCCGATGATGGTCAGCAGCGCCGCGATAATCGGAAGGGAAAATTCCTTGTTGAAGATGGAAAAGAGCCCCACGGTAATGGTGACGTCGTGGATCAACGCCACAATGGCGCCCATCGCGTATTTGAACTGGAGGAACCAGAAGAGGATAAGCGTCACGATCAGGGCCGCCAGGATCAGAAACGGAATGCTCATTTTGAGCAAAGAGAGAAGGTAGACGGCGCCGATGAGAATGGCCACCATAGCGGCGGACTGAAGCCATTTCAGCTCAAACCGGCCCGAGATGTAGATGGTGATGAACAGGAGGGTATAGAACATGGCGAAAAGGGCTTTTTCCCGCAGATCCTTGCCGACCTGGGGGCCGACCATCTCCACGCGGCGGATATCGACGTCGCTTCCCGTAGCACCCTTCAGGGCATCGCCGATTTTATCCTGCAGCGCTTCGGAGGCTTCTTCGGAGACGTCGGTCCGGATGAGGTATTCATTGTCGCCGGGATCTCCGAAAACCTGAACCGTCGGCTGGTTGATGCCGAATTCGGCAAATCCTTTCTTGATCGCCGCGACGGTCACGGGGCTGTTGAATTTGGCCTGAACCACCGTCCCGCCGGCGAAATCGATTCCGTATTTTGGTCCGCCGTGGAAGATGAGGCTGATGATGCTGATGAGGATGAGCGCGCCGGATACGGTGTATGCGATCCTCCGTTTGCCGATAAAATCATAATTGATGTCGGGTTTGATAAACTGCATGGTTCGTTATCCTTGATTGATGGGTTCGGTCGACTGGGTTTTATCGATTTCAGGCATCCGGTTATATGCTGATCTTTTTGACCCGACGGTGGATGAGCAGGTAGTCGAAGATGATCCGCGTCACGAACAACGCCGTAAAAAGACTCGAGACGACGCCCAGGCTCAGGGTGACGGCAAACCCCTTGACGGGACCGGTGCCGAACTGAAACAGGACCAGCGCCGCGATGAGGGTTGTCACGTTGGCGTCCATGATGGTCAGGGTGGCGCGTTCGTAGCCGGCATTGACGGCCGAGTGCTGGGTCTTGCCGATCCTGAGCTCCTCGCGGATGCGTTCGAAAATAAGTACGTTGGCATCCACGGCCATGCCGATGGTCAGGATGATGCCGGCGATGCCGGGGAGGGTGAGGGTGGCCTGAAAGGCGGCCAGGCCCGCCGCGATGAGAAGAATGTTGAGGGCAAGGGCGATATCGGCGATCACCCCGGAGACGCTGTAGTATATGACCATGAACACGATCACGAGAACGCTGCCGACGATCATGGAAAAAAGCCCCTTGCGGATCGAGTCGGACCCTAATGACGGGCCGACGGTGCGTTCTTCCATCACCTTTACGGGAGCGGGCAATGCGCCGGCCCGTAAAACGATGGCGAGGTCGCGGGCTTCCTCGGCGGTAAAATTGCCCGTGATGCGGGCTTCGCCGCCGCTGATCTTCTCCTGGATGACCGGCGCCGAGTAGACCTTGTTGTCGAGCACGATGGCGAGTCTTTTCTTGACGTTGTCGGCGGTGATTTTTTCGAAGATCCGCGCGCCCTTCCGGTCGAACTTGATGGAAACATAAGGCTCGTTGTACTGTGAATCGATCTGAACCCGGGCGTCCATCAGATAAGCGCCTGAGAGCAGCGCCGCCTTTTTGACCAGAAAGGGCGTTTTGGATTCACGGCGGGTCGCTGGATCCGTTTTGACCTGCCATAAGAGTTCGGTTCCGGCGGGCGGCGTTTTGTTGATATAATCCTGCGGCGAATCGACTTCGTCGAGGAGCTTGAATTCAAGCTGGGCGGTCCGGCCGATCAATTCCTTGGCGCGCTGGGTGTCCCTGATGCCGGGGAGCTGAATGAGAATCTGGTTTTGACCCTGATGACGGATGTCCGGCTCGTTGACGCCGAACTGATCGATCCTGTTTCGTATGGTTTCTATCGCCTGGGCAACGGCCAGGGTTTTGATGCGTTCGACTTCTTTCTCCGGCAGGTCCATCTTCAAGGTGACGACGTCGTTGTCCCGGGACCTTGAAGCCATGCGCAGATCCGGGAAATCCCGGTCCAGGACCGCATTGACCTTTACATCCTCATCGGACGGGAACGACAGGACAACTGTATTTCCCTTGATCCTCGCAAGCCCGTCAAACCTGATGCGATCCTTCTTGAGCGAATCCCTAATTTCCTGGGTCATGCGGTCTAACGTGCTTTCGATGACTTTATCGGTATCGACTTCCAGAACCAGGTGCATTCCTCCTTGAAGATCCAGCCCGAGGTTGATCTTTTTGTGCGGCCACATGCCCGGTGAGATCGTCGGCAGAAGGTAAACGATTGCGGCTGTCACGACGATACCGACAATGATCAGCCTCCATGAGAAGTTCTTCAATGATCTGTTCCTTTCACGATTGGGTATTGTCAACGATCACGGCATACGCGGGTTGGGACGATCGATTGACCGATAGTGAAAAACCCCGATAAACGAGGCGGGAAGAGATAATCGCCTCAATTCAAAACGGGGTTTTTAGGGAAAAAGATGATTATTTGGATTTCAGATCGTCTGAATCTTTATCGCTTTTGACCGGCGGCTTCGCGGGAGAATCCTGGACGAGGGATCCGACGTAACCCCGGTTGATCTTGACCCGGACCTTATCGGCGATTTCCAGGGATATGGCATCACCGTCCAGGCCGACGATACGGCCGTAGAGCCCGCCGTTGGTCATGATCCGGTCACCCTTTTTCAGATTGCCGATCATCTCGCGGTGGAGTTTGGCCTTCTTCTGTTGGGGACGGATGAGCAGAAAATAGAAAATCACGAACATCAATATCAAGGGAACGAACGAGGCAAAACCTCCCGCTCCGCCTGTGGCTCCGCCGGCGGGTACACCCATTGCGTACGCGGTACTTATCACAACAAGACCTCCTTATATATATAGTTTAATTCCTTATTACCGAATTTCTTCAAACAAAACGGCGCACATATACTGTAAATATCCACGTTCGTCAAATATTTTCCATTTATTTTTTTCATATGGATTCGCGCGGATCTGATCTCTGCCGAACGCCGTCGGTTTCATCCGGCTTCATCTCTGGCAGGCAGCCAGAGCGTCTCGCCGTCGAACTGAATATGCTTGATATCCTCATAGTCGAGTTCCCTGATCAGTTCGATGGCTTTGGCCATGTTGAACACGATGATCTTGCTCTGGGGATGGATGAGGCTGACGTCATCGGCCAGGCGATGCTCGCGAAGGTTATAAATGTACACCATGCCCTCGGCGAATTTCAGAATTTTGCCCACCCCTGAACTGCCGCCTCTTTCATCGGGTTCATCGGCGACCCGGGAGAGAGTGATGCCCCGATGAGAAAAATTTTCTTTTAGAAACTGAAAATGGATATTCCAGATATTGTCGCCCGAATCCACCACATGAATGCCGTAGACCTTTGTTTTTTCGCCGGGAAGCAGCAGGTCCGTCAGGGCATCTTCCAGTTCATCCGCCCGGTTGCGAAGATCCTGGAGGTCGGCTTCAATTTTCGCCGCCGCCGAGGGGGCTGCATCGGCCGACAGCATATGGAGTTTATCGCTTCTTGCGAGTGTCTGCTCATATTTTTCAAGAGCCGTGATTTTTTCAGCGAGACCGATGCGCTCGCGGACCAGCGCCGCCCGCGCCGTCATGTCCTCCGGAGGATTTTTCAAGATGGTATCGATTTCATTCAGCCGGACCTGAAATTCGGCAAGGCTGTTCAGGAGCTGCTCTTTAATGGGTCCCTGCGCCGGCGTCAGGCCGAGTTGTGTTGCGAGGCGCTGCTCTTGTTCCTTTTTTTGTGCTGACAGGGCGTTGATCTCCTGATTCAGTTTATCACCGATGCTTTTGCTCTCGAGTATCAGTTCCCAGTTGCGAATCGTGGTCAGGGCGTCGCGGTATTCATGATAATCGTCCACCACCGTCTGGAGCCGGTCGTATTCTTCGATCTTTTTTTCCATGCCGGCAGCGTCGGCCGGAGCATTGACGATATCCTTTTCGAGTTCCCTGAAACGCCTTTCTTTTTCCTTGAGTTGCGTATAGAGGCGGTCGATCCGGTCTCCCTGGCTCAGGGTCGACAGGGTGGGGCCGATATCCGTCTCGACCATTCCGCCGCTTTTCAACCGGATTTTTTCGAGAATCTCTTCCATGGGGACGGCGATGCCGCCGATTTCCATAGTCTCGCCCGGTTTGACGATCATGTCGACGCTGTCTTTCAGACCGAATTTCGCTTTTCTTCGGTCCATCAATTGTTTGAACTCCTCGTCGCTTTTATCGAAGCGGACGACGGCGCCGGGCTTCTCGGAGGTTTCGGGCCGGGCATTTTCCGGCGGTTTGGTTGCATTGCCGGAAACGGCGGGAGCAGGAGAAACGGCGGCGGGGGGAGCCGACACGATGGGGCGGGATTTCATCCGTGTCCAGTACCATCCGGCGCCGATGACCAGCACCAGGATGACAGCGATGACAATGATAACCGTAAATGTCCGATCGCTCTTATTTTTGATGTCTTTCATGATTATCCCCCTGCTTGAAAAAATACGCCCGCCTCCCTTTTTACAGCGGCACGCTCCTTATGCTGAAATGATCACTCGCAGGTGATCTTGCTGTCTTTGGGAAGCACGGCGGCATCCCCCTCGATGAGGATGTTGATGTCACGACGGACCTCGAGGTCCAGGAGCTCCTTTCTTTTCTTATTGAGCAGATAATCGGCGACGTCAAGGGGAACGACGCCCCTGACCCGGGATATGCCCTGTTTGAGGGTTTCCAGCTGAAGCCGTCTCAGGATGTTGAGCCCCAGCATTTCGGTGGACGGAAGCTGTCCTTTGCCGCCGCAGTATTTGCACGGCTGAAAATTGCCGAACTCGATCGAGGGGCGGATGCGCTGCCGGGACATCTCGAGGAGGCCGAAGCGGGACACGCGCCCGACCTTGATGCGGGCCTTGTCGAGCTTGATAAATGTCTTGAGCATTTTCTCGACTTCCAGTTTATGCTTGGATTCTCTCATATCGATAAAGTCGATGACGATGAGTCCCCCGAGATCCCGGAGTCTCAGCTGCCTGGCGATCTCCTCGGCCGCCTCGAGATTGGTCGAGTAGGCCGTCTGCTCGATGGAGCGCTTCTGCGTGCTTTTTCCGGAGTTGACATCGATGGCGACCAGCGCTTCCGTCTGATCGATGACGATCGATCCGCCGGACTTCAGATCGACCCGGTTTTCGTAAATCGATGCGATCTGGTCTTCCAGTCCGTATTTGGTGAAGATGGGCTTGTCCCCCTTGTAGAGTTTGACGATGCGGGTATGCTTGGGGGAGATGATGTGGATAAAGTCCTTGATTTCGTTGTGGACGGATTCCGTGTCGACGAGAATCTCTTTGACATCGTGGGTGAAGGAATCGCGGATGGATCGCAGAACGAGATGACGTTCTTTATACAGGAGGGCCGGCGCGGTTTCACCGATGCCTTTTTTGTTGATGTTCTTCCAGAGCGTCAGAAGATATCTGAGATCCTTGGCCAGGCGGGTTTTGGTGCAGCTCGCCCCGGCCGTTCGAACGATAAGGCCGAACCCCTCGGGGATCTTGAGCATGGAGAGCAGTTCTTTCAGGCGGTTGCGCTCCTCTTCTTCCTCTATTTTCCGGGAGATGCCTTTGTTCTTGCTGCCGGGCATGAGAACGATGTAGCGTCCGGGCAGGGAGATGAAGGTCGTTAGCATCGCCCCCTTGTTCAGTATGGGATCTTTGGTAACCTGAACCAGCAGTTCCTGACCGCGCCGGACGAGATGGCTGATCGATTCGTCTCCGGTATGGTTATCCTGATAGTAGTCGCTGTGAATTTCGTGCTTCTGCAGAAAGCCGTGACGTTCGGCGCCGTAATCCACGAAGACGGACTGGAGTCCCGGCTCGACCCGGATGATCACCCCTTTATAAATGTTGCCGTGAGTAATCTCTTTTCCCGCGCTTTCAATGTTGAATTCTTCCAGCTTGCTGTCGGTAACCTTGGCGATGCGGCATTCGTCGTGATCAACGGCATTGATTAGGATTTTGCTGTTCATATACGGTGCTGTCTGTCCCTTCTGAGGATATGGATATAGATTTCCAGATAATGATGCGGGTCTGCGATATCGCGCGTCGACCCGAGACGGATACGACTTCTACGCGTCGCGGTGCCCGCGTCATTATCTGGAAGCCTATGATTCAATCCGTTTGTGTCGACGATAATTCCATGATTGAATAGGCAATTCGGTCGGACAAGTCAAACAAATTCTTTGTTGACCGTCATCGGGAAGAATGAGAATGAATAAGGTTATGCCACGCAATCGGGACCCGTCGTTCCGAAGTACGGAAAAGAAAGCCGCCATGAAAATATGTATTACCAACGAATTGATCCTGACGGACGTGCCGCCCTCCCTGGAAAATGAGATCAAAAGCTGTCTCAATTTTGTCAATCCTAAATGGGCCGACAATGAACGGATGGGCCGCTGGAACCGGGATACGCCCAAATATGTGACGGCCTATGAGAAAACCTCCCGGGGGGATCTGATCGCTCCGCGGGGGTTTGTCCGTCGGCTGCTGCTGATGTGCCGGCGTCACGGCATCCCTTACGCAATCGACGACCGCAGGCGACACCTGTCCGATGTGGCCCTGACGTTTCATGGCGTGCTAAAACCCTTTCAGAAAGCGGCATCGGACCGGATGCTGAGAAAGGATTTCGGCGTTCTCTCGGCGCCGACGGGAAGCGGCAAAACCGTCATCGCCCTCTATATGATCGCGCACCGAAGGCAGCCTGCGCTGGTGGTGGTCCACAACCGGGAGCTCGCCTTTCAGTGGATCGCTCGGATCCAAAGCTTTCTGGGGCTTTCCGAGGACGCCATCGGTCTTATCGGCGCGGGGAAGATGCAGGTGGGCCGGCCCGTGACCGTGGCGCTGATCCAGTCTCTCTGCAAATGCTGTCGCGAGGTGTCGCCACATATCGGCTACCTCATTGTCGACGAATGCCACCGGACGCCCAGCCGCACATTCACCGACGCGGTATCTGCGTTCGACGCGCGGTTCATGCTGGGGCTGACGGCAACGCCCTGGCGGCGGGACAAGCTCTCCAAGCTGATCTTCTGGTACCTGGGGGACGTCCATCACACTATCGACAAGGGCGATCTCGTGGCGGGCGGCCATATTCTGGCCGCGGACGTCATCTACCGGGAAACCGCTTTTTCACCATATCACGACCCCGTCAGGGAATATTCGAAAATGCTCTCGGAGCTGACGGCCGACGACGAAAGGAACCGTCTCATCGCCGCCGATGTTGCTGCCGAGGCGCGATCCGGCCAGGGGGTATGTCTGGTTCTCTCCGACCGCAAAAAACATTGCGAGGTCCTGCAGTCGCTGCTTCGATACCGATATAAAACGGAAGCGGCGCTTCTCACGGGGGATGTCGCCCCCCAGCAGCGAAAGGACGTTTTACGGGAGATCGGCCCCGGCGGCGTCCGGGTGCTGGTGGCGACCGGACAGCTGATCGGCGAGGGGTTCGACTGCAGGGATCTTACGACCCTTTTCATCGCCACACCCGTGCGGTTCAGCGGGCGCCTTCTCCAGTACCTGGGGCGGGTGCTCCGACCGGCCCCTGGAAAAACCCGGGCACGGGTGTATGATTATGTGGATGTGGCGGTGGGGCCGCTGGCAGCCGCCGCCCTTGCGCGACAGCGGGTTTATGCCGGCGGGGGGGACATCGGGGAACGCCAGGACGGAGATGTTTCGTCGTTTACGTAAGCATCGAGGATGTCGTGGGGCGTAAATCGCGATTTATAGCTCATCGACCCATTCTCCCGGACGTAGTACCCTAAATAGAGGTAAGGTTTTCCGATCTGTTTCGCCAGCTGAATCTCGCGGAGGATCGAAAAGGTGCCCGGGCCGCGGCGCCGCCAGGCGGGGTCGTGATAGAAATAGATGCTGGAGACGGCCGCCGGGAGTATGTCGATCAGACCCACGCCGACCAACCGGCCATCCGAGAAATAGAGGACTTCATGGCCGAAGCTTCCGGCGCCCGCAACGAACGATTCGAAATAATCCCCCGCCGCGATCGGCCGGTCGGGCCATCCCCGGCGGCGGTGCATCTCCGCGTGGTAGGCGTTATACAGGCGGATATGCTCGCGGCTGATCCCGGGGCGTTGAATCACCGTGGTGACGTCCTGGTTTTGCTTTATGCAGCGCCGCTGGCTTTTCGACGGACGGAACCGGTCGACCGCAACCCGGAGGCTTTGGCATTCAACGCAGTTTTCGCAGGCCGGACGAAAAAAACTGATGCCGAACCGCCGCCATCCCCGCAAGATGAGCTTCTGGCAGGTCTCTTTCGCCGCCCGTGCGATCAGTCGGTATTCGAGTGTCGCTGTTTTTCCGGGAAGATAGGAGCAACTCCGGGGATCCTCGGTCATGCGGTACAGTTCGACGTTCTGTCCGTCTCTGAAGGTCATGCGGTTTTCCATGGGTCGATCTCGGCTATATTGATTGCGTATGGAGTATGCGTTATTCAGACGGCCGATATTGACGATATCCGTCTTTATGGGCGGCTACGTCACTGATTTGCGGCCGCCGAATTCCACGAAGGTGCCGATCGCCTCCTCCGGATTTGCGAGGGCGCGGTCCAGAATATGGCGGGCTGCGGCGAGATCCTCGACCGCGATGCCCAGGGATTTGAAGAGGGTGATGTCGTGGGTTGAGGTCCGGCCGGAAATCTTTCCTGAAAGAAGCGCGCCGATTTCACCAATGATATGTTCCCCGCCGATGGCGCCTTCCTCTTTGGCGATGATGAACTCTCCGGCTTCGTTGAGGGCCGATTCCATGCGGTCGACATAGCACCGGGCGCCGGCAACGGCAGCCGTATCGAGTTCGCGGGCATGGGGCTGATAGGCGCCGACGGCGTTGATATGGGCGCCGGGGGAGATCCAGTCTCCCATGACGACCGGCGTGTGGGCGGTGGTCGTCGTGCAGATGAGATCGGCCCCCTCGACGGCCGCCCTTGCCGTCGCCGCCACCTCGACCGGCCGCCCGAAGGAGGCGGACGCATGGGCGGCAAAGGCTTCGGCGCCGGCCCGCGTGCGGCTGAAGACGCGGATCCGCCGGATCTCCCTTACCGCCAGCATGGCTTCGAGGTGGGAGGCGGCCTGGGTTCCCGAGCCGATAATGGCCAGATCGCCGGCG
>AMWB02168137.1_pt2 | contig 10527 bp, 5 predicted proteins | sample 200311 | NCBI WGS metagenome assembly AMWB02 (sample SAMN02737377, study PRJNA173069) | bioreactor metagenome | biome: anode biofilm in microbial fuel cells | place: USA: California | collected 2010-12-16 | reverse complement strand
CAGCGCCGGCGCGCCGGCCACGCCCAGCCGCGGGTCGCTGCCGGTCAGGGTCAGCGCGCCGCCGATCCCGGGCACCAGGTTGAACCAGTCGTCGATGGCGCGCACGCGCAGCGGGAAGGCCTGGCCCGCGTCCCGGGCCGAAGGCGTGCCGATGACGCCGGCGGTCGTGCCGGGCAGCGCCGACTGCCCGGGCAGCAGCACCTGCAGTCCGCTCCAGGCACCGGGTGCCACCGCCACCGCGGGACTGGTCCCGTGGTGCGGTGGCGTCGCGTAGTCCTGGCAGGTCACCGTGACGCCGGCGTCCGCGCCGAAGAACGTGAGCTGGCCGGTCCAGACGCCGTCGCTGAACGACACGGCCTCGGGCGACATCGTGCCCGGGCCGGTCGTGGGCACCAGCCGTGCGTTGCCGGCGAACGTGGGGATCGTCGCGCCGCCGGCGTCCACGGCGCGGATGGTGACGTTGAAGGTCTGGCCCGCCGTCACCGTGGCCGGCAGCGCCGAGAACTGGAAGTGGCTGGCCGCGGCCGCCGTCACCAGCAGGGGCGGAATCACCATCGGGGTGATGCCGGGATCGTCCAGGTCGTAGGCCGTCAGCGTCTGCTCGCCGGTGGTCGCCAGCGCGACGCCGGCCTCGGCGTGGCCGTCCGACAGGGTCATCGTCAGCGGCGTCGTCGCCCAGGAATCGCTCGACACCAGCCGCACCTGGTGCGACGACGGCAGCGGATTCCACCAGGTGTCGGTCGCCTGCACGGAGACCGTGAACGGGGTCGTCGCGGCCTGGCTGGCCGGCGCCCCTTCGTAGCCCGCGACGCTGCCGGGCCAGGCGGTCATGCCCGGCGCCAGCAGTTGCAGGCGGGCCAGCGCGCCGGGATGGGCGACGAAGGTGTCGCCGGTGCCGCTGCGACCGGGATCGCCCGGCAGGTGGGCGTGCACACGCGCGCTGCCCAGTGGCGGAGAAGTCTCGTCGGCGCGGAATACGGTCAGGGTGCCGCTCCAGACGCCGCTCGCCAGGTGGACGACCGCCGGTTCGACGCGGCCGACGCCCAGGCCGGTCAGCTCGGCCAGCTGCACCGGACCGTGGTAACCGAGCACGACGTTGCCGTTGGCGTCGACGGCCGTCAGCGAGGACGCGAACGCGACGCCGACCTGGCGGTCGCGGCCGGCCGATTCCTGGAAGCGGAAGCCGCTCAGCACAACGGCCGTCACATTGGCCGAGCTGCCGAGCGGCACGAGCAGGTCGGTCTGGTCCTGCGCCGTGAAGCGCGCGGTGCCCGCCGAAGTCAACACCACGGCGAAGGAGACCTGCCCGCCGATCAGCAGGGCCGGCGCCGGGATCTGCGCGCTGCCGACGGTGCTCGTCAGCCGCACCTGGTCCGAAGCCGCCGTCACCAGGTTCCAGTCGGCGTCGCAGGCCCGCACGACGATGGTGAACGGCACGCCCACGACCTGCGCGTCCGGGGTCCCCGTCTTGCCGCCGGGAGTTCCGGGGGCGGCCGACTCGCCCGGCAGCAGGACCTGCAGCCGGTCGATCGGCGACGCCGCCGCGCCGACTGCCCAGAAAACTGCCAACACCGCCCCGAGGGCGCTCAGGCCCCCGAAGCCGGTCATCTTCCGTTGAAACCGCACGGCAGCGCTCCTTGGCTTGATCCGGTCCGCACTTAGGGGACTGTCCCCGCTGTTGCGGACGCCGCGGGTCCGGGGCGGAAATCCACCCCGGTACACCCGCGAATCTCAAGTCGCGTGCCAGTGATTCGGATCCCGGGAATCAGTGCGGCAGGACGTGCGGACCCGGGCTTTGCCCCGTGCCGTCCCGGCGCTCGTTCAGGACGTCGGCCGCAGGGCCGCGTCGACGAAAGCCGTCACCTGGTCGGCCCGCGCCGCCAGACGGGTATTGCGCCGGGACAGCACCCAGTCGGTGGCCATTTCGTCCAGCACGCCGAAGACCGCCTTGGCCAGGAACGACGCCTCGAGGTCGCGGCGCCAGAGGCCGGCCGCCTGCCCCTCGGCGATCACCGCGCCGATGGCCTGCAGGTACATGCCCACCTTGGCCCGCGACAGCTGGTCCAGGAAATGGAGGCTGTGGCGCAGCTCGACCTGGGTGATGATGGCCAGGTCACGGTCCGAGCCGACGAGCTCGAGATGCAGTTCGACGATCCGGCGCAGCCGCGATGCCGGGTCCGGCAGCCGCGCCAGTTCGCGCGCACCGTGCTCGACGAAGCGGTCCATCGCCCGGTCGAAGAGCGAGACGAGGATCTGCTCCTTGTTCTCGAAGTACAGGTAGATCGTGCCGTCGGCGACGCCGGCGCGCCGCGCGATCATCGCCACGGTCGTGCCGTGGTAACCGTGGCCGGCGATCTCGACGACCGCGGCGTCGAGGATGGCTTCCTTCTTGCGACCGTTGGCGGGACGGGGCATGTCGCTGAACGTCCATTCAGTTCGGGAACAAGTCACGGCTTCCCGGCGTTCGGACGCGAGGATGGCCCGGCCATGTTAGCACGATCGACGGCGCAGCGGAAACACTTGGGCGCCACAGCGAACGGTTGACAGTCCGATTCCCCACGGGTACAGTCTTCTTCAACTGAATGGTCATTCATTATTGAGCCCGCGGCGGCCGGCCCGGTGGCCGGAACCGCCCTACCCGAAAGAGGCTGGACCATGCGCAGGCAGATCCGACACGTCGCCGTCCTGGGCTCCGGGGTCATGGGCAGCGCGATCGCCGCCCACTTCGCCAACGCGGGCGTCACCTCGCTGGTGCTGGACATCGCCCCGCGCGAACTGAACGACGCCGAGAAGGCCGCCGGGCTGACGCTCGACCAGCCGAAGGTGCGCGGCCGCCTGGCCGCCGAGGCCGTCGCCGCCATGGTCAAGAGCCGCCCCTCGCCCCTGTTCAGCGCCGAGCGCGCCGCCTTCATCACGACCGGCAACCTCGAGGACGACCTGCCGAAGGTGAAGCAGGCCGACTGGGTGATCGAGGTCGTGAAGGAGGACCTGCCGGTCAAGCTGAAGGTGCTGGCCGCCGTGGCGCCGCACGTGCGCGCGGACGCGCTCCTGACCAGCAACACGTCGGGCCTCTCGCTGGCGGCGATGGCCGAGGCGCTGCCCGTCGCGCTCAGGCCGCGCTTCCTGGGCACCCACTTCTTCAACCCGCCGCGCTACATGAAGCTGTTCGAGGTGATCCCGACCGCGGACACCGACCCCGGGGTGCTGGACGATGTCTGCGGCTACGCGCGCGACCGCCTGGGCAAGGGCGTGGTCATCGCGCGCGACACGCCGAACTTCATCGCCAACCGCGTGGGCGTCCACGCGATGATGGCGACGTTCGCCATCATGCAGGACATGGGGCTGACCACCGAGGAAGTGGACGCGCTGTCGGGTCCGGCGATCGGCCGGCCCAAGACCGCCACCTTCCAGCTGGCCGACCTGGTCGGCCTCGACACGTTCCTGCACGTGGCCGACAACCTGTACCCGCTGGTCCCCCACGACGAGGCGCGCGAGAGCTTCCGCGCCCCCGGCTTCGTGCGGACGATGGTCGAGCGCGGCCTGCTCGGCCGCAAGAGCGGCGGCGGCTTCTACAGGATGTTGAAGGAGCCCGAGAAGAAGCTGCTGACGCTCGACCTCGCGACGCTCGAGTACCGCGACCAGGTGAAGACGAAGTTCCCCGAGATCGAGGCTGCCCGGTCGGTCGACGACCTGCCGGCGCGCCTGCGCCAGCTGGCCTTCGGCGACGGCAAGGCCGGCCAGGCCATCTGGCGGATGCTCGCGGCCAGCTTCTCCTACGCGGCGATGCGCGTCGGCGAGATCTCGGACAGCGCCGCACAGATCGACCAGGCCGTGTGCTGGGGCTTCAACTGGAAGCTGGGGCCGTTCGAGACCTGGGACGCCCTCGGTTTCCGGACGGTGACCGAGCGCCTGCGCCGCGACGGCCTGCCGCTGCCCGGCTGGGTCGACGCCCTCTACGACAGCGGCGCCGAAACGCTCTACCGCGAACAGGGTGGCGTCCGCCAGAGCCCGACGGCCGCGACGGGCGTGTTCGCGCCGGTGCCGGGCGACGAGCGCATCGTCGACTTCGAGATCCTGCGCCGCGCCGGCCGCGAGGTGCAGCGCAATCCCGGCGCCAGCCTGCTGGACCTGGGCGACGGCGTGCTGGGTCTGGAGTTCCACTCCAAGATGAACGCCATCGGCCAGGACCACCTGAACCTGGTCATGACCGCCTGCAGCGAAGCGGAGAAGAACTGGCAGGCCCTGGTCGTGACCAACCCGTCCGAGAACTTCTCGGTGGGCGCCAACCTGATGATGCTGATGATGGAGGCGGCCGAGGGCAACTGGGAGGACATCGACCTGATCGTCCGCGCCTTCCAGGCCGCCTGCGGCCGGCTGGAGCACTGCGGCGTGCCGGTCGTGACGGCGCCCGCCGGCCTGGCCCTGGGCGGCGGCTGCGAGATCACGATGGCCGGCAACGCCGTACGCGCCGCGGCCGAGACCTACATCGGCCTGGTCGAACTGGGCGCCGGCGTCATCCCCGCCGGCGGCGGTTGCCTGCGCCTGTACCTGCGCCACCTGGCGCGCCAGAACGACGCGCGCGACCTGCAGCCCGCGTTCCGCGCCGCCTTCGAGACGATCGGCACCGCCAAGGTCGCCACCAGCGCCGAGGAGGCGCGCGGGCTGGGCTTCCTGCGGCCCGGCGACACCTGGTCGATGCACCGCGAGCACGTCTGCGCCGACGCCAGGGACCTGGCGCTGGCCCTCGCCCGCGCCGGCATCGAGATCCCGGTCGAGCGCCCGGCGATCCCGGTCATGGGCACGGCCGGCCTCGCGCTGGCCGAGTCCGTCCTCTACAACATGGAGCAGGCCGGCTTCGCGACGGCGCACGACCGCAAGCTGGGCCTGAAGCTGGCCCACGTGCTCAGCGGCGGAAACGTCCCGCCGGGCACGACGATCAGCGAACGGGAGATGCTCGACCTCGAGCGCGAGGCGTTCATGAGCCTGATCGGCGAGCCGAAGACGCTCGCCCGCATGGAGAGCCTGCTGAAGACCGGCAAACCGCTGCGCAACTAACCGAGGGGAAGACCGATGAAGGACGTCGTCGTCATTTCCGCCCGCCGCACCGCGGTCGGCCGCGCGCTCAAGGGCACGCTGCGCCACACCCGCCCCGACGACCTGGGCGCCGCCGTCGTCCGGCAGCTGGTCGAAGGCCAGCCCGGCCTGGACCCGGCGCGACTGGGCGACGTGATCATGGGCTGCGCCATGCCCGAGGGCGAACAGGGCATGAACGTCGGGCGCAACATCGCGCTGATGGCCGGGCTGCCGGTCACCGTGCCGGGCATGACCGTGAACCGCTTCTGCTCGTCGGGCCTCGAGACCGTCAACCTCGCGGCGCTGAAGATCGCGGCCGGACAGTGCGAGGCGGCCATCGCCGGCGGCGTCGAGACCATGACCATGGTGCCGATGGGCGGCCTGCGCTACCTGCCCGCGCCGGGGATGGCGGGCGAACACCCCGAGTTCCTGACCAACATGGGCCTGACCGCCGAGAACCTGGTCGTGCGCGACGGCCTGACCCGCGCCGCCCAGGACGAGTTCGCCTTCCACAGCCACCGCAAGGCCGCCGCGGCGATCGCCGCCGGCCGCTTCGCGGACGAGATCGTCCCGGTGCAGGCGGCGCTGCCGGGCCGCGACGCGAAGGGCCGCCCCGCGCAGAGGCTGGTCGAGTTCAAGATCGACGAGGGCCCCCGTGCCGACACCACGCTCGAGGCGCTGGCGAAGCTGAAGCCGGCCTTCAAGGTGGGCGGCACCGTGACCGCGGGCAACGCCAGCCAGATGAGCGACGGCGCGGCGGCCGCGCTGCTGGCGACACCGGAGTTCGCCGCCGCGATCGGCGCCACGCCGCTGGCGCGCTTCGTCGCCTATGCCGTGGCCGGCGTGGCCCCCGAACTGATGGGCATCGGCCCGGTCGAGGCCGTGCCGCGCGCGCTGGCCCAGGCCGGCCTGAAGCTCGACCAGATGGATGTCATCGAGCTGAACGAGGCCTTCGCCGCGCAGAGCCTGGCCGTCTGCAAGGGCCTGGGCCTGGCGCCGGACGACCCGCGCCTGAACCCCAACGGCGGGGCCATCGCGCTGGGCCATCCGCTCGGCTGCACGGGCGCCAAGCTGCTGGCCTCGGCCCTGCACGAACTGAAGCGGCGCGGCGGCCGCTACGCCCTGGTGACGATGTGCATCGGCACCGGCATGGGCGCGGCCGGCATCTTCGAGCGAGTCTGAACGGAGCGAGGAGGGGGCGAGATGGAAAAGGTCTGGTTGAAAAGCTACCCGCAGGCTGTCCCCGCGGAAATCAGCATCGATCACGTCGCCTCGCTTGTGGCGTTGTTCGAAAAAGCCTGCGCCGACTATGCGGACAAGGTCGCCTACATCAGCATGGGCAAGGAGATGACCTACCGCCAGTTGGAGGAGAAGACGCGCGCCTTCGCCGGCTGGCTGCAGTCGCTGGGCGCTGAGAAGGGCGAGCGCGTCGCGCTGATGATGCCCAACCTGCTGCAGTATCCGGTGGCGCTGTTCGGCACGCTGCGCGCCGGCTGTGTCGTCGTGAACTGCAACCCGCTCTACACGCCGCGCGAGCTGGAGCAGCAGCTCAGGGACTCCGGCGCGACGGTCATCGTCATCGTCGAGAACTTCGCCCACACGCTCGAGCAGGTCATCGGGCACACCGCGGTGCGGCACGTCGTGGTGACGCCGATGGGCGAACTGCTCGGCGCGCTGAAGGGCGCGCTGGTGAATTTCGTCGTGCGCCACGTCAAGAAGCTCGTGCCGAAATGGCGACTGCCGGCGGCGATCGATTTCGCCGCGGCGCTGACGACCGGAGCGCGCTACGGCTTCACGCCGACGAAGCTGGGCCAGGACGACATCGCCTTCCTGCAATACACCGGCGGCACGACGGGCATCTCGAAGGGCGCGATGCTCACGCACGGCAACATCTGCGCCAACGTGATGCAGGCCCACGCCTGGATCAGGCCGGTGATCCGCGAGGGCGAGGAGTTCATCCTGACGGCATTGCCGCTCTACCATATCTTCGCGCTGACCGCGAACTGCCTGGTCTTCCTGATGATCGGCGCGCGCAACCTGCTGATCGCCAATCCGCGCGACATCCCGCATTTCGTCAAGGAGTGGAGCAAGTACCCGGTCAGCGTGATCACCGGCGTCAACACGCTGTTCAATGCACTGCTCAACAACCCCGCTTTCGCCCGCCTCGACTTTTCCACACTGCGCGTGACGCTCGGCGGGGGGATGGCGGTGCAGGCGTCGGTCGCCGAACGCTGGCTGCAGACCACCGGCGTGGCGCTGCTGCAGGCCTACGGCCTCACCGAAACCTCGCCGGCGGCGACCATCAATCCGCTCGACATGAAGGCGTTCAACGGCTCGATCGGCCTGCCGATCTCCTCGACCGAGGTGTCGATCCGCGACGACAACGGCCACGAGGTGCCGCTGATGCAGGTCGGCGAGATCTGCATCCGCGGCCCGCAGGTGATGGCCGGCTACTGGCAGCGCCCGGAGGAGACCGCCGCGGTGCTCGGCGCGGACGGCTTCCTGCGCACCGGCGACATGGGCTACATGGACAAGGACGGCTTCGTCTTCCTGGTCGACCGCAAGAAGGACATGATCCTGGTGTCCGGCTTCAACGTCTATCCGAACGAGGTCGAGGAAGCGGTGGCGCTGCATCCGGGCGTGCTCGAGGTCGCGGCGATCGGCGTGGCCGACGAGCATTCCGGCGAGGCGGTGAAGATCTTCGTCGTGCGCAAGGACCCGGCGCTGACCGAGGTGGCCCTGATCGAGCATTGCCGCACCGTGCTGACCGGCTACAAGGTGCCCAAGCACGTCGAGTTCCGCGACGACCTGCCGAAGACCAACGTCGGCAAGATCCTGCGCCGCGCGCTCAAGGAGAGGAACTGATGCCGATCCCCGCCGCGCTCGGCAAGAATCTCGCGCTGCCGGTGGTCGGCGCGCCGATGTTCATCGTCTCCAATCCCGAGCTGGTCATCGCACAGTGCAGGAGCGGCGTGATCGGTTCTTTTCCCGCGCTCAACGCCCGGCCCGAAGCGACGCTCGACGACTGGCTGGTGCGCATCGGGACGGCGCTGGCGGACGATCCGCGGGCGGCGCCTTTCGCCGTCAACCAGGTCGTCCATCCGTCGAATGCCCGCCTGGAACACGACCTGGCCTTGTGCGTGAAGCACCGGGTGCCATTGGTCATCACCAGCCTCGCCGCGCCGACCGCGATCGTGCCGCACATCCATGCCTACGGCGGCCTGGTGTTCCACGACGTGATCAGCGTGCGCCATGCCGAGAAGGCGCTGGCGGCCGGCGTCGATGGCCTGATCCTCGTCTGCGCCGGCGCCGGCGGCCATGCCGGCACCTTGAGTCCCTTCGCGCTGGTCGGCGAGATCCGCAAGTTCTACGACGGCCCGCTCGCGCTCTCGGGGGCGATCGCCAGCGGCAGCGCCATCCTCGCCGCGCAGGCCATGGGCGCCGATTTCGCCTACATCGGCACGCGCTTCATCGTCACGGAAGAAGCCAACGCCGCGCCCGAATACAAGCAGGCCCTGATCGACGCGGCCGCCGCCGACATCGTCTATACGCCGTATTTCACCGGCGTGCATGGCAACTACCTGAAGCGGAGCATCGTCGCCGCCGGCCTCGATCCGCACGACCTGCCGGTGCGCGACAAGAGCGCGATGAATTTCGGGGCGGCCGGCGAAGGCAACGGCGCCAAGGCCTGGCGCGACATCTGGGGCGCCGGCCAGGGCGTCGGCGGCATCGATAGAATCGAGCCCGCCGCCGCCGTGGTCACCCGCATGAAAGACGAATACCGCGCCGCCAAGGCGGCGCTCTGCAGCAAGCCGTTCTGACACGAAAGGAAACAGAAATGAGCGACTACCGCGCGCCCGTCAAGGACATGCGCTTCGTCATGGATGAAATCGCCGGCCTGCCGGAAATCTGCCAACTGCCGGGCTACGAGGAAGCCACGCCGGACGTCGCCGACGCCATCGTCGAGGAGGCCGCCAAGTTCGCGGCCGAGGTGCTCGCGCCGCTGAACCGCGTCGGCGACAAGGAAGGCTGCACGCTTGGTGCCGACGGCGTCGTCACTCCGGACGGCTGGAAGGAGGCCTATCGCCAATATTGCGAAGCGGGCTGGAGCGGCATCACCCAGCCTCAGGAATTCGGCGGCCAGGGGCTGCCGGAAGTGCTGGGCATTGCCGTCATGGAGATGGCGCAGTCGGCGAACATGTCCTTCTCGCTCGGCCCGCTGCTGACCTCGGGCGCGGTTTCCGCGCTGCTGACCTGCGCCAGCGACGAGCTCAAGTCGATCTACCTCGGGAAGATGGTCACCGGCGAGTGGACCGGCACGATGAACCTCACCGAGCCGCAGGCCGGCTCCGACCTGGCGCTGATCCGCTCGCGCGCCGAGCCGCAGGCCGACGGCACGTACCGCGTCTTCGGCCAGAAGATCTTCATCACCTATGGCGACCACGACATGACCGAGAACATCATCCATCTCGTGCTCGCCCGCCTGCCCGACGCGCCGGCCGGGGTGAAGGGCATCTCGATGTTCCTGGTGCCGAAGTTCCTCGTCACTGCCGACGGTTCGCCCGGAGCGCGCAACGACGCGGTCTGCGTCTCGCTCGAACACAAGCTCGGCATCCACGCCAGCCCGACCTGCGTGATGGCCTTCGGCGACCAGGGCGGCGCCGTCGGCTGGCTGCTCGGCGAGCCGAACCGCGGCCTCGAATACATGTTCATCATGATGAACGAGGCGCGCCAGAGCGTCGGTCTGCAGGGCGTCGCCATCGCCGAGCGCGCCTACCAGCAGGCGCTCGCCTATGCGCGCGAACGCAAGCAGGGCCGCAATCCCGTCACCGGCGAGGCGCTCGTCACCATCGACCGGCACCCGGACATCCGCCGCATGCTGATGACGATGAAGGCGCGCATCGAGGCCTGCCGCGCGCTGGCCTACTACACCGCCGGCCTGCTCGACCGCGCGCACGCGGCGGCGGACGAGGAGGCCGGGAAGCGCGCCCTCTACCTCGCCGAGTTCATGATCCCGATCGTCAAGGGCGGCAGCACGGAAATGGGCATCGAGGTCGCCTCGCTCGGCATCCAGATCCACGGCGGCATGGGTTACATCGAGGAGACCGGCGCGGCGCAGCACTGGCGCGATGCGCGCATCACCACCATCTATGAAGGCACGACGGGGATACAGGCCAACGACCTGCTGTTCCGCAAGCTGATGCGCGACCAGGGCGCCACCGCCAGGCGCGTCTTCGGCGAGATCGGCGCCACCGCCAAGGCGCTGGGTGCCTCGTCGCGCGCGGAACTGCAGGCCGTCGGCCAGCAGCTCGGCGCGGCCTTGCAGGCGTGGATCGGCGCCACCGAATGGCTGGCCGCCAACGCGAAGCCGAACCTGTCCGGCGTGCTCGCCGCCGCCGTGCCCTACCTGCATCTGGCGACCACCGTCTGCGGCGGCTGGCTGATGGGCCGCGC
>AMWB02121688.1_pt1 | contig 10532 bp, 9 predicted proteins | sample 200311 | NCBI WGS metagenome assembly AMWB02 (sample SAMN02737377, study PRJNA173069) | bioreactor metagenome | biome: anode biofilm in microbial fuel cells | place: USA: California | collected 2010-12-16 | reverse complement strand
CCGCCGTACAATCCCGAACCGCCTGTTTTCACCTGAGAAAATGACGGGACAGAGAAACAAAGCAATAATAGTATGACTGCTGTTCTTTTCATGATTATGTTTTTATAATATGTATCTGCTTAAATCCCGGTTCTTGACTATCTTGCTTAATTTTTCCGAGACGAGTTCCTTGTTTATTTCTATTACGGATTTCTTGTTCTTATCGGGCACGTCGAACAGAATATCCTCAAGCAGGTTCGTCAGAATCGTGTGAAGCCTTCTGGCGCCTATGTTTTCGACCTGTTCGTTAACTTCAGCCGCGACTTTCGCTATTTCCTTTATGCTCGAATCGCTGAATTTCAGTTTCACGTTCTCCGTTTCGAGCAAAGCAGTGTATTGTTTTATTAGCGCGTTCTGGGGCTGCGTTAGTATCCTGTAAAAATCTTCCTCGTTCAGACTGTTAAGTTCGACTCTGATTGGAAACCTCCCCTGCATTTCGGGAATCAAATCGCTCGGCTTCGATATATGAAACGCGCCTGAAGCGATGAAAAGAATGTGGTCGGTCTTCACGGGTCCGTACTTCGTGATAACGGTCGAGCCTTCGACTATAGGAAGCAAATCTCTCTGCACGCCCTCACGCGACACGTCGGCGGTCGAAGACTGCTTTTGCGAGCCCGCGATTTTATCTATTTCATCTATGAACACGATTCCCGAGTTCTGAACCTTGTCAACCGCTTCCCTTATGACCGAGTCCATATCGATGAGTTTCTGCGATTCTTCGAGCATGAGAAACTTCCTTGCTTCCGCAATCGTGAGTTTTCTTTTCCGTGATTTCTTGGGCATCAGGTTGCCGAAAATGTCCTGAAGGTTAAGCCCCATTTCCTCGAGACCTATCGGTCCCAGCACCTGAAGCATCGGCATGCTGTCGGACGACATGTCAAGTTCGATTATCCTTCCGTCGAGTTTGCCTTCCTTGAGTTGTTCGCGGAACTTATCGCGTGTCTTCTTGTTATTCGTCTCTTCGTTTTCCTGAGGCTCCGCGGGTACTCCCGCTTCCGCGGGTCTTGGTTCGCCGTTCTTCTTCTTTACCTGCGGCAGAATTATATCGAGAATTCTTTCAATAGTATTTTCCTCGGCTTTTTCCCTGACCTCTTCCTGTTTTTCCGTTTTAACTATGTTGACCGATAAATCAGCGAGTTCGCGTATCATGGATTCAACGTCGCGTCCTACGTAACCGACCTCCGTGAATTTCGACGCCTCGACTTTTATGAACGGGGCGTTCGCGAGTTTTGATATGCGCCTTGCTATTTCCGTCTTGCCGACGCCCGTGGGACCTATCATTATTATGTTGTTCGGCATAATCTCGTCCTTCATGTTCTCCGAGACCTGCTGTCTGCGCCACCTGTTTCTAAGCGCGATTGCCACCGATTTTTTCGCGTTTTCCTGCCCTATGATGTATTTGTCAAGTTCTTCGACAATCTGTGATGGGGTTAACTGTCCGAATATTCCCTTACCGGTCCGCTTCTTTTCAGTCCCCGGTTTTCCGTCTGTTGCTGTTGCCATGTTCTCTTGTGTTATTCTAATTCTTCGATTGTAATGTTGTTGTTTGTGTAGATGCAAACTTCGGATGCCTGCTTCAGCGCCTCCTCTATGATTTCGCGCGCGGAGAGTTTCGTGTATTTCAGCATTACTCTCGCTGCCACGTATGCGAACTCGCCTCCGGAGCCGATAGCGACTATTCCGTCGTCGGGCTCTATTACGTCGCCTGTCCCTGATATTATGAGCGTCTTGTCCTTCCCAACGACAGCGAGAAGCGCCTCGAGTTTTCTCAGGTATTTATCCGTGCGCCATTCCTTCGCGAGTTCAGTCGCTGCTCTCAGAAGGTTGCCCTTGTACTGCTCGAGTTTTCCCTCGAACCTTTCAAATAGCGTAAACGCGTCCGATGTCGCGCCCGCGAAACCGACGAGCACCTGATTGTTGTATATCTTTCTGACTTTTTTCGCCGTGTGTTTCATTACGGTGCTACCCATCGTAACCTGTCCGTCGCTTCCGATAACGGGCTTTCCGTTGCGGATTAATCCGATGACTGTTGTTGACCTGATTTTTCTTTCGTTCATACGTTATAATTTTCTTCTTAGCCTTGCCACGGGAATTTTCAGCGATTCCCTGTACTTCGCGACGGTGCGCCGCGCTATCTTGTATCCAACCTTGTTAAGTTCCGTCGTAAGTTCGTCGTCCGTTAAAGGCGAACTCGCGTTTTCTCCCTGTATCAGTTCCGAAATCCTGTTCCTGACTTCCTTAGTCGAGATATCATCGCCCATGTCGGTCTTGAGATGATAACTGAAGAAGTGCTTCAGTTCAAAAATTCCGAAATCCGTCTGAACGTACTTCCCGCGCACAGTGCGGCTGACGGTTGATATGTCCATCGATATATCCTCCGCAACTTCCTTCTCGAGCATCGGTTTCAGATTCTTCCCTTTCAGGTCGAAGAATTCCCGCTGCCTTATTAGAATCGCGTACATAACCTTCATCAGCGTTTCTTTCCTCGACCTCAGCGATTCAAGGAACCACTTCGCCCTTTCGAAATTAGTCTTGATGAATTCCTTTGCCTTCTTGTCCTTAACTTTTACAAGTCCGCTGTACATTTCGTTCAGCCTAAGCGAAGGCACCGACCTGTCGTTAAGTTCAACCTTGTATTCTTCGTTCTCCTTGTACACGAGAATGTCGGGATAGATATATATGTTGTCCGAAGTGTCGAGAAGGTAGCCCGGCTTCGGATTCAGTTTAGAAATCACTTCAAAAATCCTGTTGACCGTTTCGATGCTGATGCCGTATTCCTTCATCAGTTTTTCGTAGTTCTTTAGCCTGAATTCCTCGAAGTTATTCTTAAGTACGTCTATGCATTTTCTTTTAAGCGGCTCGTCGAGTTCAAGGTCCTCCAACTGCGCAATGAGGCATTCGCTTAGGTTCCTTGACGCTATTCCGACGGGTTCAAATGTCTGAATAACTTTAAGAACTTTCAGGATTTCCTCGGTCGTGAACGTCTCTCCGGGATATCCCGACTCAGATTTCTGCTTCTCAAGGTCAGCGGCTATCTCTTCGGGATTGTCCCTGAAATAACCTTCGTCGTCGAGCGACCAAATCAGTTCTTCGCCGATAAACATTTCCCTTTCGCTCAGTTCGGATAGATGCAGCTGCGTCAGCAGGTTATCTTTCAGCGTTACTTTCGAACTCCACATATTTTCGTAATTGACACGCTCTTTCACGCTCGTGTCCTCGCTCGCCTTGTATCCTTCGAAGTCCGAATCAACGAAGTCGTCCGTATCGAATTCCTCGTCCTCTTTGCTCGTCTTCTCAACGGGCTCTTCTCCCGCGGCTTCTTCCTTCTCCGTTTCTGTCTCGACGGGTGATTCCTCGTCCAGAGTCTGCTCCTCAAGAAGTTCGTCGGACTCTTCGAGAAAAGGATTCATCTCGAGTTCCTGTTTCACCATTTGCTCCAGAGCAATCGTAGGTATCGCAAGCAGATTCTGTTTTTGTATTATCTGCGGTATTAACTTTTGAAGCTGCTTTTGAGATTGTGTCTGTTTTAACATTTATCTTTATTTTCTTTTGTGTACCTGTTATAGAATTCAGTTCCGAAACGTCTTATCACGGCGTCCTTTACGTATTCAAAAATCGGAATTTTTTCACTTTCACCTTTCAACAATGCATCTTGGCAAAAATACGATTTTTCATATCTTAATTCGTTACCTTTTTCTCCTCCCACTCTTATAGGGAAAAGTTCGCAGGATATCGGTTTCTTGAACTTGATTTCCCCGTTGTTGTATGCCTGCTGAAGGCTGCACTTCGCTACGTCACCGTCGTAGTATGAAAAAACGCAGTCGTTGTTGTTAACGCAGTTCATCCAGATGCCACCGTCATACACTACATAGAATCCCTCTCTGTCAATAACATCCCTGTTTACTTCGCTCAGGTATTTCTTCGCGTATTCATACGAATAGGCTATTTCAGCGATTTCGCTTCCGTTAAGCGGAGCGCCGAGCGTGCCTTCCACCGTGCAGCAGGCGCCCTTGCATTTATCCGCGTCGCAGGAAAAATTTATCGAGAATATTCTCTCGTCAATATTGTATTCTTTATCAGTCATCTCTTTAAAAAATATTTCCCGGGAATTTGAATTACGAATCCCTTGAACTCCATCATTAATAAGTTAACGAGGCAGTCTGAAATATTCAAGCCCGTCATTTCACTGATTTTATCAATGTGCGCGGGCTCCTCGCCGTCGAGCGCCGTGTAAATTTTCGTCTCAAAAACGCTCATCTGCGGAATTTCCTTCGCGGGCTTAGGATTAATCTTTTTATCGAGAACATCGCGCAGTTTGTAACTCAATTCCGAAACAATATCCTCCGCGGACATTATCAGTTTCGCCGCTCCTTTCTTTATCAGATTGTTGCATCCCTCGGATTTCCGCGAACCGATGTTTCCCGGCACCGCGAATACTTCCCTGTTCTGGTCTAACGCGAATTCCGCCGTAATAAGCGAGCCGCCCTTGATTCCCGATTCGATTATGACCGTACCGAGAGACAGGCCGCTTATGATTCTGTTCCTCCTCGGAAAATTCATCCTCTCCGCCTGCACACCGGTATCGAATTCTGATAACAACGCTCCCTGCAATGCGATTCTCTCCGACAGAGTCTTGTTTACGGGAGGATAGATTTTATCTATTCCTCCGCCGAGCACGGCATAAGTGAGACTGCCCCCGTCAAGCGCCGCCTTGTGAGCCGCAGAATCTATTCCCATCGCCAGCCCGCTTATAATCGGAATACCGTCGGATGACAACTCGCAGGCAATGTCAAGACAGGCTTTTCTTCCGTAATCGGAAGGATAACGCGTCCCGACGATACTAATTGAATGATTCAAACGCTCCGAAAGTTCCCCTTTGCAGTATAAAACAGGCGGCGGGTCGTATATGTTCTTCAGGTTTTCCGGATAATCGCGGTCGAGCAAAGTCACAGGTTTAATTCCCTTGCCATCCGATATTTCAAGCATCGTGTCCGCTGCCTTAAAAATTTCCCTCCTGCTTTTAAACAGCGCGTGAATGCCGTCGATGAGACTCTTATTAATTCCTTCAATCCTTATCAGGTCGAAATCGGACGCCGATTCGAGCATATCCGCGTTCCTGTAAACCTCAAGAATTCTTTTTATCTTTACGTCTCCCGCATTCTTCAGATTCTTAAGGAAATACACGTAGCGGAAATTCTCATTTCCGTTGTTCTCCATTTTCCTATTTTTTTAGTTTCGGGTCGAAAGCGTCCCTTAATCCATCGCCTATCAGGTTTACGGCGAATACCGCGAGAAGTATCGCGAGCGACGGAAATAGGACCATCCCGAAATTTGTTCCCGTTATCAAAAACTTGTATCCGTCAAAGACCATCTGACCCCAACTCGCCGTCGGGGGCTGGACTCCGAGTCCGAGAAAACTCAGGCTCGATTCGAATATAATCGCGTTTGCGAGCCCGACCGTAGAAGTTACTATAACCGGAGAAAAAGAGTTAGGCAAAACGTGCCTGAGAATTATACGCGAACTGCCGAATCCCGCCGCGCGCGCCGCCTCGACGTATTCGCTTTCGCGAATCGAGATAATCTGTCCGCGGATTACGCGCGCTATGTCAACCCAGCCAGTCAGCCCAATCGCTACAAACGCCTGCCAGTATCCCTTGCCGAGAACTATCGATATAGCGATAACGAGAAGTATCGACGGGAATGCCCACACGACGTTGACAAGCCACATTATAACCCTGTCGGGCGCGCCTCTGAAATAACCCGCGATTGAACCGAGAAAGACACCAAGAAGAAGTGCGATGCCCTGTGATATCAAGCCGACGGATAAACTTATTCTCGCTCCGTAAATCAGACGGCTCAAAATGTCCCTGCCGAACCTGTCTGTGCCGAGAAGAAACTTCATATCAAAAACGCAATTACCGTCCTTCTTAACGAGCGCGTTGATGCTTTCGGTAATTTCCTTGTCCGTGTAATCGACGTACTTCACCGATTTATCGTCTTCGGAAATCAATTTTTTTACCGGAATGATTTTTTCGGCGTCGTTCTCTTTCTTCAGCAAAACCTTCGAACTGAACATCGGCGGCTTTGATGTGAACTCCAGCAATTGCCTGTCAGGGTCGTAAGGCGAAATCATCGGGGCGAAAACAGCGGTAATAATTAGTATGCATAAAAAGAAGAATGCCGATACCGCGAGTTTATGACGTTTGAATCTCCTGTACGAGTAATACCAAAGGCTTCTGCCCCTGTCGATATTTGTTTCCCGCTTATCCAAGTTTAACCTTCGGGTCGAGATACGCGTACGCTATATCCACGAGAAAATTTATTATGACGAATATAACCGCGCTGAAAAGTATGCTTCCCTGTATCATCGGGAAATCGAGTTTCATTATCGAATCCATTGCAAGCGAGCCGATACCCGGCCAGTTGAAAATATACTCGATGAAGAATACGCCTCCGAGCGTTGCGGCGAACGAAGAACTCAACGCGGTAACGGTCGGATTTAGAGCGTTTCTCAGCGCATGCTTCATAACTACACTGAATTCCGATAGCCCTTTCGCGCGCGCGGTCTTTATGTAATCCTTTCCCAGCACTTCTAGCATCGACGTGCGCGTTATCCTCGCGGTGATTGCCATCGGCCTCAGAGCAAGAGCGAACGCGGGAAGCACGAGATACTGCCATCCTCCGTCGATGTAACCGGATATCGGGAACCATTTCAGCTCCGCTCCGAATATGTAAACCATCAGAAGCGCGAGAACGAACTGAGGTATCGAAATCCCGAACAAAGATATAACCGTGGATATATAATCGTAAAACGTGTAAGGTTTGACAGACGATATTACTCCCGCGAGAATCCCTGCGAAAGCGGCGAATACCATCGCGGCAACAGAGAGAATGATTGTCGCGGGAAATTTTTCAAGAATCGTCGAAGCGACGTCTCTGTTCGTTATGTATGATTTTCCGAGGTCGAATTTCGCGGCTCTTACTATAAAAGAAGTGTACTGTTCATATAAGGGTCTGTCGAGCCCGAGTTCCTTTCTGACGGATTGAACGGACTCCTCGTCAGCGCGCTGTCCAAGCATCATCTTCGCGGGATCGCCCGGCAGAAGGAAAGTCAGAATGAAGGAAACGGTGAGCACGCCGAAAATAATCAGCAGAGAATTGGCAAGATTTTTTATTATGAAATTTCTCATATAAAATAAAAAAGTCTCAAATCCTTCAATGGAAATGAGACTCTTTTAATGAACTCCTTAAAGATTACTCCTGAATTACTCTCTTTGCTTTCAGGAACACACCCGAATAAAAGTCGGAATCGAGTGAAGCGACTGCTACACCGGTCCTTGAACCGGAATGGACGAAATATCCATCGCTTAAATAGATGCCGACGTGTGTAACTCTGCCTCTGTGCATCGTATCGAAGAAAAGCAAATCTCCGAATTTCAATTCGCTTCTCGTTACATCAGTACCAACGTTCGACTGCTCGTACGAAGTTCTCGGCAGCATAACTCCGAGCGACTGATACATTACAGCCTGAACGAAACCTGAACAATCTATTCCTCTTTTTGAAGTTCCACCCCATAAGTACGGAGTGTTTAGGTATTCAATTACTTTGTACATCACTTCATCGCTTACCATTTCAGATGAATTGTCGGATGAAGGGACGTAACCAATCAGAGAACTTGATAATGATTCGAGACTACTCTTCGAGATTGAAGATTTTTTAACTAAGGTACTGGTGGCTACTAATTCTTTGGAATTCTTGTAAACATTGGCACCTTTAATCTTCGAAGTTAATTCCGAGCCGTTATCAGAGAGATCTCTCGTAGCGGAACATCCGGTTATCATCGCAACAGTAAGAACAATTACGGATAATAACAGTAACTTTCCGTTCTTGAGCATTTCTACTCCCTTTTTACTTTATTTTAAAAGAACAATTAGACCAAGTTAAAAAATATGAATCATTATTTCAATACTAAATTGTAAATTTTCTTCAATCATATTGCCGATTCCGAACAAATTTCCGCTATTTCAATTTTTACTCATTTCTTATAACACGCAAAATCACTTTTTGTATAAAATAAAATTCAGGAATGTCCTGCACCGGACATTACTGCTTTGCAAATAAAATGCTGAGAAAAACAACTTCACCATTTTTACTTTATCAGAACCATCTTCTTCGTCCGGACAAAATCGTCCGCGGTTATACGATAGAAGTAAACTCCGCTCGGCAGGAACGAGCCGTCGAACACTGTTTCGTATTTCCCGGGATTAAGTTTTTCGTTAACCAATGTTGAGACCTCTTTTCCGAGCACGTCGTAAACGACTATACTTACACGGCACAACTTCGCGATTTCAAATTTTATCCTTGAACTGCCGTTGAACGGATTAGGATAGTTATCGTAAAGACGGAAGCCTCCGGCAGGCGTTTCATTTCCCTGCACGTATATCATTCCGCCGTTTACAATCTTTATTATAGCGGAATTGTCGCCGCACACCCAGCCGTTGTTATCGTCGATTATGTCCATTCCGAAAATTCTTATGTTCTCCGATACGGGATAAGCAGAAGACTTCCAGGTGAATCCCGAATTGGTCGTCCTGTAAAGTTTACGCCTTCCCGCGATGTAACCCGTCGAATTGTTCAGGAATTTAACGTTCGACGTGCTTTCGTTTACGAGCGATACGCTGCTCCAGTTCAAGCCGCCATTTGTCGTCCTGAACACATAAGTTACCGTGTCGAATGAAGCCGTATTCCATCCCGTGTTTTCGTCTATGAAAAAATATTCCGTGATGAGTTCGCTGCCTTTCTGAACCCAGGAATTTCCGCCGTCGGAAGTCCTGTACAGAATGTTGTCGCCGAGCGCGTAACCCGTCAGGGCGTTGAAGAACAGCGGTTTGTAAAGGGATAACTGCGTAACCGTCTTTGTCCAGTTAATTCCGCCGTTTGTGGTTTTCAGAATGAAGCCGCCGCCGAATACCCAGCCCGTGTTTTGATTCGCGAAACTGACGGATATCAGTTCAGCCAGCGTATCATGCACCATAAACCAGTTCGAGCCGAAGTTCGTCGTTTTCTTTACGTGTCCCCTGCCCGATATGCCGTAACCCGTCATCGCGTCCGTGAAAACCATTACGCTGAACTCCTGACGCGCAGTAACTTCATCAACGAGCCAGTTCTGCCCTCCGTCCGATGTCTTTCGAACGGCGTAATCATAACCTGTCGCCACTACAATTCCCTGCGGCAGCGCCTGCACGCCCGTAAGAATCTCGTTTGTTTTTCCGTGCACGGTATCCGCGCGATTCGTAAAGACGTTTATCCTGAAAATCCTGCCGAAAGAGTCCGACACAAAAAGCAGCGAATCGTCTTTAAGAAATGAAGACGTCAGCCCGTTGCCGGTCCTGAACGCCGTCCATACATTTCCGTAATCGGTCGTCCTGTAAATTCTGTTTACGGTCGTAATGAATCCGCCCGTAACAGCCGAATAGTTCAAACCGACAGGCACGCCGTACTCGAAAGGAATAATGCTCTCGTTCCAGTTCTGCCCTCCGTCCGAAGTTTTCATTATAAAAATTTTTTCAAATCTGCTTCCCGCGAACCAACCCGTTGACTGGTTCAGGAAGAAAATTTTTTCCGCCTCGAACTCGTCAATGTACGTATTGAAGACCGACCAGTTGTTCCCGCCGTCGGTCGTGGAAAGCAGACAGGCGTATGTGGACACGGGTTCTTTCGCGCTTACAAATCCCGTCAGCGAATTCAGGAAATAAACGCCGTACAAATTGTAATCCCCGTTTGAAACTGGATATGTGAAACTCCAGTTCAGTCCACCGTTTACCGTCCTGCCGAACCTGTTTCCCGTTACCGCGAATCCTGCGCTCGCGTCTTTAAAAATCACGTCCTGAAGCCTGCCGCTGAAATCATATATCTGAAGCCAGTTCGAGCCGCCGTCCGAAGTTCTGTACAGTCTGTTCGAATCCGCGACGAGGAAACCCGTGTTCTGGTTTATGAAAAATATTTTCCTGAAAGCGGAATGCGTAAACGCGGGCGAGCCCGTCCAGTTGAAGCCGTTCTGGGTGTTCAGCATTATTCCGTAATTTCCAGCGCACCTGCCCGCGCTGCCGTAGAAATCAATGCTGTTAACGCTTTCGGGAGAGTAATAAGGATTCTGAAGAATGAAAATACCCTGCGGTTTACACACCGCGGCGAAGAGCGTAATCAGAGAAAAAGCGGTTATGAATATTTTAATACGGAAACCAATCACGGGAATTTCCTTTGAAAAAAATTTTATAAATCAGAACACTGCATTTTACGTTTAAATTACACGATATACGCCAACATATCAATTTAAATAAGCGGTCAGGCGCCGCGGCACACATAATTCGACCGGAACCGTTCTTCGGAGACGGGCGGGACATTACTATAATGAATATTATTCCGATGTCTTCAATGACAGCGGATATTCACAAAAAATTATATTGTTTCGAGATAATATTCTATATAATTT
>AMWB02023022.1_pt1 | contig 10533 bp, 10 predicted proteins | sample 200311 | NCBI WGS metagenome assembly AMWB02 (sample SAMN02737377, study PRJNA173069) | bioreactor metagenome | biome: anode biofilm in microbial fuel cells | place: USA: California | collected 2010-12-16 | reverse complement strand
AGGAGCGCATCCTGGATGCGCTGGAGCGGGAACGAAACGTTCATCAGCGCTACAAAAATCTGATTATCGCAGCCACCGGAACCGGCAAGACCGTGGTTGCCGCGTTCGATTTTCACCGCTTTTTCAAGGGGCGCGGGAGCCGGGCAAAACTTCTGTTCGTGGCCCACCGCAGGGAAATCCTGGAACAGGCGCTTGTCACCTTCAGAAACGTGCTGCGCGACCACAGTTTCGGTGAGTTGCTTGTGGGGGATTTTGTTGCGGACCGCCGGGAGCACCTGTTCTGCTCGGTCCAGATGCTGACGAGCCGGGAGCTCTGGAAGCAAGTCGGAAGCGGTTTCTATGATTACATCGTTGTCGACGAGGTCCATCACGGCGCTTCGGACAGCTACCGGCCCATATTCGCGCATTTTCAACCGGCGATACTGCTTGGCCTGACCGCGACCCCGGAGCGGATGGACGGAAAGTCCGTGGCCGCCGATTTCCACAATACGTTTGCGGCGGAAATCCGGCTGCCGGAGGCGCTTGAGGAGAAGCTGCTCTGCCCTTTCCATTATTTTGGTGTTGCAGATCCGGTGGCGACCGACGATGACCGGTTCTGGCATAACGGAAACTACAGCAAGTCTGAACTCGAAAACGTTTATACCCTCGACCAGGGGCTTGCCCTGCGCCGGCTGGATGCAGTCCTGGCGGCTCTGGAACGCTACCAGCCCGACTATCGCACCAGCGCGAAAGGGATCGGCTTCTGTGTCACGATCAACCATGCCATCTACATGGCGCGGAAGTTCAGTGACCGGGGGATTCCGTCTGCGGCGCTGGTATCGGGGATTTCATCCGATGAGCGGGAAAGCATGCTCTCCGGTTTTAAAAACGGTAGCCTCATATTCCTGTTTACCGTCGATGTGCTGAATGAAGGTCTTGATATACCGGAGATCAATCTGGTGATGTTCCTGCGGCCGACGGAGAGCCTGACGGTATTTCTCCAGCAACTGGGTCGCGGCCTGCGCCATGCGCCGGAGAAGGAGTGCCTGACGGTTCTTGATTTTGTGGGGCAGGTGCATCGGCACTACCGGATGGACACCCGGTTCCGGGCATTGCTGCCAAAGCACCGCTATGCAATCGACCGGGAAGTGGAGATGGACTTTCCGCACCTTCCGCCGGGGTGCTCGATCCAGATGGATCGCCAGTCGCGGGAATATGTTCTGAGAAACATCAGGGAAAATCTCAAAAATCTTAAGCTTCAGGTTCCCGACCGCCTTCAGACTTTTACCAGCCAGACGGGCCAGGACCTTACTTTCGGCAATTTCATCCGCTATCATGCGTATGAACCGGAGGTGCTGCTGGCAAAAGAATCCTGGTCGGAGTGGAAGGCAAGGGCCAGGCTATGCTCGGTTCCGGTCGATCCCGACCTTGCCCGATTGCGAAAAACCCTGATTCGGGCGGCATTCATCAACGGTCCGAAAGAAGCCGAGCTGCTGCAACGTGTCATTGGCAGGGTTTCCCGGGGCGAAATCGCGGAAGCCGTCGCCCTTGCCGGACAATCGGCCATGATCCTGTATTATCGCATCTGGGGGGATAAGGGCGGCAAGCTCGGGATTTCATCCCTGGAAGCGGCTTTCCGGCGCCTTTCGAAAAATCCGTCCATCCTTTCCGATCTGGACGAAATCCTGAGCTGGTCACTGGATGCGAGCGAAGTTTCCGGGGTGATTCCGGCATTTCCATTTTTCTGCCCGCTGGAACTGCATGCGCAATACGGCGGAAAAGAAATCCAGGCGGCATTCGGCAGGGCAAATCTTGAAACTTCAGGCCAGACCGGGGTGGGCGTATTCCATTTCCCGGCGGTCAAGGCTTATGCGCTGCTGGTCACGTTTCAGAAAACGGAAAGGGAATTTTCGCCGAGCACCATGTATGCGGATTACCCCATCAGCAGGGAACTGCTGCATTGGGAGTCGCAGGCAAATACCGCACAGCATCACACGGACGGGCAGAATCTGATTCACCATGCCGACAGAGGATACCATATTCTGGTTTTTGCCAGGGATCAGAAAAAGCGAAACGCCGCCACGGTGCCGTTTACCTATCTTGGACCGGTGGATCGGGTGCGCTATGAGAGCGAGCGGCCGATAAAGATCGTCTGGCGGCTGCACCATCCGATGCCGGTGGAGATGTTTGAAGACAACAGAAGGGGCGGGTAATGGGGTAAGGACGTCAGTATCACTTTGGCTCGCTTACGTTAAAGTTATCAATGAGGAATCCGGGGGACACCAGATCGAATACCAACAATAAAATGCAACGGATATACCGGTGATTTTCAAGTTAGGCGTAATAGAATGCTTAATGGCATGTGTCATGCGATAACCACACGCGTTTTCGAGTGGACGCCTATCTACATGAAAGGAGAGTGCATGGAGGATAAAAACGTATCGAACATCCTGAGGTGCTCGGGGTTCGTCCTCGGTCTCATTGTGCTGGGGACAATTTTCGCCAACGGAGCCAAAGGGCAAACGATTGTCGATGAATGGGCGAGTATTAAGGTGCCGCCCGCACCGGAGCTCAAGCCGGTCAAGATCGATGCGAAGGACACCGCCCTGCTCGTCCTGGATATCGTCAATCAGATCTGCGGCCCTCGAGCCCGCTGCGTGGCTTCCGTTCCCAAGATTCAGCGCCTGCTCGCACAGGCTCGGGAAAACAGGGTCATGGTCGTCTACAGTCTCGCCGGTCAGTCGCTGACCGACATCCTTCCGGAGGTGACCCCGCATGCCGAAGACGTGTCAATCTCGTCGGGACCGGACAAATTTCTGAACACCGACTTGGACAAGACCCTGAAGGAAAAGGGAATCAAGACGGTGATCGTGGTCGGAACTTCAGCGGAGGGTGCGGTTCTTAACACGGCTTCCGGGGCTGCACAGCGAGGATTTAAGGTGATCATCCCCGTGGACGGCATGTCCTCAAACAATCCTTATGCCGAGCAATATACCGCATGGCATCTGGCCAACGCACCGCGAATAGGAGCACAGACTACACTTACAAGATTCGACCTGATTGGATACTAGCCGCGGATCAAGTGTGGGTCGACTTGTGTGAACTGCGCTGGATTTTCAATCCATTTGCGGCGGATGGGGCCGGGCCACGAAAACTATTTGAAGTATAAAGGACAGATGCATTAATGGAAAATATATAATCATGAATCAAAAATCAGAGGTATTTGAAAAAACATATAAAGACTATCTCAGACAGCTTTCTGAAATGAATTATTTGGCAAAAGCTGAAATTTTAGGTGCTGAGATTTCAGGTAAAAATCTGATAATTCCTTTTTATGGAAAATCTTATAATATTTCAGACTCAGGCATCACGGATTCGGGAGGCAGGCAGGCGAATTTCGCTATCTGTGTTGTTTTATGCAAATACATTATTCTATGTCCGGATGAAATACCTGTTGAGGGAAAATGGGTAACATACAGAGAATTTAAAGACGCGGGTCCACTGACCGTATATTTCGCCAATAACACCAATAAAACTATTGAGAGCACCTTTCATGATCGTTCCGAATTTCTTGAAAAAGCCTGTAATAACTTAGGCGGCACCCCGTTTCACGATAATTCATCTCACGATTTATCAATGATTTTCAGCGCATTACCGAGAATTCCAGTTTTACTCCGCTTCAACTTTAAAGATGACGAATTTCCGGCTCAGTGTTCAGTTCTCTTCAGGCAGTCCGCAGAAGTATTTCTGGATATGGAAAGCTTGGCAATAGCGGGTACGTTTCTGGCCGGGGGGTTAATAACGTGGAGGCCTGATGGGGTTGGGAATTCCGGGGACACCGCACTTATTTCCAGTCTGGCTTTGGATTTGCTCAATAATTAAATAAGGTCCCCCGAATTCTTCCGAATTCCCAGCAGAGCGCAAAAACGTTGCGCCCCCTATAAATAGACATCGGGTGAAGAGTTTATCGATGAAGTTAACGTAGTTCACAATCAGAAGATCAGGAGGCATTATGCGCGCAAAAATTTTAGTTATGGTAACACTTGTCTCTCTGGCATGGTTTTTAGGGCCGCTTGCTGCCGCCCGGGCACAAGGGCTGAATGCCGATGCAGAATTAAAGAAGTTTCAGGGCACCTGGGTGATGGTCTCGGCGGAGATGGACGGAAAGAAGGTGAAGGATATGCACGTGAAGCTTAGCAGGCTTACCTTTGTTGGCGATAAGGTTGAGATCATTGCTCCGCACCAGCATAAGGACACCATTTATGCGACTGTCGTTAAGCTGGATGAATCCAAGAAGCCAATGGAAATGCAATGGGTTCGCGCTTCAGGTCCAAACGCCGGCACTACCATGACCGCCATCTATGAATTTGAGGGTCCCGACAAGTACAAGATCTGTTTCGACCCTGCCGGCTTGGTTACGCCCAAGAAGTTCGGCACAAAAGCGGGATCCGGACATATCTGGCAGACGTGGAAGCGGGTAAAGAAGTAGCTGCAAATGAGCGTCTTCGAAAGTATTGCTGAGGAGGATATCACATGAAACGTATCATCATTGCGGTGTTATGTCTGCTGCCGGTGATGCTTGGAATGTCGTTGCCTGGTTCGGGGATGGAAGGGGGATGGAAGGGACGTAGATAAATATATTAGTTTATGAGATAATGTACTTATGTGAACATCCTGCGGACAAGCCGCAGATGTTGATGGTTAGCTTTTAAGCACCCTTTGTGAATTGTGAAAAAATTGTTATTATGGGTGTATGAATAATTTTCTTGGAGGTGTACCATGTCGGATCTGCTGAAACGCATTGAAAATGAAGCCCTTGGCCTTTCCACACAAGAATGCGCTTTTTTAGCCGACCGACTTCTAAGCTCTCTCGGTGGAGATGCGTTTTCTGAAATAGATACAGCTTGGATAGCTGGGGAAAATGGGGACAGATTTAATTTTTACGAGAGTACTGTAAAATAATTCTGTCACTTTTCCCCATCAGGGGCAAAGGTGACAGACAGGGAATCATATGATGAAATTGAGTGATATGGGTTTCGACCAATGGTTTCAATCGCATGCCGGTGACTTGCGTCAAGAGGGCCGGGACATTGTGCGCATATCGGCAGTTGACCGCGGCGCATACCTCATCAGAAATCAAACCGGGGAAGTCCCGGCTGAGCTTGCCGGGAAGTTCTATTTTCAGGTTGAATCCCCGGTTGACCTGCCGTGTGTCGGCGACTGGGTGACAGTGCAATATCACAACAACGACGCTGCAGCGATTATTCATGAGGTGTTTCCGAGAAAGACCTTTCTACGCCGCAAATCCGCCGGTGAAAAGGTGGATTTCCAGATGATTGCGGCCAACATTGACGTCGCTTTCATTGTCCAGTCGTGCCACTTTGACTTCAACGCGCGGAGAATGGATCGGTACTTGGTGATGGCAGCAGACGGGGGTGTTGAACCGATTGTTGTTCTTACCAAGGCGGATTTGATCTCCCCCGAAGAACTGGAACAACAGCTTGCCGCCATTGCGTCGAGCAACATTACAGCCGGAGTCCTTGCCCTCAGCAATATCACGGGCGTCGGATTTGACGAATTCCGGCAGGTGTTGGTCTCTGGAAGAACATATTGCCTACTCGGTTCATCGGGGGTTGGCAAAACAACTCTCCTTAACCGCCTGATCGGGCAAGACGCTTTTGACACAAAGGCCGTTAGCGGAACGGGAGAAGGCATTCATACAACTGCGCGCCGCCAGCTTGTTGTTCTTAATCAAGGTTCCATGCTGATTGATACGCCTGGAATGCGGGAACTGGGACTTGTCGGTGTGAGCGAAGGGGTCAGCGAAGGCTTTGAAGACATCGTCCGGCTTTCCCTGAATTGCCGCTATCCGAATTGTGGCCACACGCAGGAACCCGGCTGTGCGGTCCGAGCCGCAGTCACAGGCGGTTCATTGACTGAAGACCGCTATTCCAGCTATATAAAGCTCAAGAAGGAGTCGGAATACCATGAGCTGTCGTACCTGGACAAACGGAAGAAGGATAGAGCATTCGGACATTTCATCAAATCTGTAAAGAAGCAGATGAAGGTCTGAAATAGGCACAGAACAAGTTGTCCGTGCTGAGTCATGCATGCATCGGTTTCTCCAGCAATGCAGTGTTGGCGCTGCTTGGCTTGAGTTCGGCAACGGGCTGTCCAAAGCTGGATTTCCCGGCCTGCCGGCGTTTCTCATAACAAAGAAGTGGAAATGGAAGTCCAGGCAAAGAGGCGTTTATGCAATTGCGCGGCACCAATACAATTTCGAAAGATTGCAATTTTATCGACACCAATGCCGGGGTGATTCTATTGGGTGCAGGGGCGCCCACTACGTCAGAAAACGATCCGTGGTTGTCATTTCGGTTGTTGCGCAGGGAGAAATACCAGCATGCATGTTACCCGGTTTAATGACCATGATTTCCAGGATGACGCGTTGGTTTGCTATTGCTTTAATTATACGAAGAAACAGATTGAAAATGATTATGTGGAAAACGGGCGATCCGTCATCCTGGAAAAAATCGCATCTGAAAAGAAAGCCGGCGGATGCGACTGCGCCATCAAAAATCCCAAAAAGCGCTGATGTCTGGGTGATGTCCGCCAGGTGGTGGACAAGGCTGCGAACAAGACTTCGTTTGTATGAAAGCTTTTTAATAAAATTGCCGCCATTGCCGGAGTAATTTTTATTGGATGCAAGCACTATCATAGAAGGCAGTTTCCACCAGTCCGACTTTTTGTCCGGCATCACGGAACTGCAGGCAGCCGATATCCTGAACCGGGGGAATCGCGTCCGCCTCAAATCCTCGCAAATTCTGTTCCGCCAGGGGGAGCCGGCTCATAAAACCTTTCTGGTTTTGAACGGCCGTCTCAAACTCATCAAGCTCCATGAAGAGGGAAAAGAGGCCATCCTGCGGTATATCGGTCCCGGAGAAATGACCGCCATCATTTCAGTTTTCAAGGAAAAGGAATATCCGGCCACCGCGGAAAGCATCGGTACCACGGAGGCTGTCGGATGGGACAAACAAACCATGGTACAGCTCATGCTGGCGTATCCGCCGCTGGCGGTGAATATGCTCCGGTGCGCCATCAACCGCCTTGACGAGTTGCAGAACCGCTACCTGGAAATCTGTACCGAACAGGTGGAGCAGCGCATTTCCCGCGCGCTGCTGCGCATCATGAAACAGTCCGGCCGCAGGGCGGAGGACGGCATCCACATCGACTTTCCGCTCAGCCGCCAGGAACTGGCGGATTACACCGGCACCACGGTTTATACCGTAAGCCGCATTCTAAGCGCCTGGGAGAAAAAAGGCTGGATTAAATCCAAACGCGAACAGATCATCGTCCGCGACCCGCATTCCCTGGTGCTGTTTTCAGAACATCCCTGATACCGTCAGCGCTTTTTTGTACCGAACGCCCCTTTCCTTGTTTTTTTCACATCTTTGCGCCAGAGCAAAGACCTTGGCTGTGGATGGTGCCATGATCCGACCATGATAAAGATTGATATCGATATCGCTTGTAATAGATTGCAAGCGAGGCATCCGTACCGACAGATTCATAAATGCAATTTTTTAAATAAAAAGGAGAATCATCATGTTTTGTTTTCAATGTCAGGAAACCGCCAAGAATACCGGCTGCACTGTCAGGGGGATGTGCGGCAAACCGGAAGAAACCGCCAATCTTCAGGATCTTCTGATCTTTGTCTTGAAAGGGATCTCCATCTACGGCGACAAACTCAAGGAACTGGGCGCAGCGGATCGCAGCAACGATGACTTTATCGCCCAGGGTCTGTTTGCCACCATTACCAACGCCAACTGGGACGATGCGCGCTTTGTGGCCATGATAAAAGAAGGACTCAAGCGGCGGGACCAGATTAAAGCTAAATTCCTGGCCGCATACCGGGAGAAAAACGGCCGGGATTTTGACGCGGCACTGCCCGATGCCGCCACATGGGCTGCGGATAACGCGGCGGCTTTTGCGGAAAAAGCCAGATCCATCGGGGTGCTGGCCACTGAAAACGCGGATGTCCGTTCCCTGCGGGAGCTTTTAACCATCGGGTTGAAGGGAGTTGCCGCCTATGCCGATCATGCGGCCATCCTGGGATTTCACCGGGCCGAAATCAATGATTTTATCATGGAAGCCCTGGCATCCACCACCCGAACACTGTCCGTGGACGAGATGGTTGCCCTGGTGATGAAAGCCGGCCAGACGGCAGTCGCCACCATGGCCCTGCTGGATGAAGCCAATACCACGACCTATGGTCATCCGGAAATCACCCAGGTGAACATCGGGGTGCGCAAAAATCCGGGGATATTGATCAGCGGCCATGACCTGAAGGACCTGGCGGAACTGCTCAAACAGACCGAGGGAACCGGCGTCGATGTCTATACTCACGGGGAAATGCTTCCGGCCAACTCCTATCCGGCTTTCAAGAAATATGCGCATTTTGTCGGCAACTACGGCGGTTCCTGGTGGCATCAGAATCAGGATTTCGAGACTTTTAACGGGCCGGTGCTTCTGACAACCAACTGCATCATTCCCCTGAAAAAGGAAAATACCTACCTGAACCGGCTGTTTACAACGGGCGTGGTGGGATTTGTCGGTGCCGGACATATTGCGGACCGGGCAGAAGGCGGAACCAAGGATTTTTCGGCCATTATCGAACTGGCTAAAAAATGCCCGTCGCCCACCGAGATTGAAACCGGAGCGATTGTCGGCGGGTTTGCCCACAACCAGGTGCTGGCGCTGGCGGACAAGGTGGTGGATGCCGTTAAATCCGGGGCGATCAAACGCTTTATCGTCATGGCAGGCTGCGATGGCCGCCATAAAACGCTAACTTTAAGGAGGTAACACATGTTTGTCGTAATTATTTCTTTTCCGCCCATAAAAGCTGGCAAAGACGCAGCTTTTAAAGAGTGGTTTGCCTCATCAAACGAACCATTTTCAAAGTTTAAGGGCTTTATTGGAAGAAGGCTATTAAAACCGATGGAGGAAGGCAATTATGCAGCTATTGTCGAGTTTGAAAATCGGGAGGCTTTCCTGGCAATGCACAGCAGCCCTGCCCATGACATGGCGGGTGAGCAGGTCATGCCGCTCTTTGACGGTAAGCCGACTCCCCGTTTTTTTGAGGTTGTCATCGGATAGAACTATCAGGACCCACCATAGCCCATGAAAATGAAAGGGATAAAAATGAAAGAACAGCAATCCGACATGACCCTCTCCCCGTGGTGGCGCCGCAGCGTGATGTTGGTTTTTGTTTGCGGCATGGCTGTGTTAATCTTCATGTCCGTTCAGGCCTACCGATATGCGCCCCCGATTCCGAAACATGTGGTCGATACCGCAGGCAGGATTATTTTCAGTGGTGTGGACATCGAAGCCGGTCAGCAGGTTTTTCTGAAATACGCCCTGATGCAGAACGGAACCATCTGGGGCCATGGTTCGTATCTGGGTCCGGATTTTTCCGCGCAGTACCTTCACGGGCTATCCATCGATACCGGCAAAGCGATTGCCAGACAGGAAGGCATCGATTTGTCGAGGCTGAACGCCGAGCAGCAGCATTCGCTGATAGACGCCAGGGTTGCCGGAGTTCTGAAGGAAAACCGCTACGATCCCATATCAAAAGAGCTGACCTTCACGGATCCTGAAAAAGATTCGTATCAGCGGCAGCTCAAAGTCTGGAACGATTATTTTCTCCATCCTGAGGACAATGCGGGGCTACCGGTCAAATACATCAAAGACCCCGGGGAGATTCGCCAACTGACGGCTTTTTTTGCCTGGACAGCCTGGGCCAGTGTCGCCAAACGGCCGGACAAACCCTATTCGTATACCAACAATTTTCCCTATGACCCGGTGGTCGGCAACCGCCTTACGGCAGACGCCCTTCTCTGGAGGGCCCTGAGCGTCGCCATGCTGCTGGCCGGGCTGGCCCTGGTCCTGTTTACATTCGGCAGATTCGACTACCTGGGCTGGAAGGGCGATCCCCGGGACTTTCATCCCCACATGCTGCCGGGTGGCGCCACCGCCGGCCAGAAGGCGGTCATCAAGTATTGCCTGGTTGTTTCGCTGCTGTTTCTGGCTCAGGTCTCGATTGGCGGGGCTCTGGCGCACTACCGCGCGGAACCCGGCAATTTTTACGGCATCGATCTGGCCCAATATCTGCCGAGCAATATTCTGCGCATCTGGCATCTTCAACTGGCCCTCTTCTGGATTGCCACCGCCTATGTTGCCGGCGGGTTGCTGCTGGCTTCTTCACTGGGCCAGGATGAACCCCGCGGGCAGGCAATCGGCATTCATATCCTTTTCTGGGCGCTTGTCGTGCTGGTTGCCGGCAGCATGGTGGGTGAGATTCTCGGCATTCACCAGTTTTTCGGAAAGTTATGGTTCTGGTTCGGTCACCAGGGATGGGAGTTTCTGGAACTGGGACGCTTCTGGCAGGTCATTCTGGTTATTGGGTTAAGTTTCTGGATATGGCTTCTCTACCGGGCAACGGCGCCGGCCCTCAAGGACCCCGAGCGCAGGGAAATCGTCACGCTGTTCATGGCAGGG
>AMWB02052439.1_pt1 | contig 10534 bp, 8 predicted proteins | sample 200311 | NCBI WGS metagenome assembly AMWB02 (sample SAMN02737377, study PRJNA173069) | bioreactor metagenome | biome: anode biofilm in microbial fuel cells | place: USA: California | collected 2010-12-16 | reverse complement strand
ACAAAAAACTGCCAACTTTGACGGAAGTGTCCGAACCGAGCCACCCCCAATCCGCAAAAATCTCCGCAGCCGACTGGACGTATTTTGAACCCTGCAAAGCAAGTGCATCGGCTCCTTCGTTCCTTGGTTTTCCTGCGCAAGCCCGATGAACATATACGTCACGCCCTTCTGAAAGCGCAAATTCAGCCGTTATAAGGGCGCCGGATTTCTCTGGCGCTTCTATCACGACACTGGAGCGTGCGAGCCCTGCGATTATTCTGTTGCGCTCAGGGAAATGATACTTATTGAGCACACAGAATGGCGGATATTCTGTGACAATCGCCCCACCCTGGTCCAAAATACTTGCCGCAAGCATCTTGTTGGAGCTTGGATAGATTGTCTCTATGCCGCGCGGCAAGACTGCAATCGTACCCGCATGGCCAGCTAGAGCGCCCCGGTGAGAAGCAGAGTCAATGCCCCGTGCCAAACCGGACACAATCCAAATCCTTGAATTTGAAAGTTCTCGTGCCAAACCAAATGCTGCATTGATTCCCCGAGTAGAGGCGACACGCGTCCCTACCATAGCTACCAAAGGCAGCTCCTGAGGTGGCAGGATCCCCCGAACGAAAAGCCCAAAAGGTGGATGATAGGTTTCCCGCAATTGCGGAGGATATTCGGGATCAAAAATAGACACAAATCTCGCCTTTATCCGAGAAAGATACGCCGTATCCCGTATTGCTTCCGAAAGAAGCAGTTCTGGCTGCCACTTTTCTACTCTGATTGGACGTCCAACGATCTCTTGCACATCTGCAGCGCTCAGTGCATGCAGGCGTGAACTTTCATTTACAGCGTGGCAAAGCCTGACTTTCTCTGCTGTTCGCAAAAAACTCATTCTCTGGACAGCAAGAAGTAACTGTTCGTCTTGTACAACTTGTGCGGCCCAACCGTCCTGGTTGCAGGTTTGGGCTGCCGAAGCCAAGACAGAGGCATTTTCGGCGCGGAAAAGTGTTTCTTTTTGAGGATAATGTCTTGAGTGATTGCTCATCGCAAACCTCCGCACCATCTAAACGCTCCTTCTTGCTTCCCCTGCTTTCATATTCTTCTTTTCTCATCCTCTCCACAAAGACGCTTGCACCATTGTGGCGGTCCTGAAAATTACTCGTGACCGGCACTTTTGGACGAGTTTCTTGTACCGTTTCGAGGAAAGTACTCCTTGTGGTATGCCTGCAAGGACTCTTCCTCAATGTGTGTATAAATCTGCGTCGTCGAAATGTCCGAATGACCAAGCAATTCCTGGACGGTGCGCAGGTCCGCCCCGCCCGCCAAAAGGTGAGTTGCAAAGCTATGCCTAAAGGTATGTACCTTTGCCGAAACACCAGAACTTGCACGTATGGCCGAAAAACGCTTCCAAACTCCCTTGCGGGAAATGCCGTTTCCTGCCTGGTTCAAGAATACCTTGTCCGACCGCTTTGTCTTTGCAAGGCAAGGCCGCGCCTCGTCCAAATACCGTTTAAGCCAAAAATATGCATCGTCGCCAAAAGGAACAAGACGCTCTTTCTGTCGTTTGCCCACCACACGCACGAGACGTTCATTGAGAAAAAGCTGATCAAAACTCAAATTGGCCGCTTCCGAAATCCTTAAACCGCAAGAATAAATCAATTCGAACAGCGCCCTATCCCGCAATCCATTCGGAGTAGAAAGATCGATATTTTCGAGGAATTTGTCAACTTCCTCGGGTTTAAGCACATCAGGAAGCGTGCGCTCCTGTCTGGGAGTCCTAATCAGAAGCGAAGGGTCATCACTACGTAACTCCTCAAGCTGCATAAACTTATAAAGAGAATGCATGCTCGATACCAACCTGGCCATCGTGGTGTTTGAAAGCCCTTCTTGGTGCCTATAGACCAGGTAGGACAACAAATCTTCGCCCTGTGCGCTCACGAGGTCCTTTCCCAGCGAGGAAAGATAGTTCTCCAACTCCTTGACTTCGCGCTGGTAAGCCTCAACGGTGAGCGGTGAGCGTTTACGGACTATTAGCAAGTAAGTTCCGAAACGCTCCCGAATCTGGCTCACGCTTTAGCTCCCAGGCGTGTGAGCTTTTCTGCCATACTTGCCTTTTCAGTTTTGTCGGATCCAAAGCGTTTTTCCCGAAGAATAGTTGGGATATCGAGTTCGTCGCCTTCGGCCGGATTGTCAAAACCAAAATTCTTTGCGTTGGTCTGGCCCGCAGTCTGCGCGACTTTGTTCGATCTTTCATATTCCTCAGGAGAGACATAATCAGAAGATGGCTTACGTATCTCTGTCTTGGCCTTTAGAACACTGCTCTGCGAATCACCCGTCGCTGTGCGGGCTGGTTTGACGCGCTCTGGCCCAAAACCCGTGGCTATCAAAGTAACACGCACTTCATCATCCAAATGAGGATCGGTGACAAAACCGGTGATGATGTGTGCATCTTCCGAAGCTTTTTCAGTTATCAGATCAACGATTTCCTGGTACTCAATCAGGGAAAAATCTTCTCCGCCTGTCACGTTGACAAGAACATTTCGAGCTCCCTCTATACGAGAGTCCTCCAGAAGTGGATTGTTGACAGCCTGTGTTGCAGCATCGATTGCGCGGTTTTCTCCAGTGCCTATGCCAATACCCATGATTGCATCGCCCTGCCCTTCCATAACCGTGCGCACATCGGCAAAGTCGATGTTTATGTCGCCAGCCAGGGTGATCAGATCGGAAATGCCCTGCACGCCTTGCCTGAGCACGTCGTCAGCAAGCAGGAAAGCTTGTTTAATTGGTGTTCGCTTATCCACAACGTTGAGCAGGTTTTGGTTGGGAATGACTATAACCGTGTCTACCGCCTGCCGCAGCTTTTCTAGGCCTTCTTCCGCGATCCTACCAACGACTTTTCCCTCGAAATTGAATGGCTTCGTGACCACCGCGACCGTCAAGGCCCCCAAGTCGCGCGCTGTCTGAGCAATGATCGGCGCCGAACCAGTGCCAGTCCCGCCCCCCAGCCCGGACGTGACAAACACCATGTCCGCCCCCTTGAGTGCTTCTTCAATGGCCTCGCGGTCTTCCAGCGCAGCCTTTTCTCCAATATCCGGTTTGCCGCCTGCTCCGAGTCCCTTCGTCAATTTGCTGCCAATGCCGAGCTTTATTTCGGCTTTGGACCTTCCAAGATCCTGAAGATCAGTGTTTACAGCTATGAATTGTACATTCTTGAGCCCGTTTTCTATCATCCTGTTAACAGCATTAGAGCCTCCACCACCCGTTCCAATCACTTTGATGACAGTTGGGCTAGCGGTTCCAGAGTCTTCCACGATTTCAATGGCCATAGTTCCTCCCCTTTTGTACTTGCACAAAATTACACAAACTTATCTTTGAACCAGCTCGCCAAATTCTTTAGCGAGGAGCCGTGCTTCCTTTCTTTTCTTGTTCCAGATTGACTCACAATTGCCTGCGGTGGAACGATTTCGTCGGCTTCCAACATTACGAGACCAAGTGCCGTCGCAAAACTCGGGGTACGGTATTCATCGCCCAAACCGCCGACAGTTCTCGGAATCCCCACATGCGAAGGCACATTGAATACCGACTCCACAAGTTCGGCCAACCCGTCGAGTTGGGCCCCACCGCCGGTGAGGATAATGCCCCCACGAATCTCCTGCAAAAAACCAGCTTTTTCGACTTTGTCTTTTGCCATCAAAAGAATCTCTTCCATGCGCGGTTGAACGATGGAGCAGAGTTTTCTTCGCGGAATCTCTGTAGGTTCTCTGCCAGCAATTCCAGGAACGGCAATGAGCTCTTCCGGATCGACCGATTCTGTCCAGCAGGAGGCAGCTTCCCGTTTCATACGCTCCGCCGTATCCATAAGCACGCTTAGCATGATGGAAATGTCGTTGGTAACCTGCATACCGCCGGCAGGTACTGCCGCCGTAAACCAAGGGGATCCTTCTTTAAACACTATGAGATCCGTCGTGCCCCCACCAATGTCCATGAGAAGACAACCAAGGTCTTTTTCTTCATCCGTCAGAACTGACCGCGCTGCTGCAAGGCTCCCAAGGATCTTGCGGTCTACCTTATAGCCGGCACGATTGACACATTTGAGGAGGTTTTGGGTCGTCGTCACAGAACTTGTAATGATGTGGACTTCCGACTCAAGCCTCACCCCCATCATGTGCAATGGATCCCGAATGCCGCGCTGGGAGTCCACCGTGTAGGTTTGAGGAATTACATGAAGAATCTCTCTATCCATCGGAATGGAGACTGCCTGAGCAGCCTCATGTACACGCGCGATGTCCTCAGGTGTTATCTCCCGGCCTTTGCCTGCGACGGCGACGACGCCTCTAGAATTGAGACTTTCTACGTTTGCTCCAGAAACACCCAAGACGCAACTGTGAATCTCTCTGCCTGACATAAGTTCTGCAGATTCTATGGCAGAAGTGACTGAGGACAGGGTAGCCTCGATGTTGAGAACGACACCTCGCCTTAATCCCGTGGAGGGAGCTACGCCGTAACCAATGATTTCAAGCTGGTCGTCTTCGTCAAAGTCTCCGACGACTGCTCGTGTCGAGCTCGTTCCTATGTCGAGCCCAACGATAAAATTGTCAGCCAGGTTGTGCCTCCTTGGTTCGATAAACAATGGTCCCTGAACGGAAATCGAGTTCTTGAATGGCAGCTGCATCCGGTCTTCCTGAAAGAATATCCAGCACCAAAAGCGCGGACCCCAAATTCGCTTTTGTAAGCCGTGACGGCATACGCACTGGAACACTTTTCCCTTTTGGATAAAGGACTAACTCCGCATTGGCATCAGATACTTTTTCTACTTTTATCTCTGAAAAGGCATCCAACACAGACGGGGAATCTTCCTGGAGCGTTGCAAGATCACTGAGTAGCGGCTGCAAGAATTGCGGTAGTCTCTGCCCCGGCCTGTAATTCTCAAAACGGATACCAGAAAGGACAGGAACATTGTGTTGCCCAGGGATTTCGTCCAAATCTGCAAAGGCTACCCCCTCTGCGTCTATCCCTACCGGCCTAGTCCCATTCGTGTCAGACACGAGCACACAAGCCACTGCCTTGCGTTCGGCAAGATCTATCACAAGCCCGTCGGGGAAAGCCCGACTGATATGTACAGTTTGCACTTTAGGGTTGGCAAGAATCCTCTGTTCCATGGCAGGAATGTCGGCATTGATGAGGTTGATCTGTGGCGTCAAACCGAGCGCCGCCACGATTTCCTCTTGGGTCATCGCAACTCTTCCGTTTACTGTAACCTTCTGTATACGTGTCATTTCTGGCATGACAAAATAGAGAGCAACCCCGAGTACCAAAGTGATCGCTAGGGCAACAATCAGCTTCAGGGTTTGCGTTCGTGCGCTCCTGGCTCTTTGCTCTGCCTGCATCTTGGCAGAGGTTTGGGCCTGCTCTAGCGCAGTTTTTTCTGCCTTTGCGCGCTCGGCAAGCGATTTCTGTATCGCAAGCGCATTTTGGTCATACAGTCTATCCTGTCTTTGTTTAGGTCGAGCCTTTGCTTCAGATACGTCGCTCTGTCCAGTTGCAGCGCCTGTCTGGGGACGAGCAGCATTGGAAGAGTATCTTGGGCTTCCTAAGTTTCCTGAATTTCCTGAGTTTCCTGATCTTCCCGCGCTTCCAGGAATCGGAGTCTCACGTCTTACCGTAGTCCTTTCCAAGTAATCCCGAATAGGCGTGTGCTCCAAGTGTTCTGTCGAGGGAGTGGCTTTCTGCCCAGAAGAGTGCTGGGGTGAAGCGATGCCAGTTTGTTGCGTAGTATGCTCCTCATTGCTCTTTGACTGGATCAAAATCGTGTCAGCCATGCGCGTATCCTCCTACGACCGGGCGGTGCACCTTGGGTTTAGTTCCCATGCCAGAAGCTTCAACAACCGGTTCGAATCCTGGATTTCGTAGAACATTGACGATGAGACCAAAACTGATGGCCGTACCAATAGCCGAAGAGCCACCTGCCGAAAAGAAAGGAAGCGCAATTCCCGTGGCAGGCAGGAATCCCGAAACGACACCCAGGTTGAGAAGCACCTCGATAATGACAAGGCCTGCCAGTCCCATTGGCAGCGTATAACTGAAACCTTTGCGCTCCTTCGTACCACGAAAAACAGTAACAAGGAAAAAGACCCAACAGGCCAGTACCAGTATCACGCCTAAGAATCCAAGCTCTTCTACAAAGGCCGCGAAAATAAAATCGGACTGAATTTCAGGGATGGAAGAAAGTTTTCTTGTTCCGAGCCCTATGCCTTCTCCCCAAAAACCACCGGACATGATGGCGCGTATGGAATTCTGCACCTGATAGTTCATGCCATGAGGATCAAATTCCGGTATAATGAAACCGATAATTCTCGTGAGCCTGTATTCCGAACTTGCCACCATGATAAATGCCGCTGGTATGGCAACTACGGCAATACCGGCAAAGAACCATATTGAAGTACCTGCCAGCCAAAAAACTATGAGAGCAGCTACAAGCGATACCATGGCTGTAGAAAAATCATCCTGCAGGTAGATGATCACGCTTCCCATTGCGGCAATCAACAAGGGGAAAATCGCTTCCACGGGAGAGCTGTCGAGCGTGTTTTCTCTCTTGTCCAGTTGATACGCAACGTATGCCACGATGAGGGGCTTCCAGACTTCGGAAGGTTGAAAATTGGTCACGCGCAAGTTAATCCAACGCCTGGCGCCGTTGATTTCTACTCCAATCCCTGGAACAAAAGTTAGGATCAAAAGCCCTACCGCCGCAAACGCAAGAAGGCTCAAACTGGAACGAAGTTTTTGAAGGGGGAATGTGGCAGTTATGGCAAAGACGACCGCTGAAACTCCAATAAAAATGGCCTGACGAATGGCGAAGTAACTTGCACTTTTCCCAAGTCGGAGTGCATAGCCAGAGGAGCCCGACCACAATGCAACAAAACCCAGGACGGTGAGGACACAATAGATGCCGACGACGTTGGAGGCATCTGTTTTGCTTGAGTTTTTGCGTCGTAATTCCTGTGTCCCGTTCGCCCTTGTCATCTTGCTAACCTTCCTGCCTATCTTTTCCTGCTATTCCATTCATCCGTTCATCCGTTCAACCGTTCATCCGCAAAAACACTATTCAACCGCAAAACATGTCGAATCCTACTGTATCTTGAGCGTCGAAAGCGCCAAAATGGCAAAAATGCCACCCAGAATCCAGAACCTGACCACTACTTTGGATTCGGGAATACCGGAAAGTTCAAAGTGATGATGCAGCGGTGCCATTTTAAACAAACGTTTGCCCTTGCTGAGTTTAAAATAGACCACCTGCAACATTACTGATCCAAGCTCCAGTACAAAGACACCACCAATCAGGAGAAGCAGAACTTCCTTTTTCACCACAAGGGAGAGCACACCAAGAATCCCTCCCAGCGACAGTGAACCAGCGTCTCCCATAAAGACCTCCGCCGGATGAGCGTTGAACCATAAGAAGCCGACACACGCTCCAAGTATCGAAAGCGTAAATACAGTGAGCTCCCCAGCTCCAGCTATATACGGGATTGCCAAGTATTTTGCCCAGTCCGCTCGTCCACTCACATACGTGAGTACGGAAAACGCGATGATGGCGACGATGACCAGGCCGGCAGCAAGGCCATCCAAACCATCAGTTATGTTGACCGCATTGGACCAGGCCGTCACATAGATCACACCAAAGGGGATCCAAAAGACCCCAAGATCCAGAACGTGGTTCTTTACGAAAGGTAAATAGAGGCGCGTAAAGTTTGGCCCGCCAACAAAATAAAGGGCAAGCACTACCATGAGTGAAACCAGAATCTGTGCAGAGAATTTCTGTGCCGCAGAAAGTCCGTCGGAATTGTGGCGCTTTATCTTGAGATAGTCGTCGGTGCCACCTATCGCACAGAAAGCCAACAAAGCAAAGAGCAGAATCCAGGTAAAAGGGTTATGAATGTCTTCCCAGAGCACAACCGAAATTGCAACACTCCCAACGATAAGAACGCCCCCCATGGTCGGTGTGCCGGATTTAGTCAGATGCGATTGGGGCCCGTCCGTACGTACCGATTGTCCGAACTTGAGTTGGCGAAGCCTCCTAATTACCGATGGACCAAAAAGATAGACTATCAACAGAGCCGTCACCGCTGCATAAGACGCCCTAAATGTCAGATATCGAAAAATGTTCAATGGCGAAAAATAGGGGATCAAGGGGAGCAATAGGTCACGTAGCATGCCCGCCTCCTTCATGTTTGTCCAAGGCAGAATTAACGAGGCCGGCTTCGAACAGGACGTTTGTAAGACGCTCCAGAGCCATCCCTCTCGATCCTTTTACAAGGACCAAATCGCCTTGCTGCAAATAGTCGGTTACAGTCTTTTTAAGTTCTTCTATGTCGGAAGTATGAAAAACAGCCATTTGTTTTGTGTTGAAGATAAGCTTGGAAACCTCGTCGTACGCGAATCGTGCCTCGTCGCCAAAGAAGAACGCAGCATCCACATTCGAGTCTGCAACGCGTCTTCCAAGCTCGCGGTGTTCCTGCTCGGACGAGCCGCCCAGTTCAAGCATGGAGCCAAGGACACAGATCTTGCGCCCTGGCCATTCCAAGGAGTCGACAAAATCCAAGGCTGCTGCCATCGAATCGGGATTTGCATTGTAACAATCCCGAATCAGGGCTATGCGGCCTTCAAAAATCTCGGATCTGCCAAAAAGAGGCTTTACTGCTTCAAGACCGCGGGCAGCGAGCGTCGGGTTCACCTCAAGTTCAGAAACTACAGACAGGGCTGCAAGGCAATTATTCAAATTGTGCTTTCCGGGTAACGGGAAGCGTATCGTTTCATTCTTCCAAACAATCTTCCAACCGGAAAGCCCAAGATCCTTTACTGCCTGCAAACCTTGGGTGGTATTAAAACCATATTCCACTATCTTGCCTTGTACGTCAGATTCCAGGAAATCTTTAAAATCGTCGGCTTCCCATACAATCCCTGTTTGTTTGCCGGTAAAACGTGAGAATATTTTTTTCTTTTCTGCTGCAATTTTCTCACGCGAACCGATTATCCCGATATGCGCGGTACCGATATTTGTGATTACTGCCAAGTCAGGTTCGTAGATTTCGTCAAGCTCATCCATCTCCCCAACACGATTCATACCCATTTCAAACACGCCGATTCGGTGTTCGGGCCGGATTGTGAACATGGAAAGCGCTAATCCTATATCAGAGTTTAGATTGCCTTCGTTCATGATCACCGTGCCTTCGGGGTAAGCAAAAGCAAGGGCTGCGCCTATGCATTCCTTAGTAGTAGTTTTGCCGGATGAGCCAGTTACTCCAATACGGTAGAGGTTTCGCATGCGCCTACGATAGTCTTTGGCGAGTAGCTGCAGAGCGCGTAAGGGTTCATCAACAAAAACGAGGCAGGCGTTACGCAACATGTCCTTATGAAGCGTGCCCGCGGAGACTTCACATTCAATCCTGCCTTTTATCTCGGAAGCTCTTCCTAAAGACGCCAAAACCGCAGATGCACCTTTTTGCAGTGCATCCACGATAAAGTCATGACCATCAACGTTGTCTCCAGGCAAAGCAACAAAGAGCGTGCCCGGACCAGCCATTCTTGAATCCACCACTACTGAGGCAATCTCGGCGTCCAAGTTTCCGTAACAGGAGCCACCGACAATGCCACCGATTTCTCCTGCCGAAAAAAGCGACTGCGGGTTTTCGTGGACGAGCTCAGCAGCCCTGGCGTCATTCGCACTGTTCATTTGCGGCGCGCATGTAGACTCGCAAGGCAATCTTGTCTCACGGTCGTCAATCATGTTGGCCTCCCCAGTTCTGCGCCGTACCATTTTGAGCCGCTCGGCTTGAGCCACTCGGAGCCTGACTAAGTGTCTTTCCCTGGTTTTCCGGAACGATCTCGACCCGTACTCTTTCTTCCGGTTGGATCTTCTTTAACCCCAGAGAATTTGCAATTTCCGCAGTCCGCTCTCTACTGGAAAGGACCGCAATATCGGCTCTTAGCCTTGTATTCTGCGCAACCCAGTTTTGCTGTTCGATCTCAAGATCCTGCGCTTTCTGCGACAGATTCGCAAAGCGACTTGTCTGCCACACAAGACCGATCGCAAAAAAACCAGAAACCAGGAGGAGAATCCAAATGCGAATGGACTTCATGGCATTGCCTCCTCGATTTTTGTCGCTCCGGTTTTTGTCTCAGAGGCTAAGGCACTGCCTGGAATGTTATGCCGCCGTCGAGCACCCTTTCGATCGCGATTGCCGACCAAGCCGTCCACGCCGACAGCACCGGGAAGCAATTTGCGCAGAGCACGCAGTTTTGCGGATCGAGATGCAGGATTTGCGGCGATTTCTGTCTCGGTGGGTACAAGTGGTTTCTTAAACAGAAGCTCGAATCTGTCCTTGGGATTGGTATCTGCAACGGAGGTAGTTTCTGCGGTGGAGGCGATTTCTTCAGGTGGATTGGCGTCTACAGCGCCCGCAAGCTCTCTAAAACAACGCTTTGTGATGCCATCTTCAAGCGAGTGGAAGGAGATGACGGCCACAATACCACCGGGCGCCACAAGTGAGGCGGCAAGCGC
>AMWB02156903.1_pt1 | contig 10546 bp, 9 predicted proteins | sample 200311 | NCBI WGS metagenome assembly AMWB02 (sample SAMN02737377, study PRJNA173069) | bioreactor metagenome | biome: anode biofilm in microbial fuel cells | place: USA: California | collected 2010-12-16 | reverse complement strand
GAAAAAGCATCGTGGTGACGGCGCTTTGCCGGATTTTCGCCGATCGCGGCATCCGGGTTGCACCCTATAAGGCTCAGAACATGTCCAACAATTCCGGCGTGACCCCGGAAGGGCTGGAAATGGGCCGGGCACAGATCGTTCAGGCCGAGGCCAGCCGGATCCCCCCCCATGTGGATATGAATCCGATTCTCCTGAAACCCACCAGCGATGTCGGCTCTCAGGTCGTTGTGCTGGGAGAGGCCGTGGCCAACCGGTCCGCACGCGAATACCACCTTCAGAAGGAAGCGTTGTTTTCAACGGCGTCTCTGGCCCTTGACCGGCTTCGGGAAGCTTATGATCTGGTAATTCTGGAAGGGGCCGGGTCCTGTGCGGAAGTCAATCTCATGCCGCATGATATCGTGAATTTCCGAATGGCCGAATACGCCCAGGCACCGGTCATACTGGTCGGCGATATTCACCGGGGAGGCATATTCGCACAGCTTATCGGAACCCTGGCCTGCCTGCCCCAGGACTGCCGGGACCGGATCGCGGGGTTTATCATCAACCGGTTCCGCGGGGATATTTCCCTTTTTCAGGATGGAACAAAGTGGATTGAATCCCGGTCCGGGAAAAGGGTTTTCGGCGTACTTCCCTGGGTGGACAATCTGGCGGTGGAAGCCGAAGATTCGGTTGTCATTGAAAACCCGGGCAAACCCGAATTTGACAAGGACTCCAGACCGGCTGTTGCCGTCATCCGCATCCCTCACATCTCCAATTTTACGGATTTTGATCCACTGACACGAATTTCCGGCATTTCGATTGCATTTATTGAACAGCCTCAGGATCTGTCGCGTTTTAAAGCCGTGATCCTTCCCGGGTCCAAAAACACCTGTTTTGATCTGAAATGGCTTCAACAGAGCGGCTGGGCTGCAAACCTCAAAACATATGCCGGCACCGGCGGCCATGTTCTGGGAATCTGCGGCGGGTATCAGATGCTGGGAAGCCGGGTGAATGATCCGGAGGGTCTGGAAGGTGCACCGGGGTCAACAGAGGGCCTTGGCCTGCTGCCTGTCGAAACCGTGTTGAAGGCCCCGAAAACCACGACGCTGAGCGCTTTTGAATGGCAGGGCGTCACCGGAAAAGGCTATGAAATCCACATGGGACAAACCCGGCTTCTTGAAGGAACCCCCCTGATGACCATTACGGAACGCAATGGCCAACCCTANNATGAAGCCGATGGTGCCCGGTCCGGTGATTTTTCTGTCATGGGAACGTATGTCCACGGCCTCTTTGACACACCGGGGATCACCCGGCTCTGGCTCGATCAGATAGGCGTTTGCCATGTACCGGTCTCTGTTGATCAGGGGCACGTGGAACGGGATCTGGCCTATGACCGTCTGGCAAAACACTTTGAATCCCATGTGAGTTTTGATGCCATTTTATCAATGCTACCGACATACGACTCGCTAAACCGCAACGAATCCTGAAAACCGATTCATTGCTTTCCGGATTCAAGATCGGGAACCAGCGGGAAAGCACGGATTTTGTCATTTCAAAGGTTACTTGTCACTTATCATATTTTTTAATCAGGAATGGATTATGAGCACAACCCTTGTGATCGGCGGATGCCGGAGCGGCAAAAGCAGCCACGCCCTGCATCTGGCCGATGAAATGGGAAATGGGAGAAAGATATTTCTGGCAACCTGTATTCCCCGGGACGATGAGATGCATCAGCGCGTATCCCGGCATCAGGCTGAACGGGGTGCAGGCTGGCTTGCCGTTGAAACACCGGTTTTTCTTGCAGAAGCCATCCTGGACATCGGCCCCAAAGCCGATGTCCTGCTGGTGGACTGTCTGACACTCTGGGTGTGCAATCTGATGATGGATACCACTGACCCGGATGCGATATCTGAAAAGAGCTTCCGGTTGATTGAAAGCCTGCGCGTTGCCGCATGCCCGGTCATACTGGTTACCAATGAAGTCGGCGCCGGAATCGTTCCGGACAATCCCCTCGCCAGACGGTTCCGGGATGCCGTGGGACAGGTCAACCAGCGGATCGCGGCCTGCGCGGATCAGGTAATCTGGATGGTGGCGGGGATTCCGATAACGATCAAAGGGCGTTTTCCGCTGATTTCCAAGCCGGAGTTCGGAAACCCCGGCGGAAAACCGGCAAACGGATAAATCTGAAGCTGGATGATGGGATGAGAGTCAATACGATCGTACATCGTTATATTTTCAGGGAGATGCTTCCGCCTTTCTGCATCAATCTGATTTTTTTCTCTTTTATTTTTTTGATGACACAGATCATTCAGATCATGAATCTGGTTGTCAATCACCGGGTCGGACTGTCTGTTATCGGATGGATGATTCTTTACACATTGCCGTTTTTCATGGAATTCATCATTCCCATGTCGATCATGATGTCGGTGCTGCTGACTTTTCTGCGACTTTCAGGCGACAACGAAATCCTGGCATTAAAAGCCGGCGGACTCAGTCTTTATGACCTGCTGCCACCGGTAATGCTGTTTTGTCTGATCGGGGCGCTGCTGACCGCATCCATGGCGTTGTACGGCCTTCCCTGGGGAAGAATGTCCATTAAAAAACTGACCACCCAGGTGGCCACAAGCAATATCGATATCGGCATCAAGGAGCGAACCTTCAACGACAGTTTTAAAGGCGTCATGCTGTACGTCAACAAAATGGACGCCAAAACCAGGACCCTCAGCGATGTATTTATCGAAGACCAGCGGACCCCCGATGCGATCATCACCGTTGTGGCGCCCAAAGGCCAGATGGAAAACGATCCGGACACCCACCAGTTTCTGCTGAGGCTTTATGATGGAACCATCAACCAGGTGGATGTGAAAAGCCGGTCTGTCAATACGATACGATTTGACACTTACGACATACACCTGGATACCCGCCAGGCCGTTGCTGCCGCGATGTCGGGACCCACGCATCCGGAAGAAATGTCCCTGACGGAAATCCGGCAGTATCTGGCCGCAGCCACTGAAAAAAATTCAAAATACTACCTGACGCTGATGGAATTTCACAAAAAATTCTCACTGCCGTTCGCCTGCATTGCTTTGGGTCTGCTGGCCGTTCCGCTGGGGATACAGTCCAGATCCAGCAGGCGTTCTTTTGGCATCAGCCTGGGAATATTCTTCTTTCTGATTTATTATATACTGCTGTCCGCAGGCTGGGTTTTTGGTGAAGCAGGGAAATACCCACCGCTTCTGGGAATGTGGGTCCCCAATGTGATTACGGCGGGCGCCGGTTTGCTGATGCTGTATCGCGCAAACCTTGAAAAGGCATCTCCCATTTCAATTATGATCGCAGCCATTGTACGCGGATATCGACGTTTTCGAAAAAGTGCTGACATATAGCCTATGACTATACTTGACAAATATCTCACACGCGAAATATTTCGATACTTTCTGATGGTATTGATTCTGGTGGTTGCCATTTATCTGGCAGTCGATTTCTTTGAGAAAATCGGCGATTTCATGGAAGCCGGACTTCCGATTTCCCGGGCAATCGACTTTTTTTCGCACACCATACCGTTCGTTCTTTCACAAATCATTCCGGTAGGGGTTTTGCTGTCGGTGCTCATCTGTTTTGGCATGATGAATAAACACAATGAACTGACGGCACTCAGAAGCTGCGGAATCAGCATTTATTCGCTGTTAAAACCCATGCTGGCTCTGGGTTTCATGTTTTCATTCGTGCTCTTTTTTCTTTCAGAAGTCATCGTTCCTGCAACCATGACAACCGCAAACCGGATCTGGCTGAATGAAGTCCGGAAAGAGCAGGCCATATCGACCCGGGAAAACAACATCTGGATGAAAACAGCCAATGGCATCATGCATATCCGCCATTACAACCCTGCCGAAAAAACCCTCTACAAGGTAACGCTGAATTCTTTTGATGATCACTTCAGGCTGATTCGCCGTCTGGATGCGGAACGCGGCGTATTTACGGACGGGCAGTGGGTGCTATACGAAGTTCTCGATCAAAAACTGGACGACACGGGGTTCAGCTATACCATCACGTTTCACGATGCGATGCCGGTCAAACTCGACATGAATCCGGAACGGCTCAAACAGGTGGCTAAAAAAACATCTGAAATGAATATCATGGAGCTGCTGGATTACATTCACGCCATCGAGGATGAAGGTTACCCGGCCACGCAATACCGGGTGGATTTTCATTCCAAGATCGCTTTCCCCTTTGTCTGCGTCATCCTGGTTCTGGCAGGCGTCGGCATTGCCTGCAAAAATCAGTTGAAAGATGGTCTTCCGGCCGGCATTGCCTACGGCATCGGCATGGCGTTTCTATACTGGGTCCTGAACAGTTTCTGCATTTCCCTGGGCTACGGGGAAATGCTGCCGCCGATAATTGCCGCCTGGACAACAAACGCCGTTTTTTTGTGCTTCGGCATCATCATGCTGATGCACGCGGACCAGATTTGACGGCTTCGTAAAAAGTCCGGAGGCTGCGTTGCGCTGCATCCTTCGTCATTGCAGCGTACGACAAGTACGCTTCATTCCTCAGGAATTGCGCGCCTTGCCTGCGAACTTTTTACAAAGCCGTGCGAAAAAGTCCGGAGGCTGCGTTGCGCTGCATCCAACATAATGATGAATCATGTAATCCTGATGATATGGCGGTCATCCGGACAGAACCGGCAGATAAACGGAAAAAGTGCTGCCTTCTCCTTGCCGGCTTTCGAGCTTGATGCGGCCCTGGTGGGATTCCAGGATGCTTTTGACGAGGGCCAGGCCCAGACCCGTACCGTTGACAAAGCGGGTCTTCTCATCTTTTACCCGGTAAAACCGCTGAAATAACCGCTGTTGATCCTCAGTGCCGATTCCTATGCCGGTATCTTTCACGCGGATGCACAGATAGTCATTGATAACGGAGGCGGAAACCGTGACCTGCCCGCCGCCGGGACTGTACTTGATGGCGTTGGTGATCAGGTTGGACAGCACTTCTTCCATGTTCCGGCGGTTCGCCAGTATGCATGGCAGTGTCTCCGGAACATCGATGGTCATCTCAATGGCTGCGGCTTCGGCAAGGGGAAGGTGAAACGCAACCTGATCCCGGATCAGGTCGGTCACGGCCACGGGCTCCCGCTCCAGGGTGATCAGCCCGGATTCGATCCGCGCCAGATCGAGCAGTTCGGTTGTCATATGGGAGAGGTTGTCAATTTTCAGATGCGCCCGTGTCAGGATGTCCCGCTGCTTTTCCGTCAGATCCCCGGCCAACCCGTCCAGGAGAACTTGTATCTGCATCAATACCGAATTCATCGGACTTCGTATTTCATGGCTGACCATGGATACAAATTCCGATTTCATCCGGTCCATTTTTTTGAGGGCGGTAATATCGTGCAATACGGTAATAACGGCGATATTTCTGCCACCACGGTCCCGAAAAGGGGCGCACCGGGCACTCAGTATCATCTCCTCGGACTGGCCGTTGCCATTATTGACCGGGATTTCTTCAATGAGTTCCGCCGGGGTTGATTCGTTCAGGGCGAGCGCTTCCCGAATCATCTCCCGGATCCGGGAAATGTTTAAAAAATCGTCCACATGGCTCCCGATCACCGAGTCGGCCGCGCTGCCGATCATTCTTAAAAATGCGGGATTGGCCAATGCCACCCGATGTTCGTGATTGGTGCACATCACACCGTCCGAAATCCGGTTCACCAGGCTTCGGAGTCGTGAACGGGTATCTGCGATATCCCTCAGGGTCCGGGTATACTCGATGGCCTTGGCGATGGTGACCCGCAGGTGCTCCGGCGTAAAAGGTTTTGGGATGAAATCAAACGCACCCTTTTTCATGGCGTCAACCGAATGCTCCAGCGTCGCGTATCCGGTGATCACGATGACCACGGTATCCGGATGAAGCATCTTCACCTGAGCCAGCACATCAAAACCGGACAACTCGGGCATCATCAGATCCAGCAAAATGATGTCGAAATGTTTGTCCCGTATCAACTCCAGACCTTTTGCACCGGTTGAGGCCACACAAACCTCGTAACCGCAACCTTCCAGAACCAGGCGGCACGCATCCCGGATTCGGGCCTCATCATCCACAACCAGAATACGGGGTGTATAATTAATTTGAATCGCTGCTTCAGTTGTCATTCCAATCCTTATGCTTTCTACTGTCTACCCGATCGACTCCATACATTCCATTGACTCTATGTCCAGCGGCAACTCCATCAGAAATGTGGTTCCCCCGGGTCCGGTTTCCTTGATGACGATATCGCCGCTGTTGTCTTTGACAATGCCATAAGCGGTGCTGAGTCCCAGTCCGGTACCCTTGCCAAGCTCCTTGGTCGTAAAAAACGGGTCAAATATCCGGGACCGGTTTTCTTCCGGAATGCCGCATCCGGTATCCGTCACTTCGATGCATGCCGTTTTTCGATTGTCATTGCGGTAGGTTTTCAGGGTCAGAATTCCGCTGCGATTCATGGCGTCAATGGCATTCATGACAAGATTGATGACAACCTGGCTCATTTTGTTCCGGTCCGCCTTCACCAGCATCCACGTATCCGACAACTCTTTTCGCATGGTGATGTTCATAAACAGGCTTTGATCCCGAATCAGACGCAGGCTCTCTTCCACCAGGGAATTCATCGAAAAATGATCCCGGGCCATGCTGGATTGCCGGCTGTAGGCCAATAGGTTCTTGACGATGTCCCGGCACCGTTCCGCATCCTCCAGAATACACATGAGGCTGGCGTGGAACGGATGATCCGCCTCCATTTTTTCCTTCATCAGGTTGCCGTACATGAGGATGCCGGTCAAGGGATTATTGATTTCGTGCGCAACCCCGGCTGCCAGTCTGCCCAGAGATGCCATTTTTTCGGATTGATCCAACTGGGACTGAGCATCCTGAAGTTTTTTGTTCACAGCCAGGCGTTCGCGAATATCGTTATAAATCCCCATGGTTGCGGCTTCGGTATTATCTCCTTCGTAAATGATGGCCCCGGTCATTTCCACGGGAATCGCCTCTCCCCAGGCCGTCAGAATGTCGACCCGGGTCACCGGAAATTTTCCCCGTCCCCCGTAATCGTCATCCCGTAGCTTTTTCATGATTTCCCGGGCCACACCCGGTGGATACAGATCGGTAACATTGATACTATCGGCATGCTTGAAGTCGTAGCCGAACAATTCCTCGGCAGCCTGATTCATCAGCAGAATGCGCCCAGCCCGGTCCGCTGCGACGATCGCACTGGTTGAGCTCTGAACGACCCGGTTCAGGAATTCACGGATGTCATGGATAATATTTTCCAGCGCCTTGGTCCGGGTGACATCCCGAATGGACTCCACCACGTAGATGACATTTCCCGCATCATCCAGAATGGGTGAAAAGACCCGATCCTCCCAGTACATGCTCCCGTCCTGCCGCTGAATCTGTTTCAGCACCGAGTGCCCTACGCCTTCGGCAATGGTCTTATCCAGGGGGCAGGTTTCGCGATTGCAGGGAAGATCCGGATCATCGAACAACGTATGAAAAATTTCCCTGCAGGATTTTCCGACAACTTGTGGTTTGGAAATAGCGTATTTTTCCAGCAGTTTCTGATTGACCGACACAACGGTGCCGTTACGGTCCATGATCAGGGTGGGAAAGGACAGCGAATCAAAGACGCGCAGCCTCCAGTCAATTTCCTGTGGCAGGTTCTCATTCATGTGTCTGAGGCTGCGGTTCCGGGAGTGCTGAATGCCTCAGCAAGGGAATTCCGTGCCGCACTTGCCATTCCCTTGGGAGTCATCAGATACACCGATGCCCCGGTGCAGACAACGGCAAGCAGTGGCACTTTTTTTTCAGCCAAAGCTGTCATTGCAGCACTGGCAATGCCATAGCGATCGCCATAATGCGGACCTTGGAAATAAATCAGTTCCACGGGGCTGTCAATCCGAAACCCCGAAAAAGCCCCGTCGATAGCAACAGGATTCATGTCCGCGGGTAGATCAGGTCGGGTATTTTTTTCCGCCGCATCCACTTTTTCCAGATCAGCTTTTTCCGGAGTTTTATCAAGCAGCAGATGGAGACGCAGTCCTGACGGCGATGCCGGTCTTGAACAAATCAATACCAGTGAGCCATCGAACCGGGATGCAAAACGGGTCAGCCAGCCCCCCCCATCGCAGATCCTGTTTGATGGCAAATCCAGCGTGATCAGACACAGCCCGGTACGTTCGGCAATACCGTAAGTCTTGATAACGGGTTCCCAGTAAACCGCAAAAGTTTCCATCAGAGTTGTTTTACCCGAAATTCAGGGTGGAACGGCGCATGGTTTTCCGGAAGCGATACGACGCGGCAAACCGCGGCAACCGCATCGTCGATCCGACGGTAATCGGTGGTTAGGGTCAGGGCCGAATGGGAGGATGCCATGCCATAAACCGGCAATCCATCCCGGCCCAAGGCTGCCAATATCCTCCCGATGAGCAGCAGCCGGGCCTGATGCGGGAATATGGTCATTGCGCAAACCGGAGAGAGCATGTCGACGGCTGCGCCAATGGGCTGAAGCGCAGCCTCGGCCAGCCTGCGGTCTTCGGCAAAAATACAGCCGATGCCCGTCAATTCGCCGTCCGTGGCGTCCAAGGATACCATCGTTACATTGATTCGATGCTCTGCCAAGCGGCGAAACATCTCATTGACGGAAAAACCCGAGTTCGGAAGCAGCCGAATCTGGATCAGCTCCGAACTCAGCTTCAAGCCGCCGATGGGCAATTTGGATAGAGATGAATCCATTGCCTAAGACAGATAATCCTTGACAATTTCCATCAGTTTTCCAAGATCGATCGGCTTTGGGATATAGTCATCGGCCAGCGTGCTCTTGCCTTCCCAGTGGGTATAGTTGGTGGATGTGACCGCCTCGGCCACCGCAGTGAGCAACAGGATCACAATGTCTTTGGTATCCTCGGATTTCTTCAGCTCCTCACAGAGTTGATAACCGGTTTTTCTTGGCATCATGACATCGAGAATGATCAGCGCCGGCTTTTCCTTCTTGATCTGATCCATTGCCTCCACGCCATCATAGGCTTTTGCCACCCGGAACTTCTCGCTTTCCAGCTTCATCGCCACGGATTCGACCAGATCCGGATCATCGTCCACTACCAGAACAAGTTTTTTATCAGTCATTGTTTTCATCTCCCTTTTATCACCCAGAATTATAAAATTGGACTTCGATATTCGTATTATGTCTAACCGGACATTCCATTCTGGTACTACTTAAATCCCGACATCCGGACGGGGGTAAAGCCCGGCCCGTTCCACGATCTCCGGCACTTTCTGCTCCCACTCGATGGCCATGATATGAAATCCGGCAACGCCCTTGCACTGCTTGAGGCGTTCAATGGTTTCCACGCAGATTTTAATGCCTTCTTCGGCCTGCTTCTCTTTAGGCACGCCTGCCATTCGGTCCACCACTTCCTGGGGAACATCCATGCCCGGCACCTTGTTTTTCATGTACCGGGCCATGCCCACGGTTTTAATGGGCGTGACACCGGCCAGAATATAACATTTTTCATGCAGGCCCCGGTTTCGAACCCCTTCCATCCATTTTTCAAACTTGTCCAGGTTATAAATGCACTGGGTCTGAATAAAGTCCGCGCCGGCCGACACTTTTTTGGCAAGCCGCGCGACCCGGAGTTCAAAGGGATCGGCAAAGGGATTGGCTGCGGCACCGATGAACATTCTGGGTGCATTTTCAATATCCGCCCCGCCCTGAAATTTGCCCTCATCCCGCATTTTTCTCACCATCTGGACAAACTGGATGGAGTCGATGTCATGGACGCTGGCTGCCATGGGGTGATCACCAAACTGCGGATGATCACCGGAAAGGCACATCATGGTATTGATGTCATGGGAATACGCCCCGATGATGTCGGACTGCATGGCCAGACGATTCCGATCCCGGGTGACCATCTGCAGGATCGGGTGAAGACCCAGTTGCCGCAGGATCACCGCGGCCGCAAAACTGGACATGCGAACCATGGCGGTCTGATTATCCGTGACATTGACCGCGTCCACATACCCCCTTAAGAGTTCTGCTTTCTGGCGGACTTTTTCCGGCACAGCACCCCTAGGAGGACCACACTCTGATGTTACCGCCAAATTGCCGGATGTCAACACTTTTTCAAGTACGCTATCGGTTTTCATTCTGCCAAATCCTCCCTGATGATTTTGCGGGGACCGGCGCCCCCTCCAGGTCTCCAATCCTTGGCCGGAATGATCCGTTCATACCGGTCTTCCAATCCCAGGGCCTTGAGCCGATCCCAGATCAACTGCCATGCGCAGTCCACATCCGGGCTGATTTCACATTTTCCGGTCGTGGAGCCGCCGCAGGGGCCGTTCACAAACTGTTTGGAACACCGCGAAATCGGGCAGATCCCGCCGGTAACGCCCAGCAGACAGTCCCCGCATCCCTGGCACCGCTCGGCCCACACACCCTGGCGCTCGGATGCACCCATGAATTTGGTGTTGACCGCAGGAAACACCGGTTTGTCCTTGAACCGGCGGCTGATTTCCTGGACCCCGCATCCGCAGGCCATGGACA
>AMWB02167739.1_pt1 | contig 10548 bp, 11 predicted proteins | sample 200311 | NCBI WGS metagenome assembly AMWB02 (sample SAMN02737377, study PRJNA173069) | bioreactor metagenome | biome: anode biofilm in microbial fuel cells | place: USA: California | collected 2010-12-16 | reverse complement strand
AGGAAACCGAGGCTTTCGACTTCCCTATCCCGCTACACTGGGGAGGCATGAGCGATCCTTTTCAACCGCTCGAGCGAAAAACCGGAGGCAGTCTTCAGCTGCTTAAAATCTTTGCTGATACGGGTTATCCTTTTATCATCAGCACAAAGGGAAAATTATTAGCGGAGCCGAGATATGTCGAGTTGCTTCGTCAGTGTAATGCAGTCGTTCAGGTCAGTATGCTTTCAAAGCAGTATGACAAATATGAGCACATTAAATTTGATGATAGGCTTAAGATGCTCGATGTTCTTTCGAAAAACAGCAAGCGGTTAATCATTCGTGCCCAGCCGTATATTCCAAAACTGAAAGATGATATTATCAAACTGGCGAAAAAATATCAAGACAGCGGAGTATACGGGATAACCATTGAAGGATTGAAAACGAAAAGCAAGACAACCGGGACCGTAAAACATTTCGGGGATTTCGTTATTCCTTACGGGCGTATTAAAAGCGATTTTCTTGCAATAAAAAAAGTTTACAACGAACACGGCATTAAGGTTTACGGCGCGGAAAACAGGCTCAGGAGTCTCGGTGATAGTTTAAGCTGTTGCGGAGTGGAAAATCTTCCCGGCTTTAAGGTTAATACTTACAACCTGAATCATCTGAAGTACGATCCGGAAAATGCTGTTCCGTCTCCGGGTATGTTAAAAAAAGGTTTCGGTGTAACTCCGTTTAAATCAATCGCTCAGGATAGCGTAATGGAGAAAAGCGTTCGGCAGTATTCTTTCAAAGACCTGATGGATATTTATTTTAACTCACACAAGGATGTAATAGGATGAAAGCGAAAACGAAAAAGCCGGTTAAACAGAAAACGAAGAGAGGCGCGAAAAGTAAAGATTGGCTTTTTGTCGAGTACCGAGATGAAATATTAACGATGGCGAAAACAGGGAATACGAACAAAGATATATGCAAAACGCTTGATATTTCTGAAGACACCTTTTATGAATATTGCAAAAAACATCCCGATTTTTCCGAGACCATAAAAAGGGCAAAGGTCAAAGCAGATACAAAAATCGTAAATGCTCTTTACAGACGCGCTGAGGGTTATGAAGTTGTCGAGGAACAAATCGAATACACTCCTGCGTCCACCGGGGAAGAAAAGAAAACAAAGGTTAAAAGTGTAAAGCGAATAAAAAAACATATTCCCGGAGACGTCGCCGCTCAGTTTATATGGCTAAAGAATCGTAAGTCTGAAGAATGGAAAGATAAGCAGCAGGTTGAACATTCCGGACGTGTTGAAGACGTCAAAGTCATTAAGCGTGTTTTAGTTCTCGGAAAGAACTCAAAAAAGAAAACTTTAACGAGAGAAGAGGGTGCAGATTAAATGGAACTTGATCTAAAACATACCATCGTCTTCGAAAAAAATCTCAAAGCCTATAATAATTCTGACATCAGATTCATAGTTAACGAAGGAGGAACTAGTTCCTCAAAGACGTATAGTATTTGTCAAATGTTGATTTTCCTTGCAATAACCGAATTGGAAGAGTACATCATCGATATAGGCAGAAAAACACTCCCGTCACTTAAAGGTACTGCAATGAAAGATTTTTTCGATATACTTGACGGCTGGAATCTGTATAATCCCGAGCATCATAACATTTCAGAAAATCAATATTCAATCGGTACAAATCTATTTTCGTTCTTTTCTCTCGACCATCCGAAGAAAGTTCGCGGGCGTCGACGTCATATTCTATGGTTGAATGAAGCTAACGAGTTCGATCTCGAATCATACAGGCAGATGAACCAACGTACGAAATATAAAGTAATCATGGATTATAACCCGTCCGATGAAGTACACTGGATTTATGATAAAGTCCTGGACAGAAAAGAAGCTATCCTCATACAGAGCAGTTATCTTGATAATCCTTTCCTCGAAGATTCGATTATAAACGAAATTGAAAATTACAAAACAGAAGATATAGAGTACTGGACTATTTACGGATTAGGGAAACGCGCATTATCTCCATTGAAAATATATTCCAATTACGATCTGATTAACGATATGCCCGGGAGCCTGGACGAGACAATCTACGGTCTCGATTTCGGTTTTAATAATCCATCAGCATTTATCAGGATAGGAATAAAAGACAAAGAATATTATCTCGAGGAATTAATACACGAACCAAGATTAACGAACTCAAAACTAATTGAGAAAATCGATTCATTCAATATTAATAAAAATGCTGAAATATATTGCGACAACGCAGAGCCGAACAGAATACAGGAATTAAAGGATGCCGGTTACGTTAATGCAAAGCCAGCTGATAAATCGGTAAAGGATGGAATCGATTTTGTTAAACGACAGAGGCTTCATATACTTAAAGAAAGTTATAAAACAGAAAAAGAATTTAAAAGATACAAATGGAAATCAGATGCTAATGGCCGTATTCTCGATGAACCGGTTAAGATTGATGATCACTCACCCGATGCTGTTCGATACGCTATCTATACTCATTCAAAAGTGTTAATAGGTTACAGTACTACCGAACAAGCGCCACCGAGAGAGCGCAGATCACTTACCGAGCAAATGGGCATTAAAGGAATAAAATTTAATAGAATTTTAAATCATTAAAACAAAAACAATGAATGCATTTCAGAAATTCTTTTTAAAGTCATTCGAGATTCTGGCCGGGAAGAAACTCAGAGCCAGTGAAAGTATTTACGATACACTCGATGAACCCGGATATAGACGGATTACAGAACGCGACATAAAAGGTCTTGACGTTATCACTCGGGACCGTCAATTAAAAATTGTTTACAATCTTTATTTGACAAATCCGTTTGCAAAAACTATGGTTGATACCATTAATGATTTTGTTTTCGGCGACGGTTTTACATTCGACATTGAAACTGATGACGGCGTCCCGAAATACAAAAAAGATGAGGCTTTCAAACTTCTTAATCAGTTCTGGGAAAACAACAAGTTTGATACGAACCTCGAGAAAAAAGGTCTTGATTTGTCAATCAATGGTATGCTCGTTCTTCCGGCATTCGTCAACAAACAGAACGGAGATGTTCGTCTTGGATTCATCGACCCCTCAAATATTGAGAGTGTCAGGACTAATCCTATGAATGTCGAGGATATTGGAAGCATCCTTCTTAAACCGATATCAGCACAGGGCGCTCGTGAATTGAAAGTAATAAAAATAATGGAAGACGATATAATGAATAAGAATTACGGACTACTTGACGGCGAAACGTTCTTTTTCTCGATTAATAATGTCAGCAATCAACCTGAGGGAGTTTCTGATCTTCTTGTTAGTGCGGATATGGTTGATATGCTTCAACAACTATTATTCAACATCCTGAAGCATAGCGAATTATCTTACCTGTATTTCGAGGATGTTAAGTTATCTGGAGCATCTCCCGAAGAAATTGATGATTGGATTAAAAGGAACCCGATATCAGCGCAAGGGGGCAGGCGCGTTCATAACGAAAATGTTGAGCATGAGTTAGTAACAGCCGATATTAAAGCGCAGGACAGTGAAGGAATCGTAAGACTGTTTAAGAATATAATTCTGTTATCGAAGCGCATGCCTGAGCACTGGTTTGCTGATGGTGCGAACGCGAACAAAGCAACCGCCGTCGAGCAGGGTACTGCGGTTTTTAGAATGCTGCAAAAACGTCAGCAATATATCGGCGCGATAATAAAGGACATCTTGACGTTCGTATTGCACAAAGCAGTAATCAACAACAAGGAAGGTTTTCGTATTACAAAAAATGATTTACTCGAGAAACGTGTGCGAGTGAAGGTAAACGTTCCGAAATTCGAAATAAAGAATTTTGATAAGATATCCGATTCAGTGAATAAGATTTCTGATTTTCTTAGCAAAGGCGTTACGCGGGGATTCATTACTCAGGAAACAGCGGGAAAGATATTCCGCGCTATGCCCGTAATGTTCGGTTATACTGTTGACGAGGAAGCTGAATCAGAAAAACTTGCGACGATTGAAAAAGAGAAAATGACGGAGCCTGTAAAGACAGAGGAAAACAAACCAGTAACGGAATAATCCTCGTCTATTGACATTTAATTTTATTAAACATAGATTTGTATCAACAACGGTTATTAACTTAACCACGTTCATAAAAACGACGAGAAATGTAAACTAAACATTCACTGACAATTTTGAGGCGGGTGTAAAGAAGTAAAATTCTTTCACCCGCTTTTTTTATTTGCAAAAATGAAAAAAGCATTTAAAGACATATTCGAAATAACCCAGATTAAACTTTCCGAGTCCATCGAAGACGGCAAGTACAAATGCGTTCTTATCTGTGCCGGCGAAACAGCAACAGCAAATATGACAATCAATGTTGACGGCGTTCCTGTAGCCTGTAAGAAATACTATATGCCTGAGGCTATAGAAAGTGCTGTTAGCAAAGGATTATTCGAAGGATGTCCGGCTTTATTCCGCAGTACCGAACAGCATCTGGCCGTTGAAGATACCGGTATCAATTACCACGTTGGGCACTTCACAAATGTCGTATGGAATGCAGCAGAGCAATGCGCTGAAGGAATATTCAATACATCAAAGCATTCCGAATACGCGCGGAGTTTCAGAGAAAAACTTGCTGCGGTATGGCAAAAAACAAAAGATGTCGGATTGTCTATTGCTGCGGAAATTAAGGGTTATCTCACGAAAAACGGTGAGCAACACTTAATCGTTGTGAGCGAAATAGATTCACTTCAGTCTGTTGATGTCGTTTCAAAAGGCAATGCAGGCGGTCAGTTAGTTGCACTTCTGGCTGAATCAATCAAAAAGAAAAACAAATTTTTTCAAACTTTTAAAAATGGAGAATCATACAACATGAATCCCGAATTGAAAGCTCAAATCTTCGCGCTATTGATGACGGCGGCATTAATCGGCGAAGGCGTTACAGTTGAGACGGCAAGCGATGAAGACCTTGTCAACGGATTATTTGAATATACAATAACTCTGTTAAACACTGTCGATACTTCACTTTCCGAATCACAAATGAAGGATAAGGCGAATAAAATCGCTGAGGCCATGAAGGAACTAAGAAAGGGCATGACGGATACTGACAAAGAAAAAGTTTCAGCCTCTATCGGTGAAGCCTACAAACTTTTGAAAGATGCCGGCATGATAAAATCAAAGACTGCCGAAGGCAAGCCGAAAGCAACATCCCAGGTACCCGCAGGGATTTCAGAAGAAATGAACAGAGTTTTAAACGAAGCGAAACTTTTGATTTCAGAATCTTACATGCGCGGTAAATCCGAAAAATCAAATCTTCCTGAGCCGATAAAGGATAAAATAAATAAAATGTACGGCGGGCAGATTCTTTCGCAGGAACAGATCGACACGATTTTCACGGCAGAGCAGGATGCTTATGCTAAACTTAATCCTAATCATGTCGATAATGGCGGAGCGGATGTAAAACTAAAAACTGACGCAATCGATAAATTCCAGTTAGCGATGGATTATCTTATGCTTAATCCGGCAACGTTCAGAGCGATGAGCGCCGAGGAACAGGCTAAGTACAAAGACGTCAAGGGTATTTATTCCTTCAAGGATATGTACGTTGACTATACCGGAGATAAGGCAGTCACCGGTAAGATCTTTAAAGGCTCGCTTGCTGAAGCAGGAATCGAAAGCACGTCTTTCACAAACGTACTCGGGAACAGTCTGCACAGGGCGTTACTTGCAGAATACAATGCAAGCGCATACTCGCAGACCTGGAAAAGAATAGCGACGGTAGTTCCGAGAACAGACTTTAAAGAAAACACTGTTATCAGAGTAGGCGGATTCGGTGATCTTCCGACGGTAGCAGAATCCGGTGATTACACTGAAGAGGCGCTTCCGACTGAAGCAGCTGTCAAGTATGCTCTTTCGAAAAAAGGTCATACATTGACAATCTCAATGGAATCGATCAGAAACGACGATCTCGGATTCATCAGGAGAATTCCTCAGAAATGGGGAGTCGCTGCCGCAAGGACACTGCATAAAGCCGTATTCAACGGAATACTGACAAACCAGGCAATGGATTACGATACAAAAGCATTGTTCCATGCCGATCATTATAATCTGCTTACTGCCGAACTCGATTCAACATCATACGTTCAGGCCATAATTAAGTTAATGCAGCAAAAGGAACTCGATAATGCTGAGCCGATTGGATTAACCCCGAAATTCCTTCTTGTCGGAATATCATTAATCGAGATGGCTTACAAACTTACCACGCCTGCATTCGGCTTACAGAATAATGTTGCGGACTTTGCGCAGAATCTCAGGATAGAGCCGGTAGTGATTCCGAACAACACAACAAAGAGCTGGCAGTTAGTTTGTGATCCTGCTGAAGCTCCGTTGTATGAAATCGGCTTCCTGGACGGGAAAGAAGAGCCTGAATTATTCGTGCAGGATCTTCCGACGCAGGGCTACACGTTCAGCAATGACGGAATTAAATATAAAATAAGGCACGTGTATAACGGTGATTTAATCGACCACAGAGCAATAGTCGGTTCAATCCCTGTTGAAGCGTAACAGAGTTCGTTGATTAAAAAAACCGTGCAGGGGACCGATGGGAATCTTGCACGGTTTATTAAAAAAGTTTAAAAGCGATGTCAAAAAGTAAAATAGAATTTTTAAACGATATTGAAATAAAAGTCAAAGACCTTGCGGGCGAATGCACGAAAACGGCTATCGTAATCAGTGCAACTTTTTCAAGTCCAAAGACAACCTTTGCAGTTGATTCTGTCAAAGGATTTACCGCAGGTGATTCTGTTTATATTTTTGACGGAACAATATCAAAGATTCTCACGATAACCGATATTGATTCAACGCTTAAAAAAATATCTGTTACCGGCGATTATCATACATTTGCTTCTGGTGGAACAATAAAGAAGTCTGACGCTCTTAGTCATCTTGATAAAGCACTACTTACTTATTCGCGAGTAAAGCCGCTATGTAAAGTGTCGGAAATTACCGGTGATGGCACGAGTGAACTTTCTGTGCCTGCAGATTGGATTCCTGACTTTAGCGTTATCAACTCAATCGAGTATCCTATTGATCAGGAGCCGGCTAATTTTCTCGAAAGCAATACATATCAGACGTATCTGAATAAGACAAATACAAGAAAAATAAAATTAGCCTTTTCTCTCGGGACCGGTAGCAAAGCATACTTAAATTACACAACTGTTTATTTGTTCAGCTCCGACAACCCGCCTGTAGTGGATATTCCAATTGGTAACTTCAGCGCAATAACCGACATCGCAGCATCTTATTATTTACTTGCACTTGCTGCTCGTTATGGACAATCAGTGAATAAGGCAATAAGTGCCGACAGCGTAAACTACGATAACAAAGTTGATGCATATCGGAGGCTTGCGCGCGAATATCTCGGACAGGCTGCTTCCTGGTTAGGCGTAAGTTTGAAGTCTCTCGATGGCACTGGCTGGGGCGTAGGACCGGCTTCAGCTACTCAAGGTATAGACCTTTCGAATGATCGGCTAAAAATCTTTACGACAGGTAGACAATTTTTTACAAAAAATTAAAATATATAAAATGGGAAGAATAAGAAATATTCTCAAAGGAAAAGATAAAAATCCGGATGAAAAAGAAGAAAATATGAATCCGGGTGATTCTTCCGATATCGATAATCCGGAGTTAAATCCGGATGAAAACGCGGATCAGGATGATGCGCCTCCGCAGGATTCTCTTCCGGGTGATTCTTCCGAGGTAGCAGACACTTCTGATAATATCTCGGAGAATAAATTTTTTCTCGGTAACAAAAGGAAACACTACGTCATTGATAAAAACTACTGCGACCGGAAAAAGGCAAAGCAGATTATCAAGGGTGATAAGGTAGTTTATTCCGATACCGGGATTGAATGCAGTTATTATCTGAATTTCACTCCGGAAGAAGCGGAACGATACAGGAATAACGGTAAGATATTTTAATTCAATTTTTATAAATCAAAATATTACAAAAATGAAGTTCACAAAGTTATTCATTGCATTGTTCTTGATAGCCGCATGCGCGATGACGGCGTTCAGTCCTGAATCCGGCGGTTACCTGAAGAACAAAACAAACAGCGCGACAACCGATACGATCGCGACAGCGACCGCTAACGATACGTCGTACACGTTCGTTAATACCGGTTATTCTAAACTGTATGCGCAGTTTTATCAAAACAGCACATATCAGCAGTTTGAGATTAACTCCCCTGCTCCGTCAGCGGAGATTAGATACAGGTATGCCGCGGCAGACAGCACGTTACGCATCGAAGAAAAGGGGCTGCTTGGTTGGTTTCCTGTATTCATTACGACAACCAGTTCGGCAACTGCACAGAGTTATGAAATACCTTTGAGAACGGGTAACGCGGTAGTGTCAATCAACGGTAAAGATTAAAAAAGTTATCGATGAGCGAATACACTGACACCGGTGCAGTCATTAAGACGGCTCTTGAATCAATAACTGATATTGGTATTGTTCATGATCGCTTTCGCTATGTCACGAATGCGGAAGATGTTCAAGGTCTTCTGAAGGTCAATGACGATTATCGAGGCGTTATGTTCCGTCGAATTGGAATTACACCGGCTGCTGATGAAGATTTCGAATCTGATAAAACATACGTACTGCTTGTTATGCACGCCATCAATGACGAAGAAAATTCCGAAAAGGTTATACAAGAAATTGTTGATCTAATCATTGATAAATTTCAAGGCATGACAATAAGCGGTTATGAATGTAAGAGTATATCAATGCAAGGTTTTGACGATGCGGAGTTCGGCAATATCCTCGTTCATCAAGCAACGATGCAATTAGTTTTAACTGTAAACAATTTTTAATTATTAAACTCGTTAAGAAAATGAACAAACAAAATTTATTTAAACTCGGAATCTTACTGGCCATCATAGGCGCATGCATTTTCCTTAAGTCATATATCGGGCTGCCTTTAGTTCTATTTGCAACAGTTGATCTTGCGAAGAGTCTGACAGCGATTAGAAAAAAGGGCGCGCTCAACTGGGCGTATAAGCGCGTTAACGCCGACGGAACGGATCTAACGTCAGCAGATACCTGGCATGATGGCGTGTACCGTAAGAGTTCAGAAATTGGTTTCGATCAGGCTCTTGAAACTGACGAACTCGAAGACGGATCGGAAACAGACGGCGAAGACGGACCTTTCAAAGGAGATCTGCAAATAACCTCTGCTCAGGATGATGCTAATACAATGAAATTCCTGAAGGACGAAGTGCAGGGTAAGTACTTTGCGGTAATAATGCACAGAGGAAAAGGCAAGGATAACAAGGAATTGGAAATATTCATTCCGATTGTTCGCATCGCCAGAAGTTATTCCTCTGTTTCCGGTACGAGAAAGCCGGTTATAAAGATGAAATACCTTTACAACGACGCGGCTGTTACTCCGGCGACAGTTCCGACCTGGGCAAAAGCATTGCCGGCGGCGTATGTATGCGCTGCGGGCGGATACTTCGCTCCGGTAGAAACGTAATTTTTTATAAACTTTAAATTCTTTTTGAAATGGCAAAAGAAACATTGATAAAAGTCGTATTAGGCGAACCGGTAATATGCGCTAAGGACTTCACTGCGGATAAACCCGTCCAGGTAAAACACGCAGCAGGCACAACACTTGAAGTCCCGGAATCGATTGTTACCGAATGGAAGAAAGCGGAAATTAAATTCGACCTCGTAACTGATAAATCGAAAAGCGATGCCGGAACAAAAGCCTGAACTTAAAACCGTGTTTGAATACGAGGGATTACAGTTTCGGCTGAAAAATCCCTCGTTGCTATACCGTAGCCAGGGTGAAGCATATCAGACGGACGTTGTAAATTTCGCAATGGATTTTACAGCTTCGTCAAAAGCAAGGCTGCTTGAAGTAATTCCCGAGGCGATGAAGGACCTCGAGGCGTTGTCGAAAGAAGTCGGCAAATATTCAGACGGCGATCTTGACACGCTTGCGGAAAACGCTCAGGCTCTGCTTAATGAAGGCAGGTATAAAGAGTTTGATGAATTACTTAAATCGATTCAGGAACGACTAAGCGGAAAAAGTAAAGGAACGAGCACGTCAGTGCTTGCATTCATCGATGCTCTAAATGCGTTTAACGCGAACATGGAAGCAGCTGAAGAGATCTGGTTTAATAATCCTGATAACATCAAGCGTCTGTTTGAAATCGCACTCGACGGACCGCTCGACAAGATAAACTATGATCCTGATACAAATGAAAAAATTATTGCCTTCGATGGATTTCTCGAAGAGGTTAGTAATAATTTTTTTATGAGTTTAAAATACTTGAAGAAAAAATCGAGGCGATAAATGAAGTATTTAAGGAATATGATATCGACGACGGAAAGAATATTGAAGTACAATTTCCTGAAGAATTCCTTTATGACAGTATCGCCTGGGAGCTTGCCGGCAACGATCCGACAAAACTTGATTACGTGATTAACAACTGCGATATCTGGGATTATGTCAAGATTGGATGCTATAAGAAATATCAAAATTACGTGCAGTGGCTCAGGAACAAACCTGAG
>AMWB02097894.1_pt1 | contig 10550 bp, 6 predicted proteins | sample 200311 | NCBI WGS metagenome assembly AMWB02 (sample SAMN02737377, study PRJNA173069) | bioreactor metagenome | biome: anode biofilm in microbial fuel cells | place: USA: California | collected 2010-12-16 | reverse complement strand
CCAAGGTTTGGCCGATTATTTAACGGAGCAGTTCCCTACAAAGCAGCTTTCTGCCTGCATCGCATACGATTCAAGGCGAAGATCCAGAGATTTTGCGTATGCCACCGCGTGCGTGTTTGCTGCCAATGGCATCAAGGCCTATGTGTTTCCAACAGTTCACCCTACCCCGACACTTTCTTTTGCCATTCGGCAATTAAAGGCGGACACCGGAGTCGTTGTGACTGCAAGCCACAACCCGCCCATTTACAATGGCTACAAAGCGTATTGGAATGATGGCTCTCAAGTCGTACCCCCACATGATCAGGGCATAATTGACAGAGTGGCGGTGGTAAGAGTTCCAAAACTCATGGATGAACAAGAGGCCAAGGAGAAAGGACTATTGGTCATACTGGGGACAGAACTGGATGATGCATATGTTAGTATGGTGAAATCGCACCTTTTTAGGCCAGAACTCATAAAAAGGACGAGTTCAGCCGCAAAAATCGTCTATACACCTCTTCACGGAACCGGTGCCGCCCTCTTTGAGCGCATCATGGGCGAGCTCGGTTTGCAGGTCAAGACCGTACCAGAGCAAAGAGACCCAAACGGGGAATTCCCGACAGTTTCATACCCCAACCCTGAAGAACCAGCGGCACTAAAACTGGCAATCGAGCTTGGCAAAAAAGAGAAAGCCGATGTTGTGATGGCCACTGACCCTGATGCCGATCGGCTCGGAATTGCCGTACCAGGCAAAAACGGGGACTTTGTACTTGTCACTGGAAACCAGCTTGGCGCCCTTCATTTGGATTATATTTTGCTTTCTCTGGAAGAACTCAAAAGAATGCCACCACGACCTAGTTGCATCAAGAGCATCGTAACCACCGATCTCCAAGCTGCCATAGCAAAGAAGCATGGCGTTGAGTGTGCTGAATGCCTTACGGGTTTCAAATGGATCGCCGACGTGATGAGGCGGTTTGAAAAAGAAGGCAAGACCTTTGTTTATGGTACGGAAGAGAGTTATGGGCATCTGATTGAAACAGAGGTGCGGGACAAAGATGGCATTTCCGCCGCCGCGCTCACCGCCGAAATGACGCTGTATTGGCGCTCTCAGGGAAAAAGTCTCCTCGACAGGCTGGAAGATCTGTACCGCGAATTCGGTTTCTACGAAGAAAAAGGTTTGAACAAGTATTTTGAAGGTCCGACGGGCATGGAAATCATGAGCGGCATAATGCAGAACTACCGGAAAAATCAGCCAAAAGAATTTGGCGGTTTGCCTGTCGTCTCTATCCGCGACATAAAAACTGGTTTCAGTTGGAATGCGGACGGTTCTGGCAGAACGAAATTAGATCTTCCAGAAAGCGATGTCCTGCAGTGGCGTCTTGTGGATGGTACCCTTGTAACTGTTCGTCCATCCGGAACAGAGCCTAAAATAAAGTACTATATCCTATCCAGGACTGAAGTCAAAAACGGGGACCTGGACAATGCAAGACAGGCGAGTTCATCCAAAATTGAAGCGATAATGGCAGATATCAAGAAGGTACTAGGGTAAAAATCATGACACGTTCCGGCGGAGAGCCACTGTGGTCGCATGTACTAAGAGGTAACCCTCAGACCGATCCAAGATCTGTAGCGGAAAATTCCTTCATGGAAAGTATTTTGCCGCTAGACTGGGAAAACCAGGAATACTGTGCCCTGGACGTGGAGACAACGGGGCTCGACCCTGCCAGAGACCGTGTTGTAGAGATTGGAATTGTCGTCTTTAGCTTTGATAGAGATGCTGCGCTCGTACAAAAAGAGGCGTGGGTTTCTCTTGTGAATCCGGAGATGGCAATTCCCGATGCTGCAGGCGCAATCCATGGGATAACAGATCTGGATGTGTCCTCGGCCCCGCGCTTCGCCGAGATAAGGGAAGCGGTGGCCTCCTATCTGCGCGATAGGATTCTTGTTGCACACAACGCGCCATTTGACGCTTCTTTCCTGCAAAATGAGTTTAGCAGGCTTTCCGCTCCCCTTTCTATGGCTCAGGTAATCGATACGCTTGAACTTACCAGGCTTGCGTACCCCAATTTGCACTCCTACAATCTGGGAAAGGCGGCCTATATCTTGGGCATACCTTCCGGAAACGGACATCGTGCCCTGGATGATGCCAAGACTTGTATGCAGCTTTTTGCGAGGTGCGCAAGAGCGCTTTCAATCTCAAGAGATTTACAACAAGATTCTTAAAAATGATTGACAAAAAGTCCGGAATACCAATAGCCGCAAATGGGAAACCACACCGCCAACTCAAAAAGGAGCAAAGATTTGCGCTGGTTTTGTGTACACTTCTCTGTTTGGGTCTCTTTGCCACATTTCTTGGAGATAAGGCGCCAGTCCTAAACCAGAGCCTTGGTGCTAAGATTATCAAGGGGCAGGTTGTGGACAATGTTTCGGCAGCAGTTCAAGAGCGCAGCTCAACCAGCATCGCTCTTCCAGATGTAGCCTATGCAAGTCCCCATTATCTTGTTGAACAACTTACCGTAGAGACGATTGCCCGCTTGGATTACGCCAGCCTTTTTGATCTCGGTTCACTACTGGCTCGACAGGCGATCGCTACATCTTCCAATCCAGAGAAACTTGTAGCGGCGGTTTTCCCTTCAGCCATGGAAGTCCTGGCCATGCTCGCACGTGACCGCGATGTGGACGACTACCTTGAAAGTGCTTCAGACGGGAATAGCTCTGGGAGCTACTACTCGGAAATCGCGGCTTTAGCACCGAGATTTAGGCCACTCCGAACCCAATTTGAAGCCATTTATGCTGCCGTATACGAAGTCTTCAGTACACAAGGCAGAACCCTTATTCCCTGGCAGACATCGAAGGAAGCCATGAAATATCAAGGTGGGGTCACATTGCCTGGCCTTTCAAGCCGCCCGCGCGAGGCCGATTACGATTATTCACACACCTATGCCTTGGACATATTCTTCAACAGTGTTCGCACGCTGCCTTTGGCTAGCGGTAGGGAGCTCGGGCCAACTGTTTTTTCGGTTTCGGATGGTATCATTATAGCAGCTGATTCGTCGTGGCGAGGGGGAGAAGAACTCAAAAGTTACAAAGGCGGCGGTATAACGCCTAAAGCAGGCAACGGTGTTATCGTGTTCTCGCCTTCAGAAAAACGGTATTACTCCTATTTCCACCTCCATGATGTCCTCGTAGAGCCCGGAAATGTGATCAAAGCAGGCCAACCTATTGGGCACGGAGGCAATACAGGCGCAAATGCAGCGAGGCCTGGGCACGGAGAGCACGTACATGTGGAAATCTACGATGCCGCAAATGCACAATTCCTGCGGAACAGGGACATAGCAGCCATAATCTTCTGACATGGTTCACTGGGCTTTCTGGTCCTTCATCTTGAGCTTCGCCACTTCACCTGACGATGCACCTTGGGCTACACTTCTCTCATGAATATGGACAAACGGATAAATCGAGAAGACCTTCCGGACGCGCTCAAAGAAGACATGAGGCTGAAAAATATCGATATAGACCTGACTCTAAAAATCCTCAATGACTATAATGCGGGCCTGTATGACAATGTACAACAGGTGAGAGCCTCAGGAGTGCCAGCCATCGATGGCCAAACTGTCGTGGATGTCCGCAAGCGACATCAAAAGGATGCAGTGCTCTTTTGGATGCCGGAAGACAAAGCCAGGGCCAATCTTGCCAAGTTCGGTCTTGACCTGCCAAAAGAGACAACCTCATTTGTTGCAAACCACACTCAGGTGGCAAGCTCAAAAAACCCTGAAAGTGTTCAACTTTCTGCAACAACAAGAACTTCTTCAGCAATAAAGACCCCAGGGCGGATGATGGAGTTTACCGCCATGGACCTTGAAAAGATTGGTTCGGCTCTTCTGCCAATCACTGGCTACGGCGTTCTCAATGGAGGTTCTGCGACTAGTTATGCAGACACCAAGAAGAATCTTGCCTTGGGAGAAGATGTCTTTGCCGTTCTGAAGACAAAGTTCGAAAAAATGGCTCTGGCATGTAAAGACCAGCCCAAAGGGCTCACGCCAGCGTATATCAATCCCGATGGCTCGCTTGGTGCGAGTTTTTTGGAGCTCAAGATGCGGGCCCGTTTGGAGCAATTTGCGAGACTCAAGGCTCTTGGGCAAGAAGATCCAACAGTGGAGGAAGCACTTCGAGCGACGGCTGAGTTTATGCCTCTGTTCCAAATGACAAGCGCAGGCAACAACGCTCAGCTCTTGGAGGCGTACAAAACCATGGCACAAAGCCAGCTTCTGAAGCCATTGTCACAAGAACTTGGTATTGAGTCCGCACTGTGGCATACAGGCGTCCAAAACATGATTGCAGCCTATACTCATTCCAGCGAAGGACGGCCAAAGAGGATCTTTAACCACGCCTACGGAAAAGAAAATTCAAGCCTCGCGCTTCCTGGTGGCCATGGCCAGTGTTTCCACGTTCTGTCGGACGTCTTCAAGAACCTCTATGCGCACGGCACGAGGTTTGTTTACCTAGGCAACGTGGATAATATTGCATACACGCCCGACCCTCTTGAGTTGGCGCTCCTTGCACTCTCGGGAAGACCGGCTGCTTTTGAATTCAGTGTGCGTACGCCCATGGACATAAAAGGTGGTGTCCTCGTACGTACCGAGAACGGCGGTTACACGATTGCGGACATTGGTCCTGCCATCAGCTTCGAAGAAGTGCTGAGGCTGGAAAAGGAGGGCAACACGATACTCTTTAACTGCGCCGTGGGGCTTTTCGACCTTTCCTACCTTGTCGAGAATCTTGAAGAACTCAGCCGGAAACTGCCGGTGCGTTTTACTGATCAGGACAAGGACGCGGGCCGTTACTCCCAAGCTGAACAGGTGACATGGGAAGTGTTGGGCTGTTTGCCTTCGTTTCTCGCATTCGCGGTGGATAAAAACGAACGCTTCCTCGCAGCAAAACTGCTGATCGACACCTTGCTTACTAGCGGCGTCGGCCTTGACGACGAGCGCCTTCCTGTCACGCTCCGCAACGTCGCTCAAAACCTTCACCAGGGGCTCGTAAGCTTGTTAAAAAAAACCTACGGACTCGTATTGTCTTGCGGCAAATGGGTACCAGGAGAGTCCCAAGGTCACTCTTAAGACATTACACCGGACACAACCACCAACCTGTTATCGCAAGTCTGTGAACGTAAGAGAATCAATTTGACGAGGGTTGGAACTTTGCTATGGTTACAGGAATACCTTCCATTATGCAAGCGTGGCTTTCCGCGGTTCCGTCCGTGGCTGTCAACAAGTTCGCAGAGCCTGAATTGAAGACCTCCTTGACCATAGACCCGCTAACGGTAGCTACTTCGGGTTCAGGATTAGGAGTTGTGTGTACACCATCGACCATCGACGTGCGTGGTGCAAGGGAGAACTTAGACGCAAAAAGCCAGGTGCCCTCTGGTACAGATACGACTCCTTCCCGTATGGACGCATCAAATTTGACTGGAATACACATTTCCCCTGTCAAACTGTGTACTACGGCTAGTTCTCCGTCAAAAAGGCCCAAGGATTTGGCGGTCGCCGGATTGATGATCAAGGTGTTCGTATGGCAGGAATGAGGATAATCTCCACACTGAGAATGTACTCGAGATGCGACTTTGGGTGTTATAAGAAGAAGTTGGCTCCCCTCGTTTGAAGTAAAAGCGCTGTGATGTTGCCCTCCGAGTTCGAGTTTTCCTGAGGCCGTAGCCAAAGGAAACTTTTGTGGATCTTGAGAAAAGTCCGAGATGCGTGTGTTACCTTCTGTCGATGACGTAAAAATCCCGGTACGCTTGAACTCTTGGCCATCTGCTATACAAGAATTGGCAATAAAGTAGTCGACCCATTCACTTTCGGTTCGCCCCTCAGAGAACAAATTTTCAAGGCCAAGCTTACTTGCAAGATCGCAGAAAATGTCATAATCGGAGCGTTCCATTCCGGTATAGGGCAAGATTTTTGGCTTATACAATAAGTAATTCCCAGCCCAGGGAATGCCTATGTCCTCCTTCTGTAAAGGCGAGGCGACTGGGAGGACAACATCGCTGAAGCGGGCCGTTGGAGTCATGAACATCTCGTGACATACGATAAAGTCTGTCTTGCAAAAGGCTGCAATGCTCTTTTGGGCATCGGCGCCCTGGTTGAGCAGATTGCCACCCACCGAATAGATGAAACGAATTGTCGAAGGATACTCTGGCTCGCCACACAAAACGGCATCTGGCCACCGTACTATCGGTATCTTTGGACCAACATTTTTCCTGCTTGGACTCAGCGTTTTTATGCGCGGCGCAGGAAGACGATTGTTCAGCGAGCCGGACGAACCACCACAAACGCCAAGGTTACGACTCGCAAGTTGAAGCGCCACACAGAGCCTCATCGTTTCCTCACCATATTCAGTTCTCTGGATCGAATAACCCGGAATGAGCATCGTAGGTTTTGTATGCATCCACTGCTCAGCCAAGATCTCTATCTCCCGCTTCGGAATACCTGTGATGGACTGAGCCCACTCGGGTGTTTTAGGAATCCCATCGGACGCGCCACGCACATGTTCTATGAGCGATTCAAAACCGACGCTACGGGCAATGACAGCATTTTCTTCAAGTAACTTATTCTCTTGCCAATAATTAAGAACCGCATACAACAAAGCAAGGTCGGTACCTGGCCGAATTGGAATCCAATGAGCACCAAGCGCTTGTGCAGTCTTTGTCCTGCGGGGATCGATGTAAACAATCGGCGTACCTTTCTTGGCTATCTTCAAGAGCATCGAAGGCAACTCCGCGCCAAGACGCGCCTCAAAGATATTGGCTCCTAAGAGAATGACGAGTTTAGAGTCTTCTATCGTGGCTGGGTCAAAGCCAGAATACGGAAAATCGGCACCAAAAACACGTTCAAGCGCATACATGGCAGCTGCGCAGGAATAGTTCCCAGATAGCGCAGTATAATCGCCTAAGAGACCTAAAAACCGGGCTGAAAGCGCGTGTGTTCCATGTAAAGCTCCTGTACAGCCAGCACTGGACAGATTCAAAATGGAAGAAGCGCCGTGCCCGGAAACCGTTTCGCTCAGTTTTCTTGCGACGAGTTCTAGAGCTTCCGCCCAACTTGCCTCCCGAAAGATCCCAGATCCACGTTCGCCTACACGCATAAGAGGCGTTTTTATACGTTGCGGCGAATAATGGAAATGCGGAACGGCATATCCCTTGGCACAGCCCCGGATAAAGGGACCAGCCAAAGGATTCTGCCTTACCCTTACCACTCTGCCGTCTTCTTTTTCTACAAGAAGGGGACAAGCATCCCCACCACAATCCCGTCCGCAAAAAAACGGCAAAACCTCTTTCATAGAGTCATTTTAGCACGACTAAAACACTATATCGATCACCTCTTCCATTCTTTCGACAGGATGGAACGTTATTCCCTTTTTGACATTCTCGGGTATTTCGTCCAGGTCGTTGAGGTTAGCAGCCGGTATTATGATGTCCTTTATCTTGTTGCGTTTTGCGGCCACAGTCTTCTCTTTGAGCCCCCCAATCGGCAACACTTGACCGGTGAGCGAGAGTTCTCCGGTCATGGCGAGTCTATCTTTTATCTTTTTCTTAATAACCAAAGAAAGCAAAGCTGTAGCCATCGTGATGCCTGCGGAAGGCCCATCCTTCGGAGTCGCTCCTTCCGGAATATGAAGGTGGATTTGCCTGCCCTCGAAGTAGTCTGCCCCGATGCCGAACATCTGTGCCGCAATGTTGCGAACGTAGGTGTAGGCAATGTTGGCGGATTCTTGCATCACAGAACCCATTTGGCCTGTCAGCTTAAAGCCTTCTTTGCCTGGGTTGGCAACTGCTTCTATAAGCAAGGTGTCACCACCAAGACTTGTCCACGCGAGACCAACTGCCATGCCTGGCCTTGTAGCGCGTTTTATGTCCTCGGGATGGAAGATTGGCTTGCCAAGGTACTTTTGCACTGCGGCCTTGTCCACAATGAACTTCTTACGCTCGGTTCCTTCTTCTTCCAGAACGATGGACTTTGCAATCTTTCGATGGATCTTATCCAGGTACTTTTCAAAATCCCTGACTCCGGCTTCACGCGCATAACTATCAGCAATAAAAAGCAGTGCATCACGAGTATACCGCACATCGCTCTTCCTGAGGCCGCTTTTTTCTAGGCTCTTCGGAATGAGATAGTGCCGTGCTATTTCGATCTTTTCGCTATCGATATAGCCAGGTATCTGAATGACTTCCATACGATCGACAAGTGGCCTCGGAATAGTATCCAATGTGTTCGCGGTCGTAATAAAGAAAATATTCGAAATGTCAAAAGGCAGATCCAAATAGTGATCGCGGAAGCTGAAGTTCTGTTCAGGATCCAGTGCCTCAAGAAGAGCACTGGAAGGATCGCCTTGATACGAAGCGCCCATCTTGTCGATTTCGTCGATCATGAAAACCGGGTCTCGTGACTTGGTAATCCTCAATCCTTGAACAATCTTGCCGGGCAAGGCCCCAACATAAGTCCGCCTGTGCCCCTTAATCTCGGCCTCATCACGCATTCCTCCGACACTAAACCTAAAAAACTGCTTACCCATAGCTCGCGCGATCGACCGACCTACACTCGTCTTGCCAACGCCGGGAGGCCCAACAAGGCAAAGAATAGAACCCTTTGAGTCCTTTTTTAGCTTCCGTACTGCAAGGTATTCGACAATTCGGTCTTTGACATCCTGCAGTCCATAGTGGTCAGCCTCAAGGGTTTCCTGTGCTTTCTTCATATCGAAATCGTTCGAAAGCGGGGCATTCCAAGGAAGCGAGCACACTAGTTCAAGCCAATTGCGCGTAACCATGTACTCGCTGGAAGAGCTGTCCATTAGGTTAAATTTCTCCAGTTCCTGCTCGGTCAGCTCCTTTATTTCGCCCTCAAAGCCAAAACTGTCGATTATTGATTTAAACTTCTGATAATCCGAGCTCTTTGCGTCGGCAGGCATACCGAGCTCTTCTTTTATTTCCTTGAGCTCCTCTTTTAGAAAATACTCACGCTGGCTCTTCTCAATGCGCTCGTTGATCTCCGCCTGGACCTTTTTTTGGATTCGCAGGAGTTCTTGCTCTTTCTTGATATAGATCAACACCTGTTCCATGCGGGCGCGAACGTCAAATTGCTCCAAGACCGCCTGTTGATCTTTCTTGTCGATGTTGAGAATGCTCGCAATAAAGTCTGCAATCTTGCCAGGGTTGTCAATATTGACCATGTTAAGGCGCATCTCTTCAGAAAACAGGGGATTGTTCTCGGAAACCTGTTTCATTTCGCTCAAAAGTGCACGAGTAAGCGCCTTAACTTCGTCGGTATCGTCGTTGAATTCCTCCGGGTACTCAACCGCCGCAACAATAGGTGGCTCTTTCGCAAGGAATTTCTTTACTTGAAAGCGCTTTAGAGTGGAGATGTAGATATTGATACCACCATCCGGCAAGTTTATCTTTTTGACAATTTTAGCGATCGTGCCCACCGTATACAGGTTGTCGGCGGAAGGCGTTGCCTCATCGTTTTTGCTTAAAACGAGACCAATCATGCCGTCCCCAGTCAGCACTTGCTCAACGAGCAGAATATCAGGCTGGTTTGCAATCATGATGGGCGTAAAAATACCCGGAAAAATTGGCCTGCCCTCAAGCGTTATTATGGGCAATTTTGTAGGCAATACTTGATCTATTGGAATTATTTCGTTGTCAGGCATAGCAACTCCTAGTCCGTACAATTATTATTATAAATGGTAACGAATGCTCTATATGAGACATTCACTATTTAAATCTAAATATTTATGGCGTTGCAGGCAAGTTCAAAAAGCCAAACAGAAGCCCATGACGGTCTTACCGAGCTAGAGTTGGGAATTGTATTGAAGAAGAAGTTTTCCAGCTATGTCGTTGCCTTCTTTTAGACATTGATCAGGATCGTTACCACAAATCACCCCATGAAGGAATCCTGCAGAGAAGAAATCGCCTGCACCAGTTGAATCTTTGAGTTTGAGCGGCTCTGCAGGCTGCCTGAAAACGTTGGTTTCTCTGTTGGTTTCGTCCCGGCAAATGCAAAGAGCGCCAGAAGGCCCTTGCTTTACTACCCAACAGGATCGCATTGTCGCGTGGTTAGAATCTAAAACACCATCTCTCGTAATGCTTAGCCCTGATGGATAGAGTGCAGAAAACTCGGCGTCATTGGCAAAAACATAGTCGGCGTGGTTCTGTGCAAAGTCTTTTAGTCTGTTCGCGTTCTCAACTGCGTTCCCAAAGGTTGAAACATCCATAGCTACTACGCTTCCTCTTTGGTGAGCTATGCTGGCAAGATCCTGCAGCCATAACAATTCGTCGATAAGCAGTCCATCGATCCACAGAATGCCGTTTTGCGGTATCTCATCGAAGAGAGGCGAACCCGCAATGGTGTGCGCGGCGCCGGGGCTGACCACCGTGTACGCTCCATCCTTGATCCCTTGCACCGCCAGCTTCAAGAAAACCCCCGTGGCCGCCCCTTGCGCAACCCTTGCATCCAGAACCGGCCCGGCGGCCCTTATAAGCCTCGCCAGCTCTCGCCCTGCATGGTCAGTCCCGG
>AMWB02027797.1_pt1 | contig 10557 bp, 16 predicted proteins | sample 200311 | NCBI WGS metagenome assembly AMWB02 (sample SAMN02737377, study PRJNA173069) | bioreactor metagenome | biome: anode biofilm in microbial fuel cells | place: USA: California | collected 2010-12-16 | reverse complement strand
AACTCACCAAAGCTGCCAGAGCAGAACAAAAAACCTACTGAGGAAGGAGATTTGAAATTATGGATTTTAGAATTATCAGCAGCGACGAGAAAATTGAGATCTTGGGAGAAGAACCAAAACGCCTGCAGTGGGGCTACTTCTTTCCTGCATCAGCTCAAGCAGTAGTGGGCGCGAGACTTGTTCTTGATCGTTACAGCCTTGTTTATGTTAATGGCCGAGTTGCTCGCTTGGGTCAAGATCAGGTTTTGGACCAAAAAACAGCTGATACGTGTGTCGAAATCGGTCTTGCTGACAAGCTGTATAAATTCATGCAGAAAAATGGGATTACCAGCAGTTCGAGCGATATGATTTTTGGTGAAACTGAAGGGTATCAAATGCTTGCTACCCCTAACGGAAGTTACGGTTATGTGTATCTCAGTTTTTGGGCTGTTTAATCGATAACGCTTACTTTGCCCTGGGAAATCTACCAGGGCAAACAATGTTTAAAACCTAACAAGGAGACTACCGTCATGGCTAGAAAAATTCACAGAATTATTTGGGCAGCAAAAACCGTTAAAAAGGAAGGGCAGGATGAGAAAACATTCTGGACTCGCATAGGGGCAACCTTCCTTAATAAAGATAAAGATCAAAGTGAAAATCTTTATTTTGACTTTTATCCAACAGATCCAGAAACAACAATTCAACTCCGGTTCCCGAAAGTTAAAGATAGTGAGTAAGCGGATCTCCCCCCCTCACTTTAAGGCGGGGGGAGACTACTAACACAAAAGAGTGAGGTTAGACAATGACACAACTTGAATATGATATTGCTGAATTAGAGAAGAAACAGAAGGAAACGGGTTTAGTAGGGGAGGAAAAAGAAAGGCTCCATAAGCTTCAAGAAGAATGGATTAAAATCGAGTCCTCTAAATACGGGCCCTGCCTGTCTTGTTGTATATGAAAGATTTTTTTAGGAAAAGAGAGGCCACCGGGTGCGACCTGTTCGCCCTGGTGGAGCTGCGAAAAATTTTTAGAGAGGATAGCATAAGAAGGAACAATTAGGCCCCCCCCTTTGAACTCACCAAAGCTGCCAGGGGGGGGTGTCTTTAAAACCTACTGAGGAAATAAAGACATAAAAACAGTATTGTTTTTCTGGCGGGCTGTCAACAATCAAGTTAATACGTATTAATATATAAAAATATATTGCTAATAGATACGTATTAATATAATAATGTATATATCAGTACGTATCGATGTGTCGATAATAAAAGGAGCGTTATGATAATTACAATAGGAAGCACTAAAGGTGGGGTTGGAAAAAGCACCATTGCTTGTAATTTGGCGGTTATGGCCGCAAAAGAAAACAAAAAAGTTCTTCTTGTTGATGCAGATCCGCAATTTTCAAGCATGAGTTTTCAGGCGATACGTTCAAACGTAGAGGCCCAAGACATAGAATCAAGATCATTCACAACTCCAACACTTCACGAAGAGCTAAAGGAGTTAAGCGGTTTTGACTTAATTGTGATTGATTCCGGGGGCCGCGATTCAGATATGTTTAGGTCGTCTATTTTGGCAGCAGACATATTAATTATTCCGGTCCTGACTTCTGTGTGGGATATTTGGGCGACATCAGACACTCTTGAAATTGTGCAGAAGGCAAAGGTTTTTAATGAAAAACTAATAGCTAGATTTTTGATCAATAAAGCTAGTCCCAACACAATTATGTTTAGAGAAGCTATGGAAGCTCTAGAAGAAATAAAGGAAATACCTGTTTTGGAAAGTCTGTTGGGCTCAAGAACTTCTTTTTCAAACGGTCTAATGAAAGGACTGGCTGTTATTGAACACGATCCAAGATCAAAGGCAGCTGATGAAATAATCAAGTTTTGGCAAGAGATTAAACAATTAGGAGATATTAAATAATGGCTATACCAAAAAAACCTGTACCTCAGAAACCTATCCAAGATTTTATAAAAGGGGCCGCTGCTACAACACAAACTGACGCTACCGCCAAAGGCGAAAGAGGCAGACCACCGGGACCGGAGAAAAAACCTTTGAATGTAAAACTGCCTGTAGCTATGCTCAAGGCCATTAAGGAAAATAGCAACGGTAACATGTCTTTTTTAACTGAGCAGTTATTCAAAGAATATTTTGATAAGAACGGCATAAAATATGACTGAATATGTTTAAATATGTATTGAGACGTATTTATATTTTTAAAGCTAGGAGGTCTTTTTGTTATGGGCTTTACACTTCGCACTGAAGAAAAACACGAAAAAATTCTTAATGAATTGTGCAAAGAGTTAGACCTGGGGGCAAAGTCAAAAGCTGTTATGTGGCTGATTGAGAATATTCATGAGATCCGGGCCGAGCGAAACAATTTCTTTCAAAATATGAACCGGCTAGAAGGGGAGCTCAAGATCATAAAGTCTGCAATTCAAAAGAAATTAGAGGCTGAGATTGAGTTGACCAAACTTTGTTCAAATTAAGAAAGGCAAAAAATGGACATTAGTGCTGAAGAATACAGTCTGGCAATCCTTAAACTAACTAGTGCGGCACAAGGTGACACAGGAGGGGCCAGGGTGGCGGCTCAGGTCCTGTTAAGCGCATACAACGGTGAAGCGTATCAATTGAATGTTGTGGATCTGTGCAATCTGGACAAAGACCATTATCAAGCTGCTTTGTCTGTAATACGTGGCCGAAAAGAGCTAGGTAGAGAACCTCATAATTTTCTAAAAGATGGTGATCTGGTTTTTAAAGGACTGTGGAAGCGATGGGAAAGATATCATGTAGAGAACCGTGGAAAACCAACATGTAACTTGTGTTATGGGTCTGGTCTTGTTCCTGAGTATCCAGACGATGAAAATAATTACAGCCAAAAAACCTGCACTAAATGTGGTGGTAAAGGTTATTAGGAAGATGTGCCTACTTTTTACACGTATTGTAGTTTGACCCCTTATTGAGATGATACCACCACACAGGAGAAGCGGCTCCCGATCTGAACAGCACGAGGCAGCGTTTAAAATGTTTTGGTGTCAAAAAACGGCCCCAGGTCACGCCGGCAACACAGTTTTTGATACCAAAAAGAGAAAATATATAAAATATTGGGGTTGTGACTAAGAGCCTCAGATCGACACTACTGAATGCGTCAACATCCAGTAGTGTCTAACCACCAGACACTAACAAGGAGTGCGTCGTGGCTAATAAAACTATACTAGAATTAGAGAATATACCGCTAGGTGAATCTGTGTCAAAAAACGGAACAGATCAAGAAAAAAATTTTCAAATGGCTCTTCAGAATATTGAACCTGCTGAAAGGGCTCATTTTACGAAATGGTTTGCAGCTTTTCAAGATCTGGTTACTTGGGAGGATTTTAAGAAAAAAGGCTACCAACATCTAGCCAACGTTGTCGAAGAAGTACACGAACATATTTTAAAAGCTCAAGGTAAGCCAGAACAACTTAAGCTTGCTTTCATGCCAAAAGAAATTGCCAGGACATCTCCTTTTTTTCCAATGAAAAGATCCGACATGTCAGATCGACCGCTTTATAAAGATTTTGTCATTGAAAACAGATGGGGAACTATTACGGTTTCCGGCCCAAAACTCTCAATTAATGATGAATCGGTTTTGTTGGCTGTGCTTTTCTTGGCTAAAAAACACAGAACTGAAAGATTTGAAACTGATTATAATGAAATCTGCGGAATTATGGGGGTTTCGAGAGGGACAACTCAGTATCTTTCAATTGCTGAAGGTCTTGAAAGGCTGGCAAGTAGTATTGTTAACACAAAACTGTACGACACAGAAGATTTGGAGAAACGCGAAGTCGCGCGGTCTATCACCGGGGCCATTCTATCAAATGTGGACCAGAAGCCAAAATCAACGAAGGTAAGTGTCTTCCTCAATCCGTATTTTCTTGCTCTCTATGGAGCAAATATGACCACTGGTATTAATCTGGACAAACGGGCCAAGCTGAAAGGAGATGTTGCTAAAGCGTTGTATCGTTTTTTAGAGACACATTCAGGTGGTGGTGTGCCTTTTGGATTAATAACTCTGTGTAATGCTGTTAACCTTAATACAGACCAGCCGAAGGCCGAAATAAGGAAGGTTGTTCGTAAGTCCCTCGCAGAGCTTCAGAAACAAGGAAATATTAAACGTTGGAAAATAGATAAAAAAGATCTCGTTCATATTTTCAAATAAATGGTGTTTTTTATCCCTGTATTTCTTCTAAGTATCTAATATATATGTTGTATTTACAGTAAATAGCTGTCAATGGTTTGGATACTGTGAGTTGTTTACTGTGAACTCTTTGTTGTTTGTTTTATGCCATTATCTATTTGTTTTCTTTATATATAAAAGCACATGTCCCTTGTTTTCCTAGGCTGAAGTAACACCACAAAGTAGGTCTTTACGCAAATATGAGTCTCAATCGCTTGTTATGGTGTTTTTTACCCCTGGTAAAGTATAAACTTCAATAGCTTGTGAGGTGTTTTTTATCCCTGAAACGGTGTTTTTTACCCCTGATTTGGTGTTTTTTACCCCTGAAACGGTGTTTTTTATCCCTGTTATGGTGTTTTTTACCCCTGATTTGATCTGGAAGATCTTAATATTATTACTAATCCAGTACTATTAGTCTGTTTTTAGTCTTCTTTAGTCTTCTTTAGTATCTTTTAGAGGTTGTAAACAACCTAACAACTACAAGAAGTGGCAAGCTGCGCTTGCTCAACAAACAACAGAAAAAAGAAGACAATTCGAGCCTCCGGCTCCAAGGAAAGGAAATAGACACTCTTTTTAAAAACCCAAATTTTGTCACCTTTTGGTATCCTCTTAGAAAGGCCAATAGGAAAAGAAAATATGCACTATACAGTCCGTTTTTGGTGTCTTACAAGCTCGCTGGTTAGAAAAATGCTACTCAAGGTAACAGGATGGTTCTTTTTTGAAAGATCGAGGTGTGATGGATTTATGGTTCTTTTCCTATTGGCCAATTTTATTAATAAGATCTTGGTTCCAATCTTTGGATTTTGGCAAATGTCGCGAAATATTCAATCCGACAGGAGCAATCGCCCTTACCTGATCAGCTATCTTTTCTCCGTCCAGGTCATTATCAAAAGCAAGGAGGACTTCGCCACCCTCCATTTTACACATAGCTAGAAATAATAGTTTAAGCTGGTCAGGGTTCATGCTCCCCCCAATACTTAGATACCTAGTGAAAAGCATATTGTGCAGAGCTTGATAAGAAATTCCATCTATGGCACTTTCTGAAAGAACCAAGCGCTTATCATCAACCAGACATTTTGAAGACCAAAGCCCCTTTACTCCACCGCCAGAAAAACCGGTGAAGTTATAATTTTTCTTCTCAAACCCACACAACCCGTTTCGATTGTAGTGAGGAAAAAGAATATTCCTCCGGCGATCCATTTTAAATCTATCCTTGAAACGTGGCGAGTTTAATAAAGCCATATCCAGGCCGCGCCATTCCATAAAAGGGGAATGTGAAACATGTACTGCTTGCTCGTACTCTATTATTGTTTGCCGAGTATCTTTGTTTGTAGCTTTTAGTTTTTGAAAAACCGGAATTTCTTTTTTAGCTGTTGATATACCGAGCCAACCACGGAGAATTTTCCTTATTTCGCCAAGGTTTCCTTGATTTCTATTTGTTAGAAAATCTATAATTGTACCGTTGTCGTGAGGGTTTCTTATACTGAAATATACATAACAAGAGGACTTTTTGTCTATCGCCATGACAAGTTTGTCACCATCAAAATTCCTCATAATCGAAGAGGTCGGAGAGCTCTTTTTCTTGTCGATAAAATAGCCATGTGAAGCGGCAAATTCCCGAAGATCAATATTTTTTTTAAAAATATTTAATTCGTCCAAAATTTCACAAGCCCCACTATTGTTAATATTAAATTGATGAGAAGTAGCATTGTAATGTGTTTTGTTGTTCTCTTTTCTGCTCGTGGCTTCTCATTTTTTTTAATTTCTTTTTCAAAAGCTAATCTAACGACTTCCTGTAAAATACTTCTTTGTTCATCAACCGTTTTCGATGTGTTTTTGTCGAAGTATATTGCAAGTTCGCTTTTAGCTTTTTCTGTAAAAGATATTATTGTTTCTCTGTAGTTAAGTCCAGCTTCGTTTAATTTATCAACAGTATCTAAAAGTTTGTTCTCCATGTCTCCCAGGACAACAGATGTTTTTTCCAGACGATCTGTCACTTTGTCTATATCACCAATAAGCTCTTCAAACATAGCTTCACTTATTGTCCTGGGACCTTTTTTGTCAGCCATTTAAAAACCTGTTAATTGGATATTAAAATACTTATCTGAAAAGAGAATCAAAAACGTTGTCTAGATTTTTGTTAGCTGTTCTTGCAAGCATTTTGAGAGTAATCATTTTAAGATATATTGCTCTTTCGTCTTCGTCGGTTGTTTCCTTTAGTTTTAATCGATAATCATTTTCATCTTTATTCAATTCACCTAAACTTTTCTGAACTGATTTAAGTAATTCATAAACTTCGTTTTGATGAATCACAGCATTATTTTTAAGATTGAACATCTTTTCCTTTTCGGCTAACAGCAAGATAGGCATGAACTCATCTTCAATATCTTCATCCGTTTCCATTTTGTTAAAAACAATTAATATTTTTTTGCTTGGGACACCTATACTGTTTAAAGATTTAATTGTGTTGATAGTATCAACTTGAGCTTTTTTTTCTTTAACTACGGGAACAATGAAATAGTCAAATTCTTCATGTGATCCATCAAATTGTCTCATGTTTTTTACAAAATCTTCAACATTAGACGAGCCGACATCTACAATAGCAGAATTTGTTTGTAAAAGTGCATTTATCAAATCACCATATTTTTTCCCTTTCAATTTTTCAATTTCAAGGCCGTTTTCTACGATCCCTGAGTTTATTGTTTCAATTGAAAATACTGTTGCGTTTTCCATACGTGGAAAAAGGAGATGTGTTGCGATAGTGGTTTTCCCAACATTTCCTGAGAAATTGATAATTGCCACTTTGGCTGTGATATTTTTATCATTCATTTTCTATTTTACCCTTTTTTAATTTTTTATATTCGCGAGACATTTTTTCTAGGTCTGGTTTATCATTTATTATATCATTCAAGGTTGGTTTGACTAGCTTTTTTTCTGGAGTGATTTTTAATTCTTTATTAATAGGAGGTTGTTTTTGTAATGATTCTTTGCCAGAGTTTTTTCTTTCTTTCCTGATTCTTTTCAAGGAAGAATCGAATGTTTTAAAATTTATTTCAAATCCTGAATTTTTAAGCTCTTCGACTACTACTTTTTTTGAGACTCCTGCCGATAGAGTGTTTTCTATGGTTTCATAGATGTCTCTTAATTGGGATATTATTGTCCTTTTTGAATTGTCTTTTGACAGGGCAATAAGCTTTTCGGTGATCTTATTTTTATTCATATGCTCTGAAGCTCCTCGTGTTGATATTTTGAGAATATAATTGTTATTATCACAGATAAAGGCGGCTTTCAACAACAAATATGCACTTATAATGACTGTTTTTGAAGTTATTTGCATCTAAATTGGGCTATTTTTGCACCTGAATTGCATCTATAATGAAGTTTTACGCATCTAAATTGCGTCTAAATTGCACTGCAAAAGCAACGACCAACAAGAAAAAGCAAGGGGGGTAGGGAGTAGGGCAGGATAGGTCTTTAAGACTCTATTTGGTACAAAATGTACCAAATATCCCTCCCCCCCCTTGCTTTTTCTTGCGACTTGGGTCGCATTTTAGTATCTTTAATCAACCTAATAAAACTCCACATAATTGAAAAACCAATGCCGGTACTAAAAACACTTGTAAGCGAAGAGACAAAATCTAAGGTAGTTAGCACTGCCAAAAAACTAGGATTATCAGAATCCGAATTATTAAGAGCGATTATTTGTGAAATTATAGAATCAGATGAAGAAAAATATGATAAAGTAACGACAGAAAAGGACGAGAAACTAGTTACAAAACTTGCGCAGATAACAGTCAGGATGCCAGTTTTTATAATGCAGAAAGCTAAAATGAGAGCCGAAAAGAGAAAGATGGCTCTTAGTAGGTGGATTGCAGCTCTCGTTCAATCCAATTTAATGAAAAAACCTGTTCACAACGAGAGAGAAATCCTCATTTTACAAGCAAGCAATAGGGAACTAGCCGCCATTGGTAGGAATATAAACCAGATTGCGAAAACACTTAATGAATCTTTCTATAAAACAGAAGCAGTACGAATTGACATGCTAGCTGAATTGACTAAAACCATTGAAATAAACAAGACCTCTATCGAATCCTTGATAAGAGCTAGTCAAAACGTTTGGGAGGTTGAGTTATGAGCACAATTGAAGCGGGAATTAAAAAAGCTCTTCAACCTCCTGTAAAAATAAAGAGAAAGACAGCAAAAGACATAAGAATATCAGCAAAACATGTTGCAAGAGGTTCAACAGAAGTAATGTTGAAAATAACGGGTTTTGCTAAGGGTGCTCAACATATAAAAGCAAACCTTAAATATATCACCAGGCTCGATGATGAAATGGAAAACGAAAAGGGCCAAATATTTAAAACTAAAGAAGAGGTCAGTGGATTAGCTGAAGATTGGGCCAAAGAGATTGGTAATTCTAAGCGTCATAAAAATCAAAGAGATACCATGCAAATGGTGTTATCAATGCCAGAGTCGATTGACCCGATGTCCGTAAAAAATGCAACTCGTGAATTTGCTAAAAAGACATTCGGAGAAAATCACGAATATGTTTTTGTTCTCCATACAAACGAGCCACACCCTCATTGTCATTTAACAGTAAAGTGTAAAGGATTTGATGGTAAAAGACTTAATCCGCGCAAAGCAGATCTGCAAGAATGGCGCGAAGAATTTGCCGAGACTTTACGGAATCAAGGGGTTGATGCAGTAGCATCACCCAGGCGCAGTAGAGGTGTTTCTAAAAAGGCTGAAAATAGTGTGATAAGACATATTGAGAGGGGTGATAAAACACATACACCAAGAGTTTCAAAGGTCAAAGCCAATAAAATTAAAGAAGTTGTAGATGAAATTATAGCTGAAAAAAACGGTCTGCTTTTTGAAAAGAAGCCATGGGAAAAAGCTGTAGAAAAAAGACGTTCAGAAATTACAAATGCCTGGTTATCTGTTGCTGATTTATTAGAGAAAGAAAAAACAATTATTACCTTTAACGGAAAGGAAGCTTGTAATGAAAGACCAGACTATAGAAAACTCCGAAATGAAAAAAATGGACAAAGAGCAGCCGCTTTATACCAGTCCAACATTAAAAAGTATCGACAAAGAACATCTCCCGGCACCATCGCCAGCTTGCGAAACGTGTCCGATTTCAACTTGGTTCAGTACAGCCGAAGGACTGAAATGTTTTTGCGCTCGGATGCACATAATATCTTGGGATGGGATAGAACCACCAATAATGAAATGCGACGGGAGGGAAATAGCAATCCTCGAAATAACAGAAACGATGGAGGAATAAATAATAAGGCGATTTACGATGAAAACACGAAACTATCCTCAGATATTCGGAAATTTGTTGCTAATATGCCAAAGATTTATTCAGAAAGAAATCAAATCAAAAAAGCATTGGTAAACACATTTCAAAAATCTGTAGAAAAATCTGTAGAGAAAGAAAGAGAGTTGTGATTGTTTTAAAAAATGATGGGATTGAAACAACTTTAAATATTTATAGAGATCGGGTAAATATCACCACCCAGGATCACAGGCAGCAGATCACACCGGCACCTGTTGACATCGAGAAAAATATGGTATCAAAATCGTCGCCTGCAATCACCCTAGGTCAAGCAGAATGATACCATATTAAAAAGCTTCCTCTATTAATAAACTTACTGATCAATTAGAAACGTATCAAGTGTTTCGCCGAGATCAATACGGGCTTTAAAAAGGTTAGGCATACGTCCCTGTCCTGTCCAGGTAATATGTTCTCCCGTTTCACTCCAAATTTCATACTTTGGTTGACGCGGAGCTCTTTTGCCTTGTTGTTGTCCGGAAGATTCGTCCAGCAAATCCTCTGGAGTAATACCATCTTCAGCTAGCAACTCTTTATATTTACGAATTTTTTCATCCCTTTCAGCGTTCTCAATCTTTGCTGCTTCTTCCTCGTCAATTCTGTCATCAATAATTTTCTGAAGTTTGATTTTAACTTCTTCCAATTGTTCGACACCTATGTCTTTTAATGCGCTTTTAAAACGACGCGCATGAGTAATAATTCTCAAAAAGTCATTCATCTACGATCCTCTTATTTAATATTTGGTTTCGTTGAACACATCTGACTATCTATTTAGTATAATCTTAATATCATTTAAAACTAAATATTGATAACAACAAGTACTTTCGTTCAACCGTGATGTTGTTTTTTATACCGTTTTCAAACAGCCTAAAAAGCAACAGCAACAGCTTAAAAACAGGTTTTTATATTTTGGGGATAGATCGGCTTCCGGCTTCCCCATCCACCCCGCTCTTTTATAAACCCCTTCCCGGCGTTTTCCGCTGCGCTCCAACCACCGCCAATGAGTTATAAAAGGCGAGCTGGCCGGCGC
>AMWB02125728.1_pt1 | contig 10576 bp, 9 predicted proteins | sample 200311 | NCBI WGS metagenome assembly AMWB02 (sample SAMN02737377, study PRJNA173069) | bioreactor metagenome | biome: anode biofilm in microbial fuel cells | place: USA: California | collected 2010-12-16 | reverse complement strand
CCCCCGGCTGGGGGAGGGCCGGGGTGGGGGCTGGTGTTCCGACGCTAAAGCCGTTGGTTCCGTGTTCCTAAATAATAGCCTATAATTGAAACCAGGATCGAAAGCACCCATCCGCATATCCCGATAAGGAATATATAAGTTTTCGTATTACGGTAGAATTTGTTTTTCATCCCCGTATTTTTAACTAAAGATAAGAAAGTTATAGACTGGATCGGAAAGTCCCCGAACTATCTCATAACATTGCTGAATGACGGATTTCTTTAATTATGGCGCTGAAATCAATAAATTTGCCGCCGGATAAATTCTTATCGATTTATGACTTCAGCAGAAAATCTACGGATACTGGCCGGTATGCTTGAAATATTTCATATCTCCCTGATGCTTTTCATATTATCCGGTTGGGTATTTACAGGGTTAAGGCCTGCGCATTTGTTGATTGTCGCGTTAACCGGGCTTTCCTGGCTGATCTTTGGGAGAATAAATATTTATAGTGAATGTATTATTACCGAATGGCAGTGGCAAATTCTCTATAAACTCGGAGAAACTGATCTCCCTGAAACATACGCCCAGTATTTGTTCACAAAAATAACCGGCATTTCGCTGATCACAGGAAGTGCGCTGGCGATTAAGCGGATTGCCTGGTTGCTCATTTTCCTTTTATCGTTGTGGCTTGTGACAAGGTCTTATCTCAAGCGCAACAATGCCAATGGTGTTGTTGCACGGATTGGAAATTAAACCCGCAGTATGATCTTTTAACGATTATTCTGGCTTAACTGAGCGGAGATGATTTGTCTGAACCTGTCGGGAAATCTATCCCTTCAGTTTCCTTACATTCCAATAGAAAAAAACAATATACAGGATAAGAAATGAGAAAATATTCAGGACAAGCATCGCAATGAAGCCGGTGCCGAAAATGAACAGGATGGAGAAAAGCAGGAAAAGATTATTTACGATCAACGCCATCATAAACGCTTTAAAGCGCAAAGCATCCATTCCTTCCTTTTCAAATTTCTCCTTTGAAAATACAATCAGGCTTAAGCCTGCCAGAAGCAATATAAGCGTTATTTCATCCGCAACATTTGTTCGGAATGTTGCAAATGTTTTGGTTTCAAGAAAGGAGGAATACAACGCAAAAACCGGCATTTTATATTTGAAATCAAACAAGGAATAAAATAAAGCTGATATCGTCCCTGCAATCGCAAGAACGATACCAGCTAGTTTCCATTGAAAGGGCAACAGAAATTTCTTCATGGCAGATTGGTATCAGTTTTCGGCGCCGGTATAAATGGGGAAGGTCACACTGGTCCCGTCATCAAAATCGACCTTAACACCCACCATGCCGAATTTGTGATTGGCAATATAGGTGTACTTTGTAATACCACTGCTTTTTAAGCCTATGTTAGTCTGTTCGACCTGGATGGTTTTTATCAGATAAAAACCATAGGGATAGTCATCTACGCCGGTTTTGCTGACAACCGTTCTAACATTGCTGCTGCCTTCAATCGGGTAAGTATCCCCGACTTTTGAATCGTATTTCACCAATACGCCCATGTTGTTACCGGACATGCTTTTAATGCCTTCTTTGGTTTGCTGAATTTTCATGTTCGTGATGGAGACGACATCGCCATTGACCTCAACGCCCGGAAAATTAGCCACAAGATTCTTCAACACGGGATTCGTAATTGTTGCGGAAGCGCTATAGGTAGAAATCCCATCTTTCAGGTTTGTGACGACAGCCTCAATATTACTTGCACCGGCGATTTCCATAGAACTGGAGCTCACCGTCACACCGACTTCACCCATAGGTGACTGGTCCCCGTTCAATTCATCCGCATCTTCCTTGAAGCATGAATTCAGGAAAACAAGGTTGACCATCATAAAAATTAGCATCACTTTTTTCATAGTTTTAAGGTTTTGGTTAATTAAACATCATTTTATTTCACGTATAATAAAATGCTTGATCTGGTTTGATTATGAATTGTAGCAATATTACGAATTATTATTTGACAATTCAGTCACAGCGGACAATGAACAAGCGGAATAATTTTTTTTGGTTAAAAAATAATCAGCAATGATGACCTGGCGGAAGAACTCACGACCTTCCCGACTCTGTCGGGACCGCACCAGCTAAGGTCGCTTATGCGGCAACGAAAAAACAATAAAGAAAAACCTGCTATAAACTAACAAATAAATCTTAAATAAATAACATATATTTAACACAAATATATTTGGAAAACCAGATATGTTGTTTGTATATTTGTCTTTTCCAGACTATAGCCTTACTTCCTCACATGCATTCGAAATAATCTGGATGCCGGCCATAAAGAAGTTGCCGGCGAATGCAATCTTACTAGTTATTTTAACCATTTAAAAACAAACAACAATGAAAAGATTCATGAACATTGCAGCTATTGCTGCGATATTGCTTGGCTTAGGCGCTTGCCATAAGGACGACACGTCATCGGCAAATAATTCCAGCCAGGGGGAAAACACACTGAAGAATTCTGTTACCAGGCCATTCAGTGCTCACACCACAGGGACAATTGCTATTGTCTACAGTGAAGATAACGAATGTTATCCTTATTTTCCACAGGTTCAATTTATCGGAACCGGAACCGGGACGCACATTGGCAACCATTCCAGTGAATGGTATGTTTGTACAAATGAACAGCAAGGGTTGGAAGGACCATTTCATGGCACTTTTACGGCTGCTAACGGTGATGAGATTCATTTTAGTCAGCCAGACCCGAGTGTTTTTACCATTGATGAGTACGGAAATGTTACCGGGGAATTTGATATCATTGGTGGAACCGGGAGATTTGAAGGGGCCACAGGCCATATCAACACAACGGGTGTTGACGACTTTGTAAATATGACCTTTGATATTAATAGTGAGGGGACTATTACGTATTAAGTTTGGTGGACTCATTTTTTAAATTAAAAAAGAGGGTGTCTCAAAAGAGAGCGCCCTCTTTTTTTAGTTTATTGACCACAGGCTGGCGGGAATTGGTTGCCTGCCTGATGGAATAGCATTTAACACCCTAATTTAAAAGAGTTGGGACGTGCTAACCGGTGGAAATGTACTTTTCCGGGTACAATCTGTTTTTTGCCCTTTTTAGCCTAGATTCTTCCTTCATGGCACTTGACCGGTCTGGAAACGATTTTGTAAGAATTATTTTCCAAGGCCTTCCGGGTTTGGTTGATTTAACATACCCTGCATTATGATATCTCAGCCGTAATTCCAAATTATCTGTTTGCCCTATGTAAAAGCGATTTTTCGATTCACTGTAAAGGATATATAGATAATGTGCCATAAAAATAAATCCAACCTTTTTGTGGTTGGATTTAAGAAATTGGCCTGCTAAAGGTAAGTATTGTTTCTTTTTCTTCATTTTTATTGGATAAAAAAACTATCTTTGCACTCCCAAAAAGGCGGGATGTAGCGCAGCCCGGTTAGCGCGCCACGTTCGGGACGTGGAGGTCGTGAGTTCGAATCTCACCATCCCGACTATTCAAAAATGAAAGGGTTGAAAACACTGATGTTTTCAGCCCTTTTCCACTACGTAGTGGAAATATTAGTGTAAAATCAACATTATTTGTAGTAGGAATTTTAGTGGAAATTCAACCTTATTTTAATCATCCCAAGACCACATAGCATTCTAATTATACAAATATAGGGTTGTGTTTTGTCCTTTTCTGTAAAACATTTTAATTGAAAAATAAAGGGTCAGGAATCCTTTACTGGTGACGGTCATCTTGGGCGTTCAGGATTATTTTGCTGATTATTCTTTTATTTATCTTTGATTATTCAGATATCCAAGCCGATGACCCAAATATTCAAATTAGCAGTTCCGCTTCTTCTGTTCGTTTTAACGGCATTCACGTCCCATTCCACAGAAATCACCATCTGGGGTCAGGGGCACGCTGAACCGTTGGGCAATCACCCGCAAACCACCGTAGAAGTCTTCGATAAATCAGATATGACCCTTCTGGGCAGCACCATAACGGATGAAAACGGGGATTACAACGTTACATTGTTATTTGCTGGCACTGGCGGTATACCAGATAAAGTGGAAGAAAGTGCACGCCTAATCCAGAACCCCAGCGGTGATGAAGTGAACGTTATACTATCCAGCAATGCAGATCAGAACTGGCAAGTAATGGTATATGATGATGCGGGCAGATTGATTTGCAACCAGAACATTCATCTTGCTTCGGGCACCAGTGGCGTTAAAATAAGCAGGCTGGGCGTCGCTGGTATGAAAACGATTGTATTAAAAGGTATATCCAATCAATACGCCCTGAAAGCCGTATTAAGCCAAACTGCACCGTTATCGCCACGGGTGGAAGTAACGTCTACATCCAGAATATTGAAATCGGTGAGTGTTGGAGATAGCTTGTACATCTTATTTACTCCACCAGAAGGTTTTATTGGTATGGATACCACGGTGGTTATGACCAGCCAAACAGTGAACTATGTGTTGCAGCAAATTCCAAATGAATATAACTATGTGGTTTATGCCTATTCCATTACTGACGGCAGTCCTGTCATCGACAGTACGGCATTAAAGATATCTTGGGGTGATGGAACTTCCACGGTTTATTATGCCGACAACGGTTTGTTACACATACAGCACAGCACATATGATACAACCCAGAATGTTTTCATTGAAAACGGTGATACATCGTATTATCAGGAGTGGATATTCGGAGTTAAACGTGAGAACCTCATAACCACCAAGGAGTTAAATCTGTTTCAGAACGAGAAGGTTCAGTCACCAGGCCCCATTGGTGAAGAGGAACAATACATATATCCTACACCAGCCCCTGCAAATTTATCAATGCTGCCTGATACGTTCGAAGTATATTTTGTTCCGACAATTGTATTTGATAGTGAAGACCAGCCTTGGGATACGCGAGGTATGACTTTCAGAAAAGTTGTTGCAACAAGATGCGACCCAGTACTCTGGGTAAAAAAGTGGGAAATCGGACAATGGGATACCACCTATTTGTATGAAATGCAACTATTCGAAAATACAATGAATCTGATAACTCCAGAGCAGAGTCTGGCTCAAGAAATTGCTTTGGACTCTATGATTGCACAAGGGTTTTATTTGCGGGCAAACGGCAGACAGTTGTTTCCCAATTATAAGAGAGTTAAAATATATACAATGACAGAGCCAGAATATTTGGCAGGAGAAGCCAGAGAATGGGATCAAATTCACGTTGCTCAATACGGAAATAATAATGAGAATGGTTGTTCTTTTACTTCCGATAGCACTTTCAGCGGTTATTGGCGATTTAAAGGCGCCATTGGAAATTATACGTTAACGAGCAATAGGACATATAAGATGGCAGAGTTAATTGAGTCATTTACGCATTGCAGCGACCCAATATATGGTAATTTAGGTGGTAAAGTTGTTTTTGCTGATGGTCATATGACCACTTTTGGGCTGACAACGGTGCATATGATCTATTTTGCCGATCCAGCCACGATATTCTGGTGAGATTTCCATTTTAATTACTGGGGTGTTTCTTATCTTTGAACCTGCAATCAACCACATTTGCCAATGAACCGTTTCATACATACGGCATTCCTGTTAATCCTGTTAGCCCATTCTGCATTATCATCCGCCGCGACAGAAATGATCATCTGGGGAACGGGTTCTGCTTCACCATTGGGCACCCATCCAACCACCACCGTGCAGGTTTACGACAAATCGGATAGTACCCTGCTGGGCACCACCACCACTGACGATAACGGCGATTATTCCGTGTTGCTGAACTTTGTGGGAATTGGTAACAAACCATCAACATTTGAAGATGGGGCACGTTTAATACAGAACCCCAGCAGTGATGTTGTTCAGGTTGAACTGTCCAGTGGAATCGCTCAGGATTGGCTCATACAGGTGTACGATGGCAGCGGACGGCTCATATGTTCCCAGAATCTTGCCCTATCTTCTGGCGTGCATATAATCAGTTTAGGCGGTTTGGGAAATGCAGGAATAAAGACGATATCGCTTAAAAGTGCAGCCAACCAATATGCCCTGAAAGCCATTTTAACGGCATCTGCGCCGTTATCGCCACGGATCACCACATCATTGAGTCCGCGTCCATTGAAGTCCACAATAGTCGGTGATAGCCTTCTGGTTGTGTTTACTCCGCCAGATGGATTCATCGGAACCGACACAACGGTTTATATGCAATCCCAGCAGGTAAACTATATGCTGGAACAGATACCCTATGAATATAATTATACAGTATATGCCTATGATATCACCGATGGAAGCCCTGTCATAGACAACACGGCATTGAAGTTTAATTGGGCGAACGGAACATCGTCGACCTTTTATTCCGACGATGGGATAATCAATATATACTATAGCACATATGACACTGCAACCAATGTTTTCATTGAGAACGGGGATACATCGTATTATCAAGAATGGATATTCGGAGTCAAACGGGAGAACCTCATAACCACCAAGGAGTTAAATCTGTTTCAGAACGAGAAAGTTCAGTCACCAGGCCCCATTGGTTTCAACAATATCTACGTATACCCAACGCCAGCCCCAGCAAATCTGGCAATCCTGCCCGACACTTTCGACGTTTATTTCGTTCCAGTTATTGTTTATGATAGTGAAGATCAACCGTGGAGCACACGAGATAGTACTTTCAGGTTAACCGTCGCCACAAGATGCGACCCAATACTGTGGACGAAAAAATGGGAAATCGGACAGTGGGATACAACCTATTTGTATGAAATGCAACTATTCGAAAATACAATGAATCTGATAACCCCAGAGCAGAGTTTGGCACAAGAAATTACCCTTGACTCTGTGATAGCACAAGTGTTTTATTTGCGGGCAAATGGCAGGCAGTTGTTTCCGAGATATAAGAGAGTTAAAATATATACAATGACAGAGTCTGAATACTTGGCGGGAGAAGCCAGAGAATGGGATCAAGTTCACGTATCACAATATGGAAATAACAATGAAAATGTTTGTGCATTTACTTCCGACAGCACTTTCAGCGGTTATTGGCGATTTAAAGCGGGAGTCGGGATTTATTGGTTAACAAGCAATATGACTTACAGGTTTACAGAAATATGTCAGTCATTCACTCACACCCACGACCCACCCAACGGTAATATGGGTGGTAAAATCACATATCTCAACGGGCATATGACCACATTTGGGCTGGTTCAATGCCACTTGATTTTGCTTGCTGATCCTGCAACCATATTTTGGTAAATCTTCTACTTTCAGTACTGGGGTATTTTTTACCTTTGATATTACAACCAACCATATTTGCCAATGATACGGATCATTAATACGGCATTCCTGTTAATTCTGTTCGCCGCATCCGTCTTCTTATCCGCACCAGCCGCTGCCACGGAGATTACAATAAACGGAACAGGTTACGCCAATCCGCTGAACACGCACCCAACCACCACAGTGGATGTATATGACAAAAGCGATTTGACCCTGCTGGGCACAACCACGACGGATGAAAACGGTGATTACAGCGTTTCATTGACGTTTGTCGGCACTGGCACCATACCAGATAAAATTAATGAAGATGCGCGACTGATCCAGAACCCCAGCGGTAAAGATGTAAATGTGGAATTATCCAGCGGACAGAGCCAGAACTGGCAGATAACAGGTTTTGACGAAGGCGGACGGGTTTTATGCTCCCAGAGCCTTCATTTGGCTGCTGGCACGCATAATATAACTATCGACGGATTAGGCGTTGCTGGTCTTAAAACCATTGTATTAAAAGGTATATCCAAACAATACACCCTGAAAGCCATTTTGACGCTCTCAGTGCCATTATCACCACACATTGAATCAAAGTCCAGCCCACGTCCATTGAAAGCTACAACGGTTGGCGATAGCCTTCTGGTTGTGTTCACGCCACCTGACGGATTCATAGGAACCGACACGACGGTTTATATGCAATCCCAGCAGGTGAACTATGTGTTGCAGCAGATTCCGTATGTGGTAGATTTAACGGCTGTTGCGCTTATGCATCTGGATACGGCAACGGCGAACATAGCCATAAACATCCAGTGGAGCGATAGCATCACAACCACGCATTACGGGGATAATGGTTACATTCATATTTACAGGGAGTATTACTCAGAGTTATCCGACACGGCATATGTTTCAAATGCCGACACAACGATTTATTCAAACTTAATGTGGGCAAGGTTGCGGCAGCATCCGTTGAATATGGCAAATTTATTTCAGAGTGAAGAAATTCGCCTTGAAGCAGCTCTACCTGCACTTGCTTTAATTTCGATATTGCCAGACACATTTAACTTGTTCTTTCAGGTGAAACAAGTTGTTGATCATTTAAACCCTGGGCAATTTATCAGAACAGACGGCTTACTATTTCTTGGATTCTTTTTAGGAACATCCCCAGGTCGAACAATACGTTACACATATGCGCCTGAGGTAATTGATTCCATTGATAATTTTAGGATGATGAGATTCGAAACATTTACAGGATACGGGGAATTGGTTTCCCAAGAACTTTTTGACAAGCTGTGCCAACAGCAGGATTCGGCATTTGCATTGTTTAGGTTACCTTATGGGATTGATCTGCTTCCACCAATAAGAACAGAAAACGTAGACAATCCATCAACAAACCAAAGATATCTTGCTGCCCAATCACGAGGTTTTGATCAAGCAATGAAAACATTATATAGTAACACTTTGGGCACACCAGGGGTTTATGGAATATCACTTACCAATTTATATACAATTATTGTGAATGGTGAATCCACCGCAAGAATAAAAGGCGGATTTTCAAAGTTTTTAGAAAATGCAACAACTCCCGTTATTAAAGCGGAACAAATAGGAAATTTGATGAATGGGGATGATGTGGGTGGCGGTGGTTCTTCTTCTTATTTGACTGGAGCCAACGGCGAGAACACCGACTTTGCCAAAGTAGCAGCCTATACGGTGTATATGTGTGATCCTCTATCTTATCCATTTCCGTCACATTAATTGCTCAGGTATTAACCACCTCAGAACCGTTAAAATTGCAAAATCTTCATTAATAACATTAATGAAGATATTTCCATATATAATTGGTTTTCAGCGTAATAATAAAGTTGAGATTGAAAATTTATAAATTAATAATTATTAATAGCAGAATATCGTCATTAATGAAGATATATTTTGTATCTTTGTAGATGAATTTTCAACCCAACGAGTATGAATAAAACAAGTGATTATCTGGATTATGACAGGGCATTAAATAAGGGTTTAAGTTTATTGGGTGTGATGGTCTAAAAAAACTGGACAGGAATTTAGTAACTTTAAAATTTCTGTCATATGAAAAGAGCAAAACGAACATTTAGTGCAGAATTCAAAGCCAAGGTGGCTATTGAAGTGATTAAAGAGATCCAGACTATATCGGAGCTGGCCCAGATTTACCAGGTACATCCCAATCTGATCAGCCTTTGGAAGAAAGAATTTCTTTCAAATGCCGGTAAAGTATTTGACAAAGGCAAGGATGAGGCCGAAGAGATCAATAAGCTAAAGAAAGAGAATGATGAGTTGATACACCAAATCGGAAAACTCACGGTGGATATAACCTGGTTAAAAAAAAGGTGCTATGATCCCGGTGCCAATGCGTAAAGAGATGATAGACAGGGAAGAAGGTGCGATGAGTATTTGCAATCAGTGTGAGTTGCTCGGGATGGCCCGCAGTACGTTGTATTACACGCCATCGAAGGCTTCAGATAAGGATCTGAAGATGATGGAAGAGCTGGACCGGTTGTACCTGGAAGATCCCACACGGGGAACCCGAAGGATGACCAGGGAACTCAAAAAGAAAGGATATAAGGTCGGACGGTGCCATGTACGGCGGCTGATGCAGATCATGCGGCTGAAAACAGTCTATTGCCGTCCCCGTACCACGGTGATTGATCCGGCCAAATACAAGTATCCGTACCTGTTGCGTAATCTGCCCATTGAAGGGCCGAATCATGTCTGGGCACTGGATATCACTTATGTACCGATGCCAAAAGGGTATATGTACCTGCTAGCTATCATGGATTTGTACAGCCGTTTTATTGTCGGATGGAGCCTGTCCAATACCATGGAAGCCCAATGGGTTGTGGATACCCTGAAGATAGCCATTGGCAGATACGGCAAACCTAAAATAATCAACTCCGACCAGGGTAGCCAGTTTACTTCGGATGATTATGTAACCTATGTGAATAGCCTGATAACGGTGAAGATCTCCATGGATGGGAAAGGAAGAGCGATTGACAATGTGTTCATCGAGCGTTTCTTCCGGACCATCAAATATGAAAAGATTTATCTGGAATACCCGGAAACAGGAAACCAACTTCACCAGGTATGTTCACAGTTTATTCACTATTATAACGAAGAACGCGACCACTCCTCCATCGGAGATGTCTCGCCAATTGAGCGGTACAGAAAGGCGGCTTAAAGAATTAACAAAAAAGAAAAGTAATGAGTCTCCCCCAGACCCCCTCGTTAATACAAATACAATTATATTTGAATGGAAAACTGTCCAGTCAGACTAGACCATCTCA
>AMWB02010941.1_pt2 | contig 10578 bp, 8 predicted proteins | sample 200311 | NCBI WGS metagenome assembly AMWB02 (sample SAMN02737377, study PRJNA173069) | bioreactor metagenome | biome: anode biofilm in microbial fuel cells | place: USA: California | collected 2010-12-16 | reverse complement strand
ATACCCGCCCGCCGCCCCAGGGCCAGAGTCCGCCGATTACCTTGAACAGGCACCCCGTCACCGCGGAGTCTCCCGTAATAAACACCCTTTCCCCGCGGCGGATGTCAGCGCTGAAGTGCTCAAGCAGGATGCGCCCCGATGGTTCAGCGATGCAGAGATCTTCAATCACCAGGCGGGCGCGTTTCGATCGATCCAGGACAATGCGCGGACCGGGCGGCGCCAGAGCGTCGGCATCCAGCAGCCTCAGGCCCTCGTAAAGTAACAGAACGCGGTCGGCGGAGGCGCGGCAGCGCGCTATCTCCCCGATGTTGTCCACCGGCCAGGAAAGCGCGGAAGTCAGGCGCTGGAAAGCCTGCGCAGCCTGCATCAGCACCCCGAGCGACATCACCCCCGAGATATACTGGGGCGCGGCAACCAGAATCGGAAAAACCGGCAGCAGCGCGCCATAACCCGCTCCGAACGAGACAAGTCCCATATACGCAAACGACTGCCGATTCCATTCGCGCACGATCTGTCCGAATCGCACCGAAGATCCGGCGCGCTCCAGCGGCTCGCCATGCATCAGTGCTATCGCTTCCGTATTCTCCCGCGCCTGAGACAGGCCGAAGCGAAACGTTGCCTCTGCGGTCTGCAGGGCGTTTGTCGCACGCACCAGCGGGCGGCCGATCATCCAGCCGAACGCGCTGCCCAGACCCGCATAAATGAAAGCCAGCGGCACCATGAATCCCGGCACCTGGACATGGGTGCCCGGCATGATGATTGCGCCCGACACCGACCACAGGATATTGATGAAAAGACCCACGGTCATCAGTGAAAAGACCAGCGAGTGGACCAGCGCGATCGCACTTTCCGTTGCAATGCGAATATCTTCGGCAATGCGCTGATCGGGGTTATCGGGATTGTCGGCACTGAAACCGAGTCGATAGTGGCGGCCGTCTTCCATCCAGCTCCCGACCAATAGCTCGGTCAGCCAGGCCCGCCAGTCGATCATCAGCCAGCGTTTGACAATCAGATGCGCCGCCGTGACAGCGATAGTGATTATAAAAATCAATGCAAAGACCGCTACCTGAATCAGCAGACCGTGCACAGACCGCTGTTCGAGTGCATCGAAAAGCGCTCGTTGCCAGTAGTTGCTCCATACCGTGAGCCCGACTTGGGCCATGGTGAGCAGCAACAGCAGCAGCGTCGCACCGCGGACTTTCGCGCGCCGGCCGCTGCTCCAATACGGGCCGGCTAGTCGAAGTACCTGTCGAAGAAAGCCTTTCCGAGTGCCGGGCGCGGTGCCGCGGATTGCTGCCGATGATATGTTTGATATCGGATCAGTCATTGAAGCGATTATAAACAATTATAGAGAACATCACAACACAGAAAAGAAACATCCATGACGCCATTTGAAAAATTCACCGGCAAGCTTTCCTTGTGACTTCCGATAGAATCCGATTCCTGAGTGGGCCAGAGAGTTGAATATCCCGGCCAATCATCGGGCCTTATCATGCAAATCTTCCCGCACTTGCCTTTCATTGGTATTTATGTCAAAGATACCATTCACTGACAGGGTTATCATTCAGGGGATCTTCTCCCCACCATGTATCAAGGAATATGACTCATGATTCCTCCCAGAGAGTTTATACGCGGAATCCGTCCCTTCTCCTTTTTGTCGGAACAGGATTTAGACGTCATCATATCCGCATTAGATGTCGCATTGTTTGAAAAAGGCAAAATAATCTATAAAAAAGGGCAGATCTCGGAATATGTTTATGTGATATTCTCTGGATTCGTGGGCCTTTTTGATGAAGAGGCAGCCGTCGATTACCTGTCGAGAGGCGAAATCTTCGGCATTCTATCTCTTTACGGACATCCGCTGAATTCGACTGCCAAAGCGATAGAAGATACCGTCTGCTATCTGGTGGCAACGCCGCAATTCAAAGTGATTTTTGATGCAAATGAAAGATTTGCATCCTTTTTCACCACCTTCATCAACAGAATGTTTCGCTCTTTTAAAACCATAGCTTCCGACAGGAAGATAGCCGAGGAAGCTTCATTCGTTCTGGAAGTTGAGAAAATAATCTACAAAAAACCGGTCGTATGCAATGATAAGCTGACAGTTGCAGGCGCCGCTTCCGAGATGGACAAACATGCGATCAGCTCAATCATCGTTGTCAACGACAGCATGAACCCGATCGGAATTCTTACCCACAAAGACCTGAGCAAGGTCATCATTCACGGAGACAAATCCGATCGAATCACCCGATTCATGTCATCTCCCGTCAAGACGATTACCGAAAGGGCGACCATCTTCGATGCCTTCACCAAAATGGTGGATGCCGGCATAGACCATTTGGTCGTGACGAAAGCGGGGCAGGTCTTTGGCGTCATCACCCGGAAAGACATTCAGATTCACCTGGAGCCGTCTTTTTCCATTGTCAAACTGTTCAGAAAAGTTCATCGGGCCACTTCCATTGATGAGCTGAAAACCGTCTTTGATGCCCTCCGGCTATCCATCTCCAAGATTGCGATCACCGGACCGAATTTCTTCGACTTGACCCGGATGCTGTGCTCTGTTCATGATGCGGTGGTGGCCAAGGTCATCGAGATTTTGATCAGTGGATATCCCCGTGATGAATTCGTCTGGATCCATATGGGCAGTTCCGGTAGAAAAGAAGAGATCATCGCAACCGACCAAGATAATGCCTTGATTTGCCGCCAAGGCCATCCGGCAGCTTTGGCCGCCGCTATAAACGCATCGCTGGCCACGATCGGCTTTCCCGAATGCCCCGGTAATTACATGGCATCCAACGACAAGTGGAACCAATCCCTGACGGTCTGGAAAGACTACTTCAGACAATGGTTTGCAGATCCGGGTCCGGATCAAATCCGATACCTCTCCGTGTTTCTGGACATGCGGCCGGTATATGGAGAAACGGCATTATATGATGAACTGCTGGAATCGATAAAACCGATGGTAACGGCCGAGGCTTTAACACTGCTGGCCCAGGATGCGATCGAAATCTTGCCTTCCCCTGGCGTACTCGGAATACTCGGCCTGCATAAAGGGGTGGATCTAAAGACCCATGGCATATATCCGATTGCTAATGGCGCTAGGGTTCTGGCTCTGGATAGCGGAATCTGGGGGATCACCAACACCCGGGAGCGGTTGGAATCCTTGTGTGCCGACATGACGATCGGCAATCAAATGTGCCACGATCTGATCGAGTCATATGGTTTTTTACAAGATTTAAGGCTCAGACATCACGCACGGTCGGTGTTGAATCAATCTCTTCCGAATAATCTGGTAACTGGAAAGGAACTTACAAAAATCGATTTGCTCATTTTAAAGGAATCACTGAAGATCGTCTCTGAGTTCCAGGCGTTCTTGAAGAAAAAATACGACGTCAGCCGGACGGTCCTGTACAGTCAGCTTTAGAAGGATCGATATCCAGCCATGCATGTGGAAGACGCCAAATTTTACGCCATTGATATCGAAACCACGGGATTGAATCCCAATAAAGATGAAATGATCGCTTTGGCCTGTATCCCGATCTTTCAAATGAGAATCCTGGTGCGCGATACGTTCTACACACTGATCAAGCCAAAGAGTTACAGCATCCAGGCAATGAAATACCACGGGATAAGCCAGGATAATCTTATGGATGCTCCGGTGTTTGCAGAGGTGGCCGATGGAATTCTCAAGATTCTGGACGGCGTACTGGTAGGTCATTCGGTCGAATTTGACTTTCGTTTTCTCAAAATGCACTTCAAGGCAGTCGGTGTGAATTTTAAAAAGGAGTGTCTGGACATTGTCATGATCGAGCGATGGTTGCGGCAAAAGCGGAAAAATCCGGATATGGATCTGAGTTTTGACGCGATGATGCAGTATTATGGTTTGAAACAATATTACCGGCATAACGCTTCTGCCGATGCCTTCTTTGCCGCCCAGATCTTTCAACTGCAAATGCGGGAGATGCTGGCGCTCGGTGCTGATACAGTTGATAAAGTCATCAAGGCGGCAAAGAGTTGTAGACATGAAGGTTGCGACTTCGCCTTTTAGCTTCACTGGAAGTCATAATTCAGACGGTTTCGAAATTTAACGCTTTACGGTTGGGTAAATTATGCCATTTGATCTGATTTCACCGTTTATTCCCAGGGGTGATCAACCCCAGGCAATCGACCTGCTCTGCCGGCATATTCTTTCCGGCAAAAAGCACCATGTGCTTTTAGGTGTTACCGGGTCCGGTAAAACCTTTACCATGGCCCAGGTCATCGACAGGTTGGACAGACCGAGTCTGGTCATCGCCCCCAACAAGACCCTGGCTGCCCAGCTTTACAGCGAATTCCGCTCGCTGTTCCCGAATAACGCCGTGGAATATTTCGTCAGCTATTATGACTACTACCAGCCCGAAGCCTATATTCCCACCAGCGACACCTATATTCAGAAAGACTCATCAATCAACGAAACGATCGACAAAATGCGTCACTCCGCCACCATGTCGGTCCTGACCCGACGCGATGTCCTGGTCGTGGCCAGCGTGTCCTGCATCTACGGCCTTGGAGCACCGGAAGATTATCTGGCCATGAGGGTTCCCATCGAATGCGGAACGCAAATGCCAAGAGACACCTTCCTGCGGAGTCTGGTGGCCATTCAGTACGAGCGAAACGACATGGATTTTCACCGGGGGGTGTTCCGGGTCCGGGGAGACCGGGTGGAAATCTTTCCCGCCTATGAAGAAGACAAGGCAATCCGGGTGGCGTTTTTCGGGGATGAAATCGATGGAATCTTTGAGATTGATCCGCTGAGAGGCACGGTTCTCAGGAAACTGAGTCAAACGGCCATCTTTCCCGCCAGCCATTATGTCACCCGGAAAACCACGCTGCAGCGAGCGGTCAATTCAATTCTGGAGGAGCTGAAAGAGCAGGTTGCATTTTTCCGCCGGGAAAACAAGTTCATCGAGGCCCAGCGGATCGAGGAAAGAACCCATTATGATATCGAGATGATGATGGAGATCGGGTACTGCAACGGCATTGAAAATTATTCCCGGCACCTGACCGGCAGGCTGGCGGGAGAGCCGCCCCCGACCCTTCTGGATTATTTTCCGAAGGATTATCTTGTTTTTTTTGATGAAAGCCATATTGCCGTTCCACAGATGCGCGCCATGTATCAGGGCGACAAGTCCCGAAAAAACACCCTGGTTCGCTATGGATTCAGGCTTCCGTCCGCCCTGGACAATCGACCCCTCAAATTCGAGGAATCCGAAGACCGGATCCATCAGGTGATCTATGTTTCGGCAACGCCTGCGGACTATGAAATGGAAAAAGGCAAGGACGCCCTGGTCGAGCAGATCGTTCGGCCCACCGGGCTTATCGATCCCGAAATCGAGGTGCGAAGCGCCCAGCACCAGGTGGATGATCTGCTGGAGGAAATCGGAAACCGCACCCGGCAGAAGGAACGCGTGCTGGTCACCACCCTGACCAAACGGATGGCCGAAGACCTGACCGAATACTATACGGATATGGGAGTCCGGGTACGGTATCTGCATTCGGACATATCCACGCTGGAGCGGATGGACATCATCCGGGATCTGAGGCTGGGGGAATTCGACGTTCTGGTGGGCATCAACCTCCTCAGGGAAGGACTGGACATCCCCGAAGTTTCGCTGGTGGCGATTCTGGATGCGGACAAGGAAGGTTTTTTACGTTCCACGCGGTCTCTGATTCAGACCTGCGGCAGGGCTGCCAGAAATCTCCAGGGCAAGGTCATTCTCTATGCCGACAAAATCACCGATTCCATGCGCCGGGCAATGGATGAAACGCTGCGCCGCCGCGCCATCCAGACGGCTTACAACCAGACGCATCACATCATTCCGGAAACCATTACCAAAGAAATTACTTCCATGTTTGAAACCGTCCCGGATTCTGCCAAGGCGTCCAGAAACAAAGCGGCCGAACCTGTCATCCCCTTTCGCACCCTGGATGAACTGGACAGCATCGTCGCATCCATGGAAAGCGAAATGGAGGCCGCGGCCAAAGCCCTGGATTTTGAACGGGCGGCCATGTTCCGGGATCACATCAGGGAACTTCGTAAAACGGCAATTTTCACGGCGTAACCGTTTTCTTTTTCAAACCGTTTTTTTGATGCGTTACAGACGCCTGTCCGGAATGCGGCAATTCATTTGACATGCATGGCAGCATTATCATAGGGTGATTCATGAACAGCTTTCAGTCGAGCAGCCTGGCCGACCACAGTTCCAACCCGGAGTTTTTTTAGAAAACGCACCGGAAGACGCATCCCAGCAGCAGTTGAAGTGTGCCGTAATGAACCGCACCAAATAAAAGGGGCCGCCGCCATGACACCCGGAAAAAAAGACAAAACAAAACCTGCCAATCCGGCGCAAGTCCCGCCAGCCGTCGGAATTGAATCACCGGAAATCTCAAGCGCGGGAACCGAAGTTCCGACAGCGGGCGAAAAACCCGCAGCCGGTTTTCCCGTTGTCGGCATCGGTGCTTCGGCCGGAAGGCTGGCGGCTTTCGAGGCTTTTTTTTCCGGCATGCCGGCAGGAACCGATCCGGGCATGGTCATGGCACAGAACCCCGGCAGCACCGAATACGACGGCATGCCGCGAAGCGCCATCGCCACGGGCCTGGTAGACTTCGGACTCCCCCCTGCCGAGATGCCGGCGCAGCTCATGGCCTACGTGGCCCACGCCTTCGGCAATCCCCCCCGGCCCGCTGCGGATGCAACCCCCAAGGCTGAAAACGCTTTAAAGAAGATCTTCATCCTGCTTCGCACCCAGACCGGCCACGACTTTTCCAATTACAAGCCAAGCACCATCCTCCGCCGCATCGAGCGGCGCATGGCCGTTCACCAGATCGAAACGATGGATCTCTATGTCAAGTTTCTGCAGCTTTCGCCCATAGAGGTGGAGGCGCTGTTCCGGGACCTTCTGATCGGCGTGACCAAATTCTTCCGTGACCCAGAGGCCTTTAAGTCTCTCGAAGAGAAGGTCCTCCCCGGGCTCTTTGCAAATAAGCCATCCGGAGCCTTGATACGCATGTGGTCACCGGGATGCTCCACGGGCGAGGAAGCCTACTCCCTTGCCATCCTCCTTCAGGAGCAGATAGATGCGCAGAAAAAACATTTCAAGTTCCAGGTCTTTGCCACCGACATTGACAGCCAGGCGATTGCAACCGCCCGGGCCGGCGTCTACCCGGCCAGCATTGTCACGGACATCTGTCCGGAGCGGCTGTCTCGGTTTTTCACGCCGGATCCCGACGGCGGCACTTACCTTATCCACAAAGGCATCCGGGACATGCTGGTCTTCTCCGAACAGGACATCATCAAGGACCCGCCGTTTTCAAAACTCGACCTGATAAGCTGCCGCAACCTTTTGATCTACATGGACGGAAACCTGCAGAAAAAGCTGATTCCACTCTTCCACTATGCCCTGAATCCGGGCGCTTTTCTCTTCCTGGGCACATCCGAAACCGTGGGGGATTTCAGCGATCTGTTCGGTGTGATTGACCGCAAATCAAAACTGTATCTGCGAAAAGAAGACTATCCCGGGGGGCAGCGTACGACCCCGGGCCGATATCTTCCGCCCGTAACGCCGCTGGATGCGCCGCCTCCCCCAAGCAGCGCCAGGACGGCAGCCGCCGGAAAACTGTCGCTTCGCGAGCTGACTGCAGCACTGCACAAATCAGCCAGGTCCAAGGAGATCATCCACTGCCCGGGCCTACGGGTCAGAACCAACGGCGAGATTGCCACCGTCAACTCCGAGCTGCAGACCAAAGTGGCCGATCTGTCGCGGGCCAACAACGACATGAACAATCTTCTGGCAGGCACCGGCATCGGCACCATTTTTTGGACCACAGCCTGCACATCCAGCCCTACCGCACCCTTGACAATGTGATCGAAGGGGCGGTCATCTCCTTTGTGGACATCACCGAAATCAGGCACGCAACGCAGATGCTGAGCAGGGTCAACGAGATCTTCCATCTGGCTGTGATTGACCGTGACACCGATGTCGCCGTCACCGTGCAGGATCTGAACGGCCGGATCCTGGTCTGGAGTCCGGGAGCAACACGGATGTATGGCTGGAGTCAGGCCGAGGCCCTTGGCATGAACATCCGGGACCGGGTGCCCGAAAAGACCGGAAAAGAAGCTCTGGCCCGTATCAAACCACCCGACCCTGCCAGGGTGCCGGAGCCGCATCTGACGCAAATGGCCGCAAAAGACAGCTCCGCCATTGATGTCTGGATCACCGCAACCCCTTTGCTGAATGAGGCCGGGCGGATGTATGCCATTGCGACAACCGAACGGAAGGCCGACACAATGGAGCCGTAGTCGTTATTTTTGAACCAGACAGCGACTGAATCTTTTGGGCAGTGAGAATTTAAAAACAAATAAAGATATTTCCCGTATGCGCGAGCATCAGGCAGCTAAAATTTATAGCATGAAAGATTCAAGTTTGATTGCTGCATTCCTGCTGATCCAAATTCCCTTATCACGATAATCATTTCGGTAAACCTGCAAATTATCCTGCATCAGCCCTCCCGGGGATCGACTGGGGAAATCTCCCGACCGGTAGATTTTCCCAGTCGAAATGAAGCCCTCACTCTATAGACATAAAGCGTTATGAAGTTCATTCTGAGTAAAGCAGTCTGTTATGCTGCGGGATTACCGGGCATAGATTTTTATCGCGGTTTTTTATCGATGCCGCCCAGTACGTGTTTGCAGCCCAAAACCGCTGGCTTGTATCAGCTAAGGAAACTGGTTATGTGCCGAGAAAACTCAGGACAGAAAGCAGCCGGGTTGTCTACGCAGGGCAGAGAGATCGCCCGACGGGACTGTCCCTGTCACCGGAAAACTTCCAAAACCCGTCACCCGAAACGCAGCGGGTAATCCAGGAACTTCAGGTGCATCAGGTTGAACTGGAGATGCAGAACAAAGAACTGCTCCGGACGCAGTCGGAACTGGAAACCTCTCGGGAACGTTATTTTGAGCTCTATGACCTGGCGACTGTGAGCTATTGCACGATCTCGGAAAAGGGGCTGATTCTTGAAAATAACCTCACCAGGATTTCTATCAAAATCCCCATTTTTAGGGAATCATTCCGCATCGACACTGCTGCAAAACAAAATGGGAAAGTTCCCGACTGGAAGATTCCCCCAGATATAACGATTTGCAACCGGCAGAATAAGTATGGAAATGAACCAAACCAATTCAACAGAGGTGTAATATGAAAAATCTGGCAGCATTGGACAACTCGGACTATGCTTTCAATGCGTTAAGGAAAGCAGTGGATATGGCTAAAAAAGAACAAGCCCACGTTTATTGTTCGAACGCTAAACAGGCGGCCAATGGCCTTTTCACAATTCGATAACTCGGAATGGAGGTATTTATGTATAAAACGATATTGGTACCCTTGGACGGTTCTACCAGAGCCGAGAGTATTCTTTCCCATGTTGAAAATCTATCCCTGCTGTTAAAGTCAAAAGTTATTTTCCTTCAAGTTTGGACCGTTCATGAAGCCATCAGACACGCAGAAGATTATATCTTGGATTATGAAAAGAAGAAGGAAATATTCAGTAAATATCTTGGCAGCATTCAGGAGGGTTTTCAAAAAAAAGGAATTGAATCAATTTGCTTTGTCGAAATGGGGGATGCGGTGGAAACCATCATGTCAGTTGCCCAGAGGGAAAATGCGGATCTGATCGCCATCGCCAGTCATGGCCGTAGCGGGTTGTCACGGGTATTTTATGGCAGTGTGGCAGCAGGGATCATGCAAAGAATCGATCGACCCATGTTAATTATTCGAACTCGCAACATATAATTCTTCAATTCAACCGCACAACAATTCAATTTCTTATACCCTCAAGAACCTTCATGATGATGACTTTTTATGGGTGGCGATTCCTGACCGGAACGGCCACCCATTCAGGTTCAAATCAGACCGGGTTTCCGAAATTTCTCTGCACAGGATTCAGTGATAACATCATGATCAGGGCGCCGAGACCTTGGACGTCAAAGGGTTTCCCGTCAAACCCGTTGCAACGATTTCAAGCGGAGTTCCGGACCGGGATGCGGATGTGGCAGCGTGTTTCCGGAGATCATGGGGGTTGGAGTAGATGCCAACCAGATCGCCGGCATTTTTCACATTCAATCTGGCTGTGGCATAGGTAAACGGAAAAATCCTTGCATCCTCCGGTAATTGCAAAAATTGGTGATGCACTGTGAATTTATCATGGAGGCCCTTCTTTGTTCATGGAGCTGATCAAATGTTTTGACGGCAGCCGGTCACTTCGGCTATGGTTTAAGAACAATCTGCTCAAAGCAAAAACAGATCGGGGGATGCTTCTAATGGTCAACAAGAATAACCGGCTTGGCGATGCCGCAGAACTGCGCAGGCGTTCCGAAGAAATCGCCCGGGAAAAGGCGGCCCTTTCATCGTGGAACCTTAAGACTCTGTCACTCGAAGAAATCCAGCAGATGCTCCACGAACTTCAGGTGCATCAGATCGAGCTGGAGATACAGAACGAGGAACTGCGCACGTCTCAGGCTGATCTGGATGCGGCTCGGGCTCG
>AMWB02163091.1_pt1 | contig 10588 bp, 9 predicted proteins | sample 200311 | NCBI WGS metagenome assembly AMWB02 (sample SAMN02737377, study PRJNA173069) | bioreactor metagenome | biome: anode biofilm in microbial fuel cells | place: USA: California | collected 2010-12-16 | reverse complement strand
GGAATTTTTGATATTGATGGAGTTGTCTCTGTTTTTTATATGGATAAATTTGTTACAATTGAAAAATCCAGAGAAAGTAATTGGGGACAGATACAAAAACCATTTATCAACTTCTTAAAAATATTTGATAGCAGTTTAATACCAGCGGAAAATGAAATTATTGTAACTCTTGAAGAATCTAATGAGATGCTGAAACAAATTAATAATCTGCTTGATCAAAAAGTTAGACCCGCATTAGCTGGAGACGGCGGTGGGTTGGAAGTTTTAGGTTTGGATGGTTATACTGTTAAGATAAGATATCAGGGTGCCTGTGGAAGCTGCCCAAGTGCAATAAGTGGAACGCTTACTGCAATTGAAGGATTATTAAAACGTGATGTTAATCCGGCAATAAACGTAGTTCCTGCCTAAATAATTTGATTGATATTTTTACAGGCTGCTAACGAAGCAGCCTTTTCTATTTATCGAGAACAGAAAAATGAGTGAAACTAATTTTTATTCTGAAGAAATATTATCAGGGATTAAAATAATTGTTCTCGCTTCATCAAAAGGAATAAAAAAAATATTTTTCAATCCGGCTCATCAATTATCAGATTTATCAAACGCTACAAAACTGCACAGTGATGACCCCTATCTATTCGGAATTTTTAATCAACTTAAAGAATACTTTGCTGGAACAAGAAAAGAATTTAATATTCCGCTTGATCTTGAAGGAACAGATTTTCAAAAAAAAGTTTGGAGCGAATTACAAAAAATTCCTTATGGAAAAACTATTAGTTATAAAAGGCTTGCAGAAAAACTTGGTGATGTAAAGGCTATTCGTGCTGTGGGAAAAGCAAACGGACAAAACCCCGTTGCAATAATAATTCCCTGCCACCGTGTAATTGGTTCGGATGGAAGCTTAACAGGTTACGCCGGCGGATTGGATATAAAAGAAAAACTCCTTCACTTAGAAGGAGCTTTAAATCCTGAATTGTTTGACTGAAATTAAAAACTATTTAATCTCACTTACTTTGCTTATATCTGCAAGCCTAACAAATTTTTCATTAAATTTATATGCGCCATCATCGGTCTTCATACTTTTAATAACCTTTACTGTAACGCCTTCAACTTTTTTCTTGCCTTTTGCTTTATCTGCAAAACTTTGAACTTTTGCCATTTCATTTTCCTATTATTTTTAATTCATAATTCTGGGTTGTAAATATATATCAATAATGCTTTAAAGAAAAGATTTTGCTGCTTCCTGATATTGTAAATCCTTCATTTTTTGTTAGTTTTGGGCTTTAATTTTTTAAAATACAGTAATTATGACATCTGTTGAAGGGACAAAACAATACATTTCTAATTTCCCTGATATAAAATCAAAAGTTTTAGGTAAAACCAGGTTTGAAGTTTCTATTTGCGGATTTGGTAGTTACAGGATTGATGATGGAATCCCAAAGCACAAAAAAGCATTAGAAAAAGCCCTGCTGTCAGGTATAAACCTAATTGATACCTCTTCAAATTACTCTGATGGCGGAAGTGAAATTCTAATCGGAAAAGTTTTAAACAAACTTATTTCTGAAAATAAAATTGTAAGAGAAAATATAATTGTTGTTACAAAAGGCGGATACCTTCAAAGCTCAAATCTTAAACTTGGAATTGAAAGAGAACAATCCGGCAAACCTTTTAATGATATTGTTAAATGCACTGCGGATTTATGGCATTGTATAAGTCCGGATTTTCTTGAAAACCAAATTACACTTTCTTTACAAAGATTAAACTTAGATTATATTGATGTTTATTTACTTCACAACCCGGAGTACTTTTTAACTTACTCGCTTATTTCTGATCCTGAAAGAAGAGAACGTGAATATTATCGTAGAATTAAAGAGGCATTTACTCACTTTGAAAAAGAAGTTAAAAGCGGAAGAATTTCTTATTACGGAATTTCATCAAATACTTTTGGAGAAAAAGAGACAAAACAAAATTTCACGTCGCTGGAAAAAGTAATTGCAATTGCAAACGAAATTTCTGAAAACAATCACTTTGCTGTTGTTCAACTTCCAATGAATCTGATTGAAAATGGCGGAATGAATATTTTAAATCAGCAAAACCAAACTAAAACATTTTTGCAACTTGCAAGTGAAAATGATCTTGGAGTTTTAGTTAACCGTCCTTTAAATGCGATAAGCAAAAATAAATTAATAAGATTAGCGGATTATCCTGTTACTGAAAATCGGACAGAAGAAGAAATTTTTAGTTTGATTAACGATTTAAGTAAACAAGAATCCAACCTGATAGAAAAATACATTAACTTCATTGGTTTAAGTTCAAGTGAAAAAAGAAATGTAGTTGACTGTATCTCGGTTTCTTCAATATTAAAATCCAATTATAATAAATTTGATAGTCCTGGAAGTTTTAATGAAATAAAAACAACTTATTTAATTCCACGTGCAAATTTTGCAATAAATGAAATCAGTAAAAATTATCCGGAAGATGAAAATATTGTTCGCGCATTGAGAAATTATGCTGTAACTACCAATATCTTGCTGGACTCTATTTTTAGTAACCTGGCTAAAAAGAAAAGTATTGAAAATGAATTTTTCCATAAGGTAATTGATGAGTTCGCTAATTCTGAACAAAAAAAATTGTCACTTTCACAAAAGGCTATACTATTAATTAATAGTGTGCCACAGGTTACATCTACTTTGGTTGGAATGAAAGATGAGAATTATGTAAAAGATGTGTTAAAATCAATTAAAAGTGAAGTTTTTGAAAATTATAAAAAATTTTGGCATCAAAGTGGATATTTAACTAAATAAAATTTTGAAACGAACGATAATAAATAGTGTCTAACATAATGTAAATATAAAATTTTATATTTAACATTTAATTTACTAACACATTGTTTTCATTGTTTATTTAGAATTTATTGTTTAGGTTTTATCATAAAATTTAGGTTTTTTAATGTTTTTATTAGCAACAATAATAATTTTGTCTTATTTAGTGGGTTCAATACCTACAAGTATAATCATAACTAAGATTGCAAAAGGCATTGATATACGCGAACACGGCAGCGGAAATGCAGGCGGTACAAATGTTATGCGTGTTTTAGGATGGAAGCAAGGCTTACTTGTAATAATTCTTGATGCTCTTAAGGGCGCTTTTGCTGTTGTTGTAATTGCAAGATTGCATTACGGTGGTTTACCTTTCCAAAACGTTTCTCCGTTTGATGATTTTACATTAGTTCAAATTATTGCTGGTATATCTGCGGTTGTAGGACATATCTGGACAGTATTTGCAGGTTTCCGTGGTGGAAAAGGAATTGCAACTGCACTAGGTATGTTAATAATGATTGTTACTGTTGATATGTTAGTAGCTGTCGGAATTTTTATTATTGTTGTTACAATTTCAAGATATGTTTCACTTGGTTCGATACTGGCGGCATTGTCTGTACCACTTACTTTAATTTTTAGAGAAAATATTCTTCATGATAATATTCAGGGTTATCAAACTTTACTTCCGTTTGTGGTAGCTGTTTCATTACTGGTGGTTTTTACACACCGTAAAAATGTTATTCGCTTGCTTAATGGAACAGAAAGTAAATTAAGTTTTAAGAAAAAGAAATAATGAAAATATCTGTGCTGGGTGCTGGTGGCTGGGGTACAACTCTCGCCATCCTTTTGCACTACAACGGTCATCAAGTTACTCTTTGGGAATATGAAAAAAATTATGTTAAAGAGTTAATCAAAAAAAGAATTAACTCCATTTATCTCCCCGGTGTAAACATACCAGAAGAAATAATTATCACACACGATCTTAAAGAATCTGTTTACAAAAAAAATATAATTGTACTTGCCGTACCTTCACAATTTCTTCGTTCAGTTGTTGATAAGATTAATTACCAGGATATCAAAAATTCTATTCTTGTAAGTGTTGCTAAAGGAATTGAGAACAAACATTTGATGACAATGTCTCAGATGTTAAAAGATGTTCATCCGCATTTAAGTGATGAACAAATTGGAGCTTTATCGGGTCCTTCACACGCAGAAGAAGTTAGCAGAAGAATACCAACTGCTGTTGTAGCTGCTTCAACTGAACATGAAACTTCTAAATCTATTCAAGCTGCCTTTATGAATTCTTACTTCCGTGTTTATTCTTCCACAGATATTCTTGGGGTTGAACTTGGCGGAGCATTTAAAAATGTTATTGCTATCGGTGCAGGAATAATTGACGGAGCCGGATTTGGTGATAACACAAAAGCAGCAATCATGACTCGTGGTGTTGCAGAAATTTCCCGACTTGGTTTAGCAATGGGCGCACGTCCAGAAACTTTTGCCGGACTTTCCGGAATGGGAGATTTAATTGTTACCTGTATGAGCAAACACAGTCGTAACCGTTATGTTGGCGAACAGATTGGGAAGGGTAAAAAGTTAAAAGAAGTTCTGAAGGGAATGGAGATGATTGCCGAAGGTGTTGAGACCAGCAGATCAGCATCAAAGCTTGCTAAAAAATATAATGTTGAAGTCCCTATTACAACGGAAGTTTATAAAATCCTCTTTGAAGATAAAGACCCTGTTAAAGCAACTACCGATTTAATGACCCGCGATATGAAAACCGAACGACACTAATATTAATCCCAATAGAACACGGATAACGCGGATTTCGCTGGTTCACACGGATTTTCGATCATTTGAAAATACTTTTCTTTTAAACTCAGGTTTCTTTCCAAAATTCAATAATAATCCAACTTCAAGATTTGTAGCATTTAAATAATTTATTAATTGAGTTTCATGCTCTTCACACAACCTTTCTGCTGCTTTTAATTCAACAATCACTAACTCCTCAACTATTAAATCTGCAAAATAATCTCCAACTTCAAATTCATCATAAAACACTTTAATGTTTTTTTGTTGATCTACTTTTAAATTCATTCGCTTAAGTTCAATCTTTAAGGCATTCTCATATACTTTTTCTAAAAATCCATATCCAAGAGAATTAAAAAACTTTATAGTAAGCTTCTATTATTTTCTTTGTAATATTTTCGTGCAGCATCTAAATCCTCCTGTTTTAATCTGCGTAAACCCGCGAAATCCGTGTCATCCGCGTTCTATTTTTTTGTTTGTTATTCTGTTACACGTCCGCCTGGTAATGAAATTCCCTTTATTTTCCTGAAGATAGAAACCGCATAAGAGTCTGTCATTCCAGAAACAAAATCTATTATTCTCAATAACCGATTATAAAGACCAGGATTTGCTTTTTCAGCAAAGAAAAATCTTTTAGGAATAAGATTTATAATTGAACGATTTTTAGGCGAAAGATTTTTTTCTGAATATTCATTATAAGCGGTTATAAAAGTATCAAGCAATCCACCAAGAACTTCATAACCGGCAGCTTCACGTTCGACAACACTTCTATGTCGATAAATTTTTGTGATTGATGTTTTTTCAATTTTCTTTAGTGTACTTGATTTAGTAATTACAGAAACCAATTCCTTGTTAAAGCCTCCATCCAGGATTTCTTTTTCATTTTCGATAAATACATCAGCAACAAGATTAACAAGATCATTTATCGCTTTTGCCCGCAAGTATCCAACTTTTTCATTATCATCTCGCTTTTTGTAACCGGATAAATCCCGTTTATGAATTAATGGTAACAACAAACTTTCTGTTTCTTTGAATGATAAAAGTCCTAAACGAAAACCATCTTCAAGATCCATTATACTGTAACAAATATCATCTGCGGCTTCTACAAGAAAAGAAAGCGGATGACGATGCCATAAATATTTTTCAGCTTTGTTTGGTTTGGACAATCCTGTTTTCTCAGCAACATGTTTATAGATTTCTTTTTCTGATTGGAAGAATCCAAACTTCTTATAAATATTAATATGTCCCGCCGCGTTTTTAATTTCCAAATCTGTTAGAGATTCTTTAGGATATTTATTTAAAGCTGAAAGCGTAGCATAAGTCAACTGTAATCCTCCATCAACATCCTGGTTTTGAAGTTTAGTGATAATTCTAAAACCCTGAGCATTACCCTCAAACCGAATTAGATCATTCCATTTCTTATCATCATTTATTTCTTCTTTAAACTTTTTTCCATTCCCATTTTTAAAGTATTCAGCAATTGCATCTTCACCAGAATGCCCAAAGGGAGGATTACCAATATCGTGAGCAAGGCAAGCTGCGGCTACAATTTCTCCAAAATGGAATTGTGTAAAATCCTTTTTCAGTTTTGAATGACGTGCAATAATTCTTTCACCAACAAGATTGCCAAGCGATCTTCCTACAACCGAAACTTCCAGGCTATGAGTTAATCTTGTATGAACAAAATCACTTTCAGGTAAAGGAAAGACCTGAGTCTTATCCTGCAATCTTCTGAAAGCGGGAGAAAAAACTATTCTGTCAAAATCTTTTTGAAACTGGCTGCGTCCGTCTTTTTTTGTGAATTGATTTTTTTCAATTCCAAGGCGTTCATCTGTTAAGAGTAATTTCCAATCCAAAGTAAATTCCTTTAATTCTTTGTGTGGAAAGTTAAATAAATTTTAAATCAATAATTATTAATCCTGTTGAGTTTGCTTAACTAACAATCTATTTTTCGGACAATGAATTCTTCAAAAGAAAATATTCTTGAATCTTCTGTTCAATATATTAAATCGGTTGGACCAAAACGTGCGGAATCATTTTCTAAAATTGGAATAAATACAATTCGTGATTTAATCTTTTACTTTCCTTCCCGCCATCTTGATCGCACTACTGTTTTAACTGCAGGCAAAGCTTATGGCTATGCAATAAATGGTTATGATGGCGAAGTAACTATCATTGCAAAAGTTGTTGATAAAGAAAAGAGAAATCTTGGAAGAAAAGAAATTCTAAAAGTTCAGTTCAGAGATTCATCTGGTTTTATTGAATGCGTCTGGTTTCAGGGTGTAAAATATTTTCATTCCATTTTTAACGAAGGAGATTATTTTGCAATCTCAGGCAAACCGGAAATAAATTATAACAAGCTTCAAATTGTTCATCCTGATTTTGATAAGATTACTGAAGAAGAAACACAAAGCTTTCTTAATACAGGAAAGATTATTCCGTTCTACAAAATTCCAAAGGAGCTAAAGCAAAAAAATATTGGTGATTTGAGTTTACGCCGCATTATAAACACCGCAGTTGAAAGTTATGTTGAGAATCTTGAAGAAACACTTCCGCAAGAAATCATTACACAGCATAAACTGATTGATTTAATAACCGCCGTAAAAAATTATCACTATCCACAAAACAAAGAATTGTTTGAGCAGGCAAAACGCAGATTTAAGTTTGAAGAAATGTTTTATCTTGAATTGCTTGTTGCAATCAAGAAGAATAATTATCAAACAAAACTTGTTGGAAATAAGATGAAGATAAATACAAATCTTGTTTCTGATTTTATAAAAACACTGCCATTTGAGCTAACGCATTCGCAGTTAAATGTTTTAAGTGAAATAAAAAAAGATATGCTTTCCGAAAAACCAATGAACCGGCTTTTACAGGGAGATGTTGGAAGCGGTAAAACTATTGTTGCTTTAACTGCAATGCTGATTGCAGTTGATAATGGATTTCAAGCTGCACTAATGGCACCAACAGAAATTTTAGCGGATCAACATGCAAAAAATATTTCAGCTATGATGAGCAAACTTGCATCTGTTCATAAAGGGAAAGAGGTAAAAGTTAGTTTGCTGCTTGGCGGACAAAAAAAATCTGAACGTGGTAAAAAACTTTCTGACATTGAATTGCAGGAAGCTGATATAATAATCGGCACACACGCAATTTTTGAAGAACAGGTTAAGTTTAACAATCTTGGTTTAATTGTTATTGATGAGCAGCACCGTTTTGGTGTTAAACAGCGTGCATTACTACAAAGCAAAGGGAAAACTCCTGATGTACTTGTTATGAGTGCTACTCCAATTCCCCGAACATTATCAATGACAGTTTATGCAGATTTAGATTTATCGATAATTGATGAAATGCCAAAGAACAGGATTCCAATTAAAACTGTTTTGCGTGGAGAGAAGAAGCTACCTGAGATTTATAACTTTATAATTGATAAAGCAAAAGAAGGTTATCAAACATTTTTAGTTTATCCGCTTGTTGAAGAATCTGAAAAACTGGATTTAAAAGCGGCAACAACTTTTTATGAGGATTTAAAAGAAAATCATCTTCAAAACCTTAAACTTGGATTGATTCACGGCAGAATGAGCTGGCAGGAAAAAGAAGAAGTTATGTTGATGTTCCAAAAAAAGATGTTTGATGTTTTAGTTTCAACAACTGTGATTGAAGTTGGAATTGATATTCCGGATGCAAATATCATTTTAATTAACGATGCTCATAGATTTGGTTTATCACAGCTTCATCAATTGCGCGGCAGAGTTGGGAGAAGCAACAAACAAGCTTACTGTATTTTAATTACTAAAGATGAAATTGCAGCAAAGCAAAATTCAAATGAACTTGAGATAGATTATTTATCTTCCGTTCAGTTAGAAAAGTATAAATCATCTGTAAGATTGCAATCTATGGTAAAATATTTAGATGGATTTAAAATTGCAGAGATAGATTTAAAACTTCGTGGTCCCGGAGATATTTTCGGAACAAAGCAAAGTGGGTTTCCTGATTTAAAGTACACAAACATTGTTGAAGATCAGGAATTAATCCTTGAAGCGAAGCAAAGTGCATTCAAATTAATAGAAGCTGATCCAAAATTAGAAAAAAAATTTTCCGCCGTCATCCGTCAAAATCTTATCAAACATTATTCCAAAAATCTTTCTTACGCCAAGATTGCTTAGCACTAAAACAACACACATTACTTCCGATACTATAAACACGTATTCAAATCAACATCACATCAGTATAAGATTAATAAAATATTATTTAAAATGTTTTCAAAGTCATTTAAAAGCATCGATCGCACCATGAAAAATATTTTTCTGAGATTTTAAAAACTTATTGACAAAAATTTTATAAACATTATATTTGCTATCGTAAAAATTATTGTAGGAGAAAAAAATTTTATCATCCTTCTTTAACAAGAAGTTGAAAGTTGCATTAGCATATAATGTGAAACCTGAAAGTGATTCTTTCCCCGCAGTAGTGTCTCCAAATCCGAATAATCAATCTCAAAATCAAAATTCGCAAATGGATGAGTTTGCTGAGTGGGACACCTGGGAAACAATTAATGCTGTTAAAGATGCAATCTCTCTCTACAATAATGTTTCAATGATTGAAGCAAACGAAGAAGCCTACAATAAATTTAGAGAAATCAAGCCTGACATTGTGTTCAACATTGCTGAAGGTGCTTTTGGTGTTAGCCGTGAAGCTCAAATCCCGGCAATGCTTGATATGCTTCAGATTCCTTACACGGGTTCCGATGCACTTACGCTTGCAATTTGTTTGGATAAATCCCGCACGAAAGAAATTTTAAGTTATTATAAAGTTCCTACTGCAAAATTTTTTGTTGCTGATAAAATTGAAGATGCAGAAAATCATAGTCTTAGCTTTCCGATGATTGTAAAACCAATCAGCGAAGGTTCAGGCAAAGGAATTCTTGCTTCATCATTCGTACACAGCAAGGAAGAACTTAAAAGAGAAATAAAAAGAATTACATCAGAGTATAATCAATCTGCTTTGGTGGAAGAATTTTTATCCGGTCGTGAGTTTACTGTTGCAATGCTTGGCAATAATGGCGATACAAAAATTCTTCCGGCTATTGAGATGAGATATGATAAATATCCTGAAGGCACCGCGCCGCTTTACTCATACGAAGCTAAGTGGATTCTTGATACTAAAGAAAATGATTTTGATGTATTCGATTGTCCTGCAAACATCACTAAAGAACTTGAAGAAAAAATTAACAAAGTATGTCTTGATACTTACAAAGTTCTAAAGTGCAGAGACTGGAGCAGAATTGATTTACGTCTTGATAAAAATGGTGAACCTAATGTTATTGAGATAAATCCGTTGCCGGGAATTATCCCTGATCCAAATGAAAACTCAAGTTTCCCTAAAGCTGCAAGAGCTGCGGGCATTGAGTATGATGAAATGATAAATCGTGTTTTAGCAGCAGGAGTTAAAAGATATAATCTTTTATAATTATATGAAGACTGAAGCTAAAATATTAGTATGCTATAATTCACCTGTAAGCATCTTTTCTATCTATAATGGAAAACCTGCTGAGGAAAATTCTGACAGCAAAGATTTATCAGAACATTCATTTGCTTTACAAATAGAACAGATTGAAAATCATCTTAAAACATTTTTTACGGATGTTAGATCTTTACCGATAGATAAAAATGTAAATCGTACAATTGATAAAATCACGTCCTACAACCCGGATGCAATATTAAATTTTGTAGAGTCGGTTGAAGGAATTGCTTACTACGAATATTGTATCGCCGGATTGTATGAACTGCTTGGTTATCAATATACCGGCAATGTACCCCAGACACTTGGCAATTGTTTGAACAAAGAAAGAGCAAAAGAGATTTTGTATTCAAACAACATTAAAACTCCAGGGGCAATTACATTATCACCAAAAGAAAAATTTTCTAAAAAAGATATTAATCTAAATTACCCTCTTATCATTA
>AMWB02004864.1_pt2 | contig 10590 bp, 8 predicted proteins | sample 200311 | NCBI WGS metagenome assembly AMWB02 (sample SAMN02737377, study PRJNA173069) | bioreactor metagenome | biome: anode biofilm in microbial fuel cells | place: USA: California | collected 2010-12-16 | reverse complement strand
ACGATGGGAACGAGTTTTTCGCCGTCGCCAAGCTGCAGGACGCCGCCGCACTCGGGGAGCCGTTCCGCATTGTCATTCTGGACGCCGAAATACCCGGAACCGGCGGCGAGATGCTGGGCGCCGGCATCATGCGGGAGCCGTTGTTCCAGTCCCCACGGCTGATCATGATGACCTCCGTCGGCAGCCGCGGCGACGTCGCCCGCCTTGAACGCGCCGGATTTTCGGCCTATCTCACGAAGCCGGTCCAGCAAGACCGCCTGCTGGAATGCCTGCGCACCGTTCACGGAGATGCGGCACAGCCGGCCGAGCACAAGATGGTGACCCGCCATACCCTTGTCGAAAACCGCAGACGCCGGCTCAAAATCCTTCTGGTCGAAGACGATGCCGTCAGCCGGAAGATTACCTGCAATCTTCTCGAGCGGCTGGGCTTTCTCCCCGATACCGCCGAAAACGGCAAAACGGCGCTGGCGACAATGGAACGGCAGCGCTACGACCTCATTCTGATGGATTGCGTCATGCCGGTGATGAACGGCTTTGAAACCGCCCGCAAAATCCGCGGTACGGACGCTTTCAAAGAGATCCCCATCATCGCCATGACGGCGCATTCAGGGTCCGACATCGCTGAAAAGTGCCGTGAACACGGCATGAACGATTGCATCTCGAAGCCGCTCACCTCCTCCGGCCTGGCCGATGTGATCGACCGATGGACAGCGTCACCGACATCGCTGGAACTTCTGGAGCTTCCCCGGATTCCGGTGCCCACCGCTATGATTTTTGACAAGGCGGCACTGGTGAGGCGGGTGATGGGCGACGAGGGTTTCGCCCGTGAACTGGCGGTCCAGTTTCTGAAAGATCTGCCCCGCCGCCGGGCGCTGCTCAAAACCGCCGCCGACAGGCGGGAGACGGAAGCCGTCCGCGAGGAGGCCCATGCCCTCAAAGGCTCCGCAACCAGCCTCAGCGCCTCTGCCCTGAGCGAAATATCCCACCGCATCGAAACGGCCGCCGTCGAGGGCAGGACGGAATCCCTCCATCCTCTGCTCCGGGAACTCGACAGCCAGATTCAGCATTTCAGAAATGCCCTGATCCTCTCGAAGCTGATCTCCCTCGACGACTGATCGCCTATGCTTTGGCGTCCCGTCCCGTCCCGGCAAATTTTACACACTGTAAAGGAACTCGACACCCTCCGGACACACGGCGAGGCGTCACCTCTCCGCTTCCGTCATAATTCATCTGATCTCAAACGGTTAAACGGCCCCCCTGGGTCACATTATACTGGCATGAAGATTGCTGTCCCGAAAGGTATCGAATGGATGTATGAAAGCCGCGTCATGAGCGGATGCGTTCCTGCGAACCGACCACCATAAAGGCATATGGATTGAAAGTATCCCTGCACATACTGATTGCCGACCGGAATCCCCACGTCAGGGAGTTTATCAAACGGGAGATGGCCGCCGAAGGTCATCGAATCGACGTTGCGGAAAACGGGCGGGAGCTGCTGAAACGGATCTTTCGCGACGACACCATCGACCTGCTGATTCTGGACCCGGATCTTCCCGACGCCCAGGCCGCTTCGCTGCTGGCGAGGCTCCAGAACCGCCTGCCGTATATCCCGGTGATATTCCATACCTTTCTGTCGGACTACCAGAACAGCCTCGATATCGTCAATGCGGTCGCTTATGTCGAGAAGGGCGCAAGAAGCATCGAAAACCTCAAAAGCATCATCGCCGATTTCCAGAAAAATCCCAGCTTGTTGACATTTGAATCAAACCCGAAGAGAATACAGCCCATCGGATGAAACTTCCCAAACCACATAAACGCTCGGATACGGGATACTACCAGTCGCTTACGCGCTGGATGGTGCTCACCATCATTTTGGTATCGATCACCCCCATGATTCTGGTGAGCGGGTTTATCCTGAACGAATTTCGCATTGCCTATCAGGCCAAGATCTATGACCATCTGGGCGAACTGGTGCTGAAGAAAAAACAGAACATCGACAGTTTTTTATGGGAAAAATTGAGCGATATCCGTTATGTGGCGGCCTCGAACACTTTCCAGAACCTGGCAACCGAGACTTTTATCCAGGCCGAATTGCGCAACCTGCGGCGCGAGTTCGACACGGTCTTCGAAGATCTGGGCGTGGTCAACGCCCAGGGACGCCAGATCGCCTACGCCGGCCCCTTCAAGCTGGAACAGGCGGACTATTCCGAGGCCGCCTGGTTCAGATCGGCCATCCGGGCGCCCTACTATATCAGCGATGTGTTTACCGGCCTCCGGGCAAAACCCCACTTTATCGTCACGGTCACCAACATGTGGGAGGGAAAGCCCTGGATTCTCAGGGCCACCATCGATTTCCTCTCGTTCAACACCCTCGTCGAGAAGCTTCGGATCGGTCAGACGGGTTTTGCCATTATCCTCAATAAATACGGCGAATATCAGACCAAGCCGTTTTTCGAAAACATCGAAATCAACAACAAGAACCTCTACCAGTTCATGAAGCAGGCCGAACAGACCCCCAAGGGGGTTCATATCGTCGAACGGCAGGGGGCCGACGGCCGCCCCAAGATCTATGTCGGCGCGTTCCTCAAGGACGACGACTGGCTCCTCGTCTACCAGCAGGACAAAGACGATGCCTTTGCCGATCTCCACCACACCCAGAACATCGCCATCATCATCATCGTCATCAGCGCCTTCGGGATCATCGTCATGGCCGTGGTTCTTTCCATGAAAATGGTCACCCGGATCAGCGTTTCCGACCATGAAAAAGAGATCATGAACCAACAGGTCATCGAAACCGGCAAACTGGCATCGATCGGAGAACTCGCCTCGGGGATCGCCCACGAGATCAACAACCCCGTGGCCATCATGGTCGAAGAGGCCGGATGGATCGAAGACCTCCTCGTGGAAGAGGATCTCAAGCAGACCAAAAATCTCGAGGAATTTCAGCGGGCGCTCAATCAGATCCGCATGCAGGGCAAGCGGTGCAAGGAGATTACCCACAAACTTCTCAGCTTTGCGCGCAAAACCGATTCATCCGTGCAGGATGTGGATGTCAACGAAATGATCGGGGAAGTGGTCAACCTGTCGGCGCAGAAAGCCAAGTATGCCAACGTCGACATCGTGGCCAATCTCGCCCCGGAGCTGCCTTCCATTCCGATGTCGTATACGGAAGGTCAGCAGGTTCTGCTGAACCTGATCAACAACGCCCTTTACGCCCTCGAATCGAAACCGGACCGGGGGCGCATCGAGATCGACACGAAGCTGGAGGGAGGCCGTATCGTCATCGATGTCATCGACAACGGCGCCGGCATACCGCCTGCGATCATCTCGAGGATTTTCGATCCATTCTTTACGAGCAAGCCCGTGGGAAAGGGCACCGGCCTGGGCCTTTCCATCTGTTATGGAATTATCAATAAACTGGGCGGTGACATCGATGTCGACAGCGTTCTGGATCAGGGCACTCATTTTCGGATCCGCATCCCTGTTCCGGACCCCGTCCAACCGGCGGCCGCCGAAACATGAAGAAGCGCCCGACGTCAAAACGCCCACCGCCGCCGAACGGCGTTGTTGTGCCGGAAGCGGCTGAAGGAATGCCATGTCTCCTGCCATGAAAACCGATACCTCCGGCAACCCGGATCCCATCCGGCTTCTCCTGGTGGATGACGAGGTGGGATACCTCAACGTCCTGGCCAACCGTCTGGGAAAAAGAGGGCTTGCGGTCGTCAAGGCGCGCAGCGGATTCGAAGCCATTCAGGCGGTCAGGAAGCAGGATTTCGACGTCGCCGTTCTGGATCTGCTCATGGAGGACATGGATGGAATCGAGGTGCTCAAGGTGTTGAAAAAAATGGATCCGGAGCTGATGGTGGTCATGTTGACCGGACACGGCTCGGAAAAAGCGTCCAAGGAGGGCATCCGGTACGGTGCGTACGATTACCTGACCAAGCCGTGCGACCTGCAGGAGCTTCTGGAAAAGATCCGGGAAGCCTATCGCAACAGAAAGAAATCCTGAATGTCGTCGACGGAAGCCGGCCCCCCCGCGGCCGCAAAACATCTCGTTCTCGTCGGCGCCGGCCACGCTCACCTCACCGTCCTGACGCACCTGAACAGATTTACCCGCGGCGGTTGCCGCGCCACCGTCATCAACCGTGGCGTATGGCATTATTATTCAGGCATGGCACCGGGAATGCTGTCGGGCATCTACGCCCCCGAAGAGATCCGGTTCAATGTCAAACGGATGACCGAAGACCGGGGCGGCCGGTTTATCGACGCCGCCGTCGTGCACGTCGATCCCGACCGGCAAATCCTTTACCTGGAGCGGGGCGCTTCCGTCGCCTACGACGTTGTCTCGTTCAATACCGGCAGCCGGGTGGCCGCCGGCGCATCCGTCCCGCCGGCGGACCCCATGGTACTTCCGGTCAAGCCCATCGAAAACATTCTGGCCGCCCGCACGGCCGTCCTCGAGCGCCTGTCCGCAGGACCCCTCACCCTCTGCGTGGCGGGCGGGGGACCGGCGGGCATCGAACTCTCCGCCAACCTCCGGACTCTCATTCGCAAGGAAAACGGCCGGGCCGAGATCGTTCTGCTTCCCGGCAGCCGCCTCCTCGCCCAGTTCTCCGGACGGCGGATAGAGCGGTATGTCGAACGGGAGCTGCGCCGACAGGAGGTCACCGTTCTTGCGGAAAAACGGCTGACAGCCGCGGAAAACGGACGCGTCATTCTCTCCGACGGCACCGAATTCAAGGCCGACCTGCTCCTCGTCGCGACAGGGACCGAGCCTGCACCGCTCTTCCGCGACGCCGGCCTCGCCGTCGGGCCTGACGGCGGGCTTCTCGTGGACGACACCCTTCGCTCGGTCTCCCATCCCGCCATCTTCGGCGGCGGCGACTGCATCGCGTTTGCCCCCGAACCGCTCGCCAGGGTCGGGGTGCATGCGGTCCGCCAGAATCCGATTCTCCTCGACAACCTGACCGCCGCCGTACAAGGGCGTGGAAGCTACCGAAAATACACACCCCAAAACGCCTTTCTCCTGATCCTCAACATGGGCGGCGGCCGGGGCGTTTTGTTCAGAAACGGCCTGGTCTGGCGCGGAAAGGCGGCCTTTCTCCTGAAGGATTTCATCGACAGAAGATTCATGAAAAAATTTCAGCTCAGCGGCGAAACGGCGGGGATCTGAGAGCCTGCGAATCTTTTGCCAAAAAGAAATCAGACGAGAAAAAATCAGCGGGTTTTCAGAAAAGATCCGCCACCGTCAGCTTACGACCTTCAGGATCTCCCTGCCTGCGTTCCGGACGCCCACGATGTTCCGGGCCGCCGGGCCGCCGCGCAGCTCGGCCAGGGCGCCGGCCGCGAAGATGCGGGGNNGCCACCGGTAGAACGCATCCAGAACGGGATAGCCGCAGGCGGCGGTCTCCAATCCAAAATTCTCGATGATGCGGTCTGTCAGGGCGCCGCCCGGCCGCCGGGACCCAAACCCCGTCGCCAGCAGGATCCGGTCCGCCCGGAAAACGCCGGCATCGGTGTCGAGCCGGATGCGGTCGCCGTCCGGCGCCGCTTTCCGCACCTCGGTCACCTTGAAGGAAACCCGGCCGTCGTCCGCCGCCCGCGCAAAGGCCGCCGCCGTCTCCTCGGGCACCGTGCCGCGGTGCCTCGCCCGGTCGACGATTTCCCGGCGGAGCGGGTATGGTGTGTCGACATACGCCCTCAGGCATTTGGGGCCGATCCAGCAGGGATCGAAATCGAGGTTGTCGATCCGTAAGGGGTGGCGCGACAGAACCGTGATGCCGCCCGACAGCCTGTTTGCAAGCGCCAGGGCGAGTTGGACAGCCGTGATGCCGCCGCCGACGATCACGGTTTCAGGCAGCTCGGATAGGTCTTCTTGCCGGAAATTTGGGTCGAATACATGGCGCACCCGTCCGCCGGCCCCGGCGAGCGCCGCCGTCCAGACGGGCCGACAGAGATGATCGCCCGGCCCCACGGCCAGAATGATCCGCCGGGCGGCTAAAACGCCCCGATCGGTCTCGACCGCGAACCCTCCGCCGGCCCCACGGACGCCCACCGCCCGCCCCTGTATTCTGACCGCGGCCAGGCCTCCTTTCCGGACAACCGCCGCGCAGTGCCGCTCAAAAAGATTGGTGGACGGTCGGTAATAGGGAGGAATGTAATCGGCGTGCGGGCGGCCCGCCGCTGTTTTTGCGAACCGGTGCACCGACAGGATATGAAGATCGATGTTGTGGGTCGCCGGAGAACGGAGATAGCGCATTCCGCAGGCGCGGGCCCTGCGGCGCCACTCTTCGAGCGGCGCGTCGAAGGGATCGAGCACCCGGAGTTTTGCAGGCGCGACACCCGCTCCGTGCAGCAGCAGGTTCGACAGATAGGTCCCGTGCACCCCGCCGCCGATGATCAGCCAGTCCAGCATGGTTCAGTCGGTCTCGGATCAGATCCAAAAAAAAGTCAGCCGCCCGGACGGAGGGCCGCGTTCCACCGCGTCAGCAGCTTATCCGTCTCGATCGGCGCAAGATTGTTATGCGTCATGAACCGGAAAATATCGTTCCGGTTCCCCTGATGCCACCATCGCCGCAACTGGTCGCCCGACGCCTTCCGGAACATCCAATCCTCGCCCCACCGGCCGGACAGGTCGTCGTCCAGCACCGCCTCGCCCATCCACCCGAGCAGGTAGTTGAGGCTGTAAAACTCGGGCACCAGATCGAAAAGATGGCTCTCGGGCTGGTGATAGAAGCCCGTGTACCGCCGCATGATGCGGCCGTAGGGCTCACCGTCGTCCAGCCGGCCGCTTGAAAACATGTCGTATTCAGCGATAAACTTGGCGGCGTAGCGCCTGAAGGCGGCAAGGTCCCGAAGCATCTTGTGATAGACGACGGTCTCGGCATCGGCCGGGGAAACACCCAGAAAGCCGGTCAGAAACGGACGGGTCATCGACGCGTTCTGAAGGAGAAAGGCGTATGCCTCGGAAAGGCTGTAATTCGTGCTCATGTTGCGGACGACCGCAGGCAGGTCCCGGTCGGTGAAGACCGCGGAAAGCCCGTGCCCCAACTCGTGCCAGAGGGTCTCGAGATCGATCCATCCGCCTTGGGGGCGCATCAGGATATGCACCGCATCGGGGATATCGACGAAGACGGAAAGGCCCTGTCCATTCCGCTTTTCGACCCGCATGTCTATGTAGAGCCCCGGCAGATCGCCTATGGCGAGGTCCCAATGGCTGAAAAAGCCGAGGCTTCGGGCTGTCGCCGTCTTCGGATAGGATCGGTCAAACTCCCCCAGGCCAAGCAGATTGATGCTGTCGAACCGGGTCAACGACGACAGCGGCCGGTGAAACCGGCGTTCGCACCAGCGCTCCATGGCGTCGAAATACAGACGGTCGGTATGGTCGAGGAAATCTTTCATTACCGGATACCACCGGGCATAGTCGATGCCGTGTTTGTGGGTGCAGTAATCGATATACCCGCTGAACCCGAGCTCATCCCCGATCGCCGCCAGGAGGACATTCCAGTGGTTCAGGGCGAAGGGTTTGAGGAATCTGCACAAAGCGGTCGTCTCTTTTTGAAGCGCCTGGCGTTTTTCGTACGAGCCCGAGGTCTGACACCAGGTAATGACCTCCTGGAATCCGATTTTTTGACCGTCCACAACGGCGCGGGCGCCTTGCATCCAGGTCCGCATCTCGAGTTCGTGGGGAAGCAGCGTCTGCTGGAGGTAATGGTCCATGAGCGCATGCTGCAGCCGCCGCCGCGTTTCGGCATCCCGTACACCGTCCAGTTGGGCCAGCGTATCCAGACTCAGCAGGGTTTCGCAGCCTTCATAGATCCGGTAAGGGGCGGTCTCGGGCGTTTGCTCCTGCCAGAGGGAGAGCACGTGGGAACTCCACCGCCGGTTGAGCGCGTGAAGGGCGCGCTCGATCTCGGCCGGCGCGTCCTCAACAGGCGTCGTCATATTATCTAAATCGCTCCGATCGTACATAAGTTACTCCGGTGATACATGCATTGTTCGGGTTATTCAGGAGACGCCCCCGGAACCCACAGGTAATAGAAGCCATTGGCCGGACGCCCTGAATCCGACAGATCCGGAAGACCCGTCCGGATCAGAGACAACGGCTGATCCCCGCCGCCGGCGCTGTCGGTGGTGAGATAGATCGTATCGTCGGGATATTCGGTCCGGCGGTAGACCACGAGCCGGGCGTCCGAAGGAAGCCCGGCAAGAGACCGGGCCCGGGAAACGGCATCGTCGAGATAGCCGATCTCGTCGATCATGCCGAGATTCAAAGCCTCCTCTGCCAGAAAGATGCGGGCCGTTGCGATCTCTTGAAAGGCTTCATCCGTGATATTCCGGTGCTGTCTCATCAACGTGAAAAATCGATCGCCCAGCCGGTCGATCAGATCCTGCAGAAGACGCCGCTCCGCATCTGTGGGTTTACGGAAAACAGACCCCATATCCTTGTTCTCACCGGTTTTGTAAACATCCACGTCAACGCCGATCTTTCCCATGAATCCCCTGATCTCCGGCCGGAGGAAGATCACACCCACCGAGCCGGTGACGGTGGTCGGATGCGCGATGATGCGATCGGCCGAAAGAGAGAGGTAGTATGCACCGGAAGCAGCCACGTTCATCATGGCGGCAACGACCTTGGCGCCTGTTCTGGTCTTGAATCTCGTAATTTCATGATAAAGAAGGTCTCCCGCGGTCACCGTTCCCCCCGGGGAATCGATTTTGAGCACGACCGCCCGGATACGGTCGTCTTTTTCAGCTTTCCGGAGCTGTGACACGACCTGCTCCACAACACTCTGACGGGTCCTGATCCATCCCTTGTCGGGAACATCCGAAAGCACCCCCCTAATCGGTATGACAAGGACCTTCTCCCGGCCTTCGCCTTCCAGGGTGTATTCTTCCAGAGGATCCTGCGCGTCCGGGAAAAGGCGGATCTTCGGCGTACATCCGAGGGCGGCCACCATCCAGGCCGCTAAAAGCACGATCAGCGGCCACGCAACTTTTCCACGGAATGCTCCCCGCTTCCACAAGGCTTTTTCATTCATGGTCGTCACCTTTGTATGTTAATCGTCGGGTTCATGAAGGATTTTAACGTAAGCATGAAGCCGGAAAAAAGCATCTTTCATTCGGCAGAAAACGAAGGCAATGGACGCTACGGCGGTGCGGACGGCATTTTTTTGTTTCATGGCGACGGTCTTTCAGGTCGATGAACCGTATGAAAATGGGTCGGGAATGCCGCCGGCGCGGGAAAAATGTGGAAACCCCGGAAAAGATGCTTGAATAATATCGAAGATTTGTTCAAAATTATGATATTATACGACGACGTCAAGAAAAGGGGGCCAGGATATGTCCGATCTGAATACAACCAAAAAGAATTCAACCGGCCTGCAATGGCGTTTCCCCTATCCGTCCCGCCGGATACCGGTGATGGCCGAAAACGCTGTCGCCACGTCTCAGCCGCTGGCGGCCCAGGCGGGTCTTCGGATGCTGCTTCAGGGCGGCAACGCGGTGGATGCGGCCATCGCAGCGGCCGCGGCTCTCACGGTGGTCGAGCCCACGAGCAACGGCCTGGGCAGCGACGCCTTCGCCATGGTCTGGGACGGCACCGGCCTTCACGGCATCAACGGGTCGGGCCGGTCTCCGGCGGCGTGGCATCCGGACCGGTTCAAGGGGCTGTCGGAAATGCCTGCGATCGGGTGGGACACGGTCACCGTGCCCGGCGCCGTCGACCTCTGGGCCCGCCTGTCGGAACGGTTCGGCAAGCTTCCCTTCGAAACCCTGCTGGCGCCTGCCGTCACATACGCCCGGGAGGGCTTTGCCGTCTCGCCGATCACGGCGGCGGCCTGGGCCGCGGCCGTCCCCGTCTATGCCCATCTGCCGGAATTCGCCCGCGTCTTTCTTCCCGGCGGCAGAGCCCCCCTGCCGGGCGAGTGGTTCGCGTCTTCCGACCAGGCCAAAACCCTTCTTCGCATCGGAGAGACGCGCGGGGAAGATTTCTACCGCGGCGCGCTGGCCGAAAAAATCACCGCCTGCGCCGCGGCCGACGGCGGGGCCATGGCCCTTTCCGACCTCGCCGGGCACCGGTCCGAATGGACCGCGCCCGTCCATATCGACTATCACGGCATCCGCCTGCACGAGATGCCCCCCAACGGTCAGGGCATGGCGGCGTTGATCGCTTTAGGCATCCTGGGATATCACGATGTCAGGGAATATCCGCCGGACTCGGCCGACAGCCTTCACCTGCAGATCGAGGCCATGAAGCTCGCCTTCACCGTGGCCCATGCCCATGTATGCGATCCGGACGGCATGAGCGTCGCCGTCGATACGCTCCTGGCGCCGGCATTCCTTGCGGATCTGGCCGGCCGTATCCGAAGGGACCGCGCCCTGGCCTCCGCGCCCATCCCCTCGCCGGACCGGGGGACGGTCTATCTGGCGACCGCCGACCGGGCGGGGATGATGGTTTCGTTCATCCAGTCCAATTACGCGGGGTTCGGCTCCGGCGTCGTGGTGCCGGAAACCGGTATCAGTCTTCACAACCGTGGGCGCGGCTTCCGGCTGACCGCAGGCCATCCCAACCAGGTCGCCGGCGGCCGG